>Ga0187893_10005826_pt1 | contig 21696 bp, 14 predicted proteins | sample MA1701074metaG_FD_139574 | JGI IMG/M metagenome (GOLD analysis project Ga0187893, IMG submission 139574) | White microbial mat communities from a basaltic lava cave in the Kipuka Kanohina Cave System on the Island of Hawaii, USA - MA170107-4 metaG ...
AAAGCGCCCCCGGGCTGCGTCACTCGTCGTCGATAGCCGGGACAAGGCTCATCTCCTCCTCGTTCCTTGCGCGCTGGCGCTTTCCGGCCCGGCGCGTTCGTGTGGCGTTCTCAGACAGAGCCTAGTCGCTGACCTCGCGGACGGAGCGGATGCGGCCGTCCGCGCGCACGTCGAGAGGGCGCCCTGCGGCGTGGAGTGCCTTGACGAGGGCGACCATCGCGTCGCGGATCAGACGGCCGGTGTCGTTCGTGTTCCGGCCCTGGGCGAGCGCGTCGTAGCGGTCCCCGCCGCTCGCCATGAAATTGTTGACCGCAACGACGTAGGACTGCTGCGGCTCGAGCGGCCGCCCGTCCGCGAGCGTGAGCTCGACGACGCGGTCCATGGCCGGCCGTGAGGCGTCATAGCGGTAGCGCACGCCGCTCACCTGGGTGACGCGGTCGCCGCGCAGCGACTGCTCGAGCGCCAGGCGCACCTGGGCTCCGGTCAGCTCCAGGGTGACGATCGTGTTGTCGAACGGCATGATCGCGTAGACGTCGCCCACGGTGATCGGCCCCGCGTCCAGATCGGCGCGCATGCCGCCCGGGTTCTGGAACGCGATGTCGGCCTTCACGTCCTCGCGGATCGCGTCGCAGATGAAGTCGCCGATCGTGGACTCCGGGCGGCGGCGGTGGAGCGCGGTGGCCGCCTCGCCGAGGACCTGGGCCGCGATCGGCTCCACGCCGGCGTTCCAGCGCGTGACGCGCGCCACCCAGGCGCTGTCGGCGGGGCCGTCCGCGTACACGGTGAGCACGCGCCCGTCCGCCTCGGCCACCGTGCGCCGGACGGGGTCCACGACCAGGTCGGCCACCGCCAGGTACTGGGCGTGCGAGCCGGCGATCAGGATGGGCCGACCCTCGACCTGGTCGTCCACGACGTTGTGGCTGTGTCCGCCGAACCAGGCGTCCACCGTGCGCACGCGCCCGAGCCGCGCGAGGTCGCCGCTCGCCCTGCGGAGCGAGTCGGTCTCCGCCGGGATGTGGCCCACGCCGAGGACGAGCGTGGCGCCCTCCTTGCGGAGCCGCTGGCTCACGAGCGCCGCCGCTGTCGAGTCGTCGCCGAAGCGCAGGTGCGCCACGTTCGCCGGCAGCGTGACGCGCGGCGTGCCGGGGTAGGCGAGGCCCACGATGCCCACGCGCACGCCGCGGCGCAGCACCGCCGTGTCCGAGCGCGCCCAGGCCGGGCGCCTGCCGGACTTGCGCTCCACCATGTTCGCGGCGAGCGCCGCGAAGCGCATCTCGCGCACGCGGCGGGCGAGCGTGTCCACGCCCCAGTCGAACTCGTGATTGCCGATCGCTGCGGCGGCGTAGCCGAGCAGGTTCATCTGCTCCACGACCGGGCGGCCGAACTGAAGGTTCGAGATCATCGGGCCCTGGAACAGGTCCCCGCCGTCCAGGAGCACGGTGCCCTCGGGGTTCGCGGCGCGCTCGCGGGCGACGGCCGCGGCCAGCGCCACGCTGCCGCCGGTGGGGCGCTGGCTCCGGCGCTCGCGCGTGCCGCCGAGGATGGCGCCGTGGAAGTCCGTGGTCTCGAGCGCGCGGATCGAGGGGAAGCGCAGGTTCGCGAGCATCCCCATCCACTGGGCGCGCGTGAGCGGATCGCGCAACCCCTGCGGCCCGGGGCCGCTCACGCCCGTGAACAGGCCGCGGCGGAACGAGGCGTCGGCGGTCTTCGAGGCGAGCGCGTAGCGGTGCTCCCGCGCGGTGCGGACGCACCAGTCGAGCGCCAGGTCCACGGTGGCCGGTTTCCACGGCTCGATGCGGTCGGCGGACGAGAGCGGGCCCAGCACGCCGCGCGCGAGGATGCCGTCGAGCCACACCTGGAGCGAGTCCGGCACGTCGCTCCACGCCCCGGAGTGCCGCTTCGAGCGCATGTCGAACGCCCGCGCGAGCCAGTAGACGAGGTCCACGCGCCGCGCCGGCTTCGCCGCGCCGAGCCGCAGCACCTCGGCCTTCGGCGCCACGCCCAGCCGCACGAGCCGGTCCACGAGCGGCCGCTCGGGCGAGCCCGCGTAGTCGGGGAGCAGCGTCCACGACGGCTCACCCTCGGCGCGCAGCACCTGCTTCGTGCGCGCCCAGCGCACGAGCAGCTCGGGCATGGACGTCGTCGTCTGCCAGCTCCGCCGCGCGCGCCGGAGCGGCAGGTAGTCGCCGCCGCCCGCGAGCCGGTACGAGTTCGCGACCACCTTCAGCCGTTCCCTCGGATCCAGCGGCTTCCCCTTCCAGCGCAGGTTCTGCACGCGCGCGCCCACGGGCCGGGTCAGGTCCAGCTCGTACTCGACGCCGTGCACGCCGTCGAACTGGAAGCCCGGCACGTCGGGCCGCAGCACGGGCGTCACGCCGTCGAACGCGTACTCGTTCAGCATCGAGGCCGAGTGCTCGAGCGCGGACTTCAGGTCGGCGCCCGACACGTCCACGATGCCGAGCGTGTTCTCGTAGGGGTGGAGCCGCAGGAGGTCGCGGCGGCGCACGGGCCCGGGGCCGATCACCTGCGCCGGGTCGAAGAGCGCGGCGAACGACACGTCCGCGCCCGAGAACTCGAGCTGACAGCGGTGGACGAGCCGCCAGAGCGGGCTGTCGCCGAGCCGGCCGTAGGGAGCGCCGAGCCGGTCCTCGGCCTGCGCCACCACCTGGTCGAGCGAGTCGCGCGCCGCCTCGGCGTAGGGCGCCAGGAGCGCGCGCATCCCGGGGTCGCTCGCCACGGAGTCCGAGACGCTCGCGACGCTCGCGGTGCGCTCCGCCAGCTTCCAGGGCGCGAGCGACGAGCCGCGCGTGAAGCGCAGCTCCACGCGCCCGAGCGCGCCGCCGTGCGCGCCCGCCTGCGTGACGAGCGCGCCGCCGATCGTGACGGAGGGGATCACCTGGTGCGTGTGGCCGAGGATCACGACGTCCAGCCCCGGGACCTGGTAGGCGAGCCGGTAACCCAGGTTCTCGTTGGGGATCTCGCCCGGTCGGCTGCGCGCCTCGCCGCCGCGCACGTGAGGTTCGCGCTCGAGCCCCGAGTGCAGCAGCGCCACCACCGCGTCGCAGCGCTCGGCGCCGCGCAGCCGGGCGATCTCGCGGCGCGCCACCTCGAGCGGGTCGAGGAACGCGAGCCCGGCGACGAGCGTGCTGTCGAGGAGCTGCGGCACCGCCGGCGTGGTGAGCCCCAGGATCCCCACGCGCACGCCGGCGATCTCGCGCACGAGGCTCGCCCCCCAGGCGGGCCGGCCGGTGCGCGCGTCCACCACGTTCGCGCCGAGGAACGCGAAGCGGGCGCGCGCCGCGGCCGAGTCGAGCGCGGCGCGGCCGGCGTCGAACTCGTGGTTCCCAAGCGTGAGCGCGTCGTAGCCGAGCGCGTTCATCGCCGCCACCACGGGCTCGGGCCGCGTGCGCGGGCCCTCGCGCCACACGGAGACGAGCGGGCTCCCGTGCAGCGCGTCGCCGGCGTCCACGAGCAGCGTGGGCACGCTGTCCGCGCGCGCGGCGCCGATCAGCGTCGCGAGCTTCTCCAGGCCCCTCGCGGCGGGTCGGTCGGTCCAGTCGTCCCAGGCGGCGAGCGAGCCGTGAAGGTCGGTCGTGTGCAGGACGCGGACGCGCAGCTCGAGGTCGTCGGCGGAGGGCTCGGCGGCCACGGCGGAGGCCGTCCGCGGCGGCGATCCGGGGAGCGCGAGCCCGGCGAGGAGCGCTGCGGCCACGACGAGGCGGCGGAGCGGGGCTGTCACGACGGGGTCCTCCCGGGGAAGCGGCGTGCGGAGCCGGAGCGGGGAAGCTAATGCACGCGCGCCCGGGCCGGGAAGCCGGTCGCAGCGGCATGCTTCACGCGCCCGTGACGCCCGCGGCCGCTCGCGTGCGGACGCCGTCCCTGCTCCCTATATTCCCGCGACGGTTCGCATCCCGCGGGCCCGGCCACGAGAGCACGCATGCCCGAGATCGTCCGCTGCCCGAGCTGCGGCGCCGCGAACGCCGCGAACGCCGCCGCCTGCCCCCGGTGCAACTTCCCGCTCGCCGTAGCCGGTGCCGCGAGTGCGGAGCGCGGGACCCCGGCGGGGGCGGACCCGGCCGCGGCGCCCGACGCGAGCGTGGGTGAGACCCCGCCCGACACGCCGGCCGAGCCCGCATCCAGCGAGCCGGCCGGGACAACGCACACGTTCGACCCCGGCCGGCGCCCCTTGCGCCCCCGGCGGCCGCGCCCCGGCGGGATGCAGCCGATCCAGGTGCAGATCTGGCTCGTGACCGGGGCCGCGATGGTGCTCGCCATCGTCTACTTCGCCGCGCAGGGCTTCTGGCGCTCGAACGCGCCCGTCGTGACCGGCGCCCGCCCCGAGCAGCAGCAACGCGCCGACCTCGCGCGCCGGCAGCTCGAGCAGGACTCGACCAACATCGAGGCGCGCATCGAGCTCGCGAACGTGCTCTACGATACCGGCAACTGGAGCGAAGCCATCGTCCACTACCGGAGCGCCGACCGGCTCGAGCCCGGGCGCCCGACGACCGTGGTGGACCTGGGGGTGTGCTACTACAACCTCGGACGCTTCGCGACGGCCGAGTCGCTGTTCCACCAGGCGCTCTCGCTCGACCCGCATCAGGTGTTCGCGCTCTTCAACCTGGGCATCGTTGCCGAGTCCCGCGAGCAATGGGACGCGGCACTCGGCTTCTTCCACCGGGCGATGCGCGCCGGTCCGCCGGAGGCCATGAAGCCGGCGCTCGAGCAGCACCTGCAGACCGTGATGGCCAAGACCGGCAAGAAGGCGCCGCCGCTGCCGTAGAATCCCGCTTCAGGCGTCCGGGAGCCCGGCCGTGGCCCACTCCGGCGCGAGGCCCATCGCGACGAGCGCCGCGAGCACTGCGGGACCCGGGCCCCGGGGCCCGCGCATGCGCGGCACGCCGCGGCCGGTCTCGCGCGAGTCGGCCTCCGCCGCGCGCGCGCCCACGAGCCGCGCCAGGTCGGCCGGCGTGTCGAGGTCCTCGAGCGGCGCGGCGAGCCCCACCGAGCGCACCGCCCCGCGCGCGCGCTCGAGCGTGCGCTCGAGCACCGCGGGCGTGCTCCACGGGATTCCCTCGAACAGCTCCGGAGTGCGGCAGGTGAGCCCCACGCACCAGTAGCCGCCGTCGGCCGCCGGGCCGAGCACGACGTCGTGGCGGTCGAGCTGCGCGAACGCCGCGTCCACGTGCGCGGGCGTGAGCGCGGGGGCGTCGCTCCCCAGCACGAGCGCGTGGTCGCCGGCCGCGAACAGCAGCTCGTCAAACGCCGCGGTGAGCCGCGCGCCCAGGTCGGCGCCCTGCTGGAGCCGCGACTCGAAGTCGGGCGGTGCCTCGCCGGCCCCGCCCGCCCAGAAGACGAAGCGCTGCTCCGCGTGGGCGTGCCGCATGGCGGCGAACGTGTCGTCGAGGAGCGAGCGGTAGAGCGAGGCGGCGAGCGGCGGGGGCAGCGCGGGCGAGAGCCGGGTCTTGACCGATCCGGCCCGCGGCGGACGCGCGAACACCCCGAGGCGGCGCATGGCGGGAGTGTACGGATTCCCGAACCGGCCCGGGTCATCTAAAGTGACGCGCACTTCCCGTCGCCCGCACCACCAGGCCCCGGGCCCGGCCCCGGGTCCGCCGCTCGAGGGAGTCCCGCCATGTCGCAATACAACGTCGTCGTCATCGGCACCGGCCCCGGCGGCTACGTCGCGGCGATCCGCGCCGCTCAGCTCGGCTTGAAGACCGCGGTGGTCGAGAAGGAGGAGCTGGGCGGCACGTGCCTGAACTGGGGCTGCATCCCGACCAAGTCCTGGATCGTGACCGCGCACCTGTTCGAGCAGATCAGGCATGCCAGGGAGTTCGGCATCGTCGTCGGCGAGCCGCAGATCGACTGGCCGGCGCTCGTCGCGCGCAAGGACAGGATCGTGAAGCAGCTCACGGGCGGCGTGAAGCAGCTCCTCTCCGGGCGGCAGGTGGACATCCACAAGGGCACGGCGAAGCTGGTTTCCGCGAACCGCATCGCGATCGCGGCGCCCGGGGCCGGCACGACCGAGATCACCGCCGACCACGTCATCCTCGCCACCGGCGCCTACGGGTGGAACCCGCCCGGCTGGTCGCTCGACGGCGAGCGCGTGATCGGCAGCAAGGAGGCGCTCGACCTCTCGAAGCAGCCGAAGCGCGTCGCCATCCTCGGCGGCGGCGTCATCGGCTGCGAGTTCGCGGGCTTCTTCGCCGCGATCGGCAGCCAGGTCACGGTCATCGAGATGCTGCCGCGCCTCGTCATGTCCGAGGACGAGGAGATCTCGGCCGCGCTCGAGCGAGAGATGAAGAAGCAGAAGGTGGCGCTGCACCTGGGTACCAAGGTCGAGGACCGGCGCGACAACCCCGACGGCTCGCTCACGCTCACACTGACCGGCGGAAAGACCGTGGACACCGACACCGTGCTGCTCGCCACCGGGCGGCGGCCGTGGAGCGAGGGCCTCGGGCTCGAGGCGGTGGGCATCTCGCGCGCCGACCGCGGCAAGATCGCGGTCAACGACAAGCTCCAGACGAGCGTCCCCAGCATCTACGCCATCGGCGACGTCACCGACATCAAGCAGCTCGCGCACTTCGCGAGCGCGCAGGGAAAGGCCGCCGCCGAGCTGATCGCGGGCCACCCGGCGCAGACCAACTGGCGCGCGGTGCCCGCGGCCACGTTCACGAACCCCGAGATCGCGAGCGTCGGGCTCACCGAGGCCGAGGCGAAGGCCGAAGGCCGGACCGTGAAGGTGGGCCGGTTCCCGTTCCGTGCGCACGGGCGCAACATCGCCGACGGCGAGACCACCGGATTCGTGAAGATCGTGGGCGATGCGGACTCGGGGCAGATCCTCGGCACGAGCATCTTCGGCGCCAAGGCGAGCGAGCTGATCCACGAGGCCTCGCTCGCGATCGGGGCCGACCTCGACGTGGCCGCGATCGCGCAGGCGATCCACGCCCATCCCACCATGATGGAGGCGCTGGGCGAGGCCGCCGAGGACGCGGACCACCTCGCGGTGCACCTGCTGCGGACGGAGGCGAAGGCCGCGGCGCGGTAGCGCCGCCACGCGTGGGCCCGGGCGCCCCGCCGACGCGGGCGCCGCCGGGGGCACCGCCGCGGGAGCCGCCGCGGGCGCCCCCCCGACTCGCCCGCGAGCGCCAGCCGGCCCCCCCGGTCCCCCGGTCCCGCCCCGCTGAAGGCCTTGTCGGGGCGCCGGGCCGGTGCCACCCTGCCGGGATGCCCGCGAGGCTTCGACCCATCGCGCCCGCCGATCTGCCGGCGGTGCACGCGCTCTGCCGTGCGATCGAATCGGCGGACGGGCTCCCGCTCGCCACACCGCTCGAGGAGCTACACGACTGGCTGCGCGATCCGCACCTCGATCTGGGTTCGGACACGCGTCTCGCCGAGGTGGAAGGGCGGCCGGTCGCCTGGGGCCGCATCTGGCACCGCCCGAGCGGCGTGCGCGAGGAACGCGCGTTCATGCTCGGGGGCGTGGCGCCCGACCAGCGCGGCCGCGGCGTGGGCTCGCTGCTCCTCGGCTGGCAGCTCGAGCGCGCCACCGCCATCCTGCGCGCCGCGCGCGGCTCGCTGCCGCGGCACGTGCGCGCGCAGGCGTACGACTTCCAGGCCGCCTCGCTCCGGCTCTTCGAGCGGCACGGCCTGCGCGCCGTGCGCTGGAACCTGGAGATGGTCCGCGACCTCGCGCAGGCGCCCGCGCTTCCGGAGCCGTTCGAGCCGGACGGCGTCCGCATCGCGCCATGGGGCGTCGCGCATTCTGAGGCGGCGCGGCTCGCGGAGAACGAGGCCTTCGGCGACCACTGGGGCTCCGCTCCGCTCGACCGCGCGGCCTGGGAGCACGACCTCGCGGCGTTCGGCAAGCGGCTCGACCTGTCGTTCCTGGCGCTGGAGGGCGACCGGGTCGTGGGTGTGTGCCGCAACGCGCACTACCTGGGCGACGGCGCGGTCACCGGCCGCCGCGACGGCTGGATCGAGCGGGTGAGCGTGCTGCGCTCGCGCCGCGGCCGCGGCATCGCGACCGCGCTCATCGCGCGCTCGCTGCGCGCGTTCCGCGACGCCGGCTTCACGCACTCGGCGCTCGGCGTGGACCGCGACAATCCGACCGGCGCGTTCCCGCTCTACGAGCGCCTGGGCTACCGCCCGCGCTCGTGCGTCGTGGTCCACCAGGTCGCGGTCTAGCGTCGCGCCCGGTCGGCGGACCTGGGCCCGCGGAGCCCGCGTGGCACCGAGGCGCCGTCGAGATTCCTGTTGCCCCCGGCCCGTGCCCCGGTCCAGACTCCGTGCGTGCCTCCTAGAGTCCGGATCGGGAGCCGAGGCGCGATCTGGCCGCGCCTCACACCGGCCGCGCTGGCTCTCGCGAGCCTGCTGGCCGCGGCCGTTTCCGCGCCCGCCTCCGCCTTCAACGTGACCGAGTTCCTGTCGGCCACCATTCAGATCCTCCCCAACGGGCAACCGGGGAGCGGTACGCCGCCCATCCCGCTCGACCTGGACCTGAGCACGCCCGGAGGCGGCGCGCGCCACATCTCGATCCCGGTCGGGAGCATCGCCGAATTCGTGGTCAGGGGCATCGCGGCCGGCGGCGGCGTGGTGGCCGCCTCGCTCATGGACGCGGACGAGCACGAGTCGATGCGCGGCTGGGACGACGAGCTCGAGGACCGGTTCACGCCGTTCGCCGTGGCCGCCGGCGACACGTTCAGCCTGTCCCTCTACTGCGACTGCACTCCCGGCTCCAATACCATCGAGGGGCTCAACTCGAGCGGCGAACAGAGCGCGGAGATCTACATCAAGGACGGCGCGAAGACGATCCCCGCCGGTCCGGGGGGCGCCGGGACCAAGGGCTGGTGGCAGATCGACTGTGACAAGACGCACGACCAGCCGGCGGGCGTCGTGGGCGGCACGGTGGCCACCGCCTGGCGCGACACGCTCGTGATCCCGCCGGGCGCGCTCACGACCACGACGAACGTGCACGTGGCGAACATGTACCCGTTGCTCGCGCCCGAGGCGAGGCCGCCGGGCCATGCCCCCATCTCCGAGGCGCTCACGCTGCAGCCCGATGGACTCACGCTCCAGGCGCCCGCGCGGCTCATCTTCTCCTACACGCAGGAGGAGGTCGGGGACGTCGCCGATGAGAGCACGCTCGCGGTGTTCCGCTACGACCCGGTGGGGGAGACCTGGAACCCGGTGCCGGGTGCGCAGGTGGATCCGACCCATCGTACGTTGTCCGTGGACATCACGACGTTCGCCACGTACGGATTCGCGCCGGCGACGCCGCACCTTGTCCCCACGTCGGTGCAGGTCGTGGCGACGGCCGCCGGTGACGCCGGTCTCGGGAGGCAGGACGTGGCGGACGGCTCCGAGCTGGACCAGGTCGCGGCGGTCGCCCGCGACGGCATGCTCTACCTCTACTTCGGCGGCAATCTCGCGTCGGATGGAAGCCACCTGGAGATCTTCCTCGACACCGGCCCGGGCGGGCAGAACCGGCTGCGAGGCGACAACGCCCCGGTGGACGGCGGCGCCCTGCTGCGCATGGGCGACGACGGGAGCGGGAACGGGCTCACGTTCGATCCGGGCTTCGCCCCCGACCACTGGATCGGCGTGAGCGGCGCGATGACGCACGACGGATACCGCCTGCGCGTGCACCACGCCGAGCTGCTCGCGGCCGGAGGGGGCGCGGGCGCGTTCCTCGGCGAGACGGGCGCCGCGAGCGAGGGCCTGCTCAAGGGCGGCGTGAATCCGGGCCGCATCGGCGCGCGCATCGACAACTCGAACACCGCGGGCGTGGCCGCGGGCTGCGGCCCCGCGAATCCGGCAGACGTGCCCACCGGCATCGAGCTGGCGATCCCGCTCGTGGCGATCGGCGCCCCCACCGGCTGCGTGCGCATCTGCGCGTTCGTGAACGCCCCGCAGCACGCGAACGTCTCGAACCAGTTCCTCGCGCCGCTGCCACCGGGGACCTGTCCGCTCGGCGAGCCACGCCTCGTGGACCTGGGCGCCCAGCTCGGCGAGCAGCACTTCTCCGTGTGCGGCCTGAACGTGCTGGCCGCCGACCCGCCGGGGAGCGGTCGGCCGGCCGCGACCTTCGGCGTGGTGGCCTCGCCCAATCCGTCACGCGGGGAGGTCACGCTCACGATCGCGGGCGGTCCGAGTTCGGGGGTTTCCGCCGTCGTGTACGACCTCGTGGGCCGCCGCGTGCGGCACTTGCCCCGCGACCGGTTCCGGACCGGCACGGCCGCCTGGGACGGCCGGGACGACGCCGGCCGCCGCGTGCCCGCCGGGCTCTACCTCGTGCGTGTGCTCGGATCCGGTGTGGACCGCACGGTGCGCGTCCTGCGGCTCGACTGAGCGGCGCTCACCGCATCGCCACCACTCCCACCGCCGCCCTCAGTTTCACCTCGGCCTTGTGCCGGTTGAGCATCAGCACGGTGACGTCGGGGTCCACGACCAGCCGTGCGGGCTCGAACGCCGACTCGACCGTCACGGTCCTCGCCTCGCCCGCGTCGAGCACGAGCGCGCTGCGCGCGTCCTCGTAGGGCTCCGCGGCCCTCCGTGCGCCCGGGAAGCGCACCCCTCGCGCGACCGCGACCTCGAGCGGCATCGAGCCCGTGCCCACGTTGCGGATCGTGGCGGTCGTGCGCCAGCCGTCGCCCGATCGCTCGAGTCGCGCGTCGTCCACCTTGTACTCGGGCACCACGACGCGGTGGAACCACTGACCCGCGAACCTGTCGAACGCCGAGGGGTCGGCGGCATGGCGGCGCATGACCGCGAGGTAGTCCTCGAGCGCGGCGTGGTCGCGCGAGTCGCGGAACGCCTCCAGGTACTCGCGGTGCGCGGCGAAGCTGGCGTCGCGGCCGAGGAAACGGTGCAGCATCCAGAACGCCCAGCCACCCTTGTCGTAGATGATACGGTCGTCGGCGGGCAGCGAGCCGTCCACCTGGACGAGCGGCCGCTCCGAGTCCTTCACGCGGATGCGGCCGTAGCGGTCCTCGATCTGGCGGCAGAACGCGATCCGCTGCTCCAGACCGCGCGCCTGCTCGCAGAGCAGGATGGTCGAGAAGTGGGCGAGCCCCTCGGACAGCGCGTTCGTGCCGGGCCCGTCCCCGATCATGGCCAGGTTCGGCCACCACTGGTGCGCCGCCTCGTGCGCGGTGATCCAGAACGCGGCGTTCGCGTCGGGCCGGCTGCGCGAGAGGAAGCCGATGTTCTCCGAGAACGAGATGTTGCCCGGCGGCGCCTGGGCGTAGGAGGCGAGCCCGGCGAACTCGGACACGCGCAGGCTCGCCCACGGGAGCGGCGCGAACCACTCGCCGAACCAGCGCCGCGCGGCCGCCAGCGCGTCGAGCATCTCGTCCACGTTGTAGGCGTGCCGGCGGTCGAAGTGGACGGCGACGCCGTCGCGCTCCTTCACCTGCCAGTCGCCGGCGATGACGTTGAAGATGCGCACCGGGTGGCTTGTGCGCCACTCGGTCACGCGCCGGCCGTCCGCCACCGTGTCCGAGAACTTCTCGCCGGTCGCGCTCACCTGGAGCGACGCGGGCACCGTGACCTTGAGCCGGCAGTCGAACCACGAGCCGGCCATGGGGATGCCGGCGGCGGTGTGCCCGGCGTACCAGTCGTCGGGGTATTCCCGAGGGTCGGTCGCGTTCTTGTCGCGCTCGATGCCCACGTCCTCCAGGTAGCCGAGCTGCGGCGCGAGCGTGGGGCTCCCGAGCGCGGTGAGCACGATGCTCCGCGGCAGCAGGAATTCGCGCTGCGCGCCGCCGTTCCTCGAGATCCCGTGCGGCTGATGGCCCGAGTACGAGAAGCCGAGCCGGGCGCGCCCGCCGTCCGCGAGCGGCCGGGGCAGCGTCACGACGTGGAGTGCGGCGCGGCTCCCGGTGGCGAGTGAGTCGCCGTCGAGCGTCCAGCGCAGGCCCTTCCAGCGCGGGTTCACGGTCACGGGGAAAAGGCGCAGCGGCGCGCCGGTGTGGTTCACGACGTCGTACCAGCCCTTGACCGAGAAGCCCCGGCGGTTCGGCTCGAGCACGATGTCCAGGTCCACGCCCGCCAGCTCGGGGTTCGGCGAGTCCTTCCAGGTCTCGACGTTCTTCTTCCAGTAGTCGCGCGCCTGCTTCTTCGCCATGGCGCCCTCGTAGCCGTCGTGCACCTGGAAGCCGAGCACGGTCCCGAGGACGAGCGGCAGCGCGAGCAGCGGACTCCACGAGCCGAACGAGGCGAGCAGCGCCCCGGGTCGGAGCGCGTGCACGAGCCGCGTGGCGTCGCGCTCGCGCCGCTCGAAGAGCCGCACCGCGAGCGCGGTGAGCAGCACGGCCACGGCCAGCCACAGCGCGCGGTTGAGGACGAGCGGCACCCGGTCGTGCTCGAACGGGGCGATGTCCGTCCAGCGCAGCACGCTCCACAGGTCCCAGTTCCACACCCAGCTCATCTTCCCACGCGCCTGCGCCCAGCCGGAGAGGACCATGACCCCGAGCCCGACCGTGTAGGTGAGGTAGCGGTTGCCCGTCACCGCCTGCACCGCGCTCACGAACGCCGTCCAGACCAGGAATGTCGGCACGAGCAGCAGGCCCCAGACGACGGCGAACGGCACGAGGTCGAGCGGCACCCGGCCCTGGACGCCGAGCGTCACGAGGCAGCCGGCCAGGCAGGCGGCGACGATGCTCACGCCCAGCACCGAGTTGGCGAGCGCCTTGCCCGCCAGCAGGGCCGCGGTCTCGAGCGGTGTCGAGTACGCGATGGCGCCGAAGCCGGTGCTGCGCTCGCGTTGGAGCGCCTCGGTCGTGTAGAAGAGGATCATCATGCACACGAGCAGCGTGAGCGTGTTCATCATGCCCGTGGCGAGGAGCCCCGGCGTGTTGAGGAGCCGGGTGTCGAACGCGCCGACGTTGTAGTCGTTGAGGAGCACCTGGACGAGGATGAGCGGCACGAACAGGTAGAGCCCGGGGTGCCTGAGGATCCCGTGCAGCTCGGTGCGGGCCACCTCGAGCGTGCCGCCCACGAAGCCCGGCACGCCCGAGCGCATCGCGAGTGCGGCAAGCGGGGCGGCGGAACGCGCCGGGGGGGCGTCCCCGGCGACCGCGTCGCGCGCCGCCCTCACGCTGGCCGCGGCCGCACGCGTGACCCGCGCCCCGCGGAGTCCCGACGCGAATCGCCGCTGGAGCAGCAGCACCGGCCCCAGGCCGAGCGCCAGGCAGAGCAGGCGCTGGCTCACCACGAGCGCGTCGAGCCCGACGCCCGCGGTGTTGTAGAACGCCACGCCCCTGTCCACGTCGAGCCACACCTCCTTCAACCACCGGAGCCCGGTCAGGTCGGCGAACTGGAGCACCCGGTTCACCTGCCACGGCAGCCACACGGGCGACCACTCCCACAGGAAGAACACGCCGCCCATGACCACGGCGATGGGGAGGAAGAACACGAGCACCGGCTTGCGCGTGAGCCCGCCGATGGCGAAGCACGCGCCGGCAAAGAGGACGAGCGTGGGCACGGCGAAGAGCAGCGCGGGTCTCAGGTAGCTCGCGAGCCGGAAGGGTCCCAGGTACTCGGCGTTCGCGCCGTGCGGCAGCAGGTGGTTGCACGCCATCAGGAGCCCCAGGTGCAGCACGAGCACCGCGAGCAGCGCGGTGAGCACGCCCAGGAACTTGCCCCACAGGTACTCGGACGGGCGGAGCGGCGTGGAGTGGAGCAGCTCGCCCACCTTTGCCTCGTCGTCCCGCACCACCGACATGCCGGCGGCGACCGAGGCGAAGAACACGTAGATGAGCGAGGTGAGGAAGATCAGGAGCTGCGTGAGCGCGAACTCGGAGTTGATGTAGGCCTTGGTGCCGCCCACGCGCGCGTCGCCCGAGCCGATCGAGGCGTTCCCGTTGCTCATGGACCACGCCATGAACCCGAGCAGCAGCAGCAGCACCCAGAGGAGCGGCCGTCGCGCGTGGAAGCGCAGCTCCTGCCGGAAGATCTCGAGCAGCCGGACGCGGTTCACGGGCGGGCCCGCGCGGGCTCGCCGGACCCGAGCGCGGAGCCGGTCGTGACCTCGATGGACTCCGCCCCGGGCAGCTCGCCGAGCCGCATGAGCACGAGGTAGGCGTCCTCGAGCGAGGGCTCGGCCGGCTCGAAGCCCGCCGGGTGCGCGCCCTCGGGCTCGTAGAGCCGCACCCGGTGCCGGCCCTCCACGAGCAGCGTCTGCGTGACCGCGTGCGTGGCGCGCAGGTCCGACATGTGGGCGGGCGCGACCACGCCCTCGCAGATGCGGCCCTGGAGCGCGGCGCGCGCCGCGCGCGGCGTGGTGCGCGCGACCAGGCGCCCGCCGCGGATCACGGCGAACTGCGGGCAGAGCACCGCCACGTCCTCGACTATGTGAGTGGAGAGCAGCACCGTGCGGTCCTCGGCCAGCTCGGTGAGCAGGTGGTAGAAGCGGAGCCTCTCCTCCGGGTCGAGGCCCGCGGTGGGCTCGTCCACGATCAGGAGCTTCGGGTCGCCGGCGATGGCCTGGGCGATCCCGAGGCGTTGGCGCATGCCGCCCGAGTAGCTCTTCACCGGGCGGCGCGCGGCGAACGACAGGTTCACGCGCTCGAGCAGCTCGTCCGTGAGCGCCCGCAGGGCGCGCGGCGCCGCCACGCCCTTCAGCACCAGCAGGTGGCGCAGCATCTGCTCGCCGGTCAGGTGCGGGTAGAAGCCGAAGTCCTGCGGCAGGTAGCCGAGCGTGCGCCGCACCGCGGCGGGATCGGCGATCACGTCGGCGCCGTCGAAGCGCACCTGCCCCGAGGTGGGCTCGAGCAGTCCGGCGACGATGCGCATGAGCGTGGACTTCCCCGCGCCGTTCGGCCCGAGCAGGCCGAACATTCCGACGGGCACGTCCAGATCCACGCCCTGGAGCGCTGCCACCGGACCGGGGTAGACCTTCACGAGGGCGCGGATCGTGAGCATGGCGAGGCCTCCGGGGGCGATGCGGGCAGGGGGAACGCCCACGGTACGCTCGCGGCGGGGGAGGGGTTTCACGGGAGCGACGCTCCGGGGCTCATGAATGATGCCGGCCAGGTGGCCCGGGCCGCGCGTGTGCGCGATTGGCGCGGCTCCGGCGCGCTCGCGTATCGTCCGCCGCCTCATGAGAGCCTCCTGCTCCGTGTGCCCGCGCGCGGCAGCCGCCCGACCGCGTCCCGCCGGCCCGCTCGCCCGGGCCGCCGTCCGGAGCCCGCACCTCCAGGCCATGGGCCTCACCCTCGCCCTGGCGCTCGCCGCGGCGCCCGCCTCCGCGACCTGGCACGCGCGCGAGGAGATCCCGGTCGAGAGTCCGGTCTATCGGCTGGCGAGCGACCTGGCGGCGAGCTATCCGATCTCCTTCGGGCTCGTGCTCACGCGCCCGTGGACGCGCGCCGAGCTGGGCCGGTTCCTGGACCAGCTCCTGGCCGACGTGCCGGCGGCCGCGAACGACCCGGCCGTCGGCCGCCTGCGTCGCGAGCTGGTGCCGGGCGGCGGGAGCGCCGGGCTCGAGCCGTTCTTCGCCGCCGAGCAGGAGGATGCCTCGATCGAAATCTCGCCCTACCTGCGCGCCTCCTACGCGGAGGACCGCGCGCGCCGCCGCACGCAGCGCGATCTCCGCGGCGGCCTGCAGGGCTCGTTCGCGTATGGGGACCACACCGTGTTCTTCGCCGATGGCTACGTCGGCAACGTGACGCCCGGTGCGCACGGCACACCCGATGCGGACGGTTCCTTCCGATCCAGCAGCTCCGACCCCACCGTGTGGTTCGAACGGGCGTACGTCACCTGGCAGTCGCCAGGCTTCTCCGCCCGCATCGGGCACACTTGGCTCTCGTGGGGGCCCGGCCTCGCCGGTACGCTCGCGCTCTCGGACGCGGCGTCGGCGCTGGACCTGCTCGAAGCGAACGTGCGACTGCCGGGAGGTGCGCGGCTCCAGTGGTTCCTGGCCACGCTGGACGCGGTCAGCGAGTCGTTCCTCGCCGGCCATCGCCTGGCGTTCCGGGCGGGCCCGAGCGTGGAGATGGGCTTCTCGGAGCTCGCGCGCTTCGACGGCTCGGCCAACGCTCCGCCCTACCTGATCCCCGTCATGCCCTACTCGCTGCTCGACCGGCGCGCCCGTGGCCTGGGCCCGGTCTCGGGCGACACGCTCGGGCGTCGCGGCCGCAACAACGTGATGCTCGCCGCGGACTTCACGTGGACCTGGCGGCCGGGCACACGGCTCTACGGCGAGGTCCTGCTCGACGACGCGAGCCTCAAGAACGAGCGCCCGCTCGCCGCCGGCTGGCAGGCCGGCGCCCAGCTGCGGCGCCTCCTCCCGTTCGGCTCGCTCGCGGTGCGCGGCGACTACACGCGCGTCTATCGCTACGTCTATTCCATCCACCACGGCCACGACTTCCAGCACGCCGGCTTCCCCACCGGCTTCGCGCTCGGGCCCGACGTGGATCAGTTCGCGGCGCGGCTCGAGTGGCGGCCGGACGCGGACTGGGCCTGGGGCGCCGAGTGGTCCTCGGTGCGGAAGGGCTCCGATCCGCTGGGCCTCGCCTGGCAGCCGGGCGACCCGGTGCCGGCGCGGCTCGTGCTCACGTTCCCGGTCGAGCAGACGCAGCGCGTCACGCTCACCGCGGACTGGTCGCCGTCGCCCTCGATGACGCTCTCGGGGGCCGGCGGCTTCACGCGCATCCGCTCCGTGGACCACGTCCACGGCCGCGACACCGACGGCGCATTCGGCCGCGCCGCGGCGGCGTTCCGCTGGTGAACCGCCCGGGAGGGGGGCGCCGGCGGTGAACCGGGCCCGCGCCGCGATGATCGCGTTCGCCGTCGCGGCGGTCGCGGTCACCGTGGGCACGGCCTTCGTCGCCTACCGCGGCGTGCGCGGCGCGTTCGAGCGCGAGTCGGCCGATCGCCTGCGCCGGCTCGCCGAGCTGGCCGCCTCGCAGCTCGCGGCCGCCGACCTGGCCGACGCGAGCGAGCTGGGGAGCGCGGGCACCGGTCTCCTGAACCTGCAGGCGCAGCTCGACGCCCTCGCCGCCGCCTCGGGGCTCGCGAACGTCGCCGTGCTCGACGACTCGGGCCGTGTCCTCTACGACGTGCGCGAGGGCCTCGTGGAGCCCGGCGAGCCGAGCGCCTACGACTCGCTCGCTCGCGTGTCGCTGGCGCGCGCGCGGGCCGGCGCGCCCGTGGCGCTCCCCGCGTTCCGCCGCGACGAGCGTGAGACGCGCGCCGCCGCGGTGCCCGTGCCAGGGCTTCCGGGCGCGGTGCTCGTGACCGAGGCCGCCCCCGGCTGGGGCGGACAGCTGGCGCGGCTGCGGCGCGACCTGGCGCTGCTCGCGGCCGTGAGCGTGCTGGCGATCGGCGCGCTCGCCGGGCTCGTGCTGCGCGCGAGCGCCTCGCAGCTCGCACTCGAGCGGAGGCTCTCGCGCAGCGAGAACCTCGCCGCCATGGGCCGCATGACCGCGACACTCGCGCACGAGATCAAGAACCCGCTCGCCATCATCCGCGGCTCGGCGAAGCGCCTGGCGCGCCTCGAGCCCGAGGCTAGGGCGATGGCCGACTCGGTCGTGGAGGAGGTGGACCGGCTCTCGGCCACGGTCAATCGCTACCTCCAGTTCGCGCGCGGGGGCGCGCCCGGGCCCGGCGCGGGCGGCGACGCGCTCGCCACGCTCGCGGCGACGCTCGACCTGCTCACCGAGGAGTTCCGCGCCCGCGGAGTCACGCTCGTGCGCGCGGGCGAGGCGGGGGCCGCGCCGGTCGCGCTCGACGACGCCTCCTTGAAGCAGGTGTGGCTCAACCTGGTCCAGAACGCGGTCGAGGCGCTCGCCGAGGGCGGACGGATCGAGGTGTCGTGGACGCGGCTCGAGCGGCGCCTGCGCGTGGTCGTGGCCGACGACGGGCCGGGCGTGCCGGACGAGGTCCGGGCCCGGCTCGGCGAGCCGTTCTTCACCACGCGCGCCCAGGGCACCGGCCTCGGCCTCTACCGCTCGCGCCAGCTCGTCCAGGGGGCCGGCGGCTCGCTCGAGCTGTCGAGCGGCCCGGGCCCCGGCACGCGCGTCACCGTGGAGCTGCCGCTGGCGTGAGGCCGGCGCGGGCGGCGTGCGCCCTCCTGCGCGCGCGACCGAGCGACTCATGCTTCAAATGGGCTTGGCCGAAGGATCTCCGAACAAACCTGGCTCCGGCGCTCAAGCGGGTGTAAGACTGTGCCGAATCACGTCTCACCCACAAGGAGGCCTCCATGAGAAGCCCGATGCAGGATCCCCGGAAGAAGCCGGCCGCGGCGGCGCAGGCGGCGCGGGTCCCCACGATCGGTCGTCCGCGTCGTCTCACCCACGAGCAGATCGCCGTGCGCGCGCACGAGATCTACGAGCACTCGGGCCGTGAGCACGGGCGCGACGTCGAGTTCTGGCTCGAGGCGGAGCGCCAGCTTCGTGAGAATCTCGACGCGTAGCCCAGCCCGGCGATGGTCCCACGACGCTCGCGGCGCGGCGCCGAGCGCCCCCGCGCCGCGTCAGTGCTGGTGCTCGCCGGCCCCGCGCTTGATGGCCTCGATCCGCGCTCTCACGCCCGGGTCGGACCAGTTCATCGTTCCGCGCGCCTGGTGCGCGAGGTGCCCCTCGGGGTCGTAGACGAGCGTCTCGGGGATCCGGCGCACGCCGATGAGTTGCGCCGTCTTCGACTCCGGGTCCACGTAGAGGCGCTCGAGCGGCAGGCCGTGGGCCTCCGCCCACTTCAGCACCTCGGAGCGCTTCTTTCCCATCGCCACCATCACGACTTCGAGCCCGCGGTCCGACTCGACCGTTCTCGCGTAATCCACGAGCGCAGGCAGCTCGCCGATGACCGAGGGCGAGCCCAGCTCGAACCAGTGCAGGATGAGCACCTTGTTCGGCTTGCCGACCAGGTTGCGCGAGCCGCCCTCGATCCGCTCGACGCGCAGGAAGCCGCCGCCCGCGATGTTCTCGAGCGCGTGGTCGTGGTCCTCGTGCACGGCCGGCACGAGGCTGTGGAAGTAGGTCCAGCCGCCGGCAACGGCGAGCAGCACGACCACGGCGGCGATGACGACCTTGAGGGACTGTCTTGGCATGGCGAGGGGCCCCTGGTCTCGGTGTCGAACGGGACCGCGAAGGGCCCGGGAGGAGTCGGCGGCAAGCTAGCCCAGAGAGCGCGGCAGGGCCACGGGAGGCGGGTCCGCCGGGGCGCTCCCCGCCGGCCGCTGCTTTCGGGGCTTCTTCCGGGGCGCCCGGCGCGGGTACACTGGAGGATGGCCATCGCCCCCACGGCCGTCCCGGCCCGTCCCCGTCGAGGAACGTCCCCGTGAAGCTCCGTCACCTTCCTCCGTCCTTCCTCCTCCTCGCCCTGCTCGCCACGACCGTGCTCGGCGCGGCGGGCTGCGGCAAGCGGTCCCGCATCGTGATCGAATCCAACACGTGCTGGAACTGGCGCGCGGAGAACCAGGGCTCGGCCGTCTCCAGCGACTGCGGCAACGCCCGCTACAAGGTGTTCGGCGACATCGGCTGCGTGACCATCCAGAACATCACCGACACCGGCTACGTGCGCATCCGCATCGACGACGGCCCGTGGGCCGAGACCGTCGGCCCCCGCGGCATCGCCAGGGCCTGTAAGTGACGCCACGCGCGACGTGAACGTGCTGGTGGTGGACGACGAGCTCAAGAACGCCGAGCTCGTCGCGGCGGAGCTCCGGGACGCGGGCTTCGAGGCCTCCTTCGTGGGCGGCGGCGCGGCCGCGCTCGAGCGCCTCGCGCGCGGCGGCGTGGACGCGGTGGTCACCGACCTGCGCATGAAGCCCCCGGACGGCCTGGCACTGCTGGCCGAGGTGCGCCGGCGCTGGCCCGAGACCACCGTGGTGCTGATGACCGCGTACGCCGCACTCTCGAGCGCACGCGAGGCGCTCAAACTCGGCGCCCAGGACTACGTAGAGAAGGAGGGCGACTACGTCGAGGTCATCGCGCGTGTGCTGCGCGAGGCCGCGGACCGGAAGGACCTCCAGCGCTCGAACCAGGCGCTCTCGGCGAGCGTCGAGTCGCTGCGCCGCGAGGCGCTGCCGGTGGTGGGCGATTCGCCCGCCACGCGCGCGGCGTTGGAACTCGCGCGCAAGGTGGCGGTCACCGACAGCACCGTGCTGCTCCGCGGCGAGAGCGGCACCGGCAAGGACCTGTTCGCGCGCACCATCCACGCGCTCTCGCGCCGCGCGGCCGGCCCCTGGGTCAAGGTGAACTGCGGCGCGCTGCCCGAAGCGCTGCTCGAGTCGGAGCTCTTCGGCCACGAGAAGGGTGCGTTCACCGGCGCGGTCCGGCAGAAGCCCGGCCGGTTCGAGGACGCCGACGGCGGCACGCTGTTCCTGGACGAGATCGGCGAGCTGCCGCTCCCGCTCCAGGTGAAACTCCTGCAGTCGATCGAGGAGAAGACGTTCCATCGCGTGGGCGGGAACAGGCCCGTGACCGTGGACGTGCGCATCGTCGCCGCCACGAACCGGCCGCTCGAGGACATGGTGAAGGAGCGCGCATTCCGCGAGGATCTGTTCTTCCGCCTCAATGTGTTCCCGATCGTGCTGCCGCCGCTCCGCGACCGGCCGGGTGACGTGCCGCGGCTGGTCGAGCACCTGCTCCGCCGCCACGGCGCGCCGGCCGACAAGCTCACGCCCGCCGCGCTGCGCGCGCTCGCAGGCTATCCGTTCCCGGGCAACGTGCGCGAGCTGGAGCACACGCTCGAGCGGGCGCTCATCCTCGCGGGAGCGGACCCGGTCACGCCCGAGCACCTCACGTTCGCCCAGCCGGAGTCGCGCGCGGAGGCATCGTGGGTGCCGCGCATCCCGGTGGACGGACTCTCGCTCGAGACGCTCGAGCGCGAGCTGATCCTCCAGGCGCTCGAACGAGCGGGCGGCAACAAGAGCGCGGCCGCGCGGCTGCTGGGGCTCACGCGGCGCACGCTCTATTCGCGCATGGAGAAGCACGGACTGCGCACGCCGGGCGAGGGCGAGGAGGCCGAGACCGACGGGGATTGACCAGGCCGGGACGTCCGGTCGTCCGCCGCGCGTCGCGGCGGCGCGCGCCGCCGGCCGGGCCCCGCGGCGGCGCCGCGCGCGCCGGGGACGCTGGTGTATGCTCGCCCACTCATGAGCGTCCTCCGCGGCCTGTTCTTCGAGAACCTGGGCCTCAAGTTCACGGCGCTGCTGCTGGCGCTGCTCGTGTACCTGAACGTGTACACGGACCGCACCACCACGATGCTCGTCTCGTTCCCGCTCGAGTACCGCGACCTGCCGGACTCGCTCGTCGTCTCGGGGGAGGCGCCGGCCATGGTGCAGGCCCGGCTCCGCGGCACCGGCAAGCAGCTCATCTTCCTGCGCGTGAAGGAGCCGCGCCTCGAGCTCTCGCTCGCCGGCGCGCGCCGCGGCCGGTTCGAACGCGCGCTCGCGCCCACCGACCTGCCGCTGCCTGCGGACGGATCGATCACGGTGGAGGACCTGGTCGGGCCGCGCCTCGTCTCGCTCGCGATCGACCGCCGCCGCTCGCGCAGCGTCCCGGTCGCGGCACGAGTGATGGGCGAACCGGCCGAAGGCTTCGCCTGGAGCGGCGTGGTGCTCGCCGCACCGACGCGGGTTCGCGTCACGGGACCCGAGCAGCTGGTCCTCGGGCTCGACTCGCTCGAGCTCGCCCCGGTGAGGCTCGAAGGCAGGCGCGACACGCTCACGGCCGTCGTGCCGCTCGTGAA
>Ga0187893_10005827_pt1 | contig 21692 bp, 18 predicted proteins | sample MA1701074metaG_FD_139574 | JGI IMG/M metagenome (GOLD analysis project Ga0187893, IMG submission 139574) | White microbial mat communities from a basaltic lava cave in the Kipuka Kanohina Cave System on the Island of Hawaii, USA - MA170107-4 metaG ...
CATCGGCCCCTCGAGGTGCGGTTTAGATACCGGGTTGGTTACACCCGGTAACCGCATCGCCAGAGGCGCAATCAATAGGTAACGCACCGACTGCATCCTGCGCCCATCGATGGATCAGGAGCAGCCGTGACACCGCTGAGGTTTCTCGCTAATCAAGAGAGCCGATGTGGAAGATGACTGTATTGACTCCGTGCCGCAAGATTTGGCCTGCTACGCCGCATCCGCAAGCAGCCATAGCCAAGCAGCTGCCGCCGCCCTGATCTTGGTCTCCTCCCCTCGGCCCTTCCCCTTGGCCGGGTTTCACCGGCGGGCGATTCTGCCTGCCGCTTTTTTTTCATTCTCACGGTGCCTGATCAACCGTTGACCGTCCAGAAAGCCTCGGAATCTTTGCCGAGGCGATCAGGCGCCGGCCCCGGCCGCTGCACCGGATGAAACTGCGCCTTGCAAGACTGGCGCCCCTGCTGGGACTGGGCCTGTTCGCCGTCGCATTGTTCGCGCTCCATCATGCGCTGGCGCGCTATCACTACCGCGACATCGCGGCCGAAATCGAGAGCATTTCCGGAACCAAGCTATTGCTCGCGGCGCTTTTCACCGCGGCCGGCTACACGGTCCTGACCGCGTACGATTTCCTCGGTTTGCGCTATATCGGCAGGACGCTGCCGCAGCTGCGGGTGGCGGAGGCGTCCTTTACGTCTTACGCGTTCAGCAACAACCTCGGCCTCGCCGCGCTCACAGGCGGCTCGGTGCGCCTGCGTCTGTACTCCGGCTGGGGTTTGTCGGCTGTCGAGGTTGCCAAGCTGGTCGGATTCGCCGGCCTGACGTTCTGGATTGGATTTCTGATCCTCGAGGGAGCCGCACTCGCATTCGCACCCCTTCCGCCGTCCATGCCCCTGCCGTTGCAGGGGGCCTGGGCGCGTGGGATCGGGGCGTCGATGCTGGGCGTGGTGGCCGTATACCTGTTCACCGCTTCAGTACGCCGGACGCCCCTGGTCGTTCGCGGGTTGGCGCTCGCGATCCCGGGTCCTCGCATAGCGCTGTTTCAGGTGCTGGTGTCGGCCTGCGACTGGGCGCTCGCCAGCGCCGCGCTGTACGCGCTCATGCCGGAGGAACTGGCCGTCTCATATCCGGATTTCGTGGCGGTCTTTCTTCTCGCCCAAGTCGCAGGCCTGATCAGCCATGTTCCCGGCGGACTCGGGGTATTCGAGTCGGTGATGCTGCTGCTCCTCGGGCAGGGAGCGTTGCCGCCCGTGATCGTGGCGGCGCTGCTCGCGTTCCGCGTGATCTATTACCTGGCGCCGCTGACATTGGCAACGGGCATTCTGGCGCTGCACGAGCTGCTGGAGCACAGGACGCACGTTGCACGGGTCGGCCGTGCGCTCGGCGCCTGGACGACCGGCGCATTGCCCTGGATGCTGTCGCTGTCGACGTTCGCGGCCGGCGCCGTCCTGCTGCTCTCCGGCGCCACGCCGGCGCAGGGTAGCCGCCTTGCCTGGCTGCGCGAGGTGATGCCCCTCCCAGTGCTCGAGCTCTCGCACTTCCTCGGCAGCCTCACGGGCGCCGCGCTGCTCGTGCTCGCATGGGGACTGCGGCGCAGGCTCGACGCCGCCTACCTGCTGGCCCTGGCGTTGTTGGCCGCCGGGGCGCTGTTCTCGCTGCTCAAGGGCCTGGACTACGAGGAAGCAAGCTCCTTGCTGGTTGCTCTCGCCGCGTTGCTGCCCTGCCGGCGTCACTTCTATCGCGAGGCCACATTGGCCAGCGGCGCGTTCAGTCCCGGGTGGATCGCCTCGATCGGACTCGTCGTCGCCGCCGCACTGTGGCTCGGGCTGTTCGCCCATGGACATGTCGAGTACAGCAACGACTTGTGGTGGCGCTTCGCCTTCCGGGCCGATGCGCCGCGGACGTTGCGAGCGAGCGTCGCGGTCGTGAGCTTCTTCATGCTTTTCGCGACCTATCGCCTGCTGCGCCCGGCGTCCCCGGAGCCCTTCCAACCGGGCGAGCGAGACCTGGCGAAAGCCAAGCGCATCATCGTCACGTCGTCCGACACCGCGGCGAACCTCGCTCTAATGGGCGACAAGAGCCTGCTTTTCGGCGACACGGCGAGCGCCTTCATCATGTACGCCGTCCAGGGGCGAAGTTGGGTGGCGCTCGGTGACCCGATCGGCCGGGAGTGCGAGATTACCGAGCTCGCCTGGCGATATCGTGAACTGTGCGACCGCCACGACGGCTGGCCGGTCTTCTATGAAGTGGGGGCGCGCCACCTTCCGCTGTATCTCGATCTCGGCCTGTCGTTGCTCAAGCTCGGCGAGGAGGCCCGGGTGCCACTGGCTGGATTCAGCCTGGAGGGCAGCACCCACCGCAATCTGCGCCAAGGCGCGCGCCGGCTCGAACGCGAAGGGTGCACCTTCGAATGGGTCGACCCGGGGGAGTTCGGCCCTCTGTTGCCGCAGCTGCGCGGCATCTCCGACGGCTGGCTCAGGAGCAAGAACACGGCCGAGAAACGGTTCTCCTTGGGCGCTTTCGACGAGCGCTATCTCGGCAACTTCCCGATGGCTCTAGTCCGCCGGCACGGCCGTATCGTCGCGTTCTCGGATGTGTGGACCTCCGCAGACAAGGAGGAGGTCTCGCCCGACCTCATGCGGTTCGCCGCGGACGCTCCGCACGGAACCATGGACTATCTGTTCACGCAGTTGATGCTGGCCGGCAAGCAGCGCGGCTACCGCTGGTTCAATCTGGGAATGGCGCCGCTCTCGGGTTTCGAGGACCGGGCGCTCGCGCCGACGTGGGCGAGGATCGGAGCCTTCGTCTTCCGGCATGGCGAGCACTTCTACAACTTCCAGGGCCTGCGGCATTACAAGGAAAAGTTCGATCCGGTCTGGAGTCCGAAGTACGTGGCTTCTCCCGGCGGCCTGGCGTTGCCGATGATCCTGGCCAACGTCGCGGCCCTCATCTCGGGAAGTCTCGCAAAAGTCTTCCTTCGCTGATAAACCTCCTGGCCCGCCAGGTGCATCCGACCCGCGCTGTCTTGCAATCTGCAACCGAAAAAGCGAGATCCGAAATCGACAGGCAATACGCGGCGTTCATTCTGATCGCAACGATCTGCGCCAAAACCCAATGCCCGGTTCCGCTGAACGACGAAACAAGCTGGAGGTGCTCTACCAGAGCATAATGCGGCGGCCCTCGCCACTCATCCAGCCCGTTCCGATCCTGTTCGCCTTCCTCGGTCCGGGCTTGCTGCTCTGGTTGATCGCGTTCCACATCCCCGTGCACTATCCGCAGGAGACCATGGCGCCCTACCCGCCGCCTGTGGCGATGACGCCGCAGCATGCGCCGTCGGTGGGAAGTCGATGCGGCGCTCGTGGAACGCCGCAAGCGACGAGCGATGACCGCCAGCAGGCCGCTCGCGAACCAGCGTTCCTCCGATACCAGTAAGGCGAGGCCACCGCCGCGAACTCGGCCAGAGGCTTCTTCTCCCACATGGACGGACGGTGGGGCAGATGCGCCTCCAGCGAACGCGCTGCCGCGTTCGACAGGGCGCCCTATGGTTCAGTGGACAGCACGAGAATTTGCGCCGGCGATGCACCGCGTCGCGGCAGCGCGACCAGCAGCAGCCTTCGCTCCGGCAGGAACAGTGCGGTGCGTGCGCCCGGGCGGGTAGCAAACCGCTGGAGCGAGCGGTATTCGTCTCCCTGTTCTCGGGCAAACGCCTCGACATAGCCCTCCCCGCCGGCCACGTAGAGGCGCTGCGTCTGCTCGTCGACGAAGATGTCGTCGGCGTCGCGAACGGTCGGCACCTGCGCCAGCAGCGCGCCGCTCGTGGTATCGAGCACCATCAGCCGCGCCGGAGCGCGCGTGCCGATCAAGAGCCGTCCCTGCGCCTCATCGAGCGCCATGGGAAAGTTGTCGAGCCCGGGAAGCGGCCACCGCGACACCGTTCTGCCGGTTGCCCGGCTCAGCACGAGCACGGCTCGCGCCGCCGGGACATTGACAAAGATGCGCTCGCCGCTGCGCTCCAGCTGGAACGATTCGGGATGAGCGGGCAAGGGGATGCTGCGCGTGGCTTCGTCCGTCGCCGGATCGACGACCAACAGCGCGCTGCCGCGTCTCGAGCCGCAACCGATCCACACCCGTCCGGTATTCGCTTCCAGGCGAACGTTGTCGCTGTCCCAAGGCAGCGCAATGCGCGTCAGCGATTGCAGCGTCGCGGCGTCGAACACGCTCGCGTACTCGGCGTCCCCATTGGTCACCAGCACGCGCTTCGAGCCGGGAAGCGCGAGCACACCTTGCGGCTCCCTGAGACCGGTAAGCTCGCCGATCACCCTGCCGGCGTCCATGTCGACCACTTCGACCGCGTCGCTGCCCAGCGCGGCGACATACACCCGCGCGCTGGACGGGTCGAAGGCCATGTGGTCGATTCGCCCGCTCGCCTGCGGCAGATCGATGCGCCGCACCTCGCGCAGCGGCTGCGCGGCTGCGACGCAGCAGATCAGGAGCAGAACGAGCGCGGATGAAAGAGACAGCAAGCGATGCATCTGCGCCTCCTCTCTAGAAGTGGAGCTGCAGCCCTAGGTACGACCGAAAACGCGAGCGCTCCGTGTCGCCCGCCAGGCCGGTGCCGACCGAGGCCAGCAGGGTGGCGCGCTCGTTGAGGTCCCGGGTGAAGCCGACATTGAGAATCAGGTCATCCGTTTGGCTGAGGCTGCGCTCGGCAGTGCCGTGGATTTCGGCGAGCAACTCGAGTCCGGCGCTGGCCCGATGCCCCGCAACCAGGCCGTAGAGCCATTCATCCGGTTCTGCGTGTGTAACGGTATAGCCGAGCTCGCCCGCCACACGCACCGTGCCGAACGATTTGCCGACCTCGATCGGCAGCGTCAGGTTCGGCGCGGGTTCCGCAATGTCCCGGCGATCCGAATGAAGCGGGTTTTCCAGCTCGAGCTGCGGAAAGACCGAGGCCTTGAAGCCGGCCTCTCCGGGATCGTAGAAGCGCCACTTGAGCCCCAAGAACACGTTGTCCACGCCGCTGCGCCGGCCGTCGCCGGTGGCCTTGGTCACCAGCCAACCGGTCTCGACGTTGAGCTGAACCCGATTGCCCAAGCCGTAGTTGACATCGAGGCGCGGCAAACTGTGGATCGTCTCGTCTCTCGTCCGCCGCAGCTCGTGCGCGATGTTGATTTCCCAGCGGCGGTCGCCGGGCGTGTCGGGATCGTCCGTGAGCAGCGGCGGGCCGCCTTGCGCCGAAGCGACAAGCGGGCCGACAAGGCCAGCCGCCAGCGCAAAGCCGCTGGCCCCCGCCGCCATCGGGGCGATCCAGCTCCGGCTGTGCCTACTCCGTCGACGGTCATCGGGCGATTGCAGCCGGTTCGGCCTGACGCTGCGACTGCGGGGCACAGGCTCCATGGCGCTAACCATGCACCGGTTCGGTTGCGCGCGCGTGTCGAACGCGCCGCCGCCGTTGCGTGATGTAACGACCTCAATGGCTGCCGCACGCCGGGCCGTGCGCCGGTCTGGATGTTTCAACTTGTAGCGTCCCGCCGCGCGCTGGAATCGAACGTTAATGGTGCAGGGGCATCCTCGTGAAAGGCTCTGCTGCCGCAAGTCATGGCCGCTTGCCTGGGCACGAGCCGACAGGCGTGCCGTTGCTCGACCGGAATGCGCCACCCATCCCCTCACGTCACAAGGAGTCTTGACATGTCCTCGAATCGTTCGACGAACACCTCGCGCCGCCGCTTCCTGGAACTGACGGCCGGTTGTGCCGTTGCCGGGTCGAGCCTGCTGCCCGCGATCTCGGTGGCGGCCGATCTCCCGCACCTGAGCATGACCGATCCCGCCGCCAAGGCGCTCGGCTACAACGACAACACCAGAAAGGTGTCGTCCGCCAAATACGCCGCCCACACGGCCGCGCAGGAATGCGGCAAGTGCAAGTTCTATCAGGGAGCACGCGGCGCGCAGTGGGGCCCCTGTATGATCTTTCCCGGCAAGGCCGTGCACGTCAGCGGCTGGTGCTCGGCCTTTTCGGCCAGGTGATCAGGCGTCGATCGCCTGGCTTGGCCATCGCCTGTCTCCGCGTCAAAGGGTGCGGGCGGCAGCACCGGCGCGGCGGCAAAGCTCGAGGGCAATGCGCCGGTCAAGCTGCGCAGGAAAGCCACCAGGTCGGCGACATCGCCATCGCTCAGCTCCCTGTCGAGCTGCAAGCGCGCCATGACGCGCACCGCTTCATCGAGCATCGCCACCGAGCCGTCGTGGAAGTACGGCGCGGTCATGGCGACGTTGCGCAGCGGCGCGACCTTGAAGACGTACAAGTCGTCCGGTTTGCCCGTCACCTCGATGCGGCCTCGATCGATGTGGCGGCTGCCGCTCGCTTGCCAATACCAGCGTGCGCTCGCGACCCGGGACTGGGGGTTACGAACCGTAACTGTGATGCAGGCTATCCGTCCGGCGGCGAAAGACCTCGACTAGCGCACAGTCGCGGCGAGCGCCTCACCGAGGGTGTCGATCCGGATCGGCTTGGTCAGCACCCGGGCGATGCCCGCCGCTTTGGCTTCCTGTTCCAGCATCGGCCCGCGGTAGCCGCTCAGCACGATGACCGGAAGATGAGGACGGTGCTCGCGCAGGCGGCGCGTGAGCTCGATCCCAGTGGTGCCCGGCAGCAGGTAATCGATCAGCGCCGCGTCGAACTGCGACCCGTCTGAGGCCACTGCTTCGACCGCTTCGTGCGCAACGGAAAAACCGACCGGCTCGTAGCCGAGAGTAGCCAGCATCTCCTCGAACAACAGCAGCAACGACCTTTCATCATCGACGACTATCACGCGCTGGCCCGATCCTCTCTTCAGAGACAAATCGGAAAAAACGCCCGCGGCCGGCACGTCCAGGCGCGGGAGACAGATGCGGAACGTGCTGCCCTGGCCCGGCGCGCTTTCCAGGTCGATCGCTCCGCCCAGCTCGCTGACGATGCTCTGCACCAGCGCCAGTCCCAGGCCGGTGCCCGCGCCTGGTTCCTTGGTCGTGAAAAAAGGCTCAAACACGCGCTTGAGCAGACCCGGCGGCATGCCGCTGCCGGTGTCGGAGACCGCGAGCTCCACGTAGGAGCCGGCGAGCAGCGTACCGTGGGAGAGCGTTCGTCCCACCGCGGCGTCCCGGCGCCGGCGGGTGACGCGCAGCGTTCCGCCATCGGGCATGGCGTGAACCGCGTTGGTGCACAGGTTCATCATGATCTGGTGCACCTGCGTGGCGTTACAGATCACTACCAGCGGCTCAGCATCGCTGTGGACCTCGAGTTGGATATCGGCCGGCAGCGATGCGCGCAGCAGATCGAGCGTCTCGTCCACCACGTCGCGCACGTCCACAGGATTGCGCGGGCCGCGCTGGCTGCGGCTGTAGTCGAGGATCTGATCGACCAGCGCCTTGCCGCGCTGCCCGGCCGTCAATACCGCGGCCGTATGCCGCCGTAAGTCGCTGCCCTCGGCGGCCACGCGATGCGCCATGTCGCCGTAGCCCAGGATCGCGCCGAGGATGTTGTTGAAGTCGTGCGCGATGCCGCTCGCCAGCGTGCCCAGCGCCTCGAGCTTCTCCGCTTCGCGCAGCCGCTGCTCGAGGTAAGCCTGCTCGGCGAGCGCCAGCTTGCGTTCGGTGATGTCGTTGTTCGTCTCCAAGATCGCGACCGGGCGGCCCTGCCCGTCCCGCAACAGCGACCAGCGGCTTGCCACACTGACGCGGGTCCCGTCGCGCCGGGTGTGGACCAGCTCCCCTTCCCAGTGCCCGGCGCGCAGCAGCTCGGCGGTGATGTCCTCGAGCGGCGCTGGGAAGATCGTTTGGGTGAGCTCGTGCGAGATGCGGCCCAGCGCCTCTTCCCGGCTCCAGCCGTACCGCTCTTCCGCGCCGCGGTTCCAGTACGTGAGCACGTCGTTGGCGTCGCGCACGAAGATGGCGTCGTGCGACAGATCCAGCAGCCCGGCCTGCTCCCGCAGCGCCACCTCCGCGCGCTTGCGGTCCTCGATGTCGAAGTTGGTCGCGTACCACTTGACGATCTTCCCCCGTTCGTCGCGCAACGGGGCGCACAGGTTGAGGAACCAGTGATACTCGCCGTCGGCCCGGCGCAGCCGGGCCTCCATCGCCGATGCCGTGCCCTTCGCCATGGCGGCACGCCACTGCGCCTCGAATCCGGGGCGGTCCTCGGGATGGATCGTCTTCAGCCAGCCCCATCCCGCGCCCTCGTCGAGAGACAGGCCGCTGTACTCCCGAAAGCGTTGATTCAGGAAGTCGACGGAACCGTCGGGCAGCTTGCTCCACACCAGCGCCGGTATGGTGTCGACGACGAGCCGGAGCTGATCCTGCAGCGCTTGAGCCGCCGCCAGCGCCCTTGCGTGCGCCGCCTGGTATCTCGCCAACAGAACGGTCGTGAGCGCGATCGCCGAGAGCGCGAGCAGATCGTTCACGCCGGCGACGATTCCTTCCTCTTCCGGCCCGCGCGACAGCAGGTAGCTGAACATCGTCAACGCGGCGCACCCCCCGGCGACCAGCATCAGGCCGCGCAGCCGGCAGAAGCGCGAAGCGATCAGCACGACGGCGACGTAGAGCGTCGCCACCGCGACGCCGGTATGCGTGATCGTATCGAGAACGAAGACCGCGGCGGCGACGGCTACAGCCGAGAGGGGAAGCAGCTGCGAGGCCGCTGCCCGAACCGGCGCCCGATGTCCTGTCTGGCTCATCGTCAAGTCCCGCTGCCGGGATCCTCGCGGCGATCAGGCCGATGTCAAGCGCCCGATTGGAGCCTGCGACCGGTCGCCAACGTCGGCGACCGGCGAAAAGGTGGGGCGCACCGGTGGCACGGCGATACCGTCGCCCAGAAATGGAGTATATCCCCGATCGCCCTCGCCTTCGATCGGACAGGAAGGGGCGCAAGACCAGGGCGTTGGCGGCGCTCTACGCCGACTGCTTGCCGGGCTGCGTGGCTTTGGTGCCGGGCTGTGGTAGTTTGCTGCCGGGCTGTTGGGTCGAAGAGTGCTTGCGCACCAGGTCTTGCACCTCTTCTCGGTCCATGACCTCGCGCTCTTGCAGGGCGCCGGCCAGCGCTTCGAGCAGCTCGCGCTGCGCCGAGAGGATCTCCCGGGCGCGGCGCTGGGCTTCCTCGACCAGCGTGCGCACCTCCGCGTCGATCAGGCGCGCGGTATCCTCGCTATAGTGGCGCTCCTCTTCGCCGCTCACGCCGAGGAAAGCCAGCTCGCGGCGTCGACCGTAAGTCAACGGTCCCAGCTTGTCGCTCATGCCGAGCTGCGTGACCATGCTGCGCGCGATCTCGCTGGCGCGCTCGAGGTCGTTATGCGCGCCGGTGGAGACGTCCCCGAACACCAGCTCTTCGGAGGTCCGCCCCCCGAGCAGGATGGCGAGCCGGTCCCTGAGCTGCTGCTTGGTGGACAGGAACTTCTCCTCCATCGGCAGCTGCAGCGTGTAGCCCAGCGCCGCCACCCCGCGCGGAATGATCGACACCTTGTGCACCGGCTCGCCGGTGGGCACCGCCAGCGCGACCAGCGTATGCCCCGCCTCGTGGAAAGCGACACGCCGTTTCTCTTCGGCGTCCAGCACGCGGTGCTTCTTCTCGGGTCCCGCGATGACGCGATCGATGGCCTCCTCGAAATCGTCCATCGTCACCGCCGCATGCTCGTGCCGCACCGCCCGGATCGCCGCCTCGTTGGCGATGTTGGCGAGATCGGCTCCCACGAACCCCGGGGTGCGCTGCGCCACGACGTGCAGGTCCACCTCGGGCGCGAGCTTCATGCGGCGAGCATGCAGACGCAGAATCGCTTCGCGGTCGGCGACATCCGGCTTGTCCACCACGATCTGCCGGTCGAAGCGCCCGGCGCGCAGCAAGGCCTTGTCGAGGATCTCCGGCCGGTTGGTCGCGGCCATCACCACCACCCCGGCGGAGGGATCGAAGCCGTCCATCTCGGAGAGGAGCTGATTCAAGGTCTGCTCGCGCTCGTCGTGGCCGCCGAACCCCGGCGCGATGCCGCGCGCGCCGCCAACGGCGTCCAGCTCGTCGATGAAGATGATGCAAGGCGCCTTCTGCCGCGCCTGCTCGAACAGGTCGCGCACCCGCGCCGCGCCCATGCCGACGAACAGCTCGATGAACTCCGAGCCGCTGATGCTGAAAAACGGCACCCCCGCCTCGCCCGAGACGGCACGCGCCAGCAGCGTCTTGCCGGTGCCGGGCGGGCCCACCAGCAGCATCCCCTTGGGCATGCGCCCGCCAAGGCGCTGGATGCGCGCGGGATCCTTGAGGAAGTCGATCACCTCCTTCAGCTCCTCCTTCGCCTCCTCGGCCCCCGCCACATCGTCGAAGGTGACCCGGGGGCCGGATTCTGCGTGGATGCGCACGCGGTTGGCGCCGAGGTTCAGGAAGCCGCGCGACTGCATGCGCCGGCCGAGCCAGCCGAAAAGCAGGAACATCGCACCCAAGGGCAGCACCCAGTTGAACAGGAAGCTGCTGAGCCAGTGGTTCTGGTAGGCGACATCGAACTTCACGCCGTGCTGGAGAAGCGACTGCGCGAGCGCGTCGTCGTCGGGCCGCACAGTCACGAAGGGCCGCGGCTGGTGGCTCTTGGGTTCGAGCAGCTCGCCGGTGATGAGCTGGCCCGACAACACCGCATCCTTGACCTCGCCCTGGTTCAGGTGCTGCAGGAATTCGCTGTAAGGGATGCGCTCCTGCGCGACCTGCTGCGCGCCGTGCCAGAACCATAACGATCCAACCATCAACAGCGCGTACAGCCACAGCAGGTTCGAGGGCTGGCGCCAGAACCGGGCCCAGCGCGACTCGGCGCTCGGCGGTGCGGAGTCGCGCCCGGCGATGTTCATGTGGCTGTTCCGCGGCTCGTCCATCGTCGGATCAGCCGACATCGACCGGCACGAAAATGCGCGCGTCCTGGCGCTGCACCAGCAGCGCGACGTGCCTGCCCAGGCGGGTGGTGAGCTTGCGCAGCTGCTCGACGCTGCGCACCGGCGTGCCGTCGACCTGCAGGATGACGTCCCCCGGCTGGATCCCGGCGAGGGCCGCCGGCCCCGTCACGTCCTCGACCAGCAGCCCGCCCTCGACGCCCAGCCCGCGCTGTTCCTCCGAGGCGAGCGGACGGACCGCCAGCCCCAGTCCACCCTTCTCGGCCTGGCCGTTCGCATCGCCTGCGACCTTGCGCTGCTGCATCGTGCCCACCGTCAGCTCCACCTCTTTGGTCTGGCCCTTGCGCACGATCTCGAGCGTGGCGCGGGTCCCCGGCTTCGCATCGGCCACCAGCGTAGGAAGATCCGAGGATTCGGCGATCGGCTTGCCGTTCATCTTCACGATCACATCGCCCGGTTCGATGCCCGCCTTGTCCGCGGGACCGCCCTTCTCGACGCCGCTCACCAGTGCGCCCTCGGGTTTGCGCAGGCCGAACGAGTCGGCGAGCGACTGGTTCACTTCCTGGACGCTGACGCCGATGCGCCCGCGCGTGACCTTGCCGTGCGCCGCGAGCTGCTGCTCGGCCTTCATCGCCACGTCGATGGGAATAGCGAAGCTCAACCCCATGTAGCCGCCGGTGCCGCTGAAGATCTGCGAGTTGATTCCGATCACCTCGCCCTGAAGGTTGAACAGCGGGCCGCCCGAGTTGCCCGGGTTGACCGGCACGTCGGTCTGGATGAACGGCACGTACGTCTCATCCGGCAGCCTGCGCTGCTTGGCGGAGACGATGCCCGCGGTCACGGTGTTCTCGAACCCGAACGGCGAGCCGATCGCCACCACCCAGTCGCCCGGCTTGGTGCGCGCCGGATCCCCCGGCTTCACCGTCGGCAGATCGCGCGCGTCGATCTTGATCACCGCCACGTCGCTGTACGGGTCGACGCCCACCACTTTCGCGCGGAATTCGCGCTTGTCGGTAAGCTTGACGTCGACCTCGCTCGCTCCGTCGACCACGTGCGCGTTGGTCAGCACCAGCCCATCGGGGTTGACGATGAAGCCCGAGCCCTGGCCGCGCACCGGGATCGGCTGGCGTGGGATCGCCTGGCCGAAACGCTTGAAGAACTCGTAGAAGGGGTCGTTGGGGTCGAGCTGCGGCAGCTCGGGTTTCATTTCTCCCACGACGCTGATGTTCACCACCGCGGGGCCATACTTGTCGACGATCCAGCTGAAGCCGGGCAGCTGCGCCCTTGTGTTCCCGGCCGGCGCCACTGCGGCCGTGGCGACCTCGGGCGCAGCCGTCTCCTTGTGGCCGAAGCTCCACCACAACTCGGTGGCGAAGAACGCCACCACCACCGCCACGATCACGCCGGCGGCCAGCAGAGATCGATTCAGATCTTTCCTGTTCATGTGCGACTCTCCTTTTCTCGACCAGGCGTCGGTGATTCGGCGCGTGACGCCGTGAGGCCGCAACAGCTAGGTTGCAGGCGGCCGTATCCTGGAATGTCGCTCACTCTCGCCCCGCCGTGTTACGCAAGCATTGCAGCGGCATGCCGATCGGTTACGCCGCGCAACACGGCCATTTCGCACATCTGGCGGAAGCGACCAAGAGATTGCGCGTTGTAATCGGGCCGGTTGCCGCGGAAACGCTGCGGTAACCGCGGCTGTCGACACTGGGGTGGCTTCGGCGCCCGCAGCTGCGCGCTATGCCAACACGCATGCAACGATGCCAGCCGCCATTCGCTCCTTCCCCAAGAACCGGCCTCACATCGGCCGCCGCAACGCCGCCGACGCGCGCGCGGCTACGCCTGCCTGTGGATCGCCGCTAGTCTCTACGGCTGTGCCGCGCCAACCTCGATCCATGGAGATGCACGCGCCACCGCGCAGCAGTCCCTCGCCTTCGCGAAGGGGCGGCGCAGGAACGTCCTGCTGTGGGAGACGTAAACGGTGTCGTGGAAGATCACCGTTCTGGTGTGCCAGTTGCAGGCCAAGAACGGCCATCCCCAGCCGAAGCCCGCGAAATATCCGACGCCGATCCCCATGACGTTCGGATCCCAGGGCTGCGCGCGCGAATTGCCGCCCGATTTCAGGACCTGGCTGCGGCTCCCGATTGACACACGGGCGTCGCAGGCAGGCGCGGCATTTCAGCGGGTAACCACGGCAGCGGCGGCGAAATGCGGCTGCAACGCCGCCTGCCGACAGTAGCGCCCGGTGGACAGTTGGAAAGGAATCCGCTTGCTCAGTCCTGGAACAGAAGTGCGAGAAGCGCACCGCAGCGCTGACTCGGTCAATGCTCTCGCCGCGCAGGGCCCGAAGCTGCCCCACGGCTTGCTGCGGTCGGCGATGCAGTACGTCAACGACAACCTCGATGCCAAGCTCACCTGGCACCAGATCGCCTCCGCGGTCGGTGTCGATCCGTTTCGACTGGGTCGCGGCTTCAAGTTCGCGGCCGGCATGACGCTGCATCAGTATGTGACCCGCTGCCGCATCAGGCAGGCGATGAGGCTGCTCGCGCGCGAGGAACTCGGCATCGCCGACATCGCCCTCGAGGTCGGGTTCTCGTGTCAGAGTCACCTGACCACGCTGTTCCGCAAACACACCGGCACCACTCCCGCGGCATTTCGCAAGGCCACCGCGCGGACTGCGCAGCGCTTCGCGCCGGCCGGCGGTGTCGGCTCGAGCTCGAGTGCGCGAGCCGAGTAGATGGAGCAGATCCGGCGCTGGTTCGGCATGCTTCCGCGGCACGCCGCGCCCGCCGCGAGCCGGGACGATGCGGCGGCGCGGCTGCGCCGCCTCGCAGCGCTCGACGAGGTAAGCGTCCTCGCCGAGCTGGGTAGCGCTGCCGCCGGCCTGGATGCCGAGGAAGTGCAGGCGCGGCTGGCGCGCTACGGCGCCAACTCGGTCGCGCCGCCGAACCGCTGTCGCCCGCTGCGCCGGCTGGGCGAGCAGTTCCTGCAGCCGTTGCCGCTGCTCCTCCTCGTGCTGGCGATCGTCAGCGACATCACCGGCGAGGTCGATGGCGCGGTGGTGATCGCGGTGACCGTCGTGCTCTCCGCGGTGCTCGGTTTCGTGCAGGAATACCGCTCGGAGCGGGCCGCGGACCGGCTGCGCGCGATGGTGCGCACGACCGCGACGGTGATGAGGCGCGACGCGATCGACCGCACAAGATCGCAGCCGCAGGAGATCCCGCTGGAAGCGGTGGTGCCGGGCGACATCGTGCGCCTGTCCGCGGGAGACCTGCTGCCGGCCGACGTCCGCCTGCTCGCCGCGAAGGACTTGTTCGTGAACCAATCGACCCTCACCGGCGAGTCGATACCGGCGGAGAAGTGGGCGATCGCGCCCAGCGCACCCGCCGGTGCGCACCCGTTAGAGCTGCCCAACCTGTGCTTCATGGGCAGCAGCGTGGTGAGCGGGACCGCCACCGGGGCAGTTCTCACCACCGGTGCAGGCACGCTGTTCGGCGCCACCGCGGCCGCGGCCGCAGCCAGGCGCGGACCGACCGGCTTCGACCGCGGGTTGCGCCGCTTTGTCGGCCTGGTGTTGCGCTTCATCGCCGTGATGGTGCCGGTGGTGTTCCTGATCAACGGCATCGGCAAGGGCCAGTGGACCGAGGCGCTGCTGTTCGCCACCGCCGTCGGCGTCGGCCTCACACCCGAGCTGCTGCCGATGATCGTGACCGTCACGCTGGCCAAGGGCGCGCTCGCGATGGCGCGGCGGGACGTGATCGTCAAGCGGCTCACGGCGATTCAGATCTTTGGCGCGATGGACGTGCTTTGCACCGACAAGACGGGCACGCTCACCCAGGACCGTGTGATTCTCGAGCGGCAGGTGGACGGTTTCGGCCTGGAGAGCCGGCGCGTGCTCGAGCAGGCCTACCTCAACAGCCTGCACCAGACCGGCCTGAGGAACCTGCTCGATCGCGCGGTGCTCGATAGCGAGGGCGAAGTGCAAGCGCAACTGCGCGGCTGGACCAAGCTCGACGAGGTGCCTTTCGATTTCGAACGGCGGCGCATGTCGGTGGCGCTTGCCGGGCCTGGCGCAGAGCGCCTGTTGATCTGCAAGGGCGCGGTGGAGGAAGTGCTGGCGGTTTGCGCGTCCGCCGAGCGCGACGGCCGGCCGGTGCCGATGGCCGCTGCCGCTGCACAGGTGCGCGCAACCGCCGCCAAGCTGAGCGAAGACGGATTTCGCGTGCTCGCCGTTGCGGGGAAGGCCCTCGACCCCGGGCAAGCGGTGTGCACTCGAGCCGACGAACGCGAGCTGACCCTGCTCGGCTACATCGGGTTTCTCGATCCGCCGAAGGACAGCGCCGCTGCAGCGATCGCCGCACTGCGCAAGCACGGGGTGGCGATCAAGGTGCTGACGGGGGACAACGACGCGGTGACTCGACACGTTGCACGCCACGTCGGGCTGGGCACGGAGCGCATCGTCCTTGGCCCCGAACTGGACGCCCTGAACGACGACGCTTTGGCCGCCGCGGCCGAACGCCGCTCCCTGTTCGCCAAGCTCTCGCCGCAGCACAAGGCGCGCATCGTCGATGCGCTGCGCCGGGCAGGGCACGTGGTGGGATTTCTCGGGGACGGCATCAACGATGCCGCCGCCCTCAAGCGCGCTGACGTCGGGGTTTCGGTGGACACCGCGGTCGACGTCGCCAAAGAGACGGCCGATATCATTCTGCTGCGCAAGGATCTGCTCGTGCTGCAGGCCGGCGTGCTCGAGGGACGAGCGGTATTCGGAAACATTCTGAAGTACCTGAGGATGGCCGCCAGCGCCAACTTCGGCAACACGTTCAGCGTTCTGGGCGCCAGCCTGTTCCTGCCGTTTCTGCCGATGCTGCCGGTGCAGATCCTGCTGAATAACCTGCTGTACGAGATCTCGCAGACCGGGGTGGCGACCGACAACGTCGACGCCGATTACCTGGCGCGGCCGCGCCGCTGGGAGATCGGCGCGCTCGCGCGCTACATGTCCTGGATGGGCCCGCTCAGCTCGGTCTTCGACTACCTGACCTTCGGATTCATGCTCGCCGCCCTGCACTGGCTGACGCGGCCCGAGCTGTTCCAGACCGGCTGGTTCGTCGAATCGCTGCTGACGCAAACGCTGGTGGTGCATGTGTTGCGCACTTCCGGGCGCCCTTTTATCGACAGCCGGCCGAGCCTGGCGCTCGCGGTCACCACCGTGGCGGTGTGCACGCTCGGCGCCTGGCTTCCGTCCTCGCCGTTGGCGCCGATTTTCGGCATGGCGCCGCTGCCGTGGGCCTATTGGCTGGTCATGCTCTTCATCGTGGCCGCCTATCTGCTCCTCGCGCAGCTCGTGAAGACGCGGCTGATCGCAAGCGAGGCGGCTCGCCGATCGACATGGAGACCATCGTGAATCGAATCGTTAGCCCCGGCACCGGCGCACCCGACCACCGGCGCCGCATGCTGATCAGGGCCACCAGTGTGGCCGGGGGCGCCGCGCTCGTTGCCGCCGCCTCTCCTTTCCTCGCAAGCCTGGCACCATCCGCGCGCGCCCGTGCGCGAGGCGCTCCGGTCGACGAGGATCTGGCGACCCTGGCGGCGGGCGAGCTGAGGAGCGTCGAGTGGCGCGGCAAGCCGGTGTGGCTGTTGCGGCGCACCCCAGTGATGCTCGCCTCTCTCGAGGAAGACACAGGCCTTCTCGCCGACCCCGCGTCGATCCACTCTCAGCAGCCGGCCGACTGCCGCAACCCGTACCGCTCGGCGCGACCCGAGTTGTTCGTGGCGACGGGCTTATGCACGCACCTCGGCTGCGTGCCGACGTTCCGGCCCAAGGCGGGTGCGGCGGGTCTCGGCCCCGATTGGCCGGGCGGGTTCTACTGCCCGTGCCACGGCTCCAAGTTCGATCTCGCTGGGAGGGTCTTCAAAGACGTGCCGGCGCCGACCAATCTCGTCGTCCCGCCGTACACCTTCGTGGCCGCCTCGGTGGTACGGGTCGGCGAGGGCAAGCGCTGAGCCCGGCACGAACGCAGCCGGGGCGCCACCAGCTTCTCCGGTGGGCCCGGCTGCGAGACTTCAGCGCAGATCGTTGTGCGACCGGGTCGCTTCGTTCTTATCCATGTCCGGCTTGGCCGACAGCACTTTGCCGCTGCGCGCGTCGACCAGGACTTCCGTGGTCTGCTTCTGCTTGTTCACGATGTCCACCTTGTAGACGCCCTTGCCGTCCATCATCTCGAACTCCGCGCTCATGGCACGACCGGGGTGATGCCGCTCGGCGGTGCGGATGGCGTGGAAGATGTTGACCTTGGCGTCGGTGAACTGCGCCGCCGTTTCCTCGTGGGAAGCGGCAAAGGCGCCGATGCCGGCCAGGCCGAGGGGCAGCGCGAGCGCGGCTGCAGCCACTTTACTGCTGAGCTTCATGCGAATCTCCTTCGATGTTCGGGCGCGACGGAATGTCCCGCCTATTCGCTCAGCCTACGTGTCGGGCCTGCGAGCGTCTTGCAGATTCCTGGCGACCGCGAACATGGCGCAGCTCGCCCGGTGCGGAAGCGTCAAGCGCCTCGTTTCAAGCTGTAGCCAACCATGCGGCGGCGCAATCGTGCGTTAACCGCCGACACGCACGCTTCCCCCAACGCATGATCGTGCTGCTGTTTCCCCCGATCCCGATGCCGGCATGGCTGTTCGCAACGCTGTATGGCGTGGTCGAGCTGGTGTCGGGTGTGGCCGGCCTGGCCGGCGGCGTCGCCCACTTCGCCCACCTGGGCGGCATGCTGGGCGGGTTCCCGCTGATCCGTTACTGGCGCTCGAGGCGGGCGCCATGGCGCCGCACGTGACGTGTTGATGTTGGCGCGGCACAAGGCCCTGGCGTACGCCCGTCATTGCGGGTGCATCTCGAGTCGGCGCCGGTCTGCGATCCAGGCGAAAATCGGCACCACAGCCTGGCCTTGATATTCGAGGCGACCCAGCTCATGACCTCGTCGATGCTCGCGTCCGTCGCCGCGACCAAGCCGCGCACGGCACCGCTCGCATCCGGACTCGGCGCCGGTCGTTCGGCCCGGAAGGTGCGCTGCGCCAACACCCGCCCCCCCGGCTCACCGAGCGTGGCGCGGAGCTGGATCATGCAGCGGCTGGCGGTGGGCGACTCGAAGGCCTGGGTGAACTCCTCGAGCGTCACCTCCAGCAGGTAGGCCTGCGGATCGGCGTCGAGTCCCGTCACGGTGAACCCGCTGTTGGCCGCCGCGACGCGCTCGCGCAGATGCAGCGTGAGCAGTTCTGCCGGCGGTGCCACCCAGCGGCTGAGGGCGTAGAGCCGAGATGCCGCCGGCACGAGATAGTCGAGCCGGTACACCAGCTCCGTACCGCGCAACCAGCTCGGCGCGCGTACCTGCGGGATCGCGATCGGCACATCGAGGCGTGCAGCGGCCTGCGGGGCCACGACGGCGGAATCGAAGTCGTACGCGCTCACACGCGCGGGCTGCGTCGCCGCACAACCGGCCAGCAGTAACGCGAACACCGGGGCGATCAACGCGAACACCGGGCGATCCAGCGCCTCATCGGCGCGTTCCCCCGCAGTTCTCGCACTTGCGCATGGTGACTCGGGGCGGCGCCGCTTGAAATCCCGGCTCGCCCGGGCCGGGCGGCGGCGGCGGAGCGCCGAAGATCAGGCTCTGGGGCCGATCCCTGACCTCGTGCAGCACTTGGTCGAGCGCATCGGCATCGCGCGAAAGCTGACTCACCAGCGCGTCAACGCGGGGCAAGGTACCCTGCACGAGCGCGTGCTCGACGTTGCGCGCCGCCTGTCCGGTTGCGCGCGCGCCCTCGCCGAGATCGTCGAGCGCGGCGATGTGCGTGCGCACATCGGACACGAGGCCGTTCAAGTTGTGCACCAAGGGACTGGTCGATCGCACTGCGTCATCCGCGTCCGTGATCAAGTGGTCCAGGCGCCGGGCCAGCGGCTGCAACTCGCCAGCGAGCGCAGCGACCTGTGCGGCGCCCGCATCCAGCCGTACCAGCAGCTGCGACGCGCGCCCGATGTTCTCATCGCTGAGCAGCATGTCGAGACGGTGCAGGGTGGTGTTCGCGGCCTGCAGCAGCCCTTCGGCGGTGCCGCCGATCTGCGATGGCCAGGAGGGGCGCATCGGGATACGAGCAGGCGCGGCCGCGCTGCTGAGGAGCGGTTCGCGGGAGCGGCCTTCGTCGTCCAGCTCGACGTAGCCCAACCCGGTGACGCCCAGATAGCTGAGGGTGGCATACGTGTCGCGCATCAGCTGGACCCCTCGCGCGACCGAGATGCGCACCAGGACACGCCTCGGGTCCAGCGGGTCGAGGCCGATGCTATCCACCTTTCCCGCGTCTACACCGTGCACGCGCACCGGGGCGCCCGGCCTCAGTCCGGCGACCGACGTGTCGGCGATCACGTCGTACGGCACACCCCGCAAACCGGCGCCGCCGAGCCAGAGTGCGCCCGCGACCACGAGCGCGGCCAGCAGCAGCACGAACAGCCCGGCGGCCATGGCGTAAGCGCGATTCTCCATGCTCGGCCTTATCGCTTGGGTCAGGATGGCAGGCGCGATTCCGCCACGCCGCCGGTGGGAAAGCGCTGCTTCTGCCCGAGGAAGAAACCTTGGACGAAGGGGTGCGGATGCTCGAGGACGTCGCCCAGCGGGCCCACCGTGACGATGCGCTGCTCGGCTAGCACCGCCACGCGATCGGCCAGGGCGAAGAGCGTGTCCACATCGTGCGAGACCATGACCACGGTGATGGCAAGCACGCGGTGCAAGCGCGCGATCAGCGTGACGAACGCATGGCGCTGCTCCGGATCGAGGCCGGCCGTGGGCTCGTCGAGGAACAGCAGCTCCGGCTCCAGCACCAGTGCGCGCGCGAGCGCCACGCGCTTGACCATCCCGCCGGAGAGCTGCGCGGGCCGCTTGCCCGCGTCGGACGCCTCGATTCCCGCGCGCTGCAGCGTTACGAGCGCGACATCGCGGATCAGCCCTTCGGGCCACGCGCGTGTCTCGCGCAGCGCGAGCGCGACGTTGTCGAGCGCCGTGAGCGCGCTGAACAGGGCCCCGGCCTGAAACACCACCCCGCAGCGCATCGCGAAGCGCTTGCGCTCGCGTGGACCGAGCCGCCGCACGTCCATGCCGAGCACCGTCAGCGCCCCGCGGGCGGGTGTCACCAAGCCCAGCATCTCGCGCAACAGCGTGGTCTTGCCGCTGCCGGAAGCGCCGATGATGGCCAGGACTTCGCTGGTGCGCACCTCGAGGTCGATATCCCGGTGGACCACCCCGGCGCCGAACAAGGTCCAGAGCCCATCGATCCGCACGGCATGGGATGGGGCGGCCATCGCGCTCACAGTCCCACGTGAGCGAACAGCACGGCGAACATGGCGTCGGCCAGCAGCACCATCGTGATGGCAGTCACCACCGCCTGCGTCGTGCCGGCGGCAACGCTTTCGGTGTCCGGCCGAATGCGAAGACCGAAGTGGCACGCCACCAGCGCCACCAGGGCCCCGAACACGGCTCCCTTGCCGAGGCCGAGCCACAGGTTCGCGATCGGCACCACCTGGGGCAGGTTGCGCACGAAATCCGCGTAGCCGATTCCCAGCTCCAGGCTCGCCCCGATCATGCCGCCGATCAGCGCCAGCACGTCGGTCCAGACGACCACCAGCGGCAGCGCGATGAGCTGCCCGACGATCCTGGGAAGCACCAGCCGCAGCGTGTGCGACAGTCCCATCACCGACATCGCATCGAGCTCCTCGGTCACCCGCATCACCCCGAGCTGGGCGGTCATCGACGAGCCGGAGCGGCCGGCGTTGAGAATGGCGGCGAGCAATGGCCCGAGCTCGCGCAGGATGCCGATGCCCATAAGATTGACCACGTACCGATCCGCGCCGAAATCGCGCAGCTGCTGGCCCGATAGGTAGCTCAGCACGATGCCGATGAGCAGGCCGACCAGCGCCGCGATCGGCAGCGCTTGCGCCCCTGTGCGATAGATGGTCGCGGAGATCTCGCGCCACGGGATCGCGGCTGGGTTGCGTAGCAGCGTTACGCCATCGATGGCCACCGCGCCGAGCAATTGGAGCATCGCCAGACCATGGCTCGCGAGCGACAGGGCCGTGCGGCCCGGCGTCACCAACGGCCAGGCCGGATCGCGAGGCGAACGCTGCAGCGTCGCGGCCGGCAGCCCCGCCAGCACGTCGAACATCCATTCGTCTTCGGGCTTCAAGGCTGTCCCGGCTGGGCGCCGCCGGTCCCACACCCGCCACAACAGGGCGGCGCCAGCGGCGTCCATCGCGTCGACGCGAGTGAGGTCCCAGCGACTCCGGCCGGTAGTGCTCTGCACAAGCTGTTGCATCAGTTCGCGGCTGCGTGCCCCAATGGAGCGCAGGTCCCAACGACCGTACAGCTGCACGTGCGTTGCCCCGTCGGGCTCGGTGCGGATTCGGATGACAGGTTCGTCCACGGCGCGTTCGGGCCAAGGGCGCTGCGCATCGGCCGCGAGCAGCGCGCACCGCCTCTACGCTCCCTATCCGCGCGACTCAGCCATGCCGCCAGGGCCAGTGGAACGAGTGCGTGTGCGACTGCATCTCGGCGCGCACCGCATCGCCAGGATTGGCTCCGGTACCGGCCGGCGCCGGCTGTTCGGTCGCCAAGACCGGGAAGGTCGCCAACGGCTCGATCCGGGACTGCGGCGAGCCCGCCGCGTTGCCCATCTCGGTGTTCTGCGCATAGGTGCGATCAGCAGCCGTCTGGGTCGACGCAGAATGCGCCGTTCGCACCAAGACGGGAGCGCCGGGCAGGAGGCTTTGGGCGCTCGCGGAA
>Ga0187893_10005828_pt1 | contig 21692 bp, 18 predicted proteins | sample MA1701074metaG_FD_139574 | JGI IMG/M metagenome (GOLD analysis project Ga0187893, IMG submission 139574) | White microbial mat communities from a basaltic lava cave in the Kipuka Kanohina Cave System on the Island of Hawaii, USA - MA170107-4 metaG ...
AGGAGGCCTTCCTGCAGGCGCACCGCAAGCTCGACACGTTTCGCGGCGATGCGGCGCTGGGAACCTGGCTCCATCGGCTCCTGGTGAACCTCGGGCTCGACTATCTGCGGAGTCGCGCCGGCCGCACGGCTCAGGCGACCGCGGGCCTCGAGGACGTGAGGGTCGTCCCGTTCACGCGTCCCGAGACGGTGGCGGAGCGGATCGATCTCGAGCAGGCCATCGCGCGGCTCCCCGACGGCAGCCGCGCGGCGTTCGTGCTGCACGACGTCGAGGGGCTGGATCACAAAGAGGTCGCGGCGGTCCTGGGCGTCAGCGAGGGGACGTCGAAGTCGCAGCTGCACAAGGCCCGGCTGAAGCTCCGGGACATGTTGGGCGGAAGGCACTAAGCACTAGGCACTAAGCACCAGGCACTCTGAATGACGACACCGTGTGAGGCCTTTTCGGCGTCGATCGGCGAGCTGGCGGACGGGACGCTCGCGCCCGCCGAGCGCCCGCGCGTCGAGGCGCACCTCGATCAGTGCGCCGCGTGCCGCGGCCTCCTCGCCGATCTCGAGGCGATCCGCCGCGATGCACGGCAGCTGCCGCGGGCCGAGTTGCCGCCGGCGCTCTGGACGCGTGTCGCCGACGGGCTGCGCTCGCAAGGTGTCACGGATCGACACTCGAAAGAGGAAGGGGCCGGTCTCATCGGCGGGGCCGGTCTCAAGACCGGACCCGCCAAGCGATATTGGCTCGCCGCCGCGGCGGCGATCGTGGTGCTGATCATCGGCGGCGCCCTCGCCACCCAGATGATGAAGCGCGGCGCCGCGCCGCCGACCGCGACCACTCCTGGGCCGACACCGCCCCCGGACGCGTCCGGCAACGCGAATGCCGCCGACCTCGTCGAAAGCGTTGAGGCCGACTTGAAGACCGCGGAAGAACACTACGAGCGGGCGATCGCGAACCTGGAGAAGATCGCATCCGCGGACGAGCGGACGCTGGATCCGGTGGTCGCCGGAACGCTCAAGAAAAACCTCGAGATCATCGACAGCGCGATTGCCGAGAGCCGCAGCGCGCTTCGATCCGAACCGCAGAGCGCGCCGGCGCGGGTGAGCCTGTTCGAGGCGCTTCGCAGGAAGATGTCGCTGCTCCAGGACACGATCGCGTTGATGAACGAAATGCGGAAGGGCAACCAGGCCGGCACCGCGCAGATCCTCGAAGGCTTGCAGAAATCATGATCCGAGCGACCGCTCTCTTCGCCGTGCTTCTGACCTTCGCGGCATCGGCCGAGGCGCAGACTCCCCCGGCTCCGCCGCGGCCCCCGAGTCCGCCGGACGCCCCGCGGCCGCCGCGCCCGCCGCGCCCGCCGCGCGAAGGACGCGATCGCCATGAAGCGACCGACCGCCAGGTGCACCGACTGGCGATCGGCCGCAACGGCGCGCTGGATCTGGCGAACATCTCGGGCGACGTCATCATCCAGTCGGGCGGCGGCGACGAGGCCGTCGTCGAGGTCACGTTGCGCGGCTACGGCGACACCCCGGAGTCGGCCAAGGAGCAGCTGAATCTGATCTACGTCGACGTCATCAAAGGGGCGTCGCGCGCCGAGGTCCGCGTCAGATACAAGGAGCGGGATCGCCATGGGCGTCGCAACTACCACGCGAGCGCCGACTATCGCGTCACCGCGCCTCCCGACACGCGCATCACCGTGCACTCGGTCTCCGGCGACGTCCAGGCCGCCCGGATGAAGGGGGAACTGTCGATTGAGACCGTCAGCGGCGACGTCACGATCGACTCGTCGACGCGCGTGACAACGGCGAAGACCGTGTCGGGCGATGTGAACCTGACCGGCATCGCGACCGAAGGGTCGCTTGCCGCGGCGAGCGTGAGCGGCGACGTCGTCGCGCGAGGGCTCAAGGCCTCCCGGCTCGAGCTGTCGACCGTCAGCGGGAGCGTTGAGCTTCACGACGTGGCCTGCGACGCCGCCGAGATCCAGTCGATGAGCGGCGACGTGCAGTTTCTCGGCGCGATCTCGAAGCAAGGCCGGTACGAGCTTCAGTCCCACTCGGGCACCATCATCTTCGCGCCCGGCACCAGCGTGGGGTTCGAAGTCGAGGCCACCTCCTTCAGCGGCGACGTGCGCTCCGAGCTGGAGCTCAAATATCGCGCCTCGGATCCCGATGAGCAGTCAGGACGTCGCCAGGGCCGGAGGCGCCGGAGTCTTCGCGGAACGTACGGCGACGGCAGCGCCGTCGTCGAGCTCACCACGTTCAGCGGGGATATCGTCATAAGGAAATGACCCCCCCCCGCGGGGCGTTTTGGGCGGCCGTGCACAGAAACGCGTCGCCCCCTCCGATAACCTTCCTAGAGATTGGCCGGTTTCCCGGGACGCCCGGCCGGCATCCCGTTTGCAAACTCAGCCGTGAATTGCGGTATTCTGGGCCTTCGAGGAGGCGGAAGATGAAGAAGTTAATGTGGGCTGCCCTCGCGTTGGCAGCGGCGGCCACGATCGATCTCTCGGCGCAGCAGCCGGCTCCGCAGCCGACCGGCACGACCGGGGCGAGTGCGTCCCAACCGCAGCCCGCGCCAGAAGTGCCGGGCGGTGAAGTGGCGCTCGGCAGCGTTCGGATTCCCCGCGCGGTCACGGCGGACGGCAAAGCGCTGAAGCCGGGTACCTACACGGTCCGCGTGACGGCGCAGGAAGCCAAGCCGCCGGTCGTCGGCCAGACCGAGTCGATGGAGCGCTGGGCGGTCTTCATGCAGGGCGGAAAGGAACAGGGCCGCGAGGTCGTGAGCATCGTACCGTCTGCGGAGATCAAGCAGGTCGCAGATGACACGCCGCCGCGTCCGGGTGGAAGCAAGGTCCAGTTGCTGAAGGGCAACGACTACGTGCGCGTCTGGATCAATCGGGCCGGCACGCACTACTTGATCCACCTGCCGACGAGCGCGATGTGAATTAGGTTCGAGAGGGTTCGAGAGGGTTCGAAAGGGTTCAATCAGGTTCGAACCCTCGCCCCCCCTCGAACCCGTCGAACCTACTCGAACCCACTCGAACCTGCTCGAACCCACTCGAACCCACTCGAACCTACTCGAACCTAATCGAACACCCTCGAGGTTTGCAGATGAGATTTGCAGCGATCACGGCCTTGTTGCTCCTGGCGCCCGCCGCTGGCGCATCGGCCCAACCGCGCGTCCCGGATACGGCGATGTGGGGGGTCGGCGGAGACATCGGGATCTTCGTCCCGCACGAAGGCGCTCTCAACTCAGCGCTGGATCTGCAAGGCCTCGCGGAGTACTACTTCACGCCCCGCGTCAGCCTTCGGACGGCGTTGGGCTGGACCTCGCCATCGTTCGAGGGGCGCGAAGACGACGGGCTGCGCGTGACCCGGCTGACGATGGACGTTCAGTACAACTGGGAGTACGGCAAGATCCACCCGTTCGTCGGCGGCGGCTTCGGCGTCTATTTCCTGCGACTCATCGAGAACGGCGAGGGAGCCGGGGACACGCAGTCGGACGGCGGTATCGTCTTCGGCGGCGGGATTGAGTACTTCACCTCACGGACACTGACCGTCAAAGGCGAAGGCCGCTACCACATCGCGAACGACGACGTCGTGCCGGACGGCACCGGATTCTCGCTGACTATCGGGACCAAGAAGTATTTCTAGGTTCGAACGGGTTCACAGCGCCATGACGTCGAACTGCTCGTGGTGCAGGTAAGGATCCGGTTTGATCGTCAGCTTCCGGCCCAGTTTCGCCTCGAGGTCCTTTAGCACCGCGCGCTCGTCTTCTTTCAACGCCCTGGCGATATCCGGATTCACGCGAAGCACCAGGCCGTGGCCGTTCAGTTCGGCGGCAATCTTGGTGAATTCCGAGAGGATCTCATGGCAGATCGTCGCACTCGACTTGATGAGCCCCGTTCCCGAGCAGTAGGGACACGGCTCGGTCAGCGTTCGCTCGAGGCTCTGCTTCACCCGCTTGCGCGTGACGATCACCAGCCCGAAGTCCGACACCTGTAGGGTCTTCGACGGCGCGCGGTCCTTGCGCAGCTCGTGCTCGACCGCCTGAAATACTTTCTGGCGGTTTTTCTTCTCCTCCATGTCGATCAGGTCGAGCACGATGATGCCGCCCAGGTCGCGCAACCGCACCTGCCGCACGATCTCCTTGACTGCTTCGAGGTTCGTCTTGAGGATCGTGTCCTCGAGCCGCCCCGAGGAGCGTTTGCCGACGTAGCGCCCCGTGTTGACGTCGATCGCGACGAGCGCCTCGGTCTGATTGATCACGATGTAGCCGCCGGATTTCAGCCACACCTTGCTCCGCAGCGCCTTGTCGATCTCCTGCTGGACGCCGTATTCCTCGAAGATCGGAAACTCCTTCGTATAGAGCTTCACGCGCGAGACGAGGTTCGGCATGATCTTCTCGACGAGCGAGACCACGCGGCGGTGCTCGTCGGGACTGTCGATTCGGATGGCGCTGTAGTCGTCGGTCAGGAGATCGCGGAGCAGCTTGGTGACGAGGCTCGCCTCCTGCTTGATCAGCGTCGGCGCGCGCTGCGTCTCCATCCGGCTCTTGACGTCGGTCCAGACCTGCAGGAAGTAGTCGAGGTCTCCGACGATGTCCTCTTTCGGCCGGCCGGCGGCGGCCGTACGGATAATCACGCCGCCCTGCAGGCCGCTCTTCTCGCGAAACTCGCGGACGAGCGCCCGCAGCCGCGACCGCTCCTCGCGCGCCTCGATCTTGCGGGAGACGCCGACGTGATCGACCGTCGGCATGTAGACGAGGAACCGTCCGGGCATCGACACGTGGGAGGTGATGCGCGCCCCCTTCGTGCCGAGCGGCTCCTTGACGACCTGGACGAGGATCTCCTGCCCTTCCTTGAGCAGATCCTCGATTTTTGAATCGGGCCCGCGCTCGCGTCTGGCGTCGCGGCCGCCGCCGCCCTCCTTGCCGTTTCCCTTCTCGCCGTCGTCCTCATCCGCGTCGAGCGCGTCGCCGCCCGAGATGACATCGGTGACGTAGAGAAAGGCGTCGCGCTCGAGCCCGACGTTAACGAAGGCCGACTGCATGCCGGGCAGGACTTTCGAGACCCGGCCTTTGTAGACGTTGCCGACGACGCCGCGCGAGCGTTCGCGCTCGATGAAGACTTCGACTAACTGATCCTCCTCGAGGATGGCCACTCTCGTTTCGTGGCCGCTCGCGGAGACGATCATCTCCTTGCTCATGCACGGAACTCCAGAGAGGGACCAGACACAGCAGCCGATGCGCGGTCATGATCGCCTCCTCAATTCGTAAACCGCCGCATCCTGACGTTCAGGATGAGGCCGAACCCGGCCAGCGTGGCGATGACGGCCGACCCGCCGTAACTCATCAACGGCAGCGTCAGCCCCTTCACGGGCGCCAGCCCGGCCGACATGGTGATGTTGTAGATAACCTGGAACGCGAACCCGCATGTGATGCCGGCGACGAGATACGCCCCGAGCCGGTCCTTGGCCAGCCGCGCCGCCTCGAAGCTGCGGAGCACCACGAACAGATACAGGCCGAGCGCGACGAGCACGCCGATGAATCCCCATTCTTCGGCCAGCACCGAAAAGATGAAGTCGTTGTGCGCGACCGGCAGGAACTTGTACTGGCCCTGCGTGCCGTCGCGAAATCCCTTGCCGGTCAACCCGCCCGAGCCGACCGTCACCCGCGCCTGGATCTGCTGGTAGCCGGCGCCGCGAGGGTCCCGCTCGGGGTTGATGAACGTCGTGATGCGCTCCTTCTGATACCCCTGGAGCGCGTAGGTCCAGGCGACGGGCGCGAGCAGGACGCCCGTGAGCGCCGCCACCGCCAGCAGCTGCATCCGCATGCCCGCCACATAGGCGATCCCGACGAACACCGGCAGGAGCGTCGCCGCGGTCCCCAGATCCGGCTGGCGCACGATCAGCAGAAACGGGACTGAGACGAGGACCGCCCCGAGCAGCAGATCGCCGGTCGTCCGCGCGCCGCGCCGGTTCTCGCCGAAGTACATCGCGAGGATCAGCGCGACGACGAGGCGCCCGAACTCGGACGGCTGCAGGTTGAAGACTCCTAGATCGATCCAGCGGCGGGCGCCGCCGCGCACGAGCCCGAAGAACATCACGTAGAACAACGACGCGCAGAACAGCCCATACACGAGGAGCGAGTGCTCGGCGAGCGCGCGATAGTCGATCGACAGGCAGATGACAAGCGCGATGACGCCGAGGGTCAGGGCGTAGAGCTGGGTCCAGAACTGCGGCCCCGCCGCGTCCTGACCGTAGGTCGTGCTGTAGATCATGACGAGCCCGATCGCGCACAGCGACAGCACCGCGGCGACGAGCGCCCAGTCGATGTGGAAGGAGAGGCGGCGTTCGAACATCATCGCGTCGTCGCGACCTCGGCGACGGGCCTGGTCGCCGGCGGCGCCGGCTTCGGCCACTCCGGGAGCGGCTTCCCTTCCTTTTTCGCGAAGTACGTCTCCATCGCGAACTTCGCGATCGGCGCCCCCAGGTAGCCGTGCTCGGCGTGCTCGGCGAAGATCACGCCCGCCATCTCGGGCGGCTGACCCGGCCGCGAGGGCGCGAAGAACACGAACCACCCATGGTCCCGCAGGTCTTTGTCGGTCCGCCCTTTCGCCGCTCGGGCGCCCTGGAGAGAGATCACCTGCGCGGTGCCCGTCTTGCCGGCGACGTCACGCCCGACGATGCGCCCGCGCCCGCCGGTCCCGGCGCCGTTGACGACGAGCCACAAGCCTTCGTGCAGCGCCGCGAGCGTGTCCCGCCGGAACCGCACCGGCGACTTCGGCTCCGCCGGTGGCGTCGGCTTCCACCCCGAGCCATCGTCGATCGACTTGACGAGCTTCGGCGTGAACAGCGACCCGCCGTTGGCGACCGTGGCCATCATCATCGCGAGCGAGATCACGGTCACCGAGTTCTGTCCCTGACCGATCGAGACCGAGATCGTCTCGCCCGGATACCACTTCTCGTTGAAGCGGCGCTGCTTCCATTCGGTCGAGGGTACGAGCCCCTGCTGCTCGTTCGGCAGGTCGATGCCCGCCTTCACCCCGAGGCCGAGCAGCGTCCCCCATTTGTGGATCTGGTCGATCTTGAGCATGCTGCCGAGCGTGTAGAAGTACACGTTGCAGGACTGCTCGATCGCGTGGCGCATGTCCACGACGCCGTGCCCCTCTTTCTTGTGGCAGAGGAAGTACCGCCCGTAGAAGTTCGCGCCGCCCGCGCAGTTGACCTTGAAGTTCGGCGTGACGATCCCTTCTTCGAGCGCGGCGGTCGCGACAACGATCTTGAACGTCGATCCCGGCGAATAGGTGCCCTGGATCGCGCGGTTCTGCATCGGGTGCAGCTTGTCGGAGTTGAGCGACGTCCACGTCGCCCGATCGATTCCGGCGGCGAACTGGTTCGGGTCGTACGCCGGCAGGCTGACGAGCGACAGGACCTCGCCCGTCCGGGGATCGAGGATCACGGCGGCGCCGTTGAAGCCGCTCGCGCGGAACCCCTCCTCGACCGCGCGCTGAACGTCACCGTCGATCGTGAGCTGGAGCCGCCGCCCTTCGACCGGGGGTTCGTCGCCGGCATTCCGAATCTCGCGGCCCACGCTGTTGACGACGACGTAGCGGTTGCCATCACGGCCCATGAGGTCCCGGTTGTACGCCTGTTCCACGCCCGCCTGGCCGACCACCGCGCCGCTCTGCAGCCCGGTGAACTCCGGGCGATCGAGCTGCGCGTCGGTGATCTCGCCGACGTAGCCGAAGAGATGCGCGCCGAGCGCGTCGGGGTACCGGCGCGTTGGCACGTCCTGCCTCACGACACCAGGCAATTCGAGCATGCGCGCGTGGATGCGCGCGAGCTGATCGTCGGTCGCGTCCTCGATGATCTCGATCGGACGATACGAGGGCTCGCGCCGCCGGCGCTCGATGGCGTCGCGCACCTGCTGCTCGTCGAGCCGGGCGATCCGGACGAGCGCCCGGATCGTCTCGTCGAGGTTCTGGATCTGCTCCCGGACGATCGCGATCTTGGTCGAATAGCGGTTCTCGACGAGGACCTTCCCGTCGCGGTCGTAGAGCACGCCGCGCGGCGCCCGCAGCGGGAGGGTCCGCAAGTGGTTGTTGTCCGCCATCTCGCGGAACTTCCCGTGCTCCGCCACCTGGAAGATCCAGAAGCTCACGGCCAGCGCGAAGAAGCAGACGGCCACCAGGTACTGGAGCACGCTGAGGCGGACCCCGACGTTCCGGCGGTTGTCGTACTGGTTGCTCGTGGTGATCATCGTCGGTACCGCATGCGCCGGCGCTGCAACAGCCCCGGCAGCCCCTCGACCGCCTGGAAGACCAGCAGGCCGATGGCGGCATTCCCCAGCGCCTGCCAGAATACCGCGCCCAGGGCCAGACCGGCGCCCCTGGGGGCCGGGAGGCCCGAATCGGCCGCCACGACCGGCAGCATCGCGTGTATCCCCCGGAAACACAGGGCGTGCACGAAGGAGGCCCCCAGAAAGACGACGAACCGGGGGATGGGCCCGCTGACGATGAACTGGGTGCCGACGACACCGCTGACGAAGCCGACGAGGGTCTTCGACAGGCCGCCCACTCCGATGATCTGCGCCGAAAGCGCGTCCTGGGCAAGCCCCCCGACCGTGCCCGCGAACAACCCGACCACCGGCCCGAACGCCAGCGCGGCGTACACGACGGCCACGAGGACGAGGTCGACCATCGACTGGCTGCCCACCGCAAAACGAGCCAGGGTCGTCTGCAACGCGAGCGCGGCCGCGATGGCGCAGATCACGACCGTCGTCTTCATCGCCGCCTGTTCCCGGCCGTCGGCGACGGGAGCTCGGGCGGCGGCGATAGCACGACGAGCACCTCTTCGACGTTCGAAAAATCGACGACCGGGCGAACCTTGATCGTCTTATAGAGCCCGGCGCCCTTCTCGGCGCTTTCGACGCGGCCGATCGGGAAACCTTTCGGGTATATTCCGTCGTTCCCGGCCGTCACGACGACGTCGCCGATCTGGACGTCGGACAGGTTCGACACGTACTCCATCAGCAGCGGCGGGTCGCCGGCCGTGCCGATGACGACGCCCCCGGCGCGCGACCGCTCGATCATCGCCCCCGCGCCCGCGTTCTGGCCGATGATGAGCTGCACGCGCGCGGCGTGCGGCGCCAGCGGACCCAGGACACGGCCGATGATCCCGGCCGGAGCGATGACCGCCATGTCCGGACGCACGCCCTCCCGGTCCCCCTTGTCGATCCAGACGCTCGGAATGCCGGGCGTGGCATCGCCCGCGATCACGTCCGCGGCGAGCGTCGGCAGCGTGGTCTGGGACTTCAGGTCGAGGAGCTGCTGGAGCTTCTGGGACCGCTGCGCCACGGCGCGTTCCTGCTGCACCCGCACCTCGAGCTCCGACACGCGCTGCTTGAGCGCCTCGTTCTCCGCGTGGAGCCCGCGGAGCGCCACGTAGCCCGACCAGAACCCCTGCCAGCCGTCCACGAGCGCCGAGGTCCCCCGCTGCACGCCAGCGAACAAGCTGAAGGTCACCGACTCGAGCACCCTCGCGCCCCCGCGGGTCTGCACCTGCGCCGAGATGAGGATCACGTGACCCACCATCACGGCGAGGAAGAGGTAGCCGGTGCGTTGGCGGATGTCCAGCATGGGGTTTGGGGCCTGGGGCTCAGGGCTTGGGGAATGCGCTTGGGTTCAATTTGCGTGGGCGAAGTTCAATTTCGTCCAAGCCCCATGCCCTATGCCCCATGCCCTAATCGATCGAGATCTTCCTGAGCAAATTAAAGTCCGACAGCATCTTCCCCGCCCCCAACACCACCGACGACAGCGGGTCCTCTGCCATCGCGAGCGGCAGGCCGGTCTCCTCTCGAAGCCGCTTGTCGAGGTTCTTGAGGAGCGATCCGCCGCCCGTCAGCACAATCCCCCGATCGACGATGTCGGCCGACAGCTCCGGGGGCGTTCGCTCGAGCGCGACGCGGACGGCGTCCACGATGACGTTGACCGTCTCGGCGAGGGCGTCGCGAATCTCCTCGTCGGTAATGGTGATCGTCTTGGGCACGCCTTCAATCAGGTGGCGGCCCTTGATCTCCATCGTCATCCGCTCGTCGAGCGGGTAGGCGGACCCGATTTCCATCTTGATCTGCTCGGCGGTGCGTTCGCCGATGAGCAGGTTGTACGTCTTCTTGATGTACTGGATGATCGCGTCGTCCATCTCGTTGCCGGCGACGCGCACCGCTTTGCTGTAGACGATCCCGGCGAGCGAGATGACCGCGATGTCGGTCGTGCCGCCGCCGATATCGACGATCATGTTGCCCGACGGCTCCGTAATGGGCATGCCGGCGCCAATCGCCGCCGCCATCGCCTCCTCGACCAGATAGACTTCGCTCGCCTTGGCGCGGTACGCGCTGTCTTTGACCGCGCGCTTCTCAACCTGGGTAATCTCGGAGGGCACGCCGATGACGATGCGCGGCCGGACCCAGACGTTGCGGTTGTGGGCCTTCTTGATGAAGTAGGTCAGCATCTTCTCCGTGACCTCGAAGTCGGCGATGACGCCGTCCTTCATCGGCTTGATGGCCACGATGTTGCCCGGCGTGCGCCCCAGCATCTCCTTGGCGTCGCGCCCCACCGCTTCGATGCGGCCGTTCACCTTGTTGATCGCAACGATCGAGGGCTCGTTGACGACGATCCCCTTCCCCCGGGCGTACACGCACGTATTGGCGGTGCCCAGGTCGATTGCGAGGTCGCTCGAAAACAGCGAGAACAGCGAACGAAGACTCATCGTGCTCCTGAAACCCTCTCCTTATGTAGAATCCAGAATTCAGAATCTAGAATCTAGAATCTAGAATCTAGAACTTAGATTCTAGAAGTAACCAATCCGTGTAAATCCGCGAAAATCCGTGGCCTACGACGCGATGTCGATGCCGTTCTTGCCGCGCTCCTTCACGCGATACATCGCCTGATCCGCCGCGCGGATCAACCCCTCCACCGACGTGGCGACGTCGGGTAGCGTGGCGACCCCGACTGAAGCGGTCAGGCGAACCATCAGCCCCTCGTTGTAGAGGAAGCGGTGCGCCGCGATCTTCTCGCGGACGCGCTCGCCCACCGATACGGCGCCGTCGCTGCCGGTGTCCGGCAGGACGATCGCAAACTCATCGCCGCCGAAGCGCGCCACCATGTCGGTCTCGCGCGCGCTGGCGCGGATGACGGTCGCGGCCTCGACGAGCGCCCGGCTCCCCGCCAGGTGTCCGTGCGCGTCGTTGATGCTCTTGAACCCGTCCAGGTCCAGAAACAACAGCGAGAGCGGCCGGCCGCTGCGCGACGCCCGCTTCGTCTCCCGCCGAAGCACTTGCGACAGGTACCGTGAGTTGTAAAGCTGCGTCAGATCGTCGGTGACCGACAACGCCTCGGCGCGCTGAAGCTGCAGGGCGTTGTCCAGCGCGATGGCCGCCGGCTCGAGCACGCTGCGAAGCGCCGCGAGCGCCGGCGGCCGGAGCGTCGGGTCGCGCGACGCCGGGGCCCGCTCGACGCCGACGAGCGCGCCCACGGCGCGGCCGCGGCAGACCAGCGGCACCGCGATCGCCGCCCCGCCCTGCGTGCCGGGGACGCGCCGATCCGTCGCGAGATCCCTGGCGCCGAAGACGTCCGCGTAGCGCAGCACCCACCGCGCGACCGACTGCACGGCGTCCTCGAGATCCGCCGGGACGTCACGCGCAGCCAGCTGTCGCACATCTCCCCCCGCATCGACGCCGACGACGACCCACGCCGGGCCGGGCAGCCAGTCGGCGGCCCGGGCCGCGACCACTTCCGCGACACGCGCCGGCTCGACGGTGGCGTTCGCGTCGCGAATCATGGCGGTGAGAACCTCGGTGCGGGAAAGGCGACGGGCGAGCACGGCCTGACGCTCGCGGATGCGCGCGGCCAGATCGGCCTGCGTCCTCAAGACCGTTCCGCCGCGCGCCGCGCCGGTCCGGCGAGTCCGTCGCGCGGCCCGTGCACGGGGGGGCCGGCCTGGTCCGGTCAAACGAAGTCTCAGTTCCTCTGGGGAGGCGGCTAAGTCCTTCTAGAAGCCACAAATATAGCACATTCGAGTGTGTTATCGGCGGCAGGAGCCCATATAATAAGTGGTTCCATGACGATGCTCGACCGCATGCGGCGCCATCGGGGGTGGCTCAAATGGAGCCTCGCCCTCGTCGTGCTCGCGTTCATTTTCTTGTACGTTCCCGACTTCCTCGACAACCCCAACGCCGGCGCCGCCCCGTTCGATGTCCTCGCGTCGGTCGACGGCCGCGACATCACCGCCGGCGAGTTCCAGCGGCTCTACCGACAGCAGATCGACGGCTACCGCCGGGCTTACGGCGCGAACCTGAACGACAGCCTGCTCAAACAGATGGGGATCGACCAGCGGATCCTGCAGCAGATGATCGACGAGGAAGCGGCGCTCGCCGAGGCGGACCGCCTCGGCATCGAGGCGACCGACGGCGAGCTGCGCGCGCGGATCCTGTCGCTGCCTTCCTTCAAGGATGAGAACGGGAAGTTCATCGGGGACGTCGGGTACCGGCAGCTCCTCCAGATGCAACGGCCGCCGATGCGGCCCGACCAGTTCGAGGAGAGCCTTCGGCGCGACCTGGTCGTCACGAAGCTTCGGACCGCGCTGACCGATTGGATTACCGTCACCGAGGCGGATACCGACGCCGAGTTCCGGCGGCGCAACGAGAAGGTGAAGCTCGAGATCGTGTCGTTCGCCGCCGACAAGTTCCGCCAGGGACTCACCGCGACGGACGCTGAGGTCGCGGCGCACTTCGAGGCCAACAAGGAGACGTATCGCCTCCCCGAGAAGCGGAAAATCAAGTACCTGCTGATCGACGCCCAGGCGCTGCGCGCGCGCGTCACGGTCACGCCGCAGGAAATCCAGGACTACTACCGCGACAACGAGCAGCAGTACTCGACCCCCGGCCAGATCAAAGCGAGCCACATCCTTTTGAAGACCGGCGAAGGCAGGAAGGAAGAAGAGGTCCGCAAGCGTGCGGAGGCGCTCCTGGCCAAGGCGAAATCGGGCGCAGACTTCGCCGAGCTCGCCAAAACCAACTCCGAAGACGACTCGAACAAGGACAAGGGTGGAGACCTGGGCTTCTTCGGCAAGGGCTCGATGGTGCCGGAGTTCGAGCAGGCGGCGTTCGCGCTCGAGCCTGGCCAAATCAGCGACGTCGTCAAGACCAGCTACGGGTTTCACATCATCAAACTGGCGGAAAAACAGGCCGCGGCGAAGAAGTCCATCGACGAGGTCCGCACGCAGATCGAAGATCAGCTCAAGTGGGAGCGCGCGCAGCAGACCGCGCAGCAGCTGGCCGACAAGATCGCCCCCGAGATCGACGATCCCTCCGACCTGGATCGTGTCGCGAAGGCCAACAACCTGGTCGTCGCCGAGTCAGGGTTCTTCGATCGGAACGAGCCGATTTCCGGGCTCGGGTTCGCGCCCGAAGCCAGCGCCGAAGCGTTCGAGATGAAGCTAAACGCCACCGCCGGGCCGATCCGCGCGCAGTCCGGGTTCGCTTTCATTGCGCTCATCGGCACGCAGGACGCGCGGCTCTCGAAGCTCGACGAGGTGAAGGATCGCGTCCGCAACGATCGCATCGTGAAGAAGGCCGTCGAGGTGGCGAAGCAGAGAGCGGCCTCGCTGTCCGCGTCGCTCAAGGCTGGCGATTTCGCCAAGGCGGCCAAGGCGGCCGCCCTCGACGTGAAGACAACCGAGCTCGTCCCGCGCGGATCGACGTTGCCCGACGTCGGGCAGAGCGATGCGGTCGACGCCGCCGTGTTCGCGCTCCCGACCGGATCGGTGACCGATCCGATCCAGACCGAAAACGCCATCGTCGTCGCGCGCGTCGCCGAGAAGAAAGAGGTCACGCCGGCTGAAGTCGCCAGCGGCCGGGCGGGGATGCGGACCGAGCTCCTCAACGAGCGGCGGGGCCGGTTCTTCGCCTCCTACATGACGAAGGCGAAGCAGCGGATGAACATCCGGATCAACCCGGAGACGCTGAGGCGCGTCATTGCGTAGGGGCGGTTCGCGAACCGCCCCTACCGAAGAAACAGATTGGGCATGAGCGCGAGCGGCTCGCCCCGCCGGAACATCGCGAGCGGCGCCGCGAGCGTCGCGAGCGCCCGCCGTTCCGGACCGCTGAGCAGCGCCGACAGCCCGATCGAGCCCGTCCCGAACGGGTTCGTCAGCGCTTCGTAGAACGACTGGCGCGGCGGGTACGTCACGATCTCCACCTCACGGTCGGCGGCGATCTTCGCGCGCTCCTTCGCGATCGCGACCGCCCGCATCAGCCCTCCGAGCTCGTCCACGAGTCCATGCGCCTTCGCCTGGGCGCCGGTCCAGACCCGTCCCTGCGCGACCGCGTCGATCTTCTCGGGCGTCGTCTTGCGCCCCTCGGCCGACCGCTCCACGAACAGGTCGTAGGTCGCCTGGAGCTGCTCCTCGACCTTTGCGCGCTCGACAGGATCGAACGGCCGGACCGGCGAGGTGAGCTGCGCATAGCGGCCCCGGCTGGTCGCCTCCAGATTCAGGCCCAGCTTTTCGAACGTCCCACCCAGCGCGTACTTGCCGACCACGACGCCGATCGAACCGGTCAACGTTCCCGGTTCGGCGACGATGACGTCGGCCGGCACCGAGATGTAGTAACCGCCCGACGCGGCGAGGTCGGACATCGAGGCGACGATCGGCTTCTGGCCGCGCGTCAGCATTACTTCGCGCCAGATCACGTCGGACGCGATGGCCGATCCTCCCGGGCTGTCCACTCGAAGCACGATCGCCTTGATGTCGGAGTCGCCCCGCGCTTTGCGGATGTACTCGACGAGCGTGTCGGAGCCGGCGATCGCCCCCCCCGGCGAGTCGTAGCTCCCCTCGCCGCTCGCGATGATGCCGACCGCGTAGATGACGGCGATCTGCGGGCCGCGATTGAGCCCGAGCGACGACGGCGCGACGCGGTGGTATTCCTTGTTCGTGAGGCGGCGCGTGCGGCCGGCGCCGAGCGCCACCTTGTCGTCGAGCTGATCCTCGTACGCGAGATCGTCCACGAGGCCGAGCCGCACCGCCTCCTCGGGCAGAACGGGGCCCCGCTCGATGATCGCGCGGACGTCGGCCTCGCTCTTCTTCCGCCCCTCGGCGATGCCCTTCACGAGCTGTGCGAACGTGTCGGCTGTCAGCGACTCCGCCATCTCGCGGTGGGCGGGCGTGAACGTCCGCTCGGTCATCGTGTTCGCCGCGGTCTTGTACTCGCCGATGTGGAGGAAATCGGGATAGGCGCCGATCTTGTCGAGGGCGCCGCGCAGGAAGACTTCGTACCAGGCGACGCCGCTCAGGTCGAGCGAGCTCGCCGGCATGAGAAAGACCTTGTCGCAGGCGGAGGCGAGGTAGTACTCCTGCTGTCCGCCGTACTCGAGGAATCCGACGATCGGTTTCCCCGACCGTCGGAAGTCGACGATCGCCTCGCGCAGCTCCTGGACCTTGCCCCAGAGGCCGATCAGGCCGCGCGGCCGAAACACCACGCTCGAGACGCGGCGGTCCACTTTCGCCTTGCGCAGCGCGTCGACCATCCCGCGGAGGGTCGGCGGAGCCTCGATGAACTGACCGACCAGCCCGCCGGGCTCAGTCTCGGCGAGATCGCCGCTGACCTGCAGGAACAAGGTCGAGTTCGACCCGACCGACGGCCCCCGCCCGGCAGTGGCAATGAGAAGCGCCAGGACTCCGAACGACAACACGACCGCACCGAGAATCAACCCGAGGACGAGACCGGCGCCTCGACGTAGAGCCACTGGAGACCTCCAGTGAGCATTCTAACGCCCGCCGGGGACTGATCATTGCTGAATGCTGAGTGCTGAATGCTGAGTTCTTTCATTCAGCATTCAGCACTCCACAATCAGCAATGGGCGCCTATCTCCTCACCACATCCGTAGGCAGCGGCGGCGTGCTCTCGGGCGGTCGCCGGTGGTGCGTCGCCTGCTCGTACGCGTAGGCGAGCGCGATCAGCGTCGGCTCGCTGAAGGCACGGCCCGAGAAGGTCACGCCGAAGGGGACCGGCTCCGGAGTGAAGCCGGCCGGAGGTGGCGGGTTCAGCACCGCTGGCGCGAAGCCGCCCGGCACGACAATGCTTGGATAGCCCGCCTTGGCGGGCGCGCCGGCGCCGTTGTTCCGTGGGAAGAGAATCGCGTCGAAGTCGTCGCGCGTCCCTTTCCTGCCGTCGGGTCCGTTGAAGACGGCGTCAAGTCCTGTCCTCGTCAGGTCGAGGTCCTTCTGCCGGTCCTGCATGTACCGCAGCGTATCGGCGCTGCCGGGACTCGTGTCGAGCGACTGGGCGAATTGGAAGATCGCCTGGCCGTACTTCAACGCGATCGCCGGGACGGGATGACCGGCGTTGAACGCAATGATGTCCGCCAGCGTGCGGACCGGCGCGTTCGGACGATCCTCCAGATAGGCGTTCAGATGCGCCTTCTGGCCGTACGCCAGCACAATGGAACAGGGGGTCGCCGGCGGCACCGGATCCTTCGTGGTCGTGCAGATGCCGAAGTTGTTGATGTCCGCCTGATTCGGAATTTCGTACGGATCGGCAACGAACGCCCCCTTGCTCCGAAGAACCTCGATCGCATCGATCATGATCTGGTACTGATCCGGGTTACTGGGGGTATTGGTCGTGAAGTTGAAGAAGCCGCCCCAGTACGGGTTACGCGGAACTGCGATGCGAGCCCCCCGCAGCGCGTTCCGCTTCAGGAACTTCGTGTAGTCGCTGAAGCACTTTCCCGGGATGAGACACGCCCACGTCGCCCGGTCCTTGAAGTCGAACCCCGCGATCTCTCCCAGGAGGATCGCCGCATCGGCGACGGTCCGCGCGAGCGGGCCGGCGGTGTCCTGGTCCGCCGTGATCGGCAGAATGCCGCGCCGGCTGACCAATCCGAGCGTCGGCTTGATGCCGACGATGTTGTTGGCGGTCCCCGGGCTCAGAATGGATCCCGACGTCTCGGTGCCGACCGCGACGGTCACGAGGTTGGCGGCCACGCCGATGCCGGATCCGGAGCTCGACCCGCCGGTTCCGAGGACCGGCCGGCCGTCGTTGAACGGCGCGACGGGCCGCGGATCCAGGCGGGGGTCGTACGGATTGAAGCCGAAGCGGCCGAGCGAGCTGTAGCCGGTCGGCATCCCGACGGCGATGAAGTTGGCGAACTCGGTGAGCGTCGCCTTCCCCAGGATGATCGCGCCGGCGCGCCGGAGCTTCCTCGTGATGAAGGCATCGCGGGGCGGCGGCAGGGATCGCTCGAACGCCACCGACCCGGCCGTCGTCGGCATGTCCTTGGTGTTGATGTTGTCCTTGAGCAGCACCGGAATCCCGAAAAGCGGGCTGTCAGGCTTGCCGTGCATGTGGCGACGCAGGCGGTCGAGCGCGCGGGCCTCCCTGGCCGCGTCGGGATTGACGTAGATGAACGCGTTGATCAGACCTTCGTACTCGTCGATGCGCGCCATGTACTTGTTGACGAGTTGCTCCGAGCTGATGGTCCCCCTTTCCAACGCATCCTGCAGCTGATCGATGGTGGCCTCGACCAGGCTGAAGGTGCGGTGGTGACCCCCACGGCGGTCGTGGCGATCGTCGTCGGACGCACCCAGCGGATAAGAGAGGAACGCGAGAGCGAAAAGAACGAGCGCGAGGCGCTTCATGGAAACTCCCCCGGGGGCTCTGGCGAAGAGCGGGGTCGCCGGCCCTCCGGTGGCGGATGATTACCAAGCCGGGCGACGGAGTCAAGGTCAGGAGGCAACGGGGCGTCGGCTCGTAAACGGCCCGCTGAGCCGGGCCGTATGCTTGATAGGCAGATGACCCCGACCGACCACCGGCCTCGCGTGATGGTGCTGGACGACGAGCCGACGGCGCGGCTCATCATGAACAGGTATCTCGGACTGCACGGCTACGACACGATCGCGGCCGGGACCGTCGACGAGGCGGTTGCGGTCTTGAAGCGCGAGCGCGTCGATGCAGTCATCCTGGACGTGGGGCTCTCGGAGGAGCGCACGGGACTCGACGTGCTCAGGACACTGCGCCGCCTGCCCGGGCTGGAGAAGCTGCCGGCCATCATCCTCACCGGCAAGATCCTGGACGACGCGGAAGAGCTCTCGATCGCCCGCGAGCGGGCGTATCTGTTTCGCAAGCCGGAAAGCCTCGAGGTGCTCGTCAAGTTCCTGGATCAGATCCTCGGCACCGACCAGCCTCAGTGAAGTCGATCTGCTATACTTTTGGTTTCGGACCCGCTGAAAGTCCCCCTTCGTGCGGAAGTGGCGGAACTGGCAGACGCGCAAGCCTCAGGAGCTTGTGGCCGCAAGGTCGTGAAGGTTCAAATCCTTTCTTCCGCACCAACCTCCGCTCACCTTGCCAAACAGAGCGTGAGCTACGGTTGGCAAGCCATGCGGAGGTTGTCCACCGTAGCGCGAAGCGCGAAGGTGGACTTCTGGATCGAAACTCCGCTCCTGCTCGTTGACGGCAATGAGTCGCCCTCCTAGTATTGCCGCCGGCTGTTACGACCGGCCGGCAGAAGCCAGGAGGAGGCCGCGGATGATCAAGAACACACGTCGTGAGATGCTCGCGGGGCTGGGCGCGCTCACGGGATCGACGCTGATTGGATCGGCGGCGGCGGCGGAAGCGGCGGTCGGCCGGACATCGGACCCCGCCGGATCAGCGCCAGGTGGGTTCCGGCAGGAGGAGCCCGCCCCGGCGCCGGCGACTGGCGGCATGCGATACGTCAATGTCGCCGGAATGCAGTTTCAGCCCGGGAGCTGGCTCGCTGTCACTTCGGGCGATCAGTTCTCCGTAGGTGCGTCATCGATCAACTGGTTCGGCGCCGGGCAGATCGTTTCCAACGGCACGAACTCGCAGGTCAACGCGGCCCGGCTGATCAGGGTCTGGTGCGGCGGCACTCCTGACGCCGCAACCCACTTCGTCATCGACGTCACCGGTTACTACATCTGACGTGCTTCTCGAAACCGGGCCCGTGAGTACCGACATTGTCGGTTCGATCGGGCTTGCTGTCGTCGCGGCGATGGCAGCCTTCCTGCTCCAGCTCAATGCTCCCCTGCGCGGGGCTGACGAGGGGTACATCTGGTACGGCGTGCTGCGCACGCTCGAGGGGCAAGTTCCATTGCGCGACTTCCGCTCCTACGAGCCGGGTCGCTACTACTGGAGTGCAATGTTTCTCGCTGTCGTGGGCGGTGGCCTCACTCCTCTTCGGGCCGCGGTCCATGCGTTTTTTTTGGTCGGCCTCGCCTGCGCATCGCTCGCGTTGAGACTGTCCGGACACGGATGGGACGCGGTTGTCGCATCGGCGCTGCTGCTGGCCGCCTGGGCCCACCCCGCCTACAAGTTGTTCGAGCCGGCGCTCCTGTTGATTGCAGTCCTCGCCGGGACGGCAGTTCTGATCGATCCCAGCCTTCAGACGCTCATGGCCGCCGGGTTCGTGGCGGGCCTCAGTGCATGCATCGGCGTGAACTACGGACTCTACAACGGCCTCGGGCTGGCCGGCCTCGTCGTGCTCTCGGCGGCGACGAGCTCGCCGATCGGGCTCGTCGTGAGCCTCGCGGCCTTCACGGCTGGGGCCGCGCTAGGCGCCGCGCCGCTCGTTATCTTCTTCACGGCGGCCCGCGGCACTCTCAGCGTGTTCATCGAACGTCGAATCAGGGCAGTGGCGAGGCGGGGCTCCACCAATCTGCCGTTGCCGATTCCGTGGCCCTGGGCAGGTGCCCCGCCATCGCTCCTCGGTTACAGCCCGCCCGGACAACGGTTCATCCGGCTGTACTTCATCCTGCTGCCGCTCTTCAGCGGAACCGTCATCGCCTGGGCTGTGGCCTCCTCGCGCGCCGCCCTTGCGGGGCAGGAGGTCATCGTTGCGTGTGCATTCGTCGGAGCGGCAGGCTGCCACCATGCTTTCAGCCGCGCCGATGTCGAGCACCTGAGTCAGTCGATGCCGCCGCTGCTCGTTGGTCTCGTCGCCCTCCTTGGTCATTGGCCTCTCGGTTGGCCGGTCCTCGCGATCTTCCTCGGGTGGGGCACCATGACGACGGTCCTTCAGGTGCATCCGAGACTGGGGCGCCATCGCCCCGCCGATGCCGTCGTACGACGCCGCGTGAACGGATCGGCCGTCACGCTCACGCCGCAGGATGCAAGCATCATCCACACAGTCGAACGAGCGATTGCGCAATGCGCCGGCGGCGCCGTCGACGCCTCGATCGTCGCCGTTCCCACGCTGGTCTGGGTGTATCCCGTCCTGGGCCGCAGCTCACCGACCTACGACACCTATTGCGTGTACCCGGCCACGAGAGACGATCAGCGGACCATGGTTCGCCAGATCGAGCAGGGCAATGTGGCCCTGGTCTTCGTCGACAACCAGCCCATCGACGGCCGGGACGATTTACGTTTTGCGCGTACTCACCCGGAGGTGTGGAGGTTCCTGGAACGGACCTTCGAGCGCATGGAGGTCACGGGCGCTCCGCCGGATTTCCACGTTCGTGCGCGCTCGGTCCGACCGGGATAGTCGCACGGACAACTTGAAAGGCGGAGACGGGCCGGAGGATCGCGAGACGTTCGATCGCGTCCTCGAGCCTCGGACCGAAGGCGCGGTTCGTCACGGCCGGAGGAAACATCCCGAAACGCTCGCACCGGATGTCGTGAAAGCCGGTGTCCCTGAGCGCCGCGACGAACCGACGACGTGTCATCCGCAGCAGCCCTTTTTCAGCCCGCCACCGCATGCCCGGCGTCAACGTGATTTGGAGGTAGAACAACGGATTATAGGCGTTGGGCTCGAGAAAGATCAGACGTCCGCCAGGCCTGAGATACCTCCGCATCGCGCGGAACGCCGTTCTCAGGTCGATGAGGTGGTGAAGTGTGAAGAACCCTATCACCGCGTCGAACGTTCCCCGGAGCGTCGCGGGAGGGTCGAGCGCGTCGCCGCAATGCAGCCGCACAGTCCGCCCGGCGGGCACGTGCGCCCGGAGCTCGGCGAGGAGGTCGGGCGACAGGTCGAATCCCTCCAGGGCATAGCCGCGTTCGAGCAGAGGCAACGTGAACTTGCCCATCCCGCAACCGACTTCGAGAATGCGTTCCGAGGGCGAGAGGTCGCCAAAACGCGCCAACCGATCGGCGAGGCGGTTCACGTACGCCGACGAGACGGGGCGCATGCGTGGATTACGCCAGACATCGCCCGCGTAGTACGCCCGCTGCACGTGGTTGTGGGCGTCGGTTCTCGAAGGAGCAGACCTCATCGGGATTTCCAGACCAGGATCTGCCGAAGCGCCTGGGCGGCGACCCTGGCACGCGCAAGCGACGAATACGCGGAGACGCCGTTCGGCCGCCTGTGACGCAGGACGGGTACCGACGCGACCGGGAGGCCCGTCCGTCCGATCGTCGCAACGAGAAACGGGCGGGCGCCGCTGAGGCCGAGCACCTGCTCGCGCATGCGGCGGCGCATCGCCACATATGTGCCTGCGTCGCGAGGCGCGCCGGTCAACCGATGCACGAGCCACTTGAACACTCGCGACGTCGCCAGCCGACCGGTGGACTCGTAGCGACCGACGCGTCCGGCGAACACCGCCTCGTAGGGCCCCCTGTCGAGCAGATCGAGCAGCGCGGGCATGGCCTCGGGTGGATCCTGGAGATCTGCGTCCATGACGACGACGCGCTCGCCCGTCGCG
>Ga0187893_10005829_pt1 | contig 21688 bp, 15 predicted proteins | sample MA1701074metaG_FD_139574 | JGI IMG/M metagenome (GOLD analysis project Ga0187893, IMG submission 139574) | White microbial mat communities from a basaltic lava cave in the Kipuka Kanohina Cave System on the Island of Hawaii, USA - MA170107-4 metaG ...
CCGATGGCCGTCACGTCGCCTTCATCTCGACCGGCGGGCGCAGGTTGCTCAAAGCGGCGCGCGGGCTCGCGATGATTTCGCTCGACGGCGCGTCGGTGAGCGTGCCGCGAATGCTGACAGGCGACACGGGGACTTGGGTCGCCGAGTTCACGTGGGCGCCGGACAGCAAGTCGGTTCTCTTCACCTACACCGAGGGCACGTTTGCGATGGCGGAGCGGATGTTCGAGTCGCCGCCCGCGCGTGTCTGGCTCGATGCGGGGCGGATCGAGCCGCTCGCCGCGGGACGGTCGGCCAGCTTCTCACCGAGTGTCAGCCGCGACGGGCGCCGGTTCGCCTATCGATCGGTCGAGCACGGGACGACCGGCGACGTGCACGTCCTCGATCTCGGGGCGGTCGGCGCGAAGCCGCGAAAGATCACGGAGATCAATTCTGAGGCGGGCGAGCTGACCCTCGGCACGGTCGAGCCGATTCGATGGAAGTCCTTCGACGGGATGGACATCTGGGGACTGCTCGTCACGCCACCTGGCTACGACGGCAAACAGAAGCTTCCCACGCTCGTATACAGCCATGGCGGTCCGATCGGCGGCTTCTTCTACGGCATCTTCCCGCAGTTTCCGCACACGGTCGGCCAGGTCGAGCCGTACCCCGTGCAGGCGATGGCGAGCGCCGGCTTCGCGATCCTGCTGCCGATGCCGCGCGGCGGATCCGGCTACGGCGAAAAAGGCTTCGATCTCATCGTGAACTCGTGGGGGGAGGGGGACTACCGGGACATCATGGCGGGTGTCGATCACCTCATCGCGAAGGGGATCGCCGATCCGGATCGTCTTGGCGCGATGGGCGCCTCGTATGGCGGGTTCATGACCAGTTGGATCGTCGGGCAGACCGGGCGGTTCAAGGCGGCGTCGACCGGCGCGAGCGTGACCGATCTCGCGAGCATGTACTACATTTCGGAAGGGGGCGACTTCATGGCCGAGTACTTCAAGGCGCCGTGGGAGAACGCCGCCGGCTACGCGGCGCATTCGCCGCTCACGTACGCCGGGACGGTCACGACGCCGCTGCTCATCCAGCACGGCGAGGTCGATCCGCGCGTGCCCGTCTCGCAGGCCCGGGCGCTCTATCGCGCGCTCAAGGCGCATGGAAAGCTCGTCGAGCTCGACATCTATCCCCGCGGCGGACACGTCCTCTACGAGCCGAAGATGCAGCGCGAGCAGATGCAGCGCAACCTGGACTGGTTCACGCGGTGGCTGAAGTGACGCGAGCGACTCTCCTCGTGCTCTTTTCGTCGTCTGTTCTTGTTGCGGCGGTGTCGCAGGCACCGACGTACGACCGGGGCGCCGCCGGAACGTGGTTGAGGCTCCAGAGACTGCGCACGACCGCCAGCGTCATGCACACGACGGCGCACCCGGACGACGAGCACGGCGGGATGCTCGCGATGATGAGCCATGGCGTCGGCGCACGTGTGACGCTGCTCACGTTGACCCGCGGCGAGTCGGGCGACAACGCCATCGGACCGGAACTGTTCGACGCTCTCGGATTGATCAGGACCGAGGAGCTGCTGGTCGCCGATCGCTTCTACGGCCTCGACTACCAGTACTTCACGACGGCGATCGACTACGGCTTTTCCAAGCGGCTCGACGAGGCTCTCGACAAATGGGGGCGGGAGCACGTGCTACGCGACGTCGTGCGGGTGATCCGCACGGATCGGCCATTCGTGCTGATCTCCCGGTTTCAGGGCAACCCTCGCGACGGTCACGGCCAGCATCAGGCCGCAGGCCTGCTCACGCAGGAGGCGTGGAAGGTGGCCGGCGATCCGAACGCTTTTCCGGAGCAGATCACACAGGGGCTGCGGCCGTGGCAGCCTCTGAAGCTGTACATCGGCGGCGTCCGCGAAAACGAGGACTGGACGATTGGGATCGACACGGGCGAATACGATCCGATTCTCGGCGACTCCTACGACGGCTTCGCTCGTTTCGGCCTGAGCTTCCAGCGTTCGCAGAACGGCGGTCGGGTCACCCCGCGTGCCGGGTCATCGGTTGCCTATTACAGACGGCTTCAGAGCCGCATCACTCCGGGCGCCGGCGCGGGAGCCTCGCGCCCGACTAAGGAACGCAGCTTCTTCGACGGCATCGACACGCGCATGGGCGGCATCTTCAGCGTGATCGACCGACCGGCTCCGGCTGGCGCTCAGGCGCGCCTCGACGCGATCGATCGCGAGGTCGACGCGGCGATCGGCGCCTTTTCGATGGGAGATCCTGCGGCGTGTGTGCCGGCGCTGGCGCGCGGCCTTGCTGCGACGCGCGAGGCGATCGATTTCCTGAGGAACGAGCCCGAGGTCCTCTTCGTGCTGGATCTGAAAGAGCAGCAGTTCATGGACGCCATCGACACGGCGCTGGGCCTCGAGTTCACGGCCGTGCGCGATGGAGAGCTGGCAGGGCCGGTGGTTCCGGGACAGAGCTTCGATGTGCGGCTCGCGCTTGCGAATCGCAGCCGCGTGCCGGTCTCGCTCACGGCCCTGACGGTGGTCGCGCGCGGCGGTGAGAATGTCCAACCCATGGACGAGGCGCCGGCGACGCTCGGCTACAGCCAACGCGTCGAGCGGCGCGTCCGCGTCGCGCTGCCGGACGATGCCCCGGTCTCCAAACCGTACTTCAGGCGCGACGGCATCCAGCAGCATCGCTACGATATCGTCGACACGACGGCGATCTACAGCCCGACCGGAACCCCGAGATTCCTCGCGCTCGCCTCCTACGCGGTCGACGGCGTTCCCGTTCGGTTGTACCGCATCGTCCGGACCCGGGAGTCCCAGCTCCCGTACGGCGACGCCTTGCGTGAGCTGAAGGTCGTGCCCGTGCTGGCCGTGAACGTCCGCCCTCGTCTGGCTGTCGTCCCGCGCGTGACCGCCGCACAATCGGTCCCCGTGGACGTCGAGCTGCTCAACAACAAGGACGGACCGATCGCGGGCGCGCTCGCGCTCCGGCTGCCGACGGGCTGGACATCCGACCCGTTGCAGGCGCCGTTCGCCTTCGCGCGGACGGCAGAGAAACGTCAGTTTCGCTTCGTCGTGTCCATTCCCACGCTCGCTGACCGCGACTACCGGATCGAGGTCGTCGCGACCGCGGACGGTCGCGAGTACCGCGAAGGCTACGACGTCATCGAGAAGCGCGATCTGGAGACCCGGTTCCTTTTTCGATCCGCCGACGTTCGGGTGCGCGGCGTGGACGTCAAGATTGCGCCGGGGCTTGTCGTCGGTTACGTGATGGGCGTTGGCGACGAGGTCCCGTCGGGCATCTCCCAGCTCGGCGCGACGGTCGAGTTGCTCGACGAGGAGGATCTTGCGTCAGGCGATCTGCGACGGTTCGACGCGATCATGACGGGAACGCGCGCGTACGCAGTGCGCAGCGATCTCCGCACGTACAATCATCGGCTGCTCGACTACGTGAAGACCGGCGGCAACCTGATCGTTCTCTACAACACGCTGGAGCTCGATCCGAAGACGTTCGCGCCGTACCGGGGAGAGCTGACCGCGCGCGCCGAGGAAGTGTCCGAGGAGGATTCGCCCGTCGACATCCTCGCTCCCACTCATCCGGCCTTCCGTCGTCCCAACGTGATTACGATGGCCGACTTCGACGGCTGGATTGAGCAGCGAGGCACGAAATTCTGGTCGTCGTGGGACCCGGCGTACACCGCGCTGCTTGCCACGTGGGACAAGGGTCAATCGCCGCAGCGGGGAGGCTGGCTGCACGCGAAGTACGGAAACGGGCACTACACCTACTTCGCATACGCGTTTCATCGTCAGTTGCCGTACGGCGTACCCGGCGCCTACCGGCTCCTCGCGAATCTGCTGTCCCTTGCCAGGCCTTAGGCGTAGACTCCCAGGCTGGTCTCTGCACGGCTGAACGGCTGGGGTCGTGCGCGCGGGTCATCGCGGATCATGGCGACCCGGAAAGGAGGGTCAACATGCAGACGCTCGCGAAGGATTTCACGATCAAATTGTCGGACGATCGTCCGGGCGCGCTCGCAAAGGCGTTCGAGGCGATCGCCAAAACCGGTGTCAACGTCGAGGGCTACTCCGAAACGGACGGCACGCTGCACGTACTGACGAACGATGCCACCGCGGCGCGCCAGGCGCTGGATGCGGCCGGTTTGAAGGTCTCGCGCGACGAGGAGGTCGTCGTCGCGGAGGTCGCGGACCGTCCGGGCGTGGCGGCAAACATCTTCCGCCAGATCGCCGATGCCAACGTGAACGTCACGTTCTCCTACGTCGCCACCAACAACCGCATCGTCATCGGCGCCAGCAACGTCGCTCGAGCGGCGGAGATCGTCTCGAGCCAGGGCGCTGCGATCGGCTGAGAGAACGCGGCCGGCTTCACCAGCCGGGGCCGGCCGCGCCAACTTCCTTGTGGTACGAGGCTTCAGCCTCGTCCGCCTGACGACCCTAAAGGGTCGTACCACAACCCGACGACCCTGAAGGGTCGTACCACAACTCACTGACTCACCACTCACCGGTTCCTGGCGTGCGTTCGCCGATTTTGCGCGCGTCGGCCGGCTCCGTATCCGTATCGTTCCATGAACACACCATGACGACAGCAGGCGGTCATGCCGCCGTGGAGGTCGCGAACCTCCGCAAGCGGTTCGGAGATCTCGAAGCGCTGCGCGGCATCAGCTTCCACGTCGGCGCCGGCGAGATTTACGGGCTCCTCGGCCCGAACGGCGCCGGCAAGTCCACGGCCATCAACATTCTGTGCGGTCTCGTCCCGCCGGACGCCGGCAGCGCGCGCCTGAACGGACTCGACGTCGTGCGGCAGCCGCTCGAGGCGCGCCGGACGCTCGGCGTCGTGCCGCAGGACGTGGCCGTGTATCAGGAGCTGTCGGCGCGCGACAACCTCGCGTTCTTCGGCCGGCTCTACGGCCTGCGCGGCGCCGCGCTGCGCGCGCGGGTTGACGAGATCCTGCAGCGGGTGAGCCTCGCCGACCGGGACCGCGAGCCGGTCGGTCAGTACTCGGGCGGCATGCTGCGGCGCCTGAACATCGCCGCCGGCGTGCTGCATCGCCCCCGGGCCGTGCTGTTCGACGAGCCGACGGTCGGCCTCGATCCGCAGACGCGGCTGAACATTCTGGAGCTCGTCCGCGCCATCGCGAGAGACGGCGCGGCGGTGGTCTACACGACGCACTATCTCGACGAGGCGGAGCGCCTGTGCGATCGCATCGGCATCATCGATCACGGGGCGATACTCGCCGAAGGGACCCTGGCGGAGCTGCGGCGGGCGGCAGGCGAGCGGGAGATCGCCGCGCTCCGCGGGACGTTCCGCGCCGACGCGGTGCCGGTGGCCCTCGGAGCGCTGCCGGACCTGCAGCTGATCAAAGTCACTGAGTCGGAGCTGCTTGTCAGCCTGGCGAGCGCCGAGCGTCAGCTGTCGGCGCTCCTTCCCCTCGCCGCGCAACTGGGCGAGGTGCGGGAAGTCGCCGTCCGGCAGCCGAGCCTCGAGAACCTGTTCATCAAGCTGACGGGACGCGACCTGCGCGAATGAGAACCGCGGGGATCATCGCCGCCCATCACCTGAAGCGGCTCGCCAGGAGTCCGGGGCTCATTCTCCTGCTCATGGCGATCCCCCTGACGCTCGCCGGTATCGAGTACGCGGCTTTCGCACCGAGCGCGGCCAGCGGCAAGCTGCCGCCGATCAAGGTGCTCGTCCTCGACGAGGACCGGACGTTCGCCTCGTCCGCGGTGCCCCGGCTCGTCGGGTCGGGGCCGCTGGCCGACTACATCGAGCTCGACACGGCCGCCGACGTTCCGTCGGCGCGCCGGAGCCTTCAGCGCGGCCAGGCCTCGGCGCTGATCGTCGTGCCGAAGGGATTCCAGCAGGCGCTCCTGGATCGCAAGACCGCGGAGATCCGGTTCGTGCCGAATCCCGCCCAGACCATCTCCCCCGAGATCGTTCACAGCATGCTCCAGATGCTGACCGCGATCGTCAACGGCCTCCTGGCGCAGGCGCAGGCGCCGCTCGATGCGATCAACGCGGTCGCTGCCGCCGGGCGGGCGCCGACGGAGGACGAAGTCGCCGAGATCTCGAGAGGGTTCTTCCGCGCCGGGGAGCGGCTGCAGATTCTCAATCAGATGCAGGAGTTGACCGTCGACGTGAAGCGCCCGGCCGGTGCTTCGCAGGGGTTCGAGTGGGGCGCGGGAACGTTCTTCGCGTACATCTTTCCCGGCCTGGTGATGTTCGGATTGATGTTCATCAGCCAGGCGCTCGCCACGCGGCTGCTTCGCGACAGGGAGGCCGGCCTGCAGCGGCGGGTCGCCATCGCGCCGGCGAGCCGCGCCGCGGTCCTGGCTGGCGGCGCGTTGTATCTCTTCGTGGCGCTGACGGTCCTCTTGATCGTGCTGGCGCTCATCGGCAATCTGGTGTTCCGGCTGGAGCTCAAGCAGCCGGCGACGCTCCTGGCCATCGCCGTCGGCTTCGCGTTCTTCGCAACGGGCCTGCAGCTGATGGTGATCGCGATGGCGCGCAGCGAAGCGGGCGCGCAGGCGGTCGCGGGGGCGGTCATCATGATCCTGTCGCTCCTCGGCGGCGCCTTCGTGCCGCTCGAGAGTTATCCGGCCGCGCTCCGCGCGATCGGCGAGACGCTGCCGAACGGCGCGGCGCAGAAGGCGTTCGTCGACGTCCTGGTCCGCGGCACCGCGCTCGGCGAGCTGCTGCGCCAGGTGGGCATCATCTGGGTGTGGGCGCTCGCGCTCGTGGCGATTGCGGTCACGATGGAGCGGCGGCGGCTCGCGGCATGAGGGCGGCATGAACGCACTCGCCATCGCGTGGCTCGATCTGAAGCGTCTGGCGCGCGAGCGCGAGGCGCTCGGCTGGATCTTCATCGGTCCCGTCGTCTTTACCGTGTTCTTCGGTTTGCTCTTCAAGCCGCAGCCGGAGCGGCAGACGAGGGTGGCGGTCGTCAGTCGCGATGCCGACGACCGCGTCGCCCGGGCGGTCGGGGTCCTGCTGGAACAAGACCGGATCGCCGTCGTCGATGCGAGCGCTGTCGAGGCCGGTCGGTGGAGCCTCGAGATTCCAGCGGGCGCGGCGGCGCTGTTCGCTGCCTCGAAACCCATCCAGTTGACGCTCCACGCGCGCGAAGAAGAGTCGACGGAGGAGCGCAACGTCCGCTTCAAGGTGCAGAAGGCGCTGACGCTCCTGTATCTGCACGGCGAGGCGAACCTCTCACCCGAGTCGATCGCCGCGCTGCCGGGGCGGCTCGCCGAGGCCGAGGTCATCGCGCTGAGGCCCGGAGACATCGGGGTCCCGCACCGCCCGATGACCGCGGGCTTTCAGCGCAGCGTGCCTTCCTACCTCGTGATGTTCGTGTTCCTCAACGTCTTAGTATCGGGCGCGACGATCGCCGCGGACCGCGCCGCGGGCCGCATGCGGCGACTCTTCGTCGCCCCCATCCGAAAGCGCGACATCGTGCTCGGGAAGCTGCTCGGCCGGTTCGCGATCGGCTGGATTCAGACGGGATACATGCTGGCGCTGGGCGTGCTCGTCTTCGGCATCCGCTGGGCGCAGCACGGCTGGGTGTTCTTCGGCTTCCTGACGATCTTCGCGCTGGCCTCCGCGGCGCTGGGCCTGCTGGTCGGCACGCTGTTCGACGATCCGGACACGTGCGCGACCGCGGCGATCTGGACCGCGATTCTCCTGGCGCCGCTTGGCGGCCTCTGGTGGCCGCTCGAGGTCGTCGGGCCGACCATGCGGAGCATCGGGAACCTCGTGCCGACCGGGTGGGCGATGCAGGGGGTGAACGCGATGCTCGCGTTCGACGCGGGCGCCGCCGAAGTCGCCCCCTTTGCGCTCGGCTTCATCGTCCTTCTCGTTCTGGCGCTCACGCTGGCGACGCGCCGGCTGCGTCCGGCCTGACCGTCAGCTTTGACCGGGGCTCCGCCCCGGACCCCGGCTCGGTCGCTTGCGGGGCCCCTACGCCCCGCGCCGCTCCCTCGCGGGCGCGCCGTTCGCGCCGCCGTTCTGCGGTACTCACGAGACTTCTGCAAGCCGCGGCCGCATCACGGCCCAACGTCAGGAAACCGTCATCCTTCCGTCAGCACCGCTGTTCTTGTGTCTTCGTATTTCAGGATTACTGACGACGTTCGGGCCCGGTTCAAACGGGAGGAGCCATGGATGCGTTGTTGTTCGTTGTTCTCGGCGTTCTCGGGTTGCTGTCCTGGCTGGTGCCGATCGCGGGAGTCGCACTCATGCTCTGGGTGGCCAGCCGCGCCGCGCGCGGAGCCGATTCGGGGTCTGTCGGCGCGGCGACGGACACGGCGGACATGGATCAGCTCATCGCGCAGCTGACACGGCAGCTCGGGGCGTATTCGAACCTGCCGATCAACAAGCGAGCCATGCAGCGCCACCAGATATCCTCGATGCTGACGCAGATGGACGGACAGATGCGCCACCTGGACACGATGGGTCGGGAGCGCGACGACCTGCGGGCCAACCAGTTGTCGGGGATGGCGGCGGAGGCCGGCATCGACTGGCGAGCGGCCTCGTACTGATCCCTGTATTGTGGATTGGGGATTGGCGACCCTCAATCCGCAATCCCCAATCGTCAATGTCCTGACTCAGTCGTGGCGCGCTTCTTCTTCCCGTAGTTCGGATACGCCGGCCGTGTCGGCTTCGGAACCGGGTTCTTCTCCAGCGCCGCCATCACTTCCTGAATCGCTCTCTCGAGCTGCGGGTCCTTGCCCTGGCGAACCAGCTCCGGATCGTGTTCGATCTCGATGTCCGGCGGGATGCCGACGTTCTCCGCGTCCCACTGTCCCGCCGGGCCCCACACGCCGGAGCTCGGCGCCGTCACGAAACCGCCGTCCATCAGCGGCGGGGCGCCGGCGCGGCCGACGAGCCCGCCCCACGTGCGTTTGCCTATGAGCTTGCCGACGCCGGCGCGCCGGAAGTAGTTCGGCATCGCGTCGCCCCCTGAGCCGGCGTACTCGTTGATGATCATGACCTTCGGCCCGAAGATCGCCCCCTGCGGCTGCACTTCGTCGTCCCCGTCGCGGGTCGCGACGAGGCTCATCATGGTCCGATTGAGCTGTTCGATGATGTCGGTGGCGAGCGCGCCGCCGCCGTTGAAGCGCTCGTCGATGATGGCCGCTTCCTTGCCGACCTGCGCGTAGAAGTAGCGCGTGAAGTTCGTCAGGCCGCCGAAGCTGGTGTCAGGCATGTAGACGTACGCGACGCGGCCGTTCGTCGCCTGGTCCACCTTGCGGCGGTTGCCCTCAATCCACGCCAGGTTGCGCAGTCGCGCTTCACTCGAGACCGGAACGACGGTGACCTCGCGCGCGCCGGCGCCGTCGGGCGTCGGGCCGACGCGAAGCAGGACGCTCTTCCCGGACGTCGCCTCGAAGACGCTGTACACGTTGTCCGCGGCCCGAACGTCCTTCCCGTTCACGGACAGAAGGTAATCGCCCTCCTGGACGTTGACCCCCGGCTGCGTGAGCGGCGCCTTGAGCTCCGGGTTCCAGTTCTCTCCGTCGTAGATGCGCGCGAAGCGGTAGCGGCCGTTCTCGATTCGATAATCGCAGCCGAGCAGGCCCGTCGGGACGATCTTGACCTCCGGGTTGTCGCCGCCGCCGACGCCGAGGTGGCCGACGGTTATCTCTCCCATCATGTCGGCGAACAGATAGGTGAGATCTCTCCGCGCCATCACGGACTGCAGGTACGGTTCGTACTTCTTGATCGCCTCCTGCAGGTCGAGCCCGTGGAGGTTCGGATCGTAGAAGAACTCCCGCTGGATCCGCCACGCGTCGTAGTACATCTGCTTCCACTCGACGCGCGGGTCGGACTTGACCTCGATGCTCTCGGTGTTGAGCGGCGGCGGCGGGGGCGGGCCTCCTCCTCCAGGTCCTCCGGGTCCGCCAGTGGCGGATGCCGGTCCGGATGCGCCGCCGGGTCCTGACGGCGCGCCAGCCGGGCCGGGCGGGATCGGCCGCAGCGGTTGAATCGCCCAGCGGTCCTGCTGCGCGGTCAGCGTTTTCTCGCCGTTCGCCGAGACCTCGAAAAAGCGGACGCCCGTGAAGACGACGTCCGACTTGCGTTCTTTGAGCACGTGCCGGTGAACGGTGGCGCCGGGCGTCACGCCCGGACCGGGCGCGGGCGCTTCGATCGCGAACAGGTTGCCCGCCTTGCCGACCTGGAGTCCGACGTACCGCCGGGCCGGCAGTGGCATCGCGAGGATCCGCTGGCCGATCTTGTCGAGATCGATCTTCGTCTCCTTGACCTCCGCTGCCTTGGTCTCACCCGGCTTGGGCGGCTCGCGCTTCGCCGGATCGGCACCGGGCCCGGCGCCTTCCGGCTTTTTCTCCGGGTCAGGCTTGTCCGTTCCCGTTTCCTCGTCGCTTTCAGGCGCGAACGGAGATGGCTCGGTCTTCGACAACACCGCGAGATACACGCTGCGCGTGACCGATCGTGTGGCGCTGCGGATGTCGGGCTCCAGCGAGGGCCCCGAGTCCGTGCTCGCCGTGAAGTACAGATACTTCGCATCCTTGTCGAAGACGGAATGCCGCGCGTCGCTCAGGCCGTCGGTCATCTGCGTGCTTTTTCCGTCGGCAAGCGAGTAGAGGAAGATCGCGCTCATGTAGTTCTTGAGCCGCTTGGAGTACGCCAGCCACTTGCTGTCGGGCGACCATGCCGGTGCGCGTTCCTGCGGAGACGAGAGATATCGATCCTTGTCGACCTTGACCGGTTTACCCTGCTCGACATCGACGTACCAGGTCGTCAGATGCGCGTCGCTGTACGCCAGCTTCTTGCTGTCGGGCGACCAGCGCGGCAGGAAGTAAAAGCTCGGTTTCTGCTCCAGCCGGATCTTTTTCGGCGGATTCCTGCCCATCGAGTCGCGCACGTGCAGCTCGTACTCGCCGCTCTCATCGGAGAAATAGGCGATGGATGTTCCGTCAGGCGACCACGACGGATCGCGCTCCATGACGCCGGTCGTCTCGGTGAGATTGCGGGTGTCCCCTTTTTCCGCCGGAACAGTGAGGATTTCGCCTCGCGCCTCGAAGAGGGCCCTCGCGCCGGTCGGCGAGATGTGCGCGTTGGTCAGCCGGCGTCCGACGTTCACCAGCTTCGGGCGCAGTTCCGTCATGTCGCCGGCCAGGTCAATGTTGACCGGCGTGAGCTTGCTCGTGGTGAGGTCGAACAACTGGATCTGTCCGAACTGCTCGATCACGATCCCGCCCGGCCCCGCCGATGCGGACTTGAAATCCATTCCTGCATTCGGCACGGCCTGCGCGACCTTCTTCGTCTTGAGGTCGTACGAAAAGAGCGTGACGATGTCGTTGCGGTCGCTGAGGAAGTACACCTTGTCGCCGACCCACATCGGACAGAAGTCGTTCGAATTGTCGCGCGGCAGTTTCTCGATGCGGCTGTTCGCCAGCGCGGCAATCCAGATGGGCGTCGCCTGCCCGCCGCGGTAGCGTTTCCACGCGAAGAACGCCCGGCTGAGCGGCACGTAGGCGATCTGTCGGCCGTCCGGCGAAAAGCTGGCCTCCCACCCCATCGGCAGCGGCAGCTTCTCTTCGAGCCCGCCGTCGAGGCCCGCCAGATACAGCTCGCGATAACGCGAATAGCTGTTCCGCGTCGACGCGAAGAGAACCTTCTTGCCGTCCGGCGTCCAGCCGAGCGCGAAGTCCGCGTCAGGGTGCCACGTCAGCCGCTTCGGTACGCCCCCTTCGGCCGGGACCACGAAGACGTCGGTATTGCCGTCGTACTGTCCCGTGAACGCGATCGATTTACCGTCGGGTGAAAACGTGGGCCCTTGTTCGACGCCCACTCCTGTCGTGAGGCGCCGCGCCTCGCCTCCCTGCCGCGGGACGGTCCATAGATCTCCCGCGAACGCGAAGGCGATTTCGGTGGCGCTGAGCGCCGGTTGCTGGGCCAACAGCGGAGCGGTCTCCGCGGCGGCGGGCGGGGCGGACAACGCAAGCATGCAGAGGGTGACGCCGATGCCGTGTTTCATGTGAAGTCCCCTTGGCAAGAGGGCTGATTCTATCGCGTCAGGCGGGAAACTTGATCCGCCGCAGCAGTTCCTGAAAGCGCGCGTCGTCGCGCAGCGGATCGAAGATAGGATCGGTCTTCAGGACCGATACCAGCCAGTCGCGCTCCGCGTACGCGCGTTCGAGGCACTCGATCGCCTGCGTCGGTTCTCCCAGGCCGGTATGCGCGACGGCGAGGAAGAACGGCGACACGTGCTGTCGGCTGGATCGCTCCTGCAGCTCCTTCAGGCGCGCACGTGCCTCCTCGCGGCGGCCGCCGCGCGCCGCGGCATAGGCGATCTGGGCGACCATTTCCGAGCTGCCGGGCGTCAGCGCGTGCCCCTCGCGAAGCGCCGCCAGGGCCTCGTTGGGCATCCCCTTCATCGAGGAGGCGAGTCCCTTCGGCAGGTAGGGCATCGGATGGTTGGGGTCCATCTCGATCGCCCGATCGAGCACCGTCACGGCGTCGTCGTAGCGGCGGGCGCGGTAGAGCACGAAGCCGACGAGCGAATTGGTGGGTGCGGGCTGGAGCCTGATCAGACCGACTGGATCCGGACCTGCCCCGAGCAGGTCGAGGTGCGCGATCTCGTAGACCTGCTGATCGCGAACTTGACGGCGTAGGCGCGCTGACCGATCGCTATTCGATCCAGCGATTGGTCAGCCGCTTGATGCTCCACACGCCGTCTGTCTTCTCGAGGACAGCGGTGGCTCCCTCGTATCCGATTTGGAACGGGACCAGCGCCTTCGAGCGTCGATCGTCGAGGATTCGATCTGAGATAGCAGTAGATCGACGCCAAGACCGCCAGCGCCTTCCGCCGGTGCAGGCCCTGTCCCTCGGTCGACGCGGCAACGAGGAGGTCCCGGGCCTTGCCACACGATTCGGGGTCCCAGTAACCATCAACGTTGTTGTGCCATCCATAGCGGAGGGCGGCTTCGTAGGTCAGGGCGGTCGGATCGAGAACCTTGCGCTCGACGACCTGTCGAAAGCTCTCCCTCCGCTGGACGGTGTTCGGTTCTCCGCGGGACGCCGCCTCCGTTCCCGCGTACTTTTCAACGAACATCCAGCGCGCCTTTTCCCAGCCGGGAGTACGAGCCGGTGCCGTATCTCTGGGCAACATGTAGCACGCCGCCCAGGCAGCTTCCTCCGGCGCAGAGGATTCGGTTGGGAAATCAGCTAGCCGTCAGACGACTGCGTAGGCAGCTTCCACGGCGCCCGGTACTCCTTCGTCACGAGCCGCTGCGCCTCGGGATCGCCGATCACCGTTTCGTTCTTCACATCCCAGTTGACGCGCCGCTTCAGCCGGAACGCGATGTTCGCGAGGTGACACGCGATCATCGACGTGTGGCCGATCTCGACCTCCGACCGCGGCCGCTTGCGCGAGTCGACGCACTCGAGGAAGTCGCGCACGTGCTCGAGATGGAAGTCCTGTCCTCCGCCTCGGTGCGGCTCCCCGATCATGCGGTACGTCTTGCGGCCGTCCTTCGTCTCCGTCTCGGGCAGCACCTCCCAGCCGCGCCGATCGAGGACGAGCACGCCGTTGTTCCCGTGAAACGCGACGCCATGATCGCGCATGTACGGACCCTGGCCGATCGCCGTCGCATGTTCCCAGATCATACTGTAGCCGTCGTACTCCCACAGTGCCTGCTGAGTATCCGGCGTCTCCTCCGCATCGTCCGGGAATCCGAACTTGCCGCCCACAGAAACGGCGGCGTTGGGAGCGCCCGCGCCCATGCCCCAGTTGGCGACGTCGATCATGTGCGCGCCCCAGTCGGTCATCAGGCCGCCTGAGTAGTCGTAGTACCAGCGGAAGTTGAAGTGGAAGCGGTTCTTGTTGAACGGCCGCTTTGGCGCCGGGCCGAGCCACATGTCGTAGTCGACAGTCGACGGCGCTTCACCATCGGGCACAGCCGGGATGTTGCCCATCCAGTCCTGATACGCCCACGCCTTCACCAACCGGATTTTTCCCAGCTTTCCGCCGTTCAAAAACTCCACCGCCTGCGCTGAATGGGTGGAGCTGCGCTGCTGCGTGCCCATCTGAACGACGCGGTTGTACCGGCGCGCCGTGTCCACCATCACGCGCCCCTCGCCGATCGTGAGCGACAGCGGCTTCTCGACGTACACGTCCTTCCCGGCCTGACACGCCATCACCGTCTGCAGCGCGTGCCAGTGATCGGGTGTGCCGACGACGACGACGTCGACGTCCTTACGATCGAGGAGGCGCCGGAAGTCGCGGGTGACGAGGGCGGGATTCTGCTGATGATTCTTCTCGACGGCCGCGCGGACCTTCGCCGTCTGCTCGTCATCGACGTCGCAGAGCGCGACGCATTCGGCGCCGAGACGCAGCATGGCGCGCAGGTCGCCGGTTCCCATGCCGCCGCAACCGATGAGCCCCACGCGGACGCGGCGGTTCGCGCCCGCCACTCTGTCCTGCGATTGAGCTGAAACAGCGGGCGATGATCCCAGCGACGCGATGCCCGCGCCGACAGCCCCGGCGGCGGCGTCTTTCAGGAAACTGCGACGAGTACGTTTGCGCATAGGCCCCAAGCCCCAGGCCCTAAGCCCCGAGCCCTTTCCTTCAATTCTTCCGTGACGCCGTCGCGCCGCCCGCTTCCATCTGGAGCTCGACGACGGTGTTGTTCGGGTCGCGCTTGTCTTTCGGCAGCTTCAACAGCACGCCGAGCTCGTGCTGGACGAAATCTGCTCGGCTGCCGTCGCGGAGAAAGCGCGCCGCGCGCACGCGCCCGCCGAGCGGCGGCACCAGCAGCGTCTCATCCTGCCACTCCAGCACGTGCACGTAGATCTTGTCCTCTCGCCGCGTCGTCGTGCCCCAGTCCCGCGGCGGGATGGGACCGCCGCGCGTCCCGTAGATCGCGGCCCCGTTCGTCTTCAGCCAGCCGCCGATCTCCCGGAGCCGAGTCACGAACTCGGGCTGGATCTTTCCATCGGGCATGGGGCCGACGTTCAGCAGGAAGTTCGCGTTGTGGCCGGCGGCGCGCGCGAGGTAGTGAATGAGCTCGCGCGTGCTCTTGTACCGACGATCGTTGATGTTGAAGCCCCACGCGCCGTTGATCGTGTCGCACGTCTCGAGCGGCAGCGTGCCGATCTCGGCGTCGGCGTTGAACCCGGCCGTGTTGCCGCCCGGCAGGTCCTTCTCCCACATCTGGAAATCCTCGCCGGGGAAAGGACGACGATGGTGGTTCGCGCCGACGAGCGCGGCGGGCTGTAACTTGTGAATGAGTCCGTAGGTGCGCTGCAGGCGCCAGTCGGCGTCCGGCTTGTCCCACCAGCCGTCGAACCAGATGCCGCCGATGTCGCCGTAGTTCGTGAGCAGCTCGGTGAGCTGCGCGTCCATGTAGTCGAGGTAGCGCGGCCACTCGCCGGCGTTCGCCCGCCCGGCGTCGCGGCCGGTCCGTCCGAGCGGGAAGTAGTCCGGGTGATGCCAATCGAGCTGCGAATAGTAGAAAAAGAGCTTCAGGCCATGGCGCCTGCAGGCCTCGGCGAGCGGCTTCAGCACATCCTTCGTGTACGGTGTCCGATCGACGATGTCCCAGTCGGACGTTTTCGAGTCGAACATCGCGAAGCCATCGTGATGCTTGCTCGTGATGGTGATGTACTTCATGCCCGCGTCTTTCGCGAGCCTGACCCACTCGTCGGCGTCAAAGGCGATCGGGTTGAAGAACGCCGGCAGCTTTTCGTAGTCCGCGACCGGGATGCGCCGGTTGTTCATCACCCACTCGCCGTCGGAGAGCAGGCTGTACACGCCCCAGTGGACGAACAGCCCGAACCTGGCGTCCTGGAACCACTGCCGGGCCTTCAGGTTCGCGCCGGCCGGCTCGTAGGCGTTGGACTGGCCCGGAACTCGGGCGACCGCTATCGCGATGAGCATGAGCCTGGCGAGGGCAGTTCGGAGGGTCATGGGCGGTTCGCGCCTGATGCGGCAGTCAGTCTACCATTCAAGCTCTCTCGAGGAGGCCGTGATGCGGGTGGTTGCTTTGGCGCTGTTCGGAATCGCCATGTTTCCGTTGTCAGGGTGGACCCAGGTAAAGGTTGAAAGAGTCACGTGCCTTGCGAAGCCGAACTGCTACCGACTCTCAAACGGGACCGTCGAGGTTGTCGTGACGACGGACATCGGGCCCCGCATCATCAGGTACGCCTTCGTCGGCGAAGACAACCTCCTCGGCGAGCTGCCGGACGACGAGGTCAAGACGGAGCTGGGCACGTGGAAGCCGTGGGGCGGACATCGTCTGTGGACCGCGCCGGAAGCGATGCCGCGCAGCTACTCGCCGGACAACGATCCGGTCGTCCACGCCGTCGAGGGGCGCACGATCCGGCTCGTGCAGCCGGTCGAGCGCCAGACCGGAATCCAGAAGGAGCTGACGGTCACGCTCGACGAGCGGGGGACCGGTGTGACGGTGCACCACCGGCTGGCGAACCGGGGCCTGTGGGACATCGAGGTGGCCCCGTGGGCGCTGACCATCATGAATGGCGGCGGGGAAGTGATCCTCCCGCAGGAACCGTACCGATCGCACGACGAGTATCTGCTGCCGGCGCGGCCGATGGCGGTGTGGCACTACACGGATCTTTCCGACCCGCGCTGGACGATCGGCAAGAAGTACATCCGCCTGAGAACCGATGCCCGGATGAAGGAGCCGCAGAAGATCGGTGTCGGCAACGCGCAGGGCTGGGGCGGATACCTTCGGAACAGGACGCTGTTCGTCAAACGATTCGGCTGGGAGAAGGCAGCCACCTACCCGGACTTCGGGAGCAATACCGAAACCTACACGGCAGGGAACTTCATCGAGCTCGAAACACTTGGGCCGCTCTCGCGTCTCACGCCCGGCGGATCGGCGGAGCACATCGAGCGGTGGTTTCTCTTCAGGAACGTGGACGTCGGCGCATCCGAGCAGACGCTGGACGCCGCGCTGGCGCCCCTCGTGGCCCAGACGCGTCCGCGATGATCAAAGACTCAAGCGCATCTGCTCGAGGCGTTTCTTGTGATGCGGATCCAGCGCGTAGAGATCGCGAACGCTCGGCGTGAGGTAGTTGAAGGGTGAAGCGCCATCTGCGTACGCTTTTTCCTGATACTTCAACGCCCGTTCGCGTTCCCCCAGGCCTTTGTAGATGAAGACGTAGGCCTGCGGGGGCACGTATGTCTCGCGCGCCTGGCGGTCCAGCTCCGGCACGAGGCCGAACGCCTCGTCGCGCATCCCGGACTCGCCGTAACACAGGCCGAGCAGCCCGAGATAGAACGGGATGCGATTCGACAGCGCCGCCGATCGCTCCATGTCGCCGACCGCTTCCCGATACATCGACTTGGCGAGGAAGCAGAGGCCGCGCAGGTGTGTCGCGAACACGTAGCCCGGATCGAAACGCAGGCACCCCGTGCAGAGATCGATGGCTTCATCGTACCGGCGGGCGAGGTACAACGTCTGGGCGCGTCCGACGGCGGCGAGCCGCGACGACGGCGCTAGCGTATGGCCGACCCGCGACTCGGAAAACGCGGCATCCTCACGCCCGAGGAGCATCAGGAGCCAGGAGTAATACACGTGCGGTAACGGTTGGGCCGGATCGAGGGTGATCGCACGCCGGAACTCCTGCTCCGATCCCTCCCAGTCCCAATCGCCGCCGAACTTCGTCAGCGCCAGCTCGGCATGCGCGGCGGCCAGCGTGTCGTCGATCGCCAACGCGCGCGCGGCGGACTGCGCCGCGACGCCGAACGCCACGTTCGGCTTCATCAGACAGTAGAAGCCCAGGAAGTTGTACGCGTTGGCGAGCGCAACGTGCGCGAGCGCGAAGCGCGGGTCCCGATCGACCGCTTTCTGAAATTGCTCGATCGCGTGGCGCCACCCTCCCGCGAAACAGGCTTTCCAGTAGTGCTGACCACGTTTGAAGGCGTGATAGGCCTCCGGATCCTGCGTGTACCGGCGGCCCGGGGCGCGCACGAACGCAGGCGTTACCCCGTCGACGATCTCGCGCGCGATGTCGTCCTGCACGGTGAGGATGTCGTCGAATCGGCGCTCGACTCTAAGCGCGGGGAGCAGGGACTGCTCCCTTGCCGCATCAATCAGGTTCGCGATGACCCGGACGCGATCTTCGGCCTGTTGGACGCTTCCTTCCAGGATTAGCTCGACACCGAGGCGCTTTCCAATGTCGCGCGCCGTTTCATCCGTCAGCGGGTGTATCGACGTGCGAGGCGCCACGCGCAGATCCCGGATCTGGCTCAAGCGGCTGCCGAGATCTGCCGCGAGGCCGTCCCGGAATTCCTCGGCGGACCGGTCTGCCGCCCCGACGATCTGGAACGGCAACACCGCGACCGATGCCCGGGCCGATTCCGCGCCCGCCGGCTTCGACCCGACGCTGCGGCGCCGCATCGGTTCGAGCTCGGCGCGCAGCGCCCAGGCGGTCTGGTAACGGTCCTCCGGGCGCTTGGCGAGCAGCTTGTCGATGATGCGCTCGATCTCGACCGGGTGCTGCGGGGCCAGCTGGCGCACCGGCACGTGCGGATGGTCACGAATCAGCGCGATGACTTCCTGCGTCGAGCGCGCCTCGAACGGCCGGGCGCCGGTCGCCATCTGATAGAGCACGACGCCAAGCGAGAACAAATCACACCGATAGTCGACCGCGCCGTCCTCGGTGAGCTGTTCGGGCGCCATGTAGTGGATCGTCCCGGCCACGCTGCCGCCCGGCGCCGTCACGTCGCCGGTCGTGTGCTCATCGCCGTCGAACGACGGAAAGGGACGCGCCAGCCCGAAGTCCAGGAGCTTGACGAGCCCGCTCTCCGTCAGAAAGATGTTTCCGGGCGTGATGTCGCGGTGCAGGATGCCCTGGTCGTGGGCCGTGCCAAGAGCATCGGCAACCTGCGTGGCGGTTTCGAGCACCTCGTCGAGCGACAGCGAGCCGGCGGCCAGCCGGGCCTTGAGACTCCTTCCCTGGAGCAGCTCCATCGCGATGAAGGACTGCCCGTGTCCTTCGTCCACGTCCAGGATCGTGCAGATGTTCGGGTGGTTCAGCGACGAGGCCAGGCGCGCTTCACGCTTGAAGCGTCTGACGGCGTCGAGGTTCTTCGACAGCGCCGGCTTCAAGAACTTGATCGCCACCGAGCGGGGGAGACGCGTGTCCTGCGCTTCGTACACGTCGCCCATGCCGCCGCCGCCGAGGCTGCGGATCACATAGAAGTGGGAGATCTGCCGGCCGAGCACGTCACATGATATGCCGACTCATCGACGGCCCGCGGCGGACGTGGATCGGGTCCAGCGTTCCAGGAGTAGGATCTCTGAAGCGTTCGCTCTCGGTCGGGACGGTTCCCATGGAAGGCCCCACCCTCGACGGGTTGTTGAGATTCGCCATCTCGAACGCCCGCCTCATCCAGTTCTTCTACAACGGCGTGCAGCGTGTGGCAGAGCCACACGACTACGGCGTTCACAACGCCGTCGCCCGGCTGATCGTCTATCAGCGGCGGAGCGCGCGGAGTCCCGTCGGGCTGGAGGCTGCTCGACGTCTCGAAAATCGACCGGCTGGTTGTTCTGGAGGAGACGTTCCACGGCAGCCGGAGCGCGTCGCACCGCCAGCATACGCGGTGGGACGAAGTGTTCGTTAGGGTCAGGAGCGCGCCCGCGGGCCGCCCCTGACGGTTTGTAGTACGACCCTTCAGCGTCGTCTGGGCCGGCGCTCGCCCTCAGGCATGTTTCCGGGCCTGCAGCGCCGATCCGAGCAGCGTGGCATCGCCGTCCGCGAGAATTTGTATGAGCTCGTCGTCGAACGCCTGACGAGCGCCGAGCGCCGGCACGCGTTCCTCGAACTGCCGCCGCGCCCGCTCGATTTCGGGGCGCAGCCGCTCGTAGAGATCGCGGTGGCTGCGCCCGAGCTTCACCGGCATCTCGTTGTACATCTTGATCTCGGAAACGAGGAGCTTCGCGTAGCGCCTGGCGCTCTGTTCGTCGGGGGCCACGGTCGTCCGCGCTCCGAGCACCTGCGCGGTGCGGACGGCCGTCACCGTTTCGATCCGTGACGCGGCGTGGCGGGCGACGAGCTCGATCGCCTCGGGCCAGCCGGCCGGCGCCGCATGCTCGGCATCGCCGTCATCCGCGTACACCATGGCCACGGTCTGGCCGCCCACGTCGATCGGAATCGCGACCCCGGCGCGTGACTGGCCGAGCGGCGCGAAGGGCAGGCCCGTCCGTGCCAGATCTTTGGCGTTCGTGAGGCCGACGTCGAAGCCGCTCGGCGGCGTCGGGAATCCGTGCAGGCGCCACGGGTTGAAGCGCGGCGCGCCTCCGGGCGCGCCGGGCGCCGTGACAAAGAGCGCGACCCGCGCGGTCTCGGCCGCGGCGGCGTCAGCCAGCACGCCGAGGATCTCTGCCAGCGCGCTCGACGCGTCGATCCGTCGGAACGCCGACGCCAGGCGATCCAGCCCGGCGATCGTCGCTTCGCGCTCGGCGGCGCGGCGCTGGGTTTCGGCGGCGACCTGACTGACCACCTGGTCCCGCTCCCGCTCGGCCGCCTCCTTTTCGCGGAGCGCCGCCTCCTTTTCGTGAATCGCGGACGCTTTGTCGCGAGCGACCGCCTCGAGCTCGCGAGTCGAGGCTTCCTTCTCCTCGGTTGCCGCCTGGCGCACGCGCGCCAGGTCGTCCATCGCCTGCGAGGTTGCCACCTTGAGGCGGCTGAGTTCCTCCGAGAGCTGTCCCGAGTGAAGCTTGATCGCCTCGGCCTCGGCGCGGGCGCGTTCGAGCTCCCCGCCGAGTTGTTGCTCGATTTCCAGGCGGGTACGTTCGCCTTCGGCGCGGGCGCGGTCGAGCTCGGCGTTGACCCGTTGCTCGATTTCCGCGCGGGAGCGTTCGTTTTCCATCCGGACGCGGTCGAGCTCGGCGCCAACGCGCTGCTCCGCCTCGGAGCGTGCCTCGGCAACGGCAGCCTGCAGCGCGCGCTGGGCTTCCCGCTCGATGCCCGAACGATCCTCGGCGGCCGCCGTCGCGAGCTGGTTGGACACGGCCTTGAGTCGGGCCGCGAAGGCCTGAGCCATCTCCTGGCCGAGTGCATCAACTTCCTGACGAATGCGGTCCTCTATCCCCACGGCACCACCTGATGAATATTATCGGCCGGTTTCGCCGGCTCGTGACCCCCGCGGGCGCGGTTTTCGTCGCGTTTCGGCGTTGTAATCGCCCGCGTGTGGCTCACGTAGTATCCGCCTTCAGGCGGACCAAGGCTGGTAAAATAGGGTGTTTCGTCTGTGGGGGCGAAACGGCTTCGACGGAGGTAAAGAACCGCGGGAGGCATGCCGAGCGCCATCGTCTCGTAAATCCGGTGGAAACAACCATAACTGCGGACACGCAGCTCGCACTCGCTGCTTAATTAAGTAGCGACGTCCACCTCGGCCGGCCTGCAGGCCGGGGCTGGATGTCATCAACGCAGGCTGGCCGGTGGCCTCCGATCCGAGGGCCTCCGGCGAGACTTTTCGGATCTAGCGGCCGGCGGTTTCCGCCGCGCTTCGACGCAGGCCGCGAACATTCAAGCGTGGTTAAGCATGTAGAGTCCTGCGGCGACGTACTTTCGGACGCGGGTTCGACTCCCGCCGCCTCCACCAACCTTCGCTCGCCTGCAAATCGTGAGCGAGCTACGGTTGGCAAGCCAACCTTCGCAAGTCTTCTCAGGCGAAGGTTCACGCCAATCACGCGAGCTCA
>Ga0187893_10005830_pt1 | contig 21685 bp, 20 predicted proteins | sample MA1701074metaG_FD_139574 | JGI IMG/M metagenome (GOLD analysis project Ga0187893, IMG submission 139574) | White microbial mat communities from a basaltic lava cave in the Kipuka Kanohina Cave System on the Island of Hawaii, USA - MA170107-4 metaG ...
CGAGCGGATATCTTTGACTATATCGAGCGCTGGCACAATCCCCGGCAACGGCGGAGACTGGCGCTCCAGCAGCAGGGAGAGAAACTCTTAACTCATCTGTCCGTGGAAACGGGGTAGAACCCGGGTGACGGCTGCGCGATGTCAATTTGCTGCCAGTGTGACAGCCTTGTAGGGACTTCTAGCGATCGTCCCTTCATCGAACTAAGTCATGAAAGCTTGGATCATTTCGCATGGCCGATAGATCACCATATAATGTAGCAAATGCTTATTGCGGGATGAATGAAGAAAGGACCGATGAGGTGCTGTCAATGAAAAGTCCTGTTGTTTTTCCAAACGTTGCTCTGCTTGAGAGACCATGTGGTAGTAGGACAACAATGTCCAGAAAGCTATTACACTTAAAATATGCGCACCAACATAGAGTTCTTGTGTGCCGACTACGCCCAGTCACAATCAGAACCCGATGGTACCCATGAGTGACACAGCAAGTTGATGCCAACCAAATGGGTTACCTGAAACAATTTACTTAAGGGACAACAGGAAAGCCCAGAGCATGATTGATATGGCGAGCAGAGAGTCTAAACCGGAAACAGCGCTCATGAGGCCTGCAGCGAGAAGAATTCCAATATTCATCTACTACACCAGGGTACGACACGTGTCGCTAGTGGAAACAACCTTCAAGAGTACGTCTCGGATACAGGAGCTGGATACAACATGTGTAACCATGCATCGCCCTTCCGAATCACCGTCGCAAGTGCTAGAAGCCACCCTAGCATGGCTCAGGATCACTGCCTAGCAAACACGGTGATGTAAGATGGATAAGAAGGAACCTATGAGGAAGGCTTTGCCAGCTAGATCGAATACTGGAAGATCGGTTTCGCCCCGATGGCCTGGGCGAGAACACCCCGGCGTTTCAGTTCTTCGAGGATGCGAGCAGTCGCTGCGTCGAAATCCGTGGGGCCGCTGAGGACCACATCGGTATTCGGCGGCGGCTCCTCTTCGGACTTGCTCATGTGGACGGCGATGACCGGCGCAGGATGGACCAGGGTCCTGATCGCCTGGGAGGCCTCTCGGTAGGCAAGGCCGAAGGGGTTCGTAGTGGAGACCACGATGAGGCCGGTGTCGGTGAGGAGTCGGGCCACTTCGCCATAGCGCCGAGCCATTTCCGCCGTTTGTCCCCGCTCCTCTTCACTTAAATCCGCGTCGAGCCCACGGCGAAGATTTTCTCCATCCAACAAGTACGCGTGACGCCCATCCGCCACGAGGCGGCCTTCGAGCGTTCTGGCTAGGAATGATTTGCCGGTATGCCGCCCCCCGGTGATCAGAACCACCGCCGCTCGATGGCCATATTGTTGCGCGCGATCCTCAACCGTCACTTCGCCTTTGACCCAGGCGAAGTCGCGGCGTCTGGCTTCTTCGCGGAGGAACTCCTGATCGTCGTGGACCAATTCGGTAATAATTCCTCCGCCTGCTATATCGTATTCGTCGACCAGCACGAAACGTCCGGTCGCTTCGAACGACGCGGACAGATCGAATGCGACCGGAGCTTTCGTGCGCAAGGTCAGTTCCGCCACTTGGTTCTTGTTGATCGTGCTGCTGCCCTGTTGTTGGGCCAGGTCCATCGTGTCGATAATCCGATGAATCGAGGCCACTTCGCAGTCCACTTCCTTAGTCGCCACCCGCAAGAGATATTTGCGGCCTTTTTCCAATGGCCGCTTACCGAGCCAGAACAGATTGGCACGAAACGCCGTAGAAACCAGGGGCAGATGTGCCTGAAGTGAGGCCATCTCTCCCCGTTCTACGAAAATCTGTTCATCGAGCGTCACCCCGATGGACTGTCCTGCCTGCCCTTCGGTCGGTTGCGGTTCAATGTTGAAGGCTTCCACCGTCCGGACCGTGGCGTGCTTATTGGACGGTGAGAAGATGAGGTGATCGCCGACCTTCAGGCGTCCGGCGGCAATGCGGCCGGTGATGATCCGGCGCGCATCGAATTTATACACATCCTGCACCGGCAATCGGAGGGGTTGTTCCGAACGAGCAGCCTCCTTCTGGAATGCGCTGAGCGTTTCCAAAACGGTCGGGCCGCTGTACCACGACATCTGCCGGCTGCGATTGGCGATGTTGTCGCCGAGCTTGGCGCTTACAGGAATGAACTGCGACGGCACGGCTTTGAACTGTCCCAGGAATTCCCGATATTCCTTCTCGATTCCCTCAAACACGTCCTGCCGGTATCCGACCAGATCCATCTTGTTGACGACCACGGCAAACTGCCTGACGCCCAGGAGCGACAGCAGGTAGCCGTGCTTCTTCGACTGTTCCTTGACTCCTTCCAACGCGTCGATGAGCAACAGCGCGGCTTCTGCGCGTGCCGCCCCGGAAATCATGTTCTTGAGGAATTCTTTGTGCCCCGGGGCGTCGATGATGATGTACTGCCGGCCCTTCCACATAAAAAAGGTGCGGGCCGTGTCGATCGTAATTCCCTGCTCCTGCTCTTCGAGGAAGGCATCGAAGAGGAACGCGTATTCGAATTCCTTCCCCTGCTGGCGACAGATGGCCTGGACCTTCTCCAGCTTGCCGTCCGGGAGTGAGCCAGTATCGGCGTAGAGTCGGCCCAGCAAGGTAGACTTGCCATGATCCACATGGCCGACGATCACGATATTCAAATTCTCTGACGGCTTAGGATTGGTCATCGTCACGTCCGTTACTTTCCAGAATGCTCAAATGGGCAGACCAGCGAGGCCACAGGCGAGAAACAACCGGAGACGTACTTTATTCCACCCGCCCACCCCAAGCTGCCAAGACAGCTTGTTCTCCGAGTGACGTACGTTGAGGATTGTTTCGAACCGAGAACGACGCTGGATGCTCATTTCAGCATTCTGCTACATGTACCCATCTTTGCGCAGCAATTCCATCCCTCGACCTTCGTCCTGTGCCCGGCCCGATCGCTCAGCCACCGTGGTATGTCGAAGCTCTTCGATGATGTCGTCCACGTTCTTGGCGGTTGATTTGATCGGCGTGGTACAGGGTGCGCAACCCAGGCTGCGATACCGCGTTCCGTCTCCCTTATCAAGATACAAGTCGATGAACGGAATACTTTCGAGTTTGATGTACTCCCAGATGTTGATCTCGGTCCAATCGAGGAGCGGATGAATCCGAATATGTGTGCCAGGCGGAAATGTCGTTTTGTATTGATCCCAGAGCTCCGGCGGTTGATCCCGGAAGTCCCAGTCTCCGTGCTTATCACGCGGAGAGAAATAACGCTCCTTCGCCCGCGTCCCCTCTTCATCGGCACGGACACCGAGGATCACGCCGGTGTACCCCTTGTTCTCCAGGAGTTGCTTGAGGCCGTTTGTCTTCAACGCCGTGCAACACACCACTCGGCCCATCGTGTGATTCATCCCCGCCGCCAAGGCTTCCTTGTTTTGGCCGACGACCAAATCCAGCCGCCATTCTCGGGCGAGCCGGTCACGGTACTCGATCATCGCCGGAATCTTGTAACTCGTGTCGACATGGAGGAGGGGAAACGGCACATGCCCAAAGAACGCTTTGCGGGCAAGCCACAGCAGCACAGTTGAATCCTTGCCCATCGACCAGAGCATGGCCAGATTATTGAAATGCTTATACGCCTCCCGAAGAATATAGACGCTTTGATCTTCCAGTTGCCGAAGATGCTTCATGACCTCATCCTTCCGTCTCTCGGCCTAGGCTGCCACCGGCTCTTGCACCAAATCTTCGAGCTTGCGTGCCGCCGCGCCTCCCTCAATGGCGGCGCGAACCGCCGGGAAACAAGCCGAAAGCGATTCCCCTTTACCCGACGCGTAGAGCAACATCGCCGCATTCATGAGCACCCACTCTCTCGGTCCACCCGGCACCTGGTTCCGAAGAATGCGCCGCAGCAGATCGGCCTCTTTGTGCCGCTGTTCAGGAGGAAATCCCGCCATCTCCCGCGACGAGGCGAACGCCAACCCGAAGTCCTTCGCGGCTACGCCGAGCGGGGTGATGCGCTCGTTTCGCAATTCCAGGACTCTCGTGACCATCGATGCGGATAGTTCCGGATCACCCTCGACACCGCGGATCACCAACGCTCTTCGACACCCGAGCATACGCAAGGCTTCCGCGGTCTTTTCGAAATGCGGCGGGTGCGACAATCCGACTACTTGAACCGCCGCGCGGGCCGGATTCAGCAGCCTGGCGATGGGATGAAAGATGTTTCTGACCCCGAGTTCCTGACGCATCTCTAGAAATCTGAAAATGGGCGGGTGGTACAGTCCGATATCCAGATAGGCGAATCCTTTTCTGTTCACATCTTCCGTCACCGTCTTGGGATCGGCATCGACCGGAATCCCCAAGGCTCTCAACACACCTGCACTGCCCGGGCGACCGGGAATACCGTCATACCCGTGCATGATGACTGATGCTCCAGCCGCAACGGCAACGATGGACGCAGCAACAATCGCGTGAAATGTGTCCTGCTTCCCGGCATAGGTCGGCACGTCAACGAGTGCCAAGTCTTTTGAGACGGCAAGGGGGAGCACATAGTGCCGAGCCGCGGCCGTCAAGGCCGCTAATTCCGTGACGGACTCCATCTTGAAACGCATGGCGATGAGAAAGGCCCCAACTTGTGCCGGGGTCGCCTCTCCCTCGATCAACGCCTTCATCGCCTGCTTACACTCATCCCAGGTGAGGTCCTTGGAAACTTTTGGCCCCTTTGCAATCTTGGTGAGGAGATCTTGAATCGGCATGTTATGACTTGTGCAGGCCGCACTCGGTTTTTGTAAAGTTTTTCCAGCGACCAGCTCGCGGATCGTCTCCAGGCGCTACAGGAGCGGTGCAGTAGGTGCAGCCGATGCTGGGATAGTTCTGATCGTGCAGCGGGTTGTACGGGACTTCGTAGACCTTGATGTAAGTCCAGACTTCAGCCCAGGTCCATCGAGCCAACGGGTTGATTTTGACCAACTGGAATTTTTGGTCCCATTCGACCAACCCGGCATTCGCTCGGGACGGCGCCTGGTCCCGCCTGATTCCGGTTATCCATGCCTCATATCCTTGTAGTACACGGGCCAGCGGTTCGACCTTGCGCAACCGGCAGCACTGGTCCGGGTCTCGTGTCCACAGCGCGTCACCGTAGCTCTCCGCTTGCTGTTGTGGAGTCAGCAACGACTTCACCTGGATAACCTGCGCAGATTGAAGTCCGTATCGCTCGATCACGCGATCGCGCGTGGCATAGGTTTCAGAAAACAAGAAATCGGTATCGAGATAGAACAACGGCACCGAGGGATTGATGCGGTGCACCATATCGACCAGGACCACATCTTCCGCTCCAAAGCTGCAGGCGAGAATAATTTTCTGCGCATATCGTTCGATAGCAGCCGCCAGCACGTCTTGGGGCTGCTTCGTCTCGAAAGTCGTACCCCAGGTTTGGAGTTCCGCAATGAATTCGGAATGCCCATTTCCTACCATAAGGAAATCAGACCCCTTTATCCTTCAACCTTCTCGACCAGGATCCGATAATGTGACGCTTCAGGCTCCAGCGCCTCTTGGATCAGCACCTTGTGCCCTTCATTCTTAAGGCTCATTGGTACGTTCTTGATCGGCTCACCCGCATCGAGCCACACTTCAAGCTTTTCACCTGCATCCATCATTTCAAGCTTGAGTTTGGTCTTCACAAAGTTCATCGGGCAGGCGACGCCTCGTAGATCGTACACCGGAGCGCCGGTTGGAATTGGAACAGCCGGTTTGGTCTCAGTCGGTGCCGGTGCCGGCGAGACCGGAGGTTTTTCTTCCTTCCCAGCCGACAACTTGAGATCCTTCCCCATCTGATCCGTCGCCGCGCGGCAGGCATCGACGAAGCCCTTGGCGAACGCCATCTTTTCGCGCGCCGATTCAGCCGATGTCTCCTTCGGACCTAGATCACCGACCTGCTTGTTGAGGTCTCGATAGATGGACGGCACGACTCCCTTTTGGGCAATCCGGTTGTCGAATTCACTGAATGTTTCGGCGTCCGTCGATGGCTCCAAGCCTTCGGTCACCAGGAGGGCCTTGGCCGCCGCCAATACCGCCCGGTAGGACTTGTTGACGGACACGGAATACTGATGCTTCTCAACCAGCAGTTTCGCTTGATAGAGTTCCTGATCGGCCTCTAGGATGCCGTTTTCGATCATCTCAAGTGCGCCGCCGGCACATTCACCGGGGCCGAGATCTTCAAGGATAAATTCTTCTTCCCCTTCCCAGTCGTAATAAAACGTGGGGTCTTCCTCATAGGGCGGCACGATGGTGTAGGGAATCAACTCGTCCTTCAGTTTGCTCTTTCCCGCTCGGGTGATGAACTTGGGCAAACTCTCGTTTGGTTGCCGATCGCGCCGGTACACATCGATGAGGTGAGAGATGGCCGCCGGGACTGCCTTCGCGGGCAACTTCACGGTCATTTGACCGATCTTGGCGGTGCCGTTCACCGAGCCACCGAGATGCAATTCATAGTGCGGCGCGACGTGGTCTCCAAGGCGTTTTCCGACTCCATGCAGCCCGATCGTAGAAATGTGATGCTGCGCGCAAGAGTTATGGCATCCGCTGATCTTCACACTCACATCCTGGAGGTCTTCCGGAACACGGCCGGCTGGAAACACCTCAGCCAGAGCTCGTGCGAGGCCTTTCGATGATGTGATACCCAGGCCGCAGGTATCGGTTCCGGGGCAGGCAATAATGTCTTCGACCAGTTCAGCACCGGGATCCGCGAGGCTGCGGGAGGCTAGATCGTCGTAGAGATGCGCGATCAGATCTGCGGGAACCCATCGGATCACCAGATTCTGGTTGATGGTGGTGCGCAGATTGCCGTTCGAATACCGTTCGGCCAGATCTGCGACGAATACCATCTGTTCAGCCGTGATATCTCCCATGAACAATTTGATGGCCGCCGTGACATACCCGTCTTGTTTCTGTTTCACAACGTTGGTTCGTTTCCACATCTCAAAGGGCGTCTCGCGGTCGATCGAGTGCGCTCCATTGCCATTTCCGTTTCCATGCGCCGTGCCGTTCCGGCTCGGCATGATGAGAGGCGGAGGCTCATCGGGGTGCTGAAGCAGAGTCAACGGCTCGTTCCTGGGAAGCGCATATCCCATCGCGACGTAGGCTGCCTCCCAACGTCTTTTGAATTCCTCAAAGCCCAGTTTGTCGATCACGAACTTCATACGGGCTTTGTTTCGATTTTTTCGATTGCCGAGGGTATCGAAGACTTTAATGATGGCTTCGATACTGGGAATCAGCTCCTCCATCGGAGTAAATTCTCGGAGAAGTTGGGCGACCCGTGGAGCAGAGCCTAAGCCCCCGCCGGCTACCATCCGAAATCCGATCACCCCGTCCGCTCGTCTGACCGCGAGCAACCCGATATCGTGAATGGGCGTGAGGGCGCAATCGTGCTTGCAACCGGAAAGGGCGATCTTAAACTTGCGAGGCAAGCTTTGGTTCAAGGGATTCCGCAGCAAGTGATAGGCCACGGTCTTCGCGTATGGAGTGACATCGAACACTTCGCCTTGGCACACACCGGCCAGATGGCAAGCCGTGACGTTTCTCACGGTATTGGCACAGGCTTCCCTGGTGGTCAGCCCGACTTCAGCCAAGCCTCGCATGATGGTTGGCACATCCTTCAGTTCCACGAAATGCAACTGAATGTCTTGTCTCGTCGTCACATGACCAACTCCGGTGGCATAGCGGTCGGCGAGTTCCGCCACCCGGCGGAGCTGATTCGCGGTAATGCCGCCAAAGGGAATCTTAATGCGTACCATCTGCACGCCAGATTGACGCTGGCCATAAATACCGTATTGGAGGCGAAAGGGCTTAAACAGATCTGTGGAGACTTCTCCGGCCAATGTCCGTAGCGCTTCAGCCTCGAATGTTTCGATTTCCTCCCGGATTGCAGACGGGATCGGATTCGTCACAATCGTAGAGATGCTGAGGGATTCAACCTGGTTCATCTTTATCTCCTTGCCTCCTCAGAAAGCAGCTTTCGAATCATCAGATGTGGTACATGGGGTTACGTTGAGCATCAATCGTCCGTTGACGCGTCGCCAATTGCTCGATCGTGATGCCCTCAAGGACTTTCCGTTCCGCTTGTCGCACTTGATCCCAAACATCGCCGAGCAGAAGTTCCGGCTTTGCCGCATGCCGATCGCGTGTTCGCAGGCCAACACCTGATCGCTGGAAGACTGGCCCCTCCAACGCTTCGAAGATATCCGCAATCGACATGGCCGCTGGCTCATGTGTCAGGAGATACCCTCCTTGAGCGCCCCGGTGGCTTTCTACTAAGCCGGCATTCTTCAGCGTATGGAGGACCTGCTCAAGAAAGCGGACCGGAATCCCTTGCCGTCTCGCGATGGTTCGCGCTTGAATGGGAGATTCTTTCGCATTGATCGCAAGGTCAACCGCAGCCATAATTCCATAAGTTGCACGTTTCGACACATTCATTCTTCATTATTCCGGTAGGAATTCTGCAATGATCTATACCTTCTCGCGGCACAGTCTGTCAAGATCGACGCCGCATACGTAGTTTCAATGCACCTCTTCCCGAGTATTCAGGCTGTATAATTTGTCATCAAAACCTGTCCCCCCTACAAAACCAGAAATCATTCCGCGGATCGTCCATTTCATACCGGCAAAGGCATGAGGGAAGCAGCTTAGCAGGCAGCCATGCCCCGTAAAATCAGATTGACATCGTGTATGCCCTACGCAATAATCCGCCCTCTTCTTCGCGTGGTGCCTTCATGCCAGTGCCGTCATCCGGATATACCATTCTTTTGCTTACGACCGATGCGGCTGTACAGGCGCAGGTCAGGCAGATATTTAAGGATGCTTCCATTTCCGTCGCTCGGGACACCACAACGCTTCAGAAGGAATTGTCACGGCATCAGTTCGATGTGGTCGTCGTGGAGTCGCGAAGCGGACAAGAGCCGGCGAGCGCGCTTCAGGATCACCTTGACGCATCTCACACACTTTTTATCCATGGCTCGCGTGCTGTCCTGCGAAAGACGCTGAAAATGGTCCAGCTGATGAACTCACCGAGCAGTCTGCATCAGAGCAAACCTCGCGATGGGTCCCTGGAGAGTTATTTAGAAGTGAAAATGGCGGAATTCGTGAAAGGGATGCGAAATGGATCGGCCAGAAATCTTCATCCGATCCTGATTTCCGCCGTGGAACGCCCACTCATTACTTCGGCTCTCCGGGAAACGCGAGGTAATCAGATACAGGCGGCTGAACTTTTAGGACTCAATCGCAATACGTTGCGAAAAAAGATCGTTGAGCTGCATATCCCTCTGAAACAGACGAAAATGAAAACGAATCGGAATGCTTGAACAGATGTGTCAGCGAAGTGCCGCTGGAATCACGTTCCATATTTCTCTCAACACTCATTAAGGAGGGACACCATGACAAAGGAAGAACTGATCGCCAAGATGGCCGCTTCGGCGGGAATCACCAAAGTTGCGGCGGGAACTGCCCTTGAAGCGTTTACCGGAGCGGTCACTACCTCGCTGAAAAAGGGGCAGCGCGTCTCCCTTGTCAATTTTGGCACCTTTACGATCTCGAAGCGGAAAGCTCGAATGGGAAGAAACCCACGAACCGGCGAATCACTCCGAATTCCAGCGGCAAAGGTCCCGAAGTTTTCAGCCGGGAAAGAGCTTCGTTCTGCCGTCAAGTAATATTCGTCGACCGAAGAGTGCCCAACGGTCAAAAAAGAGAAGGGAGCGTTTCCTCTAGAAGGAATGCTCCCTTCTCTTTCGTTTTCTTGACACTGTAAGCGAGGCTATATTAGCATGCCTCCTCTTGATAGGCGCGTAGCTCAGGGGGAGAGCGCTACCTTGACACGGTAGAGGTCGACGGTTCAAGACCGTCCGCGCCTACCATTCAAGCCGAGGCACTGCCTCTAGGAGGCGCGGTGCCTTTGTTGTTTCTTATGCCAGCGATCAGTTCCATAAGAGTATGAAGATTGCGGTTAAAGACGGTCCAAGCGGAGATGTTCAAACCGGAAAGACGGTGGGAGCCGCCCTCTCTACGCTGGGGATCGCAGGTCAGGATATCCTTGCGGCCAAAGTGGATGGAGCCGTCGTTGATCTGTCACGGCCCCTCTCAGACAGTTCAACAGTTGAACCGCTCCGATTCGACAGTGCAGACGGGCGGGAAGTCTATCGCCATAGCAGCACCCACATCATGGCTCAGGCAGTGAAGGAACTCTTCCCTTCTGCTCAGTTGACCATCGGTCCGGCTCTGGAAGACAGTTTCTACTATGACTTCGCCTTTGACCGTCCATTTACCCCGGAAGACCTGGAAAAAATAGAGGCTCGCGCTGCTGAGATTATTCAACGTAATCTCACCATTACGAGGCGGGAATTTTCAAAACAGGAGGCGATTGACTTCTTTAGAGCTCGTGGGGAGCTCTACAAGGTAGAGCTCATTCAAGGTTTTCCCGATGGAGAGCCCATTACCGCGTACACACAGGGCGACTTCGTGGATCTCTGCCGCGGTCCCCATCTCCCTACGACCGGTTTCGTTGGAGCCCTCAAATTGCTCAATTCAGCCGGGGCCTATTGGCGCGGTGATGAACGCAATCCCATGTTACAACGGATCTACGGAACGTCTTTCCCGACGAAAGCTGAAGTAGATGCCTACCTCGCACGCTTGGAAGAGATCAAGCGACGCGATCACAGAAAAGTGGGAAAAGAACTGGATTTGATCAGCATTCAGGATGAAATCGGGCCTGGCTTGGTACTCTGGCATCCCAAAGGCGCGGCGGTCCGCCTGTTGATTGAAAACTTCTGGCGAGAACAGCATATTCGTGATGGCTACAGCCTGGTGTATTCACCGCATACCGCACGCCTGGATCTCTGGAAAACGAGCGGGCACCTCGACTACTACCGAGAGAACATGTTTCCGGCGATGAAGCTGGAAGGCAGCGAGTACCAGTTGAAGCCGATGAATTGCCCGTACCATATCATGATCTACCAGTCGCACCTGCGCAGCTATCGGGACCTCCCGATTCGCTATGGAGAATTGGGTACCGTGTACCGCTATGAACGGACCGGCGTCCTACATGGGCTCATGCGAGTGCGCGGTTTCACACAGGATGATGCCCATCTTTTCTGCCGCCCGGATCAGATGGAAGCGGAAGTCAGCAGGGTGTTGGATTTTACGTTTTTCGTATTGCAAACGTTCGGGTTCCATGAGTTTGAAGTATTCCTGTCCACGAGGCCTAAGGAGTCGGTGGGCAGCGAAGAACATTGGACATTAGCCACTAGCGCATTGGAAGCCGCACTGAAAAGCCGGAACATCTCCTTTCACTTGGATCCAGGAGGCGGGGCATTTTACGGCCCGAAGATCGACATTAAGATCAAAGACGCATTGGGTCGCTCATGGCAATGTTCCACCGTCCAGGTGGACTTCAACAATCCGGAGCGGTTTGACTTGAGTTACATCGGAGGCGATGGGAAAGCCCATCGCCCGATCATGATCCATCGGGCCTTGATGGGGTCCATCGAGCGCTTCTTCGGTATCCTGATCGAACATTATGGAGGCGCGTTCCCGACCTGGCTGGCTCCTGTGCAGGCAGTGGTCATGAACATCACCGATGATCAGCAGGACTACGTCTCCGCCGTTGTTGCGCAATTGAAGACCGCCGGATTTCGTGCCGAAACGGACCTCCGGAACGAAAAAATTGGGTTTAAGATTCGTGAGGCCGAAAAGGCGAAAGTCCCCTTCATGTTGGTCGCAGGAAAGCGTGAAGTGGAAAATGGGACACTGTCGGTACGCGGCCGAAGTGGAGCCAACTTAGGAACTATGAGAGTGGCTGAGGTAGTGGATCTCTTACGAACCGAGACCCAACATACCCAGCGGGAACTTCAACATACATAATAAGAAAGAGGTGGCCTATCGTCCCCAAATTACGCGTGAATCGTGAGATACGAGTCCGAGAAGTTCGTGTGATCGGTGCGGAGGGGCAGCAACTCGGCATTCTTCCAACGCCGGATGCTTTTCGCCAGGCTCAAGAAAACGGCTATGACTTGGTGGAGGTCGCTCCCACCTCCGTTCCCCCGGTCTGTAGAATTATGGACTATGGGAAGTACAAGTATGAGTTGAGCAAAAAGGAGCATCAAAGCCGGCGTCATCAAAAGTCCACCCAAGTGAAGGAAATCAAGTTGCGTCCACGGACGGATAAGCATGACCTTGAAATCAAAGTTCGGCAGATGAAAGCCTTTCTGGACGAGGGGAACAAGACCAAGGTGACCCTCACCTTTCGCGGGCGAGAAATGGCCAATCAAGAGATGGGTCGTGCCGTGATGAATTCGGTGATCGAACAATTGGCCCAAGCCGGCACAATCGAGTATGCTCCCCGTATGGAGGGACGGAGCTTGATCATGATCGTGGCTCCGAAGAACTGATGGGCAATGCAGTAGCTGATCAACCAAAGGACTCTTCTAATGAAAGTCAAGACACATAAGGGAACAAGTAAGCGATTCGCCAAGACCGGGAGCGGAAAAATCGTCCGCCGCAAGGCCGGCAAGCGCCATTTGCTGACACATAAACGGCATGACCATAAGCGCCGCTTGAGTGGAACCGCGGTCGTCGACCCGACGGTCGCCACGTCATTGAGCCGGCTACTACCCTACGAATAGGACGATCACTGCATATTACGAATCTCAGGACCCAAAAGGAGTGATGAATCATGCCTCGCGCAAAGGGCGGACCAAAAACCAGGCAACGGCGGAAGAAGCGGATCAAGTTGGCGTCAGGTCAGTATGGCGGGAAGAGCCGTTTGTTTCGCTCAGCAACAGAGAGCGTAGACAAAGGACTGACCTATGCGTACACTGGCCGCAAGAATAGGAAGCGGGACTTCCGGCAATTGTGGATCGCCCGCATCAGCGCGGCAGTTCGAGCACAAGGGATTGGCTACGGGCGGTTCATCAACGCGCTTAAAAAGGCCAATGTCACGTTGGATCGTAAGGTTCTTTCGGACATGGCGATCAAAGACGCCGCAGGGTTTGCACAGCTCGTCGGCCTCGCCAAGCAACAGCTGACCCCTGCGACGACGTAAGGAACTCGCACGCCGAGGCGTCTTCCCATTCAGCTGAGCATCGCTCGCACCTCAGGATGGATCGGCGAGGCGCGAGAGGTTCACATCGAACGCGACAACCGGCATAGCAATTTGCCAGCGTTCGAGAACCTCCGGGTGGACTTCACCGATGACACCGATGGGTTCCCCTGCAACAACGATTCGCCCTGCGCGGCCTTCCAGAAAAGACGGATGCTGTATCGGCTCGAGGCTGTATTCCTTGCCGAAGTAGTAGAACAGCACATCCAGGCAAGAATGAATTTCTGAAAAATGCGCCGCAGCATGGGCGATCACAGCCCCTAAGACCGTTTCCGTCCGAGAACCCACTTCACAACGGTCGTCCGGGATTGCGACTTCACCGGCCTCAAAGAGACGATGTGGGTAAAACGCCCGGCTCGAAGCGGCTTCGACACGCAGCAGTGAAGGCAACATCCATTGGCGGAGGCAACTAAAACTCAGGGACATGACGTTGTCGACTTCGACCATCCGTCCCCAGTCTGTGCCTTCTAGCCGCATCAAGCCGGAATAATGATTCGGCGAACCGAGAATATTGGAAATGATTTCCTGAAATCCCTGCCCCACCATCAATTCTCGAGCACGGTCCGACATGTGTTCGATGCCGGATAAGCCTCCCACTGTAAATTGTGCCGGCATGACCGGCGTAAATTCGGCATACCCCAAACTCATCGCCACATCCTCAACGACATCCATCGTATGCATCAGATCCTGCCGATACGCGGGCAACTTCGCCTTAACGGCGCCCTTTCCAGGCGATACCTCATACCCATAGATCTCAAGCGCATGCTTGACGGCCGTGATGCCGAGCTTCTGACCGAGCGCCTGCTCGATGGTCTGAATCGGTATGGTCTTCTGCTTCCGAAGATCTTGCGGGGTCCTGACTCGCTTGCCCAGCGGCGTGCCTGATGGGTACTGAACTTCAACCGGCTCGATGATGGCCCCCCGATCGGCCAGATTGGCCGCGAAAATATTCAGGGTCAGGATAACCATGGGCAAGTCCGTCCCGGTCACTTCGACGAAGAGCTGATCGTCTCCGACTTGTACCTCTCCGACTTCCCGGCTGTTGATGATCGGAGGAAACGACAGCGGGTGTTTCGCTGCATCTCGCAGTATCGGCAATCGGCTCTCTCCGGCCAGAATCGCTCCATACTCCAACCCTTTCGGATGCACCATCAGAATCTCCGAGAGGGTCATCACCGTCTCCATCCCTAACGGGGTGAACCGGGCTTCGTCGGGTTTCACAAGCTCGTAGCTGACCGGAAATGTGATCTTGGGCAATTGATAGATCCCGATCGAAACGGTCTTGCGCTTATGGCCGAATATCTCCGCCAATTTTTCTTGCGTTTGAATCAGCTGCGCCAACCCTTCATCGGTCACTCGATAACCCTTGGCCGTACAAGCAGCAACGTACGGGCGCACACGTTCGATGCCAGGCTTCACGATGACCTGCAGCCGGGACTTGGACTTTGCCGCAAAAAAGGGGTACGCCTTGGGCCCACCCTGTTCCTTAATGCGGATTTGCCGTGCGATCCCTTCGCAACACCACAGATCGGGCCGGTTACTGTCCTGCAGTTCGATACGCAACTCTCCGGTTTCCGGGCTGTACCCTTTCAGTTCGCCCTTCACGAGCATGAGCCACGCTTCCAACTGTTCAATCGAGACCGCCCGCGTTACAGATTTGCTCCCGTTCAGTAACGACTCAAAATCGTGTTTAAAAATTGTGATCGTGGGCATAGCGCAGGCTAGAACAATCCTCTGGTCGTGCGGATCAATTCCAGATTGTCGGTGAAGAGCTCGCGGATATCATGGATGCCCAGCGCCACCATTGCCATCCGGTCGAGGCCCAGCCCCCAGGCAATCACCGGTGCAGTGACCCCGAGCGGCAAGGTGACCTCCGACCGGAAGAGTCCGGCGCCACCGAGTTCCATCCAGCCCAGTCGAGGATGCCGAACGTGAAGCTCGACCGATGGCTCCGTGAACGGGAAGTATGCGGGCAGAAACTTCACTTCTTTCGCCTGAGCAACCTCGCGCGCGAACAAGTTCAGAAGACCCAGCAACGTTCTGAAGTTGATGTCTTCCCCCAGTACAATTCCCTCCACCTGGAAAAAATCCGTCGCGTGGGTGGCGTCGACCTGGTCGTAGCGAAAACACCGGGCGATCGAAAAATACTTTCCGGGAATACTCGGTGAGGCAGCCAACGTTCGGGCTGAGACGGCAGTCCCTTGACTCCGCAACACCAATCGTTTGGCGCGTTGCAGATCGAAGGAATAGCCCCAGCCGGTGGAGCCCGTCGCGGCACCGTTCTCGTGCACCTGGGCGACATGCGACAACACTGATTCGTCCACGCCGCCGGCATGGGTAGGAGTCTTTACGAAATACACATCGTGGATATCTCGGGCGGGGTGGAATTGCGGCATGAACAGCGCATCCATGTCCCAGAACTCTGTCTCGACAAGCTGCCCCCGCATCTCTTGAAACCCCATGCTCACGAGTTTGGTCTTTACGGCATCGAGAAATTCGCGATAGGGATGCTTCTTCCCCGTTCCAATACGAGGCGGACGCAGACTGATGGTATATTTCCGGAATCGCTTATGACGCCAGCTCCCGTCTTTCAACAACTCGGGACTTAACTGCGATACTTCTTCAGCAACCCCTTGCCTCAGCAACTGTTCCGCCGCGTTTGCACCTTCCGTGGACAATATGAATGACCGGGTCACCCGCTCGTCTACACGGAATGGCTCCTTCGCATTCCCGCGCTTCACCGCGTAGTCTTCGACGACCTGCCGATCGGCGTCCGTGAAACTTTTCAGTTCCTTCGGCGACTCATGTACCTGCTGCAGGAGGGTTCGGAGTATCTCGGCGGTCGGGCTTGGGCGTCCGGTCGTTTCGATACAACCTCCTTGAATGATCAGGATCACCCCTTCTTTCTTGAGTCGCCCAACGGCTTTGCTGACGTCAGAGGGATCAAGTCCTCCTTGCGCCTGAAGATCGGGAATGGTCAATCGCTTACCTGTGCCGGTCGCTTCGCGCGCGGCTGCTACGACTCGTTCCAGAGGTGACGCAGTCCGATAATACTCTTCCCCTATCTTGGTCAACGACACCATGGGCGTCACGGTTTCCGTCTGGATTGCGATCAGCGATTTGGCGAGCAGCCACTCGACGGCCATGCTGAGTTGGGAAGGCTCTAATTCAGCGGCTGCAGCTAACTGCTCGCTGTCCAACGCGGTTCCGGGCGGACGTGTGCCCAACGTCGTGAGGACTTTGATTTCGAGAGGATGAAGGCTGTCGATGACTGCGGAGATGTCCACCCTCGATGGCCTATCGATTAACCGCTACGCGGGGCGCCGGTTGAACGACCGTCTCTGCGGCCGCTCGCATGGCTGCGATCGTGGCCGTATAGTCGTGTTGGGAAAAAATCGCCGATCCAGCCACGAGAGTCGTTGCGCCGGCAGCGACAATCTCCCGTGCATTATCTACCTTCACGCCGCCATCGACTTCAAGCAGTGCCCGGCTATTGATCTTGTCCAAGAGTGCCCGGGCTTCGGCGATTTTCTTGAGCACTGATGGAATGAATTTCTGTCCCCCGAATCCTGGATTCACCGACATGATCAACACTAAATCGACATCGCCCAAGATCTCTTGCAGCAACGCGATGGGTGTAGCGGGATTCAGGGTGACTCCGGCCTTAGCACCCCGTTCTTTAATCGACTGAATCGTGCGGTGAAGGTGCGGGCAGGCCTCGACATGAACCGTGAGGTAGTCGGCGCCGGCCTCGACGAAATCCTGGATAAACGCATCGGCATTGGTGATCATCAGATGCACATCAAGGGGCAACTTGGTAACCTTTTTGAGGCTCTCCACGATAGGAGGCCCCACTGTCAGATTCGGCACAAAATGGCCGTCCATGACATCCACATGCAACATATCGGCACCGGCCCGCTCCACGGCGGCGACTTCGTCCGCCAGTCGAGCAAAATCGGCGGACAGAATCGAGGGCGCGATGTAAATCGGACGACCCATCATCCATTCTTTCGTAAGCGCACGGCATAAAATCCATCCATCCCAAAGCCGTTGCACAGGGTGGAGAGCGCCCCCTGGAGGGTCACAAAGGGAAGAGCGGTGGTGGGAAGCCAGGGAGCCACAGATTCACGCGTCCATCCAGGAGAGGCTTCGCAAAAACGACTGACGACCTCTTCGGTTTCTTCCATTTCAGTTGAGCAGGTACTATAGACTAGCACCCCACCGGGTCGCAAGCAGGGAGCGACCGACTCAAGGATCTGAGTCTGAAGCTTCTGATGCGCAGGAAACACCGAACTACCCTTTCGAAGTTTCGCTTCAGGATGCCGCCGTAGCACACCCAGCCCACTGCAGGGGGCATCCACGAGTATACGATCGAATGACGGCAATCTCCCCTGGTGGTTCGACTTGCGTGCGATCATTGCAGACCATTCCGATGTCTTTCTCACATCACCAACGATCGGGACAATGCTTTGAATTCCCAGCCTGCGGGAATTTTGCTGGAGCAGGCCCAAGCGGGAATGTATTCGATCGACAGCGTAGATCGTTCCACGATCGCTCATGAGTGCAGCAAGATGAGTCGTCTTGCCGCCTGGAGCGGCACAGGCGTCCAAAATGACTTCGCCGGGTTGAGGGTCGAGGATCGGAGGGATGAGTTGAGCCGCTTCATCTTCCACATAGAAATCCCCTGCAAGAAATCCCGGTAACGAAGTGATGTCCTGGCCTTTTTCCAGCACAATTCCCACAGGACTGACTTCTGCCGGACGAGCGGCGATCCCTGCTTGCCGCATACGCTCCAGAATTTCATCTCGATTCAGTCGGCAGCGGTTGACGCGTAGTGTGATGGCCGGGACGGCGCTGGCCGCTACACAAGCGAATTCTGCTTGTTCAATGCCCAGTCGACGCGCCCACCGCTCTGTCAGCCACAAGGGTATGGCGTAGCTGACGGACAGAAACTCAGCCGGATGAGCAACTGAGTCTGGAACGGTTGGGGCCGGCAAGCGGATGAGGTTGCGCAAGACCCCGTTCACCAATCCGCTCCAATCATGCCCCAGTTGTTGTGTCGAAACTTTGGCCAACTTGACGGTTTCGTTCACCGCGGCCGATGCAGGAATTCGATCCAGGAACAGCAGTTGATAGGCACCGACTCGAAGCAACATCTGAACGAAGACAGGAAGCCTGTGAAGGGGTTTGGACAGAACCGCACGAAGTCGCCAGTCGATCGTTTCCCGCCGTCGTAAAACTCCATACACCAGTTCCATCACCAGCGAGCGGTCACGCGGCAATGGAATTGCCGCAGCTCGCTCGTCAATCAGTTCATCAAGTGGACGATCAGTCCGTTGGCTGGACAGGACAATAGCAAGAGCGATGGATCGCGGTGAGGACCCGGACACCGCAATATCCACATTTTGCTCGCGAATCACAATCGAGACCAGAGAGTAAATGCTGTTGCGAAAAGAAGAATTATGTAGCCGATGAACCCAGTCGCTCACCAACCGTGACGTGGTGTCCGGTCAAGAATTGAGCCACCGACATTCGCTTCGAATTGGCCGTCTGGATTTCGCGGATCTCAAGCAGACCATCACCGGTCGCCACCAGGATCGATTGCTTATTCACTGTGACGATGGTACCCGGCTTCTCGGTCGTCGGGCCCACAGTCGAAACCGCGTCCCAAACATTCCAGCGCTCCCCACCCAAAAACGTATAGGCCCCCGGCCAAGGGGAGAGCCCTCGCACTCGGTTGGCGAGGGATGCTGCTCTCACGGTCCAGTCAATGAGGCCGTCTTCTTTCTTTAAGATCGGCGCCATGGTGGCCTGTCCATCATCTTGTTTCTCGGGCATCAATGTCCCGGCTTTCAACTGTGCGAGGGTTTCGACGAGCAGCCGCCCGCCCATCTCGGCGAGACGCGGCGCCAATGTACCGGTCGTATCATCAGGCGTGATGGGTAACTTTTCTTGAAGCAGGATCGCGCCCGTATCCATTCCTTCGTCCATCAGCATCGTGGTGATACCGGTTTCGGTTTCTCCGTTGATAATTGCCCATTGCACCGGAGCAGCTCCTCGATATTTCGGCAGCAGTGATCCATGCACGTTTACACAACCCATGGGAGGAAGACTCAGTATCGGGGTATGTAGAATTCGCCCGAAGGCCGCCACAGTGATCACATCAGGCTGCCATGCAGAAAGAGCTTGCAAGAAGTCGGGGGTTCGGATCTTGAGAGGCTGCAAGATGGGAATACCGGCGCGTTCAGCGACCAGTTTGACAGGCGGAGGTACGAGATGCTGCCCACGTCCCTTCGGTCGATCCGGTTGCGTCACGACCCCGACCACTTGGTCGTCGTCCGAACGAAGCAGCGCCTCCAGCGACGGCACGGCGAATTCCGGTGTCCCCATGAAGACGATTCGCATGCCTTCGCTTTAACATCGTGGTTGCGAGAAAGCAATCGTACAGCACCTCAACTTGACTTGCCGCTCGGCGCTTTGTTAGCATCCGCCCGCGGGGTGGAGCAGCCTGGTAGCTCGTTGGGCTCATAACCCAAAGGTCAGAGGTTCAAATCCTCTCCCCGCAACCAACCTTTTCTTCTTCTCCTTCAACAACTTATCGATGATTCTTGTCGCTCATCCGTGATTGAGGGATGAGCCGATTGTGCTAAAATTGTGCTAATTCCCCCTGGAACACGATCAAGAATCTCAATACCCGCGCGCAAACTCTCCGGATAATGATGCGCGTAACGCATCACCATGGAGATGGTTTTCCACCGTCCAAGTTTTTGCACGGTGTAGATGTCGGCGCCGGCTTGCACAAGTCGAGTGGCAAAGGTGTGGCGCAGATCATGAAATCGAAAACGCTTCACATCTGCTTTTCTCATTGCTGGATAAAAGACTCGCAGGAGATCCCGCGCGTCCATCCGGTTTCCAGCCCCGTTGAAGAACACATAATCCGTCTTCAGTAACCGAACTTTGGCTCGGGCTTTTAGCACCTCAAGCGTCTTCGCATTGACCGGAAGCGTATCTCTGCCTCCGTTCTTTTGCTCCAGTAGTGTGATGGTTCTCCTGAACAGGTCCACGTTGCACCACTGGAGATTTAGGATTTCACTCTGCCGGAGTCCCGTGTTCACCGCGAAGACAATGATCTCTTGCAGCCAGACCGGAGACGCTGCCAAGAGACGCGTTTCTTCCTCTGCGGTGAGCCACCGTTCGATCAGATTATGCACTTTCTCCTTCGAGACTCGTTGCACCGGATTCTCCGTTACCCATTCCCATTCCTTCACCGCAAGCTGAAAGGCATGGCTCAAGAGCGTCAGTTCGTTGTTAATCGTCTTGGCCGCCGCTCCCTCAGCTCGCCGCTTCGACTTATGTGCTGCTAAAAGAGAAGGTCGCATTTCTTTCAACGTCAAATCCCCAAATGCCCGGATGAGATGCTGTGCCCGCGAGATATCACCACGATGTGTGGTCGGTGCTCTATTCGGAGCGGAGTGATCTCTGAGATACCGCTCCAAAAGATCTTTCACCGTCTTCTCGGCCCCCGCTTCGGGTTGATACCACTTCCCCTCAGCAATCTGAACCATGACTTTGTGATAAATCTTTTCGGCCAGCTTCTTATCCGTGACTTCCGTGGATCTCCTGATCTGCTTCCCTTGATAGGGAAAACCCATCCACCAGACCCGTCCTCGACGAAACAGAGCCATCATCAACCTCCTTGTTAGGCCCTGTCCTTGTCTGGTTTCTCGCGGGCAGGAGTATAGACTTGGCGCTTGGCGGCTTCAAGAAGCTGGTCTACATCGCGATTTGAGTGACGGGTCAATGGAGGAAGCGTTTCTTTTGGCACTGAATCGAACGAGCGTAACCAGGTTGTAATAGCATCTGGCTCGAACCTAAGCACCCCATGGATCTTCCGACAGGGAATCTTTCCCTGAGCTGCCCATAGGTAGAGCGTGGATGGCTTCACATTGAGCCACGCTGAGAGATCTTTGACCGTCAGCAACATATAACCTCTGTTTCCATCGGGGGAGTCTTTCGACACCCCCGGTCCCCGAGATGCGCCCGCGTTGCCGCCGGCGTGAGTCAATGATGAGACCCTCAGTGGTCGGCGGGCCCGCGCGAGGGAGCAGCGGAGTCGGCCTGTCCGAACCCCCAAATTATCTATCGAAGCGTCCACGCCTACCCGCTGCGAGTGTGCGAGGCCTCGCCCTCCTCCTTGTGTGTCCCACCCCCGTGTCGGTGCGGGGTGGGACCCCGATTGATCAAGGAGGAGCACCGATGCCGCACGACACCGACTCACACGCCGTCAGGCCGAAACAGCTGCCGATATCCAAGAGGCCAGCAAAGCCGTATCGAATTCCTCGGTATCGAGTGACCTTGGTCTGCGAAGAGATCGGCAACGGCAAATCAGAGCCGATTCAGGCCTCGACAGATGCGGCTGCGTTGTTCCGGCCCTGTTTTGAAGGGCTGGATCGTGAACACTTCGTCGTGTGTGGGCTGGATGCCAAACATCACGTCATCGGGATCAATGTGGTCTCCATTGGTTCCCTCTCGCTGTCGATTGTGCATCCCCGTGAAGTC
>Ga0187893_10005831_pt1 | contig 21682 bp, 22 predicted proteins | sample MA1701074metaG_FD_139574 | JGI IMG/M metagenome (GOLD analysis project Ga0187893, IMG submission 139574) | White microbial mat communities from a basaltic lava cave in the Kipuka Kanohina Cave System on the Island of Hawaii, USA - MA170107-4 metaG ...
CTACCCGCCCTACCACAAACCCAAAAACTTAAAAAAAGAGAAACCTTTATGTCTTGTCTAAATAACCCGGAGGGGACAATTCATTTGCTAGAAAAAGGGGTCATCTTGACGTGCTACGAACAACCCTATTTTTACTCGACCGTGACTGACTTCGCCAGATTCCGGGGTTTGTCGACATCGCGGCCGTTTAAAACGGCGATCCGGTAGGCAAAAAGCTGAAGGGGAACGGCAGTAAGGATGGGGGAAAAGATCTCCTCGGTGGACGGCACAAAGAAGGGGGTGTGGGAAAGCCTGGAAAGCTGCTTATCCCCTTTAGTCCCAATGCTTATGACAATTCCTTTTCGGGCCCTGATTTCCTCGATATTGCTCAGCATCTTCTCATAAGTCTTGGAGGGGTGGGGGCAGATACAAATAACGGGCTGTTCGGAGTCAATCAACGCGATGGGGCCGTGTTTCATCTCCCCCGCCGGATACCCGTGGGCATGGGCATAAGTGATCTCTTTCAATTTGAGGGCCCCCTCCAGGGCGTTGGGAAAATTATAACCCCGTCCCAAGTAGAGAAAATTTTTCTTCCGGTAAAGTTCCTTGGCACATTTTCGAATGGCGGATTCTCCTTTGAGCGTCTCTTCAATCTGCCGGGGAAGTTTTCTCAAACTTTTAAGGAGGCGCGCCATTTTGGCGGAATTGAAATCCTTTCTTCTTTTCGGATGAATTTGGCCAAGAAAAAGCGAGAGGAGGGCGATCACGGTCAGTTGGGCGAGGTAAGCCTTGGTGGAGGCCACGCCGATCTCGGGACCGGCGTGCGTGTAAATCACCGAGTCCGCTTCGCGCGCAATCGTGCTCCCGACGACGTTGACGATCGCCAGCGTATACGCGCCTTTTCTTTTGGCTTCGCGCAGAGCGGCCAAAGTGTCCGCCGTCTCCCCCGATTGTGTGATCAGAATCACCAAATCGTCCTTGTCCACCGCCGGGTCCTCATAACGGAATTCGCTCGACACGGTGGCCTCGATGGGCAAATTGAGGCATTCCCCCATCATGTAGTTTCCGACAAGGCCGGCGTGATAGGCCGTCCCGCAACTGACAAAATGGATTTTTTGGGTCTTCGCGAGCCGCCGTTTGGTTTTTTCGTTCAGGGTGTCAAAAACAATCTTTCCCCCTTTGAGCCGCGCTTCCAAAATGGTTTGGACCACTTTCGGCTGCTCATGGATTTCCTTCAACATATAGTGGGGAAATCCTCCTTTTTGGGCCTGGGAAACCGACCACCCGATCGAAACCGATTTGCGGCGGAGAGGGGCGTGGTTATTTAATGAAAAAATCTGGACCTGGTTTTTCCGTAGGATTGCGTATTCGTCGTCTTCCAAAAAGAGGACGTCCCGGGTATGGGAAAGGAGGGCCGAGGCGTCGCTGGCCACAAAATTTTCTCCCCTCCCCAGTCCGATCACGAGCGGGTTGGAACGTTTAAAAAGAAAAAGTTTTTCGGGTTCCCGGGTCGAGATCAATACAAACGCAAAGTAACCCCGGGCTTCCTTGGCGGCGCGGCGGATCGCCTGGGCCATGTCGCCCCGGTCGTACTCCTCGATCAGATGGGCCAGGATTTCGGTGTCGGTTTCGGACTTGAAACGGTGGCCTTTTTTGATGAGTTCTCTGCGGAGGGGCTCGTAATTTTCGATGATTCCGTTATGAACCAAGGCGATCCGGTTACGGCAATCCGTGTGGGGGTGGGCGTTCGCGCTGGAAGGTTCCCCGTGGGTCGCCCACCGCGTATGGCCGATCCCGAGAGAACTGGCGAGATGGACCCCGTTGATTTTCCTCTGAAGAATTTCAAGCTTGCCTTTTTCTTTGGCGAGCCAAAGACGGTTTCCCTGACTATTAAGACAAGCGATCCCGGCGGAGTCATAACCCCGGTATTCCAGATGACTCAAGCCCTGGATTAAAATAGGGAGGGCTTTATGGTCGCCGATGTAACCGACAATTCCGCACATGACCTAACTCCTTCGATAAAAAGCATTTTGACATTTTTTATAAGGCTCCTATTATATAAAGAACATGAGCGCAAAGGAAAGACGTCGTCACTTCCTCGTCAATAAACCCCTCCAGATCCGCTACATGCTGACGATCAGCCTTCTCCTTATTATCGTCACCTTCATCTCTTTGGCCAGCTTTTACTTCGGGCTTTGGGGAGACATCCTCCGGGCCCTCACCAACGAACAGCTCCGAAACGACCTCCTCACCGCGACCCGACTCCAGCAATACGAAGAGTCCCGGTATCCCCAACCCGGGCGGACGGACGAGGCGTATTCTTTTAACCGGCAGGTGGAACGTTTGAGGGAACGGCAGCAAGACGTTTTAAAAGGGGTCCTCGACCAGACCAACCAAAACCTGATCGCCAAACTTGCCTTTCTTTTCTTCCTGATTGCGATGGGGACGATTTTCCTTTCGCATAAGATTGCGGGCCCCCTTTACCGCTTCCAAAAAGTCCTCGACGAGATGGAACGCGGGAATTTGACCGTCCGCTGTCACCTTAGAAAATTCGACGAGGCGATGGCCGTGGGCGACTCTTTCAACCGGGTCCTCCAATTTTTCGATTCGGCGATCGGCCGGGTCAAAAAAATTACCCAAGAAGATGAGAAAAACCCCGACCGCCTTCGGAGCCGCTTAAACGAAGAGCTTTCAAAGTTCAAGACAAGTACTTGATTAACTTGATTCGTCCCTCTGCAATCCTTCTCGTTTTTTTTCTTCTCTCGCCCCCGTTTTCCCTTTTTGCGGACACGGCAAAGCTTTCCGAAGAAGACCGGCGTCTTTTAGAAAAGGTCCAGCGGGATTCCATTCAATATTTTGTCGTCTATTCCGACCGGGAGACGGGACTCACCAAAGACTCTTCCCAGCCCGGTTCGCCCGCTTCCGTTGCCGCCACCGGTTTTTCGCTGGCCAGTCTGGCCGTGGGCCAGGCCCGGGGGTGGATTTCCTATGAGGACGCCTACCGGCAGGTCCGGCGCACCCTCCAAACGCTCCGTTACCGGGCCCAGCAGGAAAAGGGGTTTTTCTACCACTTCCTTGACCCCAAAACCGGAAGGCGCGCTTGGCGCTCCGAGGCCTCTTCCATCGACACGGCCCTTCTTTTGGCCGGGGCTCTTCTGGCGGCCGAATACTTTAAAGACACCGATATCCCGCGCCTCGTCAAATCCCTTTATGAGCAGGTGGATTGGCGGTGGATGATGAACGGGTCTGGGCTTGTCTGCCACGGCTGGAAGCCCGAATCCGGATTCCTTCCCTATTATTGGGACTCCTACAATGAGTTGATGATCCTCCTCGCTCTGGCCATCGGTTCGCCCACGCGCCCTATCCCTGCGGACGCTTGGCAGGCTTGGGACCGCTTGGAGGATGAATACAACGGCAAACGGATCGTTTATTCCCATTCCGGCAGTCTTTTCACCTATCAATACTCTCATGCCTTTATCGATTTCCGCGACTTGAACGACCGGGGGATCAACTATTTTGAAAACTCAAGGAATGCGAGCCTCGCCAACCGGGAGTATTCCTTAAGTTTTAAGGACAAATACCCGTCTTATTCCGAGAACTCATGGGGACTCTCGGCCTCCTACGGGCCAGCGGGCTACAAGGCTTACGGCGCCAAACCCGGCCAGGGGCTCCATGACGGGACAGTCGCCCCTTACGCGAGCATCGGATCCATTATGTTTACGCCGGATTTTTCCCTTCAGGCCATCCGGTTTTTTTATAAAAGTTACCGGGACAGCCTGTACGGGCCTTTTGGCTTCAGGGACGCTTTTAATCTGAATAAAAAATGGTGGAGCCGGGATTACTTGGGGATTGATCAGGGAATCTCGGTTTTGATGCTTGAGAACTTTCTTTTTAACGGGGAGATTTGGAAAAGATTTATGGGGCTTGAGGCGATCCAAAAATGGGTGCGCCTCTGCAAGCTAGACTTAAAAGAAACCGCTATTCCTTCTTGAGGAACCGCATGGTCAAATGCGCGGCGGCTTCTTCGATCATTTCACGCGTGAGGTAAGTTCCCTGCTCGATTTGTTCTTTAATTTCCCGTACGCGGGCCAAATTAGGCTCCGCGATTTCAGGAAGAAGCCGAAGGTACTTACGGACTTCCTCCCGGACCTCTGGAGACAGTCGTCTTAAATCGGCCCCCTTCTCTGCCAAGGCTCTTACCTCTTCGTGTTCCGGAACGTAGGACGTTGCCATAGTTAGGAACCCTTTCTTTCCACTTCATAGAGTTATCGGCAGAAAAACCGGAAACTTGACCTCCCGTCCCCCGCTCAGGCGTCCAGGGTAATTTCCCCTGTTTTCTTCATGAGGTGGGCCCGAAGCCGCAAAACGACCTTTGTGTGAATTTGACACACCCTGGATTCGGAGACATTCAGGATCTCCCCGATCTCCCGCAGGGTCAGGTTTTCATAGTAGTAAAGAACGATCACCAGTTTCTCCCGTTCGGGCAGCTCGTCGATGGCAGCGGCGAGAAGCTCCTTCACCTCATTTTGATGAACAAATTGAAACTGGTTGGTCATGATGGAGTCTTCGATTGTCTGAAGGCGTGAGATCGGCTTATTGCCGTCGTCGTTTTGCCAGACCTCGTCCAGAGAAAGGAAAGTGGTGGAGCTCAATTCGCTGTAGATGTTATTCAGCTCGTCCACGGAGATCTTGAGCCCTTTGGCCAAATCGTCCTCCCGCGGCGTCCGGCCGAGCTTCTCCTCGAGTTCCCTGCACTTTTTCTCGATTTCCCGCGCCTTTTTCCGGAGAAGCCGGGGAGCCCAGTCGAGTTTCCTCAATTCGTCCATAATCGAGCCGCGGATCCGGGAAACCGCGTAAGTTTCGAATTTGTTCCCCTGGGAGACATCGTATTTCTTAATGGCGTCGAAAAGGCCCAGGATCCCATAGCTCACTAAATCGTTGAATTCCACGTTGGGGGGCAATCCGATGGCCACTCGCCCCGCTACATATTTCACGAGATAGAGGTATCTTTTCACGATCTCCTCGCGAAGGGCCGGGGTTTTGGTCCGTTTAAATTTTTTCCACAGCTTCAGTTCATCATCATTCATCGGGATCCGCTCCTTTTCATTTTTGAATTTTTTTCTGCTCTAAAATTTTTTTAATCTGCATTAAGGTGTAATTTTTAGATTGGAGGGTTTTGATTTCTTCCAAACGATCAAAGACGGTTTCGTCATAAAGCCGGTGGCCGGAGGCCGTGCGCCGTGCTTCCTGAATCAGGCCGGCGAGCGTGTAGTTATGCAAGGTCTGCCGAGAAAGCCCTGAATATTCCATGACCTCTCCGATCTTGTAGAGTTTTTCTCTTTTCACTTTTTCTCTTTTTTTTCCAAAAGCGCAAGAAGACGTTCTCCTTCTTTGTGGCGGGGACTCAAGAGAAGGATTTTCTCTAGGGCCATGTGGGCCGCCCCCCATCTTTCTTGCTCGATCGCGAGCTTTGCCTGTTCCATGTAACGTCCGATTCGGGAATCGATTTCCTCTTCGTAGAGTTTTTCAAGAAAAATATTTTCGTCCTGGCCGGCCTTTTTTGTTTTTTCGCGGATCTCATCCATCAATTCAGAAGCCTGGGAATTATCGGGGTCATAGCGGAACACTTCTTCGGCGGCGAGCTGGGCTTCCCCAAACTCTTCCATTCGTAGAAAAGTACGGCTTCTCTCAAGGAGTGTCTTTGCATGAAGTTTGCGTTCTTGGGGAGGGATTTCCTCGGGGGAGGCGGCGGGAAGTTTTTGCCGCGCCATTTCCCTGTCAATGGTCTGGGCCATCAATTTCTCGGCATCCTGACTTTCGGGCTTCATCTCTAAGGCTTCGATGGTCAACCTCCGTGCTTCAAAAATTTTTCCTTTTTGGAGCGCTCGCTCGGCCTCGCCGACCTTCTTCTCATAAGAGGAAGTTGTTCGTACCTCTTGGCTGCGGCAACCCAAAGCCAATGCAAGAAAAAGCCAAATTAGCCGCGAGTAAGATAACGACACTTTTTTATAAAAAGTAAGTTATATTTTGTAAAGTACATTCTATGTTATGTTCGGTTAGGGTCAACAGGTTTTTTAAGCTAATTTTAGGCGGAGACTAGGGTTAGAGGGTTGGGGGGTTGAGAATACAAGATATTGGGGGTCTGGGTACCCTTAAAACGGGGCGGGGAAATGACGATAATTAAACCAAATGACTTATCGCGAGATTTTCGACTTAAAGTTCAAGGGAGGTTATTCCACGCAGGAGCTTCTCCGCCTCTACCCCAAAGAGGCGGCCAAGGTAAGGGAGGTTGCCCTTCTGGAAATCCCGACCGATCTTCTCAAGGAAACGGTTTCCGAGGGTAAAATCCTCGAAAAAATTCTCTTTCTGAAACGCAGGCTGGGCCAGCCTGCGGTTTAACCGCTTTCCCTTTCGTTATTTCTTCGTTCGGAAAATTCCCATCTGCCGGTATTTTTCATACCGCTGTTCGAGCAGTTCTTTTTTGGGAATCCGGCCGAGCTCTTGGAGCGATTCGTCAACCGTTTTGCGGAGGCTTTCGGCGGCGTGTTCGAAATCCCGGTGGGCGCCTCCGAGGGGCTCGGGGATAATTCCGTCGATAAGTTTTAATTCGTAAAGATCGCGGGCCGTCAGTTTGAGCGCCTGGGCGGCATCCGGAGTTTTTGAGTTTTCTTTCCAAAGAATGGCGGCACAGCCCTCCGGGGAAATGACCGAATAATAGGCGTTTTCTAAAACGTAGATCCGGTCCCCGATGCCGATGGCGAGGGCACCCCCGCTTCCGCCCTCTCCGATGACAATCACAATAATGGGGACGGCGATTTCGGACATTTCCATCAGATTAAACGCAATGGCCTCGGCCTGGCCTCTTTCCTCGGCCCCGATCCCGGGATAGGCGCCGGGGGTATCGATAAAAGAAATGATCGGCAGGGAAAACTTCTCGGCGAGTTTCATGATCCGGAGGGCCTTGCGGTAGCCCTCGGGGTGGGCGCTCCCAAAACTGCGGAGAAGGTTTTCTTTGGTGTCTCTCCCCTTTTGATGGCCCACAATGGCCACTTTCTGTTTCCCTCCCCATTTGGCAAATCCGGCGACCACCGCATGATCGTCACTGAAATGCCGGTCTCCGTGAAATTCGACGAAATCCTCGGTAAGGTAGCGGATATAATCCAGCGTGTAGGGCCGGAGGGGATGGCGGGCCACTTGAACCCTCTGCCAGGGGGTCAGGTTGTCGAAGATTTCTTTGAGCGCCTTTTCCAATTTTTTCTCGGCGCTCCGGATTTCTCCCGAAAGGTCAATGCCTTCCTGGGTCGTGGCCTTCAGCTCCTGGATCCTCTTTTCAAGCTCCACGATCGGCCGCTCAAAGGGAAGGCAGGCTTGTTCGAGATTGCGTTCGCTTAAGCGGATCTTCTCTTTACGCACCGGTTCGCTTTTTTTGGCCGCCATGTTATTTTTTCACCGTCACTTGGGTCCCGAGAGGGAGAATGTCGTAAAGTTCCTCCACTTCCGAATTGTACATTCGGACACACCCCTTACTGGAGTGGGTCCCGATGCTTTTGGGAAGGGTCGTCCCGTGGATCCCGAGTCCCGGCTTATCGAATCCGAGCCAGCGGGTCCCCAGGATATTCTCCGGGCTGTCGGGGGGAATCACCTTGCCCCCATGATACCATGTGGGGTTTTTTACCTTGCTTACAATTTTAAAGGTGCCGGCGGGGGTCTTTCCTTTCAGGCCGGTGGAGACCCGGTACCGCTTGAAGCGTTTCCCGTCCGCCAAAAGGGTGAGCCGGTTCTCTTTTTTCTCGACCACCACGGAAAATTTGGACCGGCTTACTTTCAGTTTTTTCCCGTAAAGAATTTTTTCCCCTTCGAGCCCGTTGCTTCGTTGAATTAATTCAATGGTCGTGCCGTATTTTTCGGCCAAATCGTAAAGCGTGTCCCCCTTCTCCACGGTATGAAAAAGGCTGTCTTGGGTTTTCAGCCGCGAGAAAAGGATTTTCATCTGAAGGGACTCATAGTCTCTAAGAATGGAGGACTTCTTCTTGTGAATTTTTTTCTGAAGCTTTTTGTCCTCCAAAAAATCTTCATAGATTTTTTTAGCTTCGAGATAAGACCCCTGGCGTTCGAGGACCTTCGCTTTATCCCAAAGGGCCTGGGATTTGGAAAGGGTTTGGGCGTGGACGGAAACTCCGCCGAGGGAGCTTAAGAAAAAAATCCCGAAGAGGAAAAAAAGTTTTGGATTTTTCATTATTTAATCGGAATTTAACGGCAGACCAAAAAACTGATCAATGCGCCCAGAAAAGCGCCTGCAAAAACCTCGATCGGGGTATGGCCCAATAGTTCCTTAAGCCGCATTTCCTGGACCTTCCCTTCGGCGGCCAGGTCATCGATCATGGTGTTCAAAATCCGCGCCTGACGGCCCACCGAGCGCCTGACCCCCGCTGCGTCAAACATAGTGATAATAGCGAAAATCAGGGCCATTAGGAAGGGCATTGAATTAAAGCCGTAGTAGAGGCCCATGGAGGTGGCCAGGGAGCTGACAGAGGCCGAATGGGAACTGGGCATCCCCCCCGTATCAAAGAGCCACCGGAAATTGAACTTCCGGTGGGTGCTTACCCCGCGGATCACCTTCAAAATTTGAGAGGCGAACCAGGCGAGCGCTACGGCGATAAAAGCTTGGGTTGGGGGGAAGGGGGGCTCGTTCAAAGATCAAAAAGAGGCTTGACAGGGTTCAAAGTAGTTTGATATTTTATCATAAAAAAAATTCATATTTTTAAATAACTCAAACTGGCCGTTTTCAAGGATTATAGAAAGGACTGGCCGTGATTGCAACGATTCTCAGTGCTTCCTATCATGGAATCGACGCATCGCCCGTAGAAGTTGAGGTCGACGTGGCGATGGGCCTTCCCCGCCTTGCCGTGGTGGGGCTTCCGGATCAGGCCGTCAAGGAATCCAAAGAAAGGGTGCGGGCGGCCATTAAAAATTCAGGGTTTGCGTTTCCCTCCCGGAAAATTACCGTCAATCTCGCCCCGGCCGATGTGAAGAAAGAGGGCCCGGCTTTTGATCTTCCCATCGCTTTGGGGATTCTTGCCGCAACGGACATCATCCCCCGCGAGAAACTCGACCGCTTCATTTTCCTGGGAGAGCTGGCCCTTGACGGTTCCCTCCGTAAAATCCGGGGAGCCCTTGTGCTGGCAAGCGGGCTGAAATCCATGGGGGCTCCCATCATTCTTCCCGAGGAAAGTGCGGCGGAAGCGGCTTCGGAAAAAGAGGCCGCGATTTTTTCGGCGAACCATCTTCAAGAGGTGGTCGCTTTTCTTCAGGGAAAAGCCGAGTTGAAGCGCTGGGAACCCCTCTCCTGGGACAAAAGGGAGTTCTTTCAAGATTCGGTAGATTTTTCAGAAGTGAAGGGCCAAGCCTTGGCGAAACGGGCGATTGAAATTGCCGTGGCAGGGGGACACAACCTCCTCCTGGTAGGACCTCCGGGGTCCGGCAAGACGATGCTCGCAAGACGCATTTCCACTATCCTTCCTCCTCTTTCTCCAGAAGAGGCTTTGGAGATCACAAAAATTTACAGTGTAGCGGGTTCCCTTCCCGCCGGGTTTCCCCTGATTAGGGAGCGCCCCTTTCGCTCCCCTCATTCCTCCATCTCCCAAGTGGCCCTCACGGGCGGCGGCACCTGGCCCCGGCCCGGAGAAATTTCCCTGGCCCACGGGGGCGTTCTCTTTCTCGACGAATTTCCGGAATTTCATCGGGATGGCCTGGAGGCCCTTCGGGGACCGCTGGAGGAGGGGGTCATCCGCATTGCCCGTTCGAAAGCCCAATTGAGTTTTCCCGCCCGGTTCATGTTGGTCTGCGCCATGAACCCCTGCCCCTGCGGATGGCTGGGAGACCTTCGGAAAACCTGTCACTGCTCTCTCGGGCAAATTCAAAAATACCGGACCCGGATCTCGGGGCCCATCCTTGACCGGATCGACCTTCATGTGGAGGTCGCGAGCCTTTCCCACGAAATCCTCCTGGGTGAAGAGGCCCCGGAAGGATCCGCATTAATCCGGGGAAGGGTCCTTGAGGCACGGGCAAGACAGGCGGTAAGATTCCCGGAAAAGATTTTTAAAACCAATCATTTCCTCCGGCCGAAGGAACTCAAGGAACATTGCCGGCTTGATTCGAATGCCAAAAGATTGGTGGCCTTGGCCATCCGTGAATTGGGCTTAAGCGCCCGGGCCTACTTCAAAATTCTAAAGATTGCCAGGACCATCGCTGACCTTGAAGGCGAGGAATCGATTTTGGAATCCCACGTGGCGGAGGCCATTCAGTACCGGATGCTGGACCGGAATTGGGCGGTGTCCGGCCCGGGTTAATGCCCGGTGAGCCAGCGGATAAGCAGGGAAACGAATTCTACGTAGCGCTCCCCTACTTCGACGGCGACCCCACCCTCCACCCGCAGGCGGAGCCGCTTCTTTCCCCAATCAACCAAGCCGCCGCACCAATGGGGGGCAAGGTCTGCGGCGAGGGCCGCTATTCTTTTGCGGGGATTTGAATCCGCTACGAGCAAAGGATAATCGGTTTTCTCGAGGGCCAATTGATAGGCGCCTGCGGATTGATGGATTAAAATTTTTTTAGCGCCCAGAATAACGGCACTCTTTTTTTTCGCCCGAAAACGGTTGAATCCGCAAATCAGGGGGAGGCTTGTAAAATAAAAAAGCCGGGAGAGGGCATGCCTCCTTTTCGGGACAATCACCGCCCCGCCGGGACAGTGAACTCTGTCATCCCCGGACCCGCAGTTTACGGGGAGAATTTCCTCGACCAAAGAACCGCGCCAACCCCCAAAAGGCCCGGAAAAAGAGGCCCACCCGCCCACCATGAGGAACCCTGTCCCGTCCCTCACCTGATTCACAATTTCCCTTTCCGCCGGTCGGGGAAGATTCCGGTGAGAAAAGTCGCTGAGGATCACCGTGTCGTAGGATTGATGAAGTAGCCGGGGCTTTAAAACTTGGGAAGGGGGGACGTGAGAAACGCGGGCCTTGAGATAACGAAGAATTCCCAATAAGTAATTGGCGGGCCCGCCCACGGGGCTGTCGCCCGCGTAAAGAATTCTCAAGACTTTTTTGCTAATTCGTTTTTGACGGCGAGCTCGAAATTTTGGTAGGGCTGGGCCCCGGAGATCAACTGGCCATTCACGAAAACGGTCGGCGTACCGCGGACGCCGACTTGGTTTCCTTTTTCAACTTCTTTTTTAATCAGGTCTTTGTATTTCCCGTCCGTCAGACATTTCTCAAATTTCTTTTGATCGAGCCCCGCCTCTTGGGCAATGCGGAGAAGAGCTGCATCGTCCCGGGGTGCTCCCTGGGTTTCGAAAAGTTTGTCATGGTAGACCCAAAATTTTTCCTGTTCGTTCGCGCATTCCGAGGCTTCATGCGTCCGGTCCGCTCCGGCGTGCATGGCCAAAGGGTAGTGGCGCCAAACCCGGCGGACCTTCCCTGAATAATTTTTCATGAGTTCTTCCAAAGCGGGACCCACCCGTTTGCAAAAAGGACAATGGAAATCGCTGAATTCAACGAGGGTCACCGGAGCGTTTTTGGGACCCAGAGCCGGCCTCCCCTCCAAATCGTTAAATTGAATCGGGGCCGGGGCGGAGGGAACCACGGGTGCGGGGGCAGGCGGGGGCGGCGGAGAAGGCTGAGGGGCTGGAGGAACGGGCGGTTTTTTCCCGGGATTTAAAATTCCTTCCACCAAATTTGCAAAGTGTTCATAGGGGTAGGCCCCGGGGACGATTTGATCGTTAACAAAAATCGTGGGCGTCCCCTGCACTCCTTTTTGATTCCCTTCATTCAAGTCCTTTTGGATCGTTTCGCGGTATTTTCCGGTCTTTAAACACTCCTGAAATTTGTTCATGTTGAGCCCGACCGCCTGGGCCAAATTTTCAAGCTCGGACGCTTGAGGCCCCTGGTCCAAGGCAAAGATTTTATCATGAAACTCCCAAAACTTTTTCTGCTCATGGGCGCAGGCGGCCGCCTCGTGCGTCAAAAAAGACCCCTGTCCCGGCGTTGTGGAAAGAGGGTAATGACGAAAAACTCGTTTAATTTTTCCGGAATAATTTTTCATGAGTTCTTCTAAAGCGGGCGACACCTTCTTACAAAAATGGCAGTGGAAATCCGCAAATTCCGTCACCGTAACGGGTGCGTTCTGGGGCCCGCGAGAAGGAGGGGCGATATGGGGGGATTTAACCGGGCTCGGAGGGGGGCTGGGAGGAGCGGTCGGAGCCGGGGGAACTATAACAGCAGGGGCAGCAGGTCCTGCTTCTTTCGGCAGGGCAGGTGAAGGAGAGGGGTAAGGAAGCGCGAGGCCTTCGACAAAAGATTTTGGTTTTTTGAGGCGGCTTTTCGCGCCGTATTTCTGGCGAAGCCCGTTGAGGTATTCTTCTTTGACTCTTAAATATTCAATCCGCCGAAGGTCTTGATGAATAAAGGGGTTGGCCTGTTCGAGGGAAAGGTTATAAAGCTCTTTGTTTTTATTGTAATACCCCACGATGTCATTGTAAGAAACCCGGACACGGCTCCAAATCTCTTTCCGGTAAAGCTCTTCGACCGTGACCCCTTGGGCCTGGGCCTCCTTCTGAAAAAGACGCCCGTGAAGCCACTCCTCCACGCCCCGTTCAAGGATCCGGTATTCGTCATTTTGGATGGGAACGAGTTCAACGGTAAGTTGCTTTTCAAGCTCGGCCCGGGTGAGCTGCTCATTCCCGATTTCGGCAAGGAGGTCTTCCCCGCCGGGGGTCACCGGGGCTTGAAGCTTTGTAATCAAAGCCGCTCCGAAAAAGAGCCCGCCCAGAAAACCAACGGTAATGAGGAGTGTTCTTCTTAGGTCCATTTCTTTATTCTTTATATTTTCGGCCAAAGTCTTTTTTTCCTTATTCGAACCCCAGGGTCGAGGTTTGAAGAAAATTCTTGGATTTTTCGTTCCAGCTGTAAAGTGACGCCTCTTTGGCTTTCCCCTGATCCACAGAAACCACGAGGTAGGAGACCCCCGGATAAGCCGGCTTCCCCTCGGAAAGGGCAATCCGCTGGTCCTCTTCCGAAAAATAAGCCCCCGCATTAACGTGGGAGTGGTAAATCACGCGCATCTCCGAGTCTTTCTCCCGGAGTTCCCTTTGGATCCGTAAAAGGTCCCGCGGATCGATAAAATAAGCGGTCCCGGAGGTGCGGGGGAAACTGACGGGATCCAAGGCGTGGTAGTCGTCCTGGACATTTTTGCAGGGGTAAATCCCCGTGATTTTTTCCTTTTGATTTTTAGGCCCCGTAAGGATCCCGCAGGTTTCATGGGGGTAATCTTTTTCCGCCTGGCCCCTGATTTTTTGAATGTGTTCGGCAGAAATCAAAACCGCCATCTCCCTAATCCCAAAGTTGGGTGCTAAGATATTTGTCTCCCCCGTCCGGAAAAATAACCACGATGACGCCTTCTTTGACTTCTTTGAGGAGCTCGAAGGCCCCCAAAAGCGCGGCCCCGGATGAAGGGCCTACCAAAAGACCTTCCTCGCGGGCCAAGCGGCGGGTGAGTTCGTAAGCCGGTTCGGTCTGCACCGTGAGTTTTCGGTCGTGGCGCGCGGGTTCGTAAATCGGAATGGGGACGGAGGAGTCCATGTGTTTCATGCCCTCCAGCCCGTGGAAAGGGTCGGGTTGGACCGCCAGCGTAAAGATTTTTTGATTTTTTTCCTTGAGGAAACGGCTTGTGCCCATCATGGTCCCGCTCGTGCCGAGGCCCGCCACAAAATGGGTGATCCGCCCTTGGGTCTCGTCCCAGATTTCTGGGCCCGTCGTTTCGTAATGGGCGCGCCAATTGGAGGGGTTTGCGTATTGGTCGGCATAATAATAGGCGGCGGGATTTTTTTTCACGGTTTCTTTGGCGAGTTCTCTCGCTCCGTCGGAACCTAAGAGCGGGTCCGAGTAGGTGATTTTCACCCCGTAAGCCGAAAGGATCCGCTTGCGTTCCTGGCTGACATTGGTCGGCATCACAAGCTCCACGGGGAGACTCTTGGCGGCCCCGATCCAGGCATAGGCGATTCCCGTATTCCCCGAGGTGGAGTCAAGGAGAACCCTCCCGCCCTTTAAATCGCCTTTGGCTTCCGCATCCTGAATGATCCGCCGGGCCGGGCGGTCTTTGATCGAGCCTCCCGGATTAAACCACTCGGCTTTGGCGTAAATTTCCAGGGATGAAGAAATCCCCCGGGGGAGAATTTTTTTAAGGCGCAAAAGGGGAGTGTTACCGACTTTTTCTAAAATGCTCGGGGACGAAGATAAATCCAAACTAATCTTGGTGAAGGATTCCGGCAAGACGGGCCCCCCCGCCGGCTTCGGATTCGATCTCCACACGGACCCACGGACCGGGTTTTTCTTCTCCGCTCCGCTGGGTACGGATCAAAAGATGGATTGCGGGGAACTGATTGAGCCACTCCGACTGGAGAGTGAAGGCTTTTTCCTGCGTCTGGTCTTGAGCCAGAATAACACCTTTCCTTCCTTTCTTTCCGATGACTTTGAAGTGATACGTGCTGCTCCCTTCGGATTCAAATCCGTGGCGGACGGCCAGATCTTCGAAACGGATTTCATTGCCGTGGAGCTCAAATGCATCCAGGGGATTGGCCTGTTTAAACCAATAGCGCCCGATCAGATCACGCCTTTCGGTGAGAACTTGAGTCAAATGCTCGGGGGTTTTGGAGTCGGTGTATTCTCCCGCCGAGACAACCTCACGAATATCCTCGTCGGTAAATTTCATGATAATTTTGGCGGCCCAGAACCCGTCCGCGCGGGTCAAATCTTTAAAAGGGTAATAGGGGAGCTGTGTTTTGAAGCGGTTGGCTTTGGAATAGCGGTTGTCAAAATATCCGACCGTGGGGGACTGGATCTCACGCCCCGCCTCGTCCCAGCGTTTCTGCCAGGGTTTTTTCCAAAGCCCGAAAGTAAGGAAGCCTTTGAGTATTTCGCCGTAATCGATGATGTGCTCATGCCCGAAGTGGGACGGCATCGGCCCGAGAGGCGTTGCCCCCAGCCCGGAGTTGAAATCGATGAGGTAATGGCGGATCCGCGGCTGGCCGTCAATCATCTCGACCACATCCAATGAATTGCTTTCCCGGATATCAGTCCCATTCAGCCAATAGCCAAAAACCTGGAGGGCCCTGATTTCCCTGCGGTCCTGATGGTTGACGGGGTCGTCGGAGTCGTCCGTCCGCCGGCCCTGGAATTCCATCGGCCCCAGGACTTCCCCGTCAAGAATTTTGCTGGCCGAGGCCTGGTATTGGCCGTCCGGCATCTCGGGAATAAAAAGAAGGTAGCCTTCAAGCTTCTCGGGAGTGAGCTTTTTACGGAACCCCGTGTCATCGTAGATGCGGGCATCCGGGGCGACGGTCAACTGATCTTTTCTAAACCGCGTGATGGTGTACTGCGGCACATTGTAACCGAGGGCGTGATAAAACCGGCTCGTAACGACCTCGGCCCCGGTTGCGAGCTCCACGTAATCCAGAGGGTCGAATTTTAAAAGATACTTTTCTCCCCTTCCGTCTTTAATAAAGAAGCCGGAACTCACGCCGGCAAATTTTCCTTTGTAAATCGACCAAGGGCCTGAAGCGTCGGGGCCGCTCGTAACGGCGGGCCCTTGCTTGAGCGCGGCCGCCGACATCCGCTCCCGTCCGTGGCGATTCGTGAAAAAAGTAGAGTCGGGGACTTCGTCGTAGACATTGACGTCCAAGGCCCTTTTCTTTTTTCCGAAAAGATCGCGGTAAAGCCTTTCCAGGTGAAAATATTGAAGCCCCTCATAATAAACCGCCTGATCAAAAATATCCCGGTAATTTGACGATTCGCTTTTGTCGTAACGCGGCGGCGCGGAGGTCTCGGAAAAAAGAGGGGCGGCCGCGGAAGTCAGGGCAAGGAAAACAATCGTGAGGACTTTAGAAAGGCGCTTTGGTGTTGACATAAAACTCGGTTCCTTCTTTGCTTTTTGCAACCTCGATGTTTAAAACCGCTTTTTCGCCGTAAGTCACGCGAAATCCTAAACCGTAAGAACCCGCGAAATCTTTAAACTGAAAATCGCTCCATTCCCCAAACGTCTGTCCTTCATCCCACAAAAGGACGGAATCCATCCGCCAATCGCGATATTCCCAAATGGCCCAGCGGTACTCCATGTTTAAAAGAAGCAGGCTTTCGTCATAAAAACGGTCGCGCTCGAAACCGCGGTTCACATCCCCGATGCGCGGATAGATCCCATTGCCGCCAAGCCGGGCCATGTCAAAAAAGGGCACGGTGCGGCCTTCCACTTCATCATTATGCTCGACCACGCCACGGAGGCCGAAGATGCGGCGGTCCGAGAAGAGCTTGAAGAACTGTGCGGCTTCCCCCCGGTATTTGAAGTAACCCGTGGAGCTTTCGAGCCCCTTATTGAAGCTAAAATGGAGCCGCTGGTAACCGCCTCTCGTGGGGGCGTCTTTGACGTCACGGTTATCGTGCTCAAACTCCAAAATCCACTTCAAGATCTCATCCCCGTCCAGTCCCGGAACCTGCTGGCGGCCTGTGAAGACAAAGATTTGGTCGATAGCCCCCCTCCCGCCGTCCCTTCCATTCCCAATATTCACATTTTGGTAAGCGAATCTTCCTTCCAGACGCGTGGTGTCCGTAAAGTCATAACCGAGAATGCCTGCCAACGTGGTCCTTTCAATCTCATAGACGGTCCCGTCTCCCAGGCTCGTGTCGGGGCCGATGCCGTAAAAGTGCTCTTCCCCCCGCTTCTCATACCGCAAAAAGGTGCCGGCCTTGAGACCCGTTCCCAGGATCTTCTCCTGAAGAATTTTGGCTTCATAGTCCTGAATGTGTTCTGCCGTCCAAAAGGCGCCGCCTTTGACGGTCAGGTCCGGGAGTTCCTCCTGGAGGCCTGCCAGCTTTACAAAATCAAGATAAAGTCCGCCTCCCAAGCCGTTAAAATTGGTCAGCCCTTTTGTGCGGGGGTAAATCCCGTAATTTTTAATCTGATTATAAATCCAGTCCACTTTGTCTTGGACGTGGTATTTCTGAATGAAGGCCAGGGTTTCGCCGATGGGCCAGCGAACAAGTTCAAAAGGGTAAACCAAGAAATGAGTCGCCCATGCGGTAAAAGTTTCTTTGAGGGGAAAGGGTTTCTTTTTGAGGGGGCCTTCACGCCAAACGGAGGCGTAAGGGTCATAGGCGGCCTCTTGGGCCAAGAGAGTTCCCGTGCCAAGCATAACGAGAGAGAAAAGAGCGATGAATCTCTTTTTTACCTGTTTAGACAATAGTAGTCCCTCTTTGCCTTGATCTCTAGTTTAACGAAATTCAAACCTTTTTCCTTTAGGGCCCTTTGAAGGGCCGGCTTTTTCGGCGTGTGAGCTCTTGATCAAAAAGTGCGAGCTCCCTTAACAAGATAGTCCTCAACGGCTGCCGGCTCTTGTCCGGAAACTCCAGCAAATAAGCATGCCCTGAAATCGATGAGCGGCTTGCGATCCGCTCGATGAAATCTTCAGCCGTTAAAACTTGCCCGCGCTTTCTTGATAGCTTCCACAAGAAATGGCTTCTGGCTTGTTTCCTACTATATCGGCTATCGTTACGGATGAGATTATAGGGAGAGTGCGCAATTTGTTCAAGGAGATACTCAATGCGGGCGTCCTGTAGGGGCTTGCTTCCCGGACCAGCCTCAAGGGCCTTCCGGAAGGCAGCGCTTGTATCAAAAGGGTGGGAGACGCCCAGCGAAGCGCTGGGGGGCGGCGGGCAATAATAGGCACAACCCGCCAGTAGAAGCAGTGTTGATAAAGAGGCCGCTTGTACCCCTTTAGACATCCAACGGTTCAAAAGACCGGCCGGAAACCATCGAAGCAAATTTGGGAGACCGGGTTTGCCAACCTAATTCGACCACAAGGAAGTGAACGGTAAGGGAAAGCCAACGATCCGGCGAGGCGACCATTTCCTCCAAAATATTTGCGACTTCTTCCTCGGATTTCGCCTGGACAGTTTTTTCTAAAGTCGGTTCAAGGATGCCGTAAAATTCCGGCTCCAAAAGATTGTAAAGAAATTCCATGGCCTGGGAGCGCACCGACTCGGATCCGTCGGGTTCAGTGAGGCGGTCATAAATGAGGCGGAGTCCGTCGCCGGGATAAATCAGAGCGAGGCAACGGAAAATTCTCTCAAGACTCTCTTGGCAAATTGCTGCCAGCGTGACTCCCAGAAATTCTTCCTTGCGTTCCTGGCTTTGAAGGTAAAAATTTTGAAGCTTCTTGAGCTTCTGATAAAGCTTGGCTTCCCTTAAAATTTCCTTTTTCACCAAAGAACGGTTACAACGCAGGGTGGGGCGTTTCTCCTTGATGTTAAGCAAGGTTTGCAAAAGAAGGAAACGCGAGACATGGGCTTGAGTGCGGGACAATGTCTCAAGGAGACGGTTGGCAATCTCCGGGGAAGCCAAGTGCTCTAAATAGAGTGCGGCTTTGCGTTTGATCGCCATGCTTTGCTTGGGATCCAGAAGAATGCCGAAGACTTGTTTCAGAATCGTCTCGGGACTTTGGGAGGGAGCAAGGGCTCCCGATTTTTCTGAACCGGTTTCTTTGGCCGTCTGATGAAGCAAAAGCCCGTCCAGAAATTCCTTTTCCTCCACGGAATTCTCGGGCTTTTCCCCCTTTTCAAAGACAAACTCGAGCGCCTCCCAACGGATCATGTCATTCACGAGACGGCGGGCCGCCTCGAGATCCCGGCCGGAACGGTGGTAGGCAAGGCAGGCGGCTGCAGCCAATTTACGGCCCGTGGAGGAGTGTTCCGTCATGAGGGAATGGAGCTGGTCAAAGGACTTTTCGTCGTTGAGTAAGCTCAATACATCGGTCGTGGGCCGGGTCTTCGGGGCCCCACCCTCCCCCTTTTCTTTCCAAAGGTTCTCCCGCAAAAGGTGGAGGTAGGCCGACCGGGTTCTCCAAACCAGCAAAAGCCAAAAGGGAACCAGAAAAAGCACGACGATTCCGATCCGCTCGTTGGGAATGGCAAAAAGGGAGGCCAGAAAGATGATCAAAAGACCCCCCACGGTTTTTGAGACACGATAAATCAGCATATCGATGATCGGTTTGACGCGGTAGCGCGCCTCCGAAGCGAGGGGCAAGTAAAGCACTTCTTTGGAGGCCTGTTGGACGGAATAATTCACACTGCCGTCAAAAATTTTAAGGGGGGTGGCCGTCCAGAGTAAGGGGTAAATAAAGGTGAACAAACTCGCGAGCCCCAACCCTACCGGAAGAAGCGTGAGAGAAATCCCGATCCCGAAAACGCGGAGCGATAGGCTGGTGGCGTAAAGCTGCATGAGAAAAGAGATGATGTTGAGAACCGCGCTGAAGCCGCCGAAGAAAGCGGTTTTGGCTTCTTTCCCCATGAGATGGCTTTCAACCGCTGCGTTGAATTGATTGTCCACCACCGTTGAGGCGACTTTCGGCAAAAGCACAAGGCCCGCGATCATCCAAAGATAAGGCGAGCTGAGAAAGATTTTCCGCGCCGAAATTTTGCCGCCGGCCGCTTTTGCTTCGGCGGGTTTCGGTGAGGCGGGGAGGTATTTGCAGACCTGAGTGATGAGAAAAACGCATCCCGCGAGGAGGAGGGCGGAAAAAAGCAAAAGGTCCTCCGTCCGCATCCATTTGACGGCCTGGCTCGTGAAAAGTCCGCCGAGGACTCCTCCCGCACTTCCGCCGCTGATGATCAAACCAAACAGGCGCTTGGCCTCCAGTGGGTCAAAGATGTCGTTGGCAAGGGTCCAGAACTGCGTAACGCTTGTGATCGAAAAACAGGCAACCCAGACGTAGAAAAATGCGCTGAGGTAAGGCACCTGGATATGAAAAAGCCACCAAAAAATAACGAGGTTCGAAATGAAAAAAATAAGCGTGGAGATGAAAAGGAGTTTCTTGGGAAGCCGCTTTGCCAGCTGGACGTAGGCCCAGGTAAGAAAGAGGAGAAAAATGCCTTCCCCGAGATAAACGTACCGGAGATTTTTGCTTCCGAGCTCTTCCAGAAAAAGAGAACTGCGAACGGGCTTTAAGACATAAAGCACCGTGATGGTGAGGAAAAAATAGAGAAACATTTCCCACGTTTTTTTTCCTTCACCTTTGCGGACATCGAAGGGATTGAAGGCGTTCCAAGCGGGTCTGTCTGCGGTTTGGCTCACCTTGCGGTCAGGCTCCTATCATAATTGTATCTTCTAAAAGAGAAAATTGCGGCTCATTTTTTCCGTCCCAGATTACGGAAAGCACGTCAAAACGGGCGGGGCGGTCCTCCAAGCCCTTGGCCTGAAGGTAGGCCTGCGCACATTGTATCATTTTGGCCTGCTTTCGGCGGTCCACCGCTTCCTCCGGGAAACCGAAAGAAGCGTTCCGCCGGGTCTTGACTTCGACAAAAACTAGGGCGCCCTGTTTCCGGGCGATCACGTCGATTTCTCCGAATCGGGTCCGGTAATTTTTCTCAAGGAGGGTGTACCCCCGCTTCCTTAAAAAATTCCAGGCGAGGGCTTCCCCCCTGGGACCCAGTCCTAAAAAATCCTTCACAGAACCTCCGCTACGGGACGAAAACTTTTCCGGTGAATCACGGTCGCCCCTTTCAATTGCAGCATTTTCAGGTGATACTCCGTCGCATACCCTTTATGCCTCGCAAAGCCGTAACCCGGATAAATTTTGTCGAAATCCCTCATGCACCGGTCTCTAAAAACTTTGGCGATGACGGAGGCCGCTGCGATACGGGCGGATTGGGCGTCCCCGTCAATGATCGGCATTTGGCTTAAAGGCAAATCCAATTTTAAATTTCCGTCGATCAGAAGAACGCCGGGGGTTTGGGGGAGCGCCAGCACGGCCCTTTTCATCGCAAGGCGCGTGGCCTGAAAAATATTGACCCGATCGATGATTTCCTCGGAAATGACCCCGATGCCCACAAACGAATGGGGAATAATTTGATAGAAGAGCCGTTCGCGGAGTTCGGCGGAAATCTGCTTGGAATCGTTCAGGCCCGGAAGTTTGAGGGGTTTTCTTCGAAAAATCACTGCGGCGGCGACCACGGGTCCGGCCAAAGGGCCCCGTCCCGCTTCGTCAACGCCGGCGAAAACCGGGTTTCCCCCGCCGGCGAGGCGTGCATCAAACGCAAAAAGTTTGCGCTCCCACCCCACACTTAACTCCTTTCAGATATTAGAGTTAAAGCGATTTTCTCAAGTGGTAGAGTTTTGCCCGTCTTGCCTTCCCCGAATGCATCTGCACCACCTTTTCCACTACGGGAGAATGGAGAAAAAAAGTTTTTTCTACCTTGTCCCCGTAAGATTCCTTAAGGAGCGTACAAGTCATCCCCAGACCCCTCCCGCGCCTTCGAATACAAATTCCTTCGAAAAGCTGGGTGCGGGTTTTATCCCCTTCCTTCACGCGGAAAGAAACGCGGAGCGTGTCTCCCACCCGAAAAGAGGGAATGTCTTTTTTTAAATAGGGGGCCTCAACCTTCTCAACGAGATTCATCGTGATCTCCCTTCCAAATCAAGCTTAAAACTCAAAACGAAAAATGAAAAACCACAACTCAAAATTTAAAATTATTCCTTTTAATTTTTAAGTAGCTCCGTTAATTTAACGCAACACTTGTGGGATAAAATACCCGCAAGGAGTTGCGATGAAAAGACAATATAGACGCTTGAGCAGCCAGGAGCGGGAGCGGATTAGCCGCTGGCTTGGGAA
>Ga0187893_10005832_pt1 | contig 21678 bp, 21 predicted proteins | sample MA1701074metaG_FD_139574 | JGI IMG/M metagenome (GOLD analysis project Ga0187893, IMG submission 139574) | White microbial mat communities from a basaltic lava cave in the Kipuka Kanohina Cave System on the Island of Hawaii, USA - MA170107-4 metaG ...
ACCGCCACCGCGGGCATGATTCAAGAATCCGGAGCGGATGCGGCGGCAGACCTGGTGGGCAATAACGCCACCCTCACGGCGGTGACCGGCATCGGCACCCTCGGGACGATTGAAACCGACCTCGCTTCCATCACGGCCAGTGTCACGGGAGTGGGGAATATTGATTTGAATGAAGCGAGTGCCCTCTTCGCCAGCCTTTCCACCTTTGATGGCGACATCAATTTCATCACAGGAGGCGCTCTTACCGCCGTCTCGATCGTCGCCAATAGCGATGTGAACATAACGGTCACAAGTGGCGACCTGATGGTAGACACGATTTCCGCTTCGGACAGTTTGACACTCAACGCGGCTTCGGGTTCAATTTTGGACGCGAACGGGTCGTTAAATAATCTGACGGCGGGCGCGGATTCGTCCCTTACGGCGAGCGGCACCATCGGGACGGATGCGGACCCGCTGGATGTGACAATCACAGGGGCGTTGGGCGTCTCGGCGGCCAGCGAAGTGGGTGGTGTCTCGGTCAATATCGACGGAACGGTGACCCCTTCTGACACGCTGGACATTGTGGGCACTCCTCCGGGAGATGTGATTTTTAACGGCGTCTGCCTGAATTGTCCGGCACCGCCTGCGGGCGCCGGCGCGGACAGCCTGACCGATGCACTTTTGAATAGCAATGATGTCATCGCGCCCTTCTTTGAAACGCTTTTGATTCCCTATCAAACAAGAAGGCAGCGGCCCGTAATCGAATAAGTCTGAAGGCCACAAACAAACTCGATTGAAAGAAAAACCGGCTCAAACCCTGTTCGGTATGATCAAGGGTTTTATTTTCTTTTTCCTTCTCCTCTCCCCTTCGGCGCTTTACGCGGCAGACCCTCCGAACCTCCCCTCTTCGGTCACGGACGACATCGGGACCCAGCAGGAGGCCTTCCGCAAAGAAGCTAAAGCCAAGCCGCTGGAAGAGGAGAAAAAGCCTAAAATCGAGAGCCGGATTAAAGACGAAAAAGAGACCGGTGGGCCGACCACGGAATTTCTGGTCAGAAAAATCTCGGTGGAAGAAAGCAAAGTTTTTTCGGAAAAAGAAATCCGAAAGCTCATGGCCCCCTATGAAAACCGCACTTACACCCTTGAAAACCTGCGGGAAGTCGCCCGGGTCATCACCAACCGCTACCGGGCCAAAGGCTACATCACCTCAAAAGTCATCATCCCTCCCCAGCGGATTGCGGAAGACCAAGTCGTCTTCCGCGTTGTCGAAGGCAAGCTCGGCAAGGTGGAAGTACAGGGCAACCGTTATTTCAGAAAAAAAATGATCCGGAAGGAGATTTCCACGGATTCCGGTGAAATCCTGAATTACAACCAACTCGAGCGGGACGTTCTCCATATCAACGCCAATGTGGACCGGGAGGTCAAGGCGGTGCTTCTCCCAGGAGAAATCCCGGAGACCACCGACCTTCTTCTCCAAGTCAAAGACCGCTTCCCTCTCCATGTGGGCTACCACTTTGACAACCTGGGGACCAAACAGACCGGGCGGAACCGGATGGGTGTCGGCTTCACGGACAACAACCTTTTGAGTCTGGACGACATTCTCGTGGCCCGGTTTCAGGCCACAGAAAGGGGTGCTTTCATCGGCACCAATGTCGATTATGTCCTCCCCTTAAACGGCTCCAAAACCCAGATTGAATTCGGCTACACCCATGTGAACACCAAACTCGGCAAGGAATTCGAAGACCTGGACGTCCGCGGCCGGGCGAATACTTTCACCACTTCATTCCTTCAACGCCTCTTTGACACCGACCACTGGGAGGGAAGTTTCATCGGCGGGTTTGATTTCAAGGAAATCGAAACCAGTGTCGGCGGGAGGGATTTCACCCGGGACAATCTGCGCGTCCTTCGCCTGGCCTCCCAACTTGCGGAAAAGGATTCGCGGGGGCGTTTTTTCCTGACCAACGAATTCCATATCGGATTCAGCGATTTTCTGGGTGCCTCGGACAAGGAAGATAAGAACGCAAGCCGTCCCGGAGCCACCTCACAATTTTTCAGGTACAACGTGGGCGCGGCCCGGCTTCAGCGGCTTTGGTTTTCCTCCTTTGCGATTCTGCAGGCAACGGCCCAGTTCACTCCGGACAAACTGGCCTCGGTCGAGCGGTACCGTTTGGGAGGCGCTGAAACGGTCCGGGGCTATCCCGAAGGGGAGTTTATCGGGGACTACGGCTTCCTCGGGCGCGCGGAACTCCGCTTCCCCTTTTACTTCATCCCCAAAGACTGGAAAGTCCCCAGAACGGAAGATCCTTTACGGAATGCCTTTCACTTCGTAGGCTTTTGCGACTACGGCCAGGCTTTCACCAAGGGGGCTTCCGCCACGGACAGGGAAAAACGGACCTTGGCAGGCGTGGGGGGCGGAATACGGGTCAACCTGGCCCGAAGGATTGTGGCACGCATTGACTGGGGCTATCCCGTGGGGAGTAAGCCTGCAGAAAAAGAGACCCGGCTCCATTTTTCATTGGCCATCGAACTGTAATACCCCTGTTACCCCCTTTTTGTTAGACAGTCCAATTATGTTACAATTAATGCTAAATTTATAATAATATTAATCATTAGATAATAATATTAAATAATTTATAAATTTATATTGTATAAGAATACTCCTGATGCTACCATTAGTCTTGATTGAAGCGATAAAGTCTATCTGCAGTAGTTAAGCGGATAGGCCCGCGAGACTTAGGAGGCTCGCGGCGCAAACCCGTCGAAAGGCGGGGACGCAAAGCTGGGCGCCTAAACCCGAAAGGGCAGGGTAGGCCGGCTGCCGAAAACGATCAATGACAAAAAGAAGTAAGCTTGGTTACATTGCGGTTTTGACCTGGGTTTTTCTGACCCTCACAGGGCTCCGCAACGTTCCTGCCACAGCGGCTCCTGCAGTTCCACAAACACCGACACCCGTTCTCCAAACGGAGAGGTTTATGCCTACGGAAGATGTGTTTGTGAGCCCGGCTGTGCCGGCCGTCAGTCCTGTTGAAAAGGCCAGACTTGGGGTCATCCGGTTGAGCCACGAACTGAAAGGCGATGAAGCGGCTTATACCGCTTTGAGCGCCTGGATCCAGTCCAGCCAGTTTCTCACCACTCTCCAAAGAGCCATCGAGCAAAACGAGCCTGTGGAGCTCTATTCCGTTTTGCCGAAACGGGCCGCTGAGTTTGGGGCGATTGAGGAATTGCAGAATAGCCTGGGACTCGGCCGTCAGTCTCTCGTGGAGATGCACCCCTGGATTGTCACCGTCACGTTTCAGGAAGACGGAACACCCAGCGTTAACACTGCGCCTCTCAACGAGGAATAATCCTTCGACGCCCGCTCCCGGAAAAGGTGGGGTTCCCGGAGCGGGCGATCCTTCTCTCTACCGGTTCTCGTAAAAGACAAATTCCTTAACGGCCTTTCCCTCAATCAAGTGTTCCCGGATGATTCTCTCTAATTTCTCTTGAGTCACGTGGTGGTACCAGATTCCCTCCGGATAGACCACCACGATGGGGCCTCCCTGACAGACCTGAAAACAATTGGCCTGGGTGCGGTGAATCCGCTTGGGGCCTTCGGTGAGGCCCAGCTCCTTGAGGCGGGCCTTCAGATGGAGCCAGAGGGCCGGGGAAGTGTCCGGCGCACAGCGGGGGCCTGTACATAAAAACACATGTTTCTGATACGGCAATGGGGCGGGCGGATTCGGATTTTCCATTTAGTAGGTCACAAAAAGATTGGAAAGCGCGGGGTCTCGGACAAGGCGTCTGCGCGCCTCCTCCACCTTGTAGTAGGGAAGCTCGGGAAAAAGATGGTGGAGAAAGTGGCCGCTGATTTCTCCCCCCACCAGATAATTGAGCCATTCCGGGAAGCGGTAAGTTTTCGTACGGTTCAGGATGGAGCGGCTGCGCTCAAGGAAGCGGTCGTCATAATGCTGGAACTGCCCCAGAAAATGGGCCCAGTTTTTCACCAGGAGCATGGGGTAGGCCCATCCCCAGGCGAGCGGGGGAAAGACCCGCAAAAGAATGAGAAACCCCACCCATTGAAGAGCCGACTGCCCCAGGGCTTTTTTCCGTTCATTCTCCTTGACCCTCTCGTAATCCCTGCGATTCCACTCTTCAAGCGGGACCTGGTTCATGTAGCGGTCATCCTCCCATCCCGGCACATACCCTCCCACAAAAGTGAGCTCCAGAAAATAAAGGAGTTTACTCCATGAGGACTTCATCATTTTCAAATAATGGTCTTTTCCGTAATGGTGGTCCACGTCGGTTTCGTGAAAGGGCCGGGCATGGTGGTTCAAGTGGGCCCGGATATAGCGGTTCCGCCTTTTGGGCGCATTGGGCAAAGCCACGAGATAAAGCAAATCAAGAAGGCCCCTACAGGAGGGCGAGTCGGCCGCATTGTGATGCGTATGGTGGTGATGGATCGTGACGTTGATCAGGGCAAACCAAAGGAGGGCGTTAAAGGCCCCCAATAAAATCTTGGCCCAAATCCAGGGGACGGCGATCACGAGGGCGGTTGAAAAGAAAAGGATTGAAAGAACGGCCCCCAAATGCCGCAGAAGCGCGCCGTCGTCTTTTCTAAACAGGTCCGGATTTTCTGCGCGGAAGCGCTTGAGCGCCGCGGTTTCCTCGTTTTTTTCGAAAGCTTCGAGTGACTTTTTCACCGGAGAAGGTTCTCCAATTCCGAAAGCTGGGTGGTCGGAAATTTGCAATTGTAGTTTTCGCAGACGTAAACCGTCGGCTTATTCCTCAAGGGGAGCTGGTTTTTGATAAAGGGCGCCAAAGCCTCAATGGCGGCTTTTGTTTTCGGCTCACTCGGATGAAGTGCCACCACTTTATTGGGAAGAAAGCGGGAGTAAATGAGTCCGATGAAGGCCTGGGTCTCATCATCGGCTGTCCCCTCTCCGGCAATCACGATCTCGCGGGAAGGCCCCACGGCGAAATCCAGGGCAATCAGCATTTGGGGGTAAGCTTCGGGGTTCTGGCTCACGGGGGCGGAGAAGGCGTCGAAAAGGGCCTGGGCCTTTTTCTCAAAGTCCTTTGCCATGGTGAGACGTCCCAAACGCAAAAGATCGAGGGCGGCGAAAGAATTCCCGGAGGGGATCGCGCCGTCATAAATTTCCTTCTGGCGCACGATGAGTTTTTCGGCATCGCCCGCCGTAAAGAAAAACCCGCCCTGTTTTTCGTCCCAAAAAAGGCGGACCATCTCTTCGGCAAGACGCTTGGCCTCGGCCAGATAACGCGCCTCAAAATTCGCCTCATAAAGGTCGACCAGCCCGTGGATAAAAAAGGCGTAATCTTCGATCGTTCCGAGGATCGAGGCCTCCCCGTCCCGGTAACGGTGGAGGAGCCGGCCGTCTTTACGGACCAGCTTCTTAAGGATGAAATCCGCGGCCTGGCGCGCCGCTTCTTCGTAACCGGGTTTCGCCAAAACACGGGACCCCAGGGCGAGGCTTGAGATCATGAGGCCGTTCCAATCGGTAAGGATTTTGTCGTCCCGGTGAGGGCGGGGCCTTTTGAGGCGCGCCTCAAAAAGCTTTTTTCCGGACTCCTCAAGGATCCGCTCAATTTCCGGAACGGGCTTTTTGAACTCCTTTGCGGCCTCATCCACCCGCCGGACAAGAGACAAGACATTCTTGCGGGGAAATTCCCCCTGCGGGTCCTCGCGGACATTTCCTTCCTCTTCAACCCCGTAAATAAAGCCGAAAATCTCCCCTTTTTCTTCGCCCAAAAGATCGGTGATCTGGCTTTTTTCCCAGACGTAAAACGCCCCTTCGCGCTTTTTGGCCGCCAGGGGGTCGGTGCTGTCGGCGTCCTCGGCGGAATAAAAGGCGCCCTCCCTGCCGCGGAGGTCCCGGAGGACGTACTCAAAGGTCTTTCGCACGACGGCCTCATATTCCTTACGGCCCGTGGCCTGATAGGCCTCCAGATAGCTTTTCGCAAGAATGGCCTGGTCGTAGAGCATCTTCTCAAAATGGGGAAGGAACCATTGGGGGTCCGTGGCATAACGGTGAAAGCCCCCTCCCAGGTGGTCCCAAATCCCTCTTTGGGCCATTTCAGAAAGCGTCTTTTCGACCATCGCCAGGGCCCGTTTTTCTTCCGTCCGCTTCCAAAAGCGAAGGAGAAGGGAAAGGGTGTGGCTCCTCGGAAATTTCATTCCCCGCCCGAACCCCCCGTAGGTCGAGTCAAAGGCGCCGCTCAATTCCTCATAGGCGCGGCGGAGCGTTTCATCCCCGAGGGAAAAACTCATCTTGTCTTCGGATTTCACAGGCTTCTGGATGAGCTGGGTGAGGTTCTCCCCCTGATCGATGATTTCTTTTTTCTCCTCCCTCCAGGCCTTGGCCACGGCCTCCAAAACAGAGACAAAGCCGGGGCGTCCCCAGCGGTCTTCGGGAGGCCAGTAGGTCCCACCGAAAAAGGGTTTGCCTTCGGGGGTCAGAAAGACATTTAAGGGCCATCCGCCCGTGCCGGTCATGGCCTGTACTGCCGTCATGTAAATATTGTCCAGGTCGGGCCGCTCTTCCCGGTCCACTTTGATGGAGACAAAATGCTCATTCATGACTTTGGCGACTTCGGCATTTTCAAAGGATTCCTCCTCCATCACATGACACCAATGGCAGGTGGAGTATCCGATGGATAGGAAAACGGGTTTGTCCTCTTTGCGCGCCTTTTGAAAGGCCTCATCCCCCCAGGGGTACCACTCCACGGGGTTATGGGCGTGCTGAAGAAGATAGGGGCTTTTTTCTTTGACGAGGCGGTTCGACATAGGCTCCGATAATACCCCATCGGAAGGGAAAAGGAGAAGCAAAACTGCTATCAGGGCCGGGTAAAAGACTTTTCCGGGTTCAGGCCTTCGCCGTCTGGGGAGGCGGGGCTCGGTGAGGGAGGATCGAAACTTGCGAATCTTGATTCGAGGTGTTCTCGACACGAAAACTGGGAAGGTGGCTTTGATAATCTCTAAAGGCAGAAAGTTCATTTCGGAGGATCGATTTTAAGGGATAAATTTTCCCGTCAGACAACTGTACGAAGTAGGGCTTCTTTGTCTTTTGGGAGAAGGCGGCGACCCTTTCAATAAAAGCGTCGGGCGTCTTGACCTCACCGCTCACCCAGTGGTGCATCTTATAAAGGAGCCAGGCGCGGGCCTTTTTTCCGTCGTGATCCAGGCCGTTCCGGATAAAACGATCATTCGATTGACTGACCCGATCAAGCAGATAACGGATCTTTTCATGTTCGCTCAAAGACCCTCCCCAGCGGGAGAGAAAATTAGCGTCGCCAAAACTGGGAAGCGGGCTGAACAGGCTTTGGGGCGTAGGGGCTTCCGATTCGGGCTGAAGCGTAGAGCCATCTTCAGCCCAACTAAACCTTTCCGGAGAGAGGAGTAGGGCGGCTAAAGCCAACCCGTACAGCCATTGTTTGCGTCTCACGTCGGTTCCTCCCCTTTTAAAGAACCCAATTAAAGTTTACCCCAATTTTCCGAAAAGTAAAGTCGCGCCTGTTTCAAGGGAGCCAAAATTCAGCCGTTAATCATAATCAAGGAAAAATACAAAAAATCAGTGAAAAAATCAACCGTATTTTTGCTCATCTTTTTCGGCGTCTTTTCCTTTCAGGGAAAAATTTGGGCCGAAGAACCCGATGCCTTCGTCAAGCTGGGGCGGGGACTCACTAATATTATAACGGCACCGGGAGAGTTTTTCATGCAACCCGTTAACCTCCGCAAAAATCACGACCCTTTCACCGCCTTTTTCGGAGGACTTTTCAAAGGCATGACTTTTATGGTCCTCCGGGAGGTCGCCGGTGTTTATGAGGTGGTGACTTTTCCCATCCCCTTCCCGGCGCGCTACCAGCCCCTTTGGCAAACGGACCTTTTTCCGGCAACGGTCCCCGCAGCCATGAAAAGGGAATTCGGCGAGCATTAGCCCACCGTAATCACCAGAGACGCGTTTTCCCGTTCGATCAAAAAGGCCTGCGCCCGGCCCGGCTTTTCGGAAGCCAAGGCCCGGTAGTAATGCCGCCAGCTGTCGAGGGGGGTTTCATTCTCTTGAATCAAAAAATCCCCGGCGCGGAGACCCGCTTTTTCGGCGGGCGACCCCCCCGCCACCTCTTCCACCTTAAACTTTCCCGTTTCGGGATCCCGTGCGGTCGAAAAACCCAAAGGGAGGGCATCCGGATTTAAAGAAAAAATACTCACGGGAAGTTCCAACTCCTTTCTCTTGCGCTTGAGGGTGAAGCGGCGGACGGTCTCTCCCTTGCCTTCCAAGAGGAAGGGGAAAAGGCTTCCGGGATGAACTTCGTGTCCGTCAATTTTCAGCAAAATATCGCCGTCCCGCAACCCTTGTTCGTAGCCCAGTCCTCCGGGACCGGCTTCACGAATGACGTAACGCGAAAGCGACTCCTCATACCGCAGATGGCATCCCACGATGATGTGTTTGAGGCGCGGGTATTTCTGTTTCATGAGGCGGTCATTCACGCGGCCCGCGAGGAGTTTTTCAAATTGACCGCGCGAGCGGTCTTTTTTCCGGTAGCCGAATAAGTAGAGCCCGTGTTTCCTCTTAAAGTAGGCCTTGATTCCCACCACGGTGACCGACGGGCCATGGTGAACCACGCCGATTTCAAGCATGCAAAATCCCGGGCTCACGAAGGCCGGCTTTTTGGACCAGGCGCGATATTCCTTTCTGAACAAAGGAAAGGTCTGGGTCTGAATGTATCCCCTGGAGGCATCTACAGTGTGGAGGGGAATTTTCTCCTCATTCAGGGTCTCCAAAGTGGCGTTCCAGACTTCCTGGTAATTGCCGGGCAGGGGAAAGGCCTGTTCTTTGGTCTTTGAGGAGGGGGGCAGTGAAAATGCGAAAAGGGGGCTTGAAAATAAAAAGAAAAAAAGCAGGCCACCGTACCGGGCAAGCCTGCTTTTCACACGTTTACCGTTTGGCTGCGGTTTCTTTCAACGCGACTTCGGGACCGGCGGGGGCATTGGCATAGGCATCCGTAGCACTCCACACGTGGTTGAAAATGAAAAGTCCGATGCCCGCCCAAACTTGGGGATAGCCTGCGACGCCGCCGACAACCGAGGTCGTAATAATCGCGGCGACCTCCAAGAGGATCATGGCGCCCGTCTTCATCTTTCCGCCCTTGGACTCCAGCTCCCCGTTGAGATACTGGCCCCACCCCGGAATCACGAGGGAGGCGGCGCCCCGCGTCAAACTGTTTTCCCCGGCAGCATAGGCCGCGCCCGAAGCGCTCAAACAGAAAAGCACCAACACCAACATTGCGACTTGTTTTTTTCTCATCCTTTTTCCTCCTTTGTGCTTTTCTTTAACTTAGGCGATTATACACCACAAAATTCGGCGTCTTGTCAAGCCCTTCCCCCGGACCTTAGCGCAGTGACGGAAAACATCTTTTGGCCGAAGATCCTGTCATTGGCGTAAATCCGGAATTCGTATTCCCCGGCCTGGTCAAAACGGAGGCCTTGGAGGTTAAAAACCAATTCATGGATTTTAAGGGGGTGGTCGATAACAATTTCTTGAGGGATTTCGGCCTTTCCGGCAAGGACGTTGGTCTTCAAGTTGACCAGTTCCAGCCGGAATTTGTACGTCCCGTTGGCTTCGGTGAGTTTGATGTAAACGCAAAGGGAATGGTGGACGCAGGGGAAGGTGGCGGCCCCTATATTTTCGAAAATGCCGATGAGGCTTTTTTTGTGGGTCCCCTGCTCCGTTAGAACGTAGTCGCAAATGAGCATCGCGTTGGACTTGGGGGTGGGCGTCACATTCATGTTGGGCAAGGGATTGTATCATATGTTAGAATTAACTCAGAAGTCGGGGAAAAACTTAAGTCCGGTGAAAGAGGGGTTCCAAAACTATGGCGTTTGATCCGTATCAGTATAAAAGAAGACCCCCTCCTTATCTTTACATCATCGCCGTTGCGGGCCTGGGCCTCGTATGCCTCGTGGCCGGTTTTTTTGCCTCCACGCTTTTGCACCGCTATCTCGAGTCTAAAAAAGACGCCATTGAAGACGCCGAAAAACAAAAGGAGGAGCTCAATAAGCGGCCCGAAACCCTCCTCAAATATTTGACCCCCGAGGAACTGAACCAATTCGACCGGCTCTATGACCAGCGTCAGGTGGAACTGCGGGGCATCATCGAAGCCGGCAAGCAGGAGGGGGCGATTCTCGTCCCTAAAGGAGTTTTTGCCCAGCTTGAAATGATCCAGTCCAAGCTCGATTTCATCGATAAAACCCCCGCTTATACGGAGTCGCAGGCCGTGGTAAAACAATCGTTTCTCAATGCTTATCAGCACCTCAAGGAGGCCTTCGAAAAAGAGATCGATCTTCTAAAAAATTATGAGAAGGAAAGCGAAAATATCGCCTTTATGACGGAGCATATTTTTGAAATCACCTCCAAGGACCAAAAAGCAGGCCTCCGGTTTCTGGACTGCCTTTTGGGTTACCGGAAGCTTCTCGCCGAATCCATCCGCGAAGACCAGCCCGAAGATATCAACCAAGCCCGGGCCAAGGACCTCGTTACCCTGAATTCCCTCACGGACAAATACCGACTCCGCCTGAACGTCCCCGTAGAAGCTAAATAGGGTTACTTAATGCTATAAATTAGCATTTAATTTTAATTAAACTAATTTGAAAAGTGTTTAATTATTGAGTAAACTTGTGGTTAGACTAATTAAATTACTCCGCAAGGGTTTGGCCTTGAGTTTTGAGTTTTGACAGCCTGCTTTCCTTATGAGTGGTCAGAGGCGAAGGGAGCGTCCGGAAAATGAGGCGTTTGGCGGTCATCGGTTTATGCCTGGTGTTTGCGACAGGCTGTGCCCGTATGGATCAGAAACGGGTCATCAGCAGGGATCTCCCTCTGTCTTCGGAAGACCTTGAAGAAATCCGCGCCGGAGACGACAACCACCGGAGACTTTTCGAAAGCCAAAACCCTTACCAACCTCCCGAGTATCGGGTTTACCCCAGCCCGGAACTTCACGCTTATGTAACGGCCGTAGGAATGCGGCTTGCCCGGGTCTCAGACCGGCCGCGCCTTCCCTATCGTTTTTATATCATTGATAGCGACAAAGTAGATCTCTTCGGATTGGGGGGAGGGCGGGTTTACGTCACCCGGGGGTTTTTCACCATTATCGAATCAGAGCATGAGCTTGCGGGCGGGATCGCCCATGAACTCGGCCACATGGCAAATTTTAAATACTCGACGGTCGAAAGACCCAGCAAGGTCAAGAAAACTTACAATGTCCTCATGAAAATTTCTTCCGAGACCCACAGCGCCGGGGGTCCTTACGGGAAGGGGATCCACACCGGTTTGAAGGCCATGGGAACCGCTGCTCCGTATCTCAAAAAACCCTTCGTACCCAACGATGAAAAGAAAGCCGACCAAGATGCAATCCGTTATATGATAAAGGCGGGTTACGATCCGCGGGGACTCGAGCAGCTTGTGGAAAAACTTGCCATCGTCGAGGTGGAAGAGGTAGATCTGTATGTGGATTACATGAGGTCGCATCCGCCTTTTGTGGACCGGCGAAAGGCCCTCGCAGCCAGAATTAAAAAGACTGATTTCAAAAAGATCCATCTTGAAAAAGCGGAACGGATTGAATCCTTTGCCTCTTATGTGGACAAGATCCAAATTGTCCAGGTTAAAGCCGACGTCCGCTGAACGCCCTCCGAAGCCCTTTAACCCGCTTTTCGTTTTTTTAATTCTTGCCCTTCTTCAGGGTTGCGCCCTTGCCCCTCAATTTTCCCCGGGCTTCCCCGGCAAAAAATCAGACCGGGAAAAAGGCCTTTACCGGGGAGTTTTCCATGTCCATAGCCATCACTCCCACGACTCCGACGGAAGCCTCCGCTCCATTTCCCGATCCGCCCGCGGAAAAGGGTTGGATTTTGTCGTCATCACCGACCACAACACCGTGGCGGGAAGGGGCGAGTATGAAAAATCGGGTCTTGAGAAGCTGCCTCTTTTGATCTTTGGAAACGAAATCTCAACCCGCGAGGGTCATCTCATCTCGTTAGGAATCGACGAGGAGATCCAACCTCCGATCGGGGCCCAAGAGGCGATCCGAAAAGTTCGCTCCCTCGGAGGCCATACCGTGCTCGCCCATCCCCTCTGCCCGAAAACCCACTGGAAAGACTGGGGAGTCAAAGAGTTTGACGGCATGGAGGTCTATAATTATGCCTGTGATTTGTACGGGGCCGATAAATTCGCTTTTTTATTCGAATTCCTTTTTCTTCCTCCTTCTCTATTCAACCGCCTCTTCATCAAAGAACCGCGTGAGGCCCTGAAAAAGTGGGATTCCTTGGGGGCCTCCGGCGCTCTTCCGGCCTTTGGAGGAGCGGATGCCCATAGGCAAAAGGCGGCGGGGATTCCCCTTCTCCGCTACCCGCTTTCTTTTGGGGCCATCACAACGTATGTTTTTGCGGACACCCTTTCGGAGAAGGAAATTTTGAAGGCCCTTTTTTCGGGGAAAAGTTTCCTGGCCTTTGAAACCCTGGGCCGGGCCGACCGTTTTTCTTTCGAAAGCCGGGGCGGGGGAAAGCCGAAGAATCTGATTGTGAGCGTTCCCAAAAGGGCTGAAATCAGGCTGCTATTCAATGGCTCCGTTGTCCAAAAGATAAAAGCCCGGTCCCTCACTTTTGAGGCGAACCGGCCGGGCACTTACCGTGTGGAGGTTTTCCGCCATGGCAAACTTTGGATCCTTTCCAATGCGGTCACTGTCTAGATCAACCCCCTCACCCCTCCCTCTCCCCCTAAAAGGGGGAGAGGATAAAGGTGAGGGGGTATTTCAGAAAGTATTTTCCTTGGTGTGTGTCCTCTTCTTTTTCATCGTACAAACGGGGTGCACCGTATGGCGAAACATCCCTTTTAAAAGTTACGAGGTCTCCCCCGTGCCGGACGAGCTGTTGCGCTACTACGATTATGAGAAAAAGCCGCTTGAAGCCGTCGTGATCAAAGAAAAGGAGGAGAAAAAATACATTTTCAGGCAAGTCGAGCTTCCGTTGTATTTGCCCAAGGAAATTGAAATCAAGCCTGCGAACGAATGGAGGGAGGAGATCGCGAAAATCCGGACGACGAATGAAAAGGGCGCCAACGAGTTAAGCCTTCATTACACGAACCGTCTCGACCTTTATCTGCCGAAACGCCGGGGCCAGAGGCCCCTCATTTTGATTTCACCCATCACAGGCGGGAATATGGTGGTGGACCTTTTTGCGAAATATTATGCCGCTCACGGCTATGTGGCCGTCATTGTCCACCGGAAGAAGCCATTCTATGATGAAAATTTGGGACCGGAGCAGGTGGAAAACTATCTGCGGGCTTCGATCATCCGGTTGAGGCAGGCCCTCGATTGGCTGGAAACCCAGCCTGAGGTGGACCCCCAGCGGATCGGCGGCTTCGGTATCAGTTACGGCGCCGTGCTTCATTCGATCTTGGCGGCCATCGAGCCGCGCATCCAATACCATGTCCTCGCCATGCCCGGTGCGCCCTTGCCGGAGATCATCCTTTATTGCCCTGATCCCGGCATTAAGAAACTGGTCATTGGAATGGAAAAAATGGGCTGGAGCCGCGAAAAAATTTATTCGGAACTTAAGCGGACGATCCGGACCGACCCCATCTTTTTTGCCCGCTATATCCGAAAAGACCGGGTGGTTATTTTTTGGGCTCTCTTTGACCGCGTGGTGGGGGCGGGGCGCACCTTCCAGCTTTGGGAAGCCATGGACCGGCCGAAGTTAAAAGTGATTCCCTTGGGACATTACGGGGGGATTCTCGTGCTCCCCTATCTCCAGTTTTCATCCCTCCGGTTTTTCAACGCGCGCCTTTAATTCCTTCGAAAGAGTCTCGTAGTTAAAAGCACGGTATTCGGTCTTGGCCGCGGGAAGCTCGTCGGTGGCATTGGCGACCCAAAATTCAGGGTAGGTGTAAATCACGCTTTGAATGTTTGAGTCGGGTGCGATGGACTGGGCGATCTCGCGCGCCACTTGGGCGTTGATCCAACCGTATTTCTGGCGTACCAGTTCGGCCTGTTTTTTATAACGGACGTCATAGGCACTTGAGCCTTCGGGCGATTCCAGACCCTCTTTTTTCGGGTCGCCGCGGGAGGCCGTCTGGAGATTGCGGATCACGGGGTCAAAGGCCGGGTCGGCCCGCAAGACCGTGCCCTTCATGGGAAAGGCGTAAGCCGAATTTTTCTCCTTGGGATCGTTATCATAAAAAACCTCCGCATGGCGCGCTGTGGTCTCGATGGCAAGGGCCCGGTTTTTCTTGGTGTCGGCAAAGACATAGTTGAAGGCGCTGGTGCGGTCGGCTTTGACGATGATCTCGGCCGCCTCCTCCAAATTGTGGGCCCGCAGAAGGACACGTTTCAAGAGAAAAGGCATGGGCGCCCCGCGCAAAGTTTCGTCGATCGAGTCGGCCCCGATTTGACCCACCGAAATCCCCTCCCGGTTCATCCCGGAAAGAATTCCGATAAATCCGTAATAACCGATGTTGACATAGGGGATCCCCTCGTCCGGCTCGTGGAAAATCAGCGCGGCGAGACGGTGGACGCCAAGTCCCCTCACCCAGTCGAGATTACGGATGTGGATCAGGCGCCCCCCTTGAGTGGCAGGTCCGAAGTAGGCGCCATTCGCACAGTGGAATTCGATCAAGTCCGGGATCGAGTGAAGGCGTTTCACCTCCCCTAAAGACAGGCCGGACCCGTCCGCAAGCCCGCGCATCTCCATAAACTCGTCATAGGAGATGTAGGGCTCCATTTTCCCCCATGAGCGGCCCAGAATGACCCGGATCACCAAGTGGGAAAATCCCGGTACCAGGAGTTTTTTGTGGAGGTACCTGTAAATTTTCTTTTTCTCCGTCCGCATCTCTTTCGACATCAGCCGGCCGTGCTCATAACCCATTTCGTAGGGCGTGCCCCGAAGATAAAGCACGGGGAGCCCATTCTTTGTGATCCGAACCCCCGGTTTTCTTGCGTGGAACCGCCGCGGCGCGTCTTCTAAAAATTCGGCCATCATCCGGTCCATCGTTTTGTGGAAAAAGAAGTCAAATTTTTTCCCGTAAAAACTCACCTGGGCCTCATATTGGGAGCGGTCGAGGTAGTAGCGCCGGGGAATCACGTAGGCCATGTAGTCATTCGCGAAACCGATAATAAGGGGCCGAAAACCCTGGGCTTGGGCCCTGCTTTCAATTTCGTAACCGATCTCGGAGGCCACCTCGCCCGGCAGAGCGATGAAAAGAAAATCCCCCATCCGGACCATTTGAAAAATGGCCTTTCTCGGGAAAAAGCGGTTGCCGAGAAAAGAGGGGACTTGGATTTTCCAAGCGCGGATTTTGACGTTGGGGAGTCTGACCCTTTCTTTTTTTGCCTTCCACTCCCCCTGCAAGGAAACTGGATGGTAAGAAAAAGAGCGTACTTTTTTAAAAAGGGCCTCCCCGTAGCGTTCGGCCCGCTCGGCGGGCGAATCGGCCTCAATCCCCTTGGGCCTCAAATCCGCAGAAGCCCCATTGGCAAAGAGGGCGACCGAGCCCGTGCTTTCTTTCTCAAGAAGCCCCGTTAAAATTCCGGGGAAATCCCCGGAAAAATTAAAATTCGAAGCGGGCAAAATCGTAGGGTGGGCTGAAAAGAATACAATCTGCCCCAAAATTTGAAGGTTCTTCCCCCGAAAGCGCAGCACCCGAAGCTTTGCGGGATAGGCGAGCTTCCCGTCCATCCGGTTTTCCACAAGCTCTTGGGCGTCAAATTCGCCCCATTCGGCACTGGAAAGCGGGGTCTGGTTTTCAAGGGACCCGGTGACGGCCTTTGCAATCCGGTCCGCGGTTTCGTTGAAACGTTTCCGCTGATAGCGGCCGCCGATCATCTTCTGCCAAAAACGCTTCCCGATGGCCCCCGCACCGGAATGCGTGTGGGTGGCGAAAAGAACAAGGCGGGAGTCGTCGAGATCCACCTTCTCCCTGGCTTTTTTTAGGACCGCGTCATGGAGCCGCGCGTCGATTAAGACAAGATCCGCGGAGACAAAAACAAAACTTTTTCCTTCGTGAGTCAGGCTGATCGAGCGGGCAAACAAAGGGTCGTGAACGCCCCGGGAGGGTTTTCCCCGTCTTTTGCCGTAGCCCGAAAGAGGGGTCCCGACGGGCGGGGTGATTTCTTCCCGCGCCGAACCGAAGAAAACCGTCTTCTCTTCGGCCCGGGCCTCCGAGACGGAAAAAACGGTAAGGATTAGACACAGAAAAAAAACAAGGCGTCGCATAAAGTTCCTCTCAAAGTCTGCCTGAATCAGTCTTTCAGTACAAGCGCCACGGGACAATGGTCCGAACCCATCACCCCGGGAAGAATCGGAGCATCTTCAAGCCGGGGCCGGAGGGCCGGGGAGATCAGAAAATAATCGATCCGCCAGCCGATATTCCTTTTACGGCAGTTATTCATCTGGCTCCACCACGTGTAATGGCCCCCTTCTTCGGTAAACTCCCGAAAGGCGTCGATGAACCCGGCCTTCACGAAATGGTCAAACCCCGCCCGCTCCTCATCCGTGAAACCGTGGTTCTTGTGGTTGGACTTGGGGTGCGTGAGGTCGATCTCTTTGTGGGCCACGTTTAAATCCCCGCAGAAAATCACGGGCTTGGTTTTTTCCAATTTTTTGAGAAAGGCGAGAAAGTCCCTGTCCCACTCCCTGCGGTAACCGAGGCGCGAGAGATCCCTTTTGGAATTGGGGGTGTAGACATTGACGAGAAAAAATTCTTTAAATTCTGAGGTGATCACCCGGCCCTCGCCGTCATGCTTCGGAATGTCCATTCCATAGCTCACACGGAGGGGTTTGGTTTTGGTAAATACGGCCGTGCCGGAGTAACCCGCCTTTTTCTCCGGGAAATTCCAGTAAGCATGGCGGGAAGGCAAGTTTAAATTAGCCTCTTCGGGCCGGGCCCGTGTTTCTTGGAGGCAAAGGACATCCGGATCCTCCCCGGAAACAAAATCCAGAAATCCCTTTTTCAGGATGGAGCGGATGCCGTTGACATTCCAGGAGATGAATTTCAAAGGGTTATTTTTTGATAAGTTTCAAAGCGGCGGAGTTGATGCAGTAGCGGAGGCCCGTGGGCCGCGGGCCGTCGTTAAAGACATGCCCCAGGTGGGCGCCGCACTGACTGCAGAGGACTTCGATTCTTTGCATGCCGTGGCTTTTGTCTTCCTCTTCCTGGACGTTTTCTTTCTTCGCGGGCGACCAGAAGCTGGGCCAGCCGGTGCCGGAATCAAACTTGGTCTCGGAGCTGAAAAGCTCGGCGCCGCAGCAGGTGCAGGCATACATCCCCTTTTCTTTGGAGTTGTGGTAGGCCCCGGTGAAGGGCCTCTCCGTGCCTTTCATCCGGCAGACGTGGTACTGCTCGGGGGTTAGCTCCTTTTTCCAATCTTCCTCTGACTTTTTGATCTTTTTTTGAGCCATGATTAAACCACCCGGTTGCGTTTCTTCCCCTTTTGAAAGGCCCGGATATTCAAAGCGATTTCGTGAATCAAGCGCACGCGCGCCTCGCGGCTTGCCCACGCCACGTGGGGCGTCAGTAAAACATTCGGCGCCTTCAATAAAATATGATGCCTGGGCGGAGGTTCTTGAGTCAAGACATCGGTGGCGGCGCCAGCCAAATGCCCCGAGCGAAGCGCCCGGGCCAGGGCCTTTTCGTCCACCAGCCCTCCCCGCGCCATGTTGATGAGAAAGGCCCCTTTTTTCATTTTTCGAAGGGTGTAGGGGCTGATCAAATTCTTCGTGAGGGGGGAAAGCGGGGCGTGGAGGCTTACAAAATCCGATTGGCGAAGCAAAAGACCCAGAGGGACCCGTTGAGGGTTTTGGCGCGAAGGGTAATTTCTTCCCGGGATTTTGGCCACGAGAACTTTCATCCCAAAAGCCTTTGCCACTTGGTGGATTCTCTTTCCGATTTTTCCGTACCCGACAATCCCCAAAACCTTGCCGTAAATTTCCCGAATGGGAAAAGCGGAGTAGGTAAAGAGCGGGGAACGGGACCAGCGGCCGTCACGCGAGGCCCCGTTAAATTTCACCAAATTTCCGGCAAGGGCCAAAAGAAAGGCGAAGGTGAACTGGACCACCGTCTCGGTCGAATATCCCGAAACATTGGTGACGGCAATCCCCCGCTTGCGGGCCGCCTCCAAATCCACGTTATTGGTCCCGGTGGCCGAGAGACAGATGAGCTTTGTCTTTTTGAGGCGGGCGAGGAGGCTTTTGTCAAAAGGGCATTTATTGGTAATGACGATCGTCGCCCCGACCGCTCTTTTTGCGATGCCTTTGGCGGGGGTCAACGCGTGGGTCTTGAACTCTCCCAGGCGTTTGATTTCGGCAAATGAAAGGTCACCGTAATCCACCGTGCCAGCATCGAGAAAAACAATTTTTTCGCGTCTCATGAAGCTTCTATTATAGAATAATGTCAAATGTTCCGCTTAGGATTTGGCAGGGCTCTACTGTTTGCGGGCTGGGTGACTTTAGCGTTTGCCGGGGCGGCGGAAGGGACCGATCCGATGAAAGAAAATGAAAATCTCAAACAAAAACTGGAAAAAGCCACTTTTGCGGGGGGCTGTTTTTGGTGCATGCAGCCTGTCTTCGACAAATTTCCGGGGGTTGTCTCGACCACGGTGGGATACGCGGGCGGGGATAAGGAAAACCCTACTTATGAGCAAGTCTCAACGGGCCGGACGGGGCATACCGAAGCCATCGAGGTAATTTATGACCCCGCCAAAGCTTCTTACGGAAAACTTGCAGACGCTTTTTTCCAAAGCATTGACCCGACTGACCGGGGGGGGCAATTCGCGGACCGGGGATCGCAGTACCGCACCGCCGTTTTTTATCATGATGAGAACCAGAAACGGGAGGCTGAGGCTTCCAAAGAGAGACTTGCCAAATCCGGCAAGTTTGATCAGCCCGTTGTCACAGAAATTGTCCCTGCCTCAAAATTCTACCCTGCCGAGGAATACCACCAAAAATACTACGTCAAAAACGCGGGCCACTATTACCTTTACAAGGTGGGCTCCGGCAGGGAAGGCTTCCTCAAGAAAATTTGGAAGGATAAAAAATAACGCCCGTTTAGCCGATCGCCTCGCCGCCGGTCTCTCCGGTGCGGATGCGGATACACTGTTCGCCATCAGGCCGGTGAGAAAATCGCTCGTGCCCATGTCCCCATATTTTTCATCAGCAGATTTTTGATCATCGTCTTGGCGGCAGGGTATTGGGATTCGAAAAATTTGTGGAGTTCGCTGAAATCGGGATTCATCCGCGAGGAGGCGGTTTAAGATTTTGACGGAACCGTCGCAGTTTTTTTCGGAAAGACCGATCTTGATCTTCATCAAGCACTTCCTCTCCTCCGGAGAAGGATTGTATCAATTACCGCCGCTTATTCAAAGAGGCGGGAAGTTTTTTTTCGGGACTCTCCGGCGCCCCCGACGGGATGCGGATAGGAAGGATGACCATGGGCAAGCCGGCAAACCGGATCCTCCGGAGGATGGCGTAAGCGGTCTCATTGTGAAGAATCTTGTGATACCACTGGGGCTTTTCAAAGACAAGCTCCCCCCCGAAGAAAACGGTGTGAGGATACTTTTCAGCGATCTCGGTACAGAATTGAGAGACGGTCTCGACCACTTCCGTCCCGATCCTGAACTCATAGCGTGCCGGCACGCCGAGCCGGTTTGAAAAGCCCACGTAATTCTTTAAGGCCTCTTCGGTCTTTTTCGTGAGCGCTTCGACCTGTTGGCCGCCTTTAAAGAAATCCGAAGTGACGACGCCCACCGTCAGGAAAATGACGTTTTTGAAAGAGTTGGGGAAGTAGCGGAAAATATTGAGGAAAATATGGATGCCCAGGCCGCTGTAGCCGCCTACCAGAATCACGGCCGTCGGGTCTTCGGGGTTAAACTTGGGGGCTCTCTTGGCTTCAGAGACCTGCGGCAGATTCTCAAAAGTGAGTCCGAGCTCCTGGATCCGCGACGACACCCGCCGGTAGTGCTTGCGGATCATAAAACAAAGGATCACGCAAATGCCCGTAATCGCCGCAGTAACCCAGGCCCCTTCGCGAAACTTTTCGATGATCATGACCCAGAGGATGAAAAAACAAAGCACAAAGCCGATGCCATGAATCAAAACATCTTTCTGCCAGCCGGGTTGGGTCTCTCTATGTTTGACGCCAAAACTAAGCATTCCCGCTTGCGACAAAGAAAAAGTAAGGAACACATTCACGCTATACATCACCACCAGGATGCCGATGTGGCCCCTCGTATAGGCCAGAAGGCCCATGGCCGCGAGTCCAAAAAGAATGATTCCATTTTGCATGGTGAGGCGGTCGGAGAGGGCGGCAAACCTCCGGGGAAGCCAGGAGTCCGAGGCCATGTTGGCCATGACGCGGGGCCCGTCGATAAAACCGGTCTGCGCGGCGACCAAAAGAAGAACAGCTTCCGAAGCGATGGTAACCAGGACAAGGATTTTTCCGAGGCCCACGGAGCCCCATTGGATCGGACCCAAAAGCTCATTGGCAAGGGCGGCATTCAATGTCTGTCCTACGACCGGTCTGACATTCGCCAACATATAACAAAGGAGAATCCCGCCTGCCGTGAAGGCCAGGGAAATTGCCATATACTTCATGGTGCGTTTGCCTGTTTCAACCTTGGGCTCCCGTAAAATGCCGATTCCGTTCGAGACCGCCTCAATTCCCGTATAAGTACCGCCCCCGAGCGAATAGGCATGCAGAAACACCAAGAATAATCCCCATCCTCCGAGCTGGGCCATGCCGGAGTCCAGGCCGCTTTGAACCCCTGCGGCCACGATCTGAACGTCGGGTAAATGAAGCGCTACGCCTCCAAAAATCAAAATCGCATGGGTCACGATAAAGGTGAGGAAAATGGGGGTCAGCACGGCGACTGATTCTTTCACCCCTCTCAAATTCATGACCATGAGGAGGAGAATGGCGGCAAACTCGGTGGGGAGTTTCCAATGGTGAAGGGAGGCGGGTAAAAGGCTGAAAAGCGCGTCTCCTCCGCCCGCGATGGAGACGGTAATTGTTAAAATGTAATCCACAAAAAGCGCGCAGCCTGATACAACCCCCGCGTTCCTGCCCAAAAGCTGTGTCGCGACGATATAACCCCCTCCGCCCGAGGGGAAATGCTCGATAATGCGGCTATAGGCATAGGAGATGATGAAAACAGTCAGGGCAGTGGCCAAGACAAGGAAGATGGCGAGATAAGTGTGTTCTCCCAGGGCCCGGAAACCCGCTTCGGGCCCGTAGGCCGAGGAGGAAAGACCGTCAGCCCCAAGGCCCACCCAGGCAAAGAAAGCGATCAGGGAGATTTTATGGCCAACCGAAGGGTCGCGAAGATCCTTGGCGGGGCCCATAAGGACTTTTCGAATCCTACTAAAGATCGATTCCGGTAAAGCCGGTGCTGAATGGTCTTGTTTCTTCACGCATGCTCCTCTCTTTGCCGACGGGGTTAGCTGACGGGCTAAGGTTGAGAAGCTCACCTTTCACCATGCGGTGATTCGCCCCAAGGGCCTTGAGTCGGTTCCCCCGTTCTCCGTCGTGATTCTTGGTGGGGATTAGGCAATAAGCGCCGGATTATACGCCAAACCGCCACGATGTCAAATCCCCAACATTATAAATGTCGTAAGCTAATGAAATGTCCCCTGGTTCTAGCACATGAAATGTCCCCTTCAACCTTAGGCTA
>Ga0187893_10005834_pt1 | contig 21670 bp, 10 predicted proteins | sample MA1701074metaG_FD_139574 | JGI IMG/M metagenome (GOLD analysis project Ga0187893, IMG submission 139574) | White microbial mat communities from a basaltic lava cave in the Kipuka Kanohina Cave System on the Island of Hawaii, USA - MA170107-4 metaG ...
TCAGCAGACGCAGCCGGCGCAGCCAGCCAAACCGCAACCTGTCCGCACTCGAACGACGGGAAGCAAGACGGATCAGAACAAGTCCGGCGATGAGAAGGACGCGGCTTCCGGACAGTCCGCCAAGCCCGGCGCAAGTGGAACCGAGGGGGCGAGCGCGCCGAAAAAGACCGGCCGGACTCGCACAACGTCAACTCCTCCGCCAAGGCCGGTGAAACCGGCTGACCCTTCGTCGACGCCGGATACGACCAAGGACGAATCGGGAAAGATCAAGATCGACCCGGAGGTGCAGAAGAAGATCGACGAATTGATGCAGCAGGATGCGGCCAAAGCGGCGGGCGCGGTCGATCCTTCGGCGACTCCTCCAAACGTCGGGGCGGACCCGGATGGTTCGGGATCCGCGGAACCGAATCCTGAAGGTTCTGAAGGCGCGCCGCCGAATCCGTCCGGCGGACGTTCGCCGTCCACGCGATCGACGAGAACCAGAACGCCCCCCACGGATCCGAATCAAGGAGGCGTGCCGGACGCGGGCGGCGCCCAGCCGACGCACTCGATGAATCCGACGGGAATGGATGGCGGGGGACCGGCGCCGCCGGAGGGTCCGTCCACCCCCATCCACATTGAGCCGGCTATTGACAATTCGCCGCCGGAGGACCGGCGATACGGTTTCAGCATCAAGGAGGGCTCCTACGAACAGTTGATCGAGGGATTCGCCCGGCAAACGGGACTTGGCGTGCTCGGCGACGCGCCACGCGACGGCAAAGTAAATTTCGTGACTACGGAGGAACTATCCTTCAACGAAGCGCTGAGCCGCGTTCGAATGCTCTTGTTCAACTACAAGCCGCTGGAGCCGTTCTGGCTGGAGCGGCAGGGGACGCACCTGCAGGTCATTCGCGTCAACGATTTTTACCGATTGATTGGGCGAAATCGAATGTTTGAGAGCGTGGACGATTTCCGGACGGCCCATTTGCCGGCAGATGAGTTGGCGCTGGTGAAATATACGCCCAAGACGGGATCGGTGTCTGATTTGCGGCAAGTGCGGGATTTTCTGCCGGATTATTTCCGGGTGACGCCGCTCGACGATCAGAACCGCGTAACGCTATTCGGGCTTGTCAGCGACATTGAAAAGTATTTGGGGTTGATCGACTTTTTCGCGGCCAAGGGATCGGATCCGCGGAACATCGAGCGGATCGACGTTCATTTCGTTCTTCCGAGCGAGGCGGTCAACAAGATTCGGGCGCTGATCCCTGACCTGGAGGGTGCGGGCCGGGTCCCCACGGTGTCCACGCGCCGCGGCGCGCAGCAGCCGAGTCCGCTGGACAACATGCAGGAACCGCCGGTAAGCATTATTCCGGAGGATTTGCAGGGATTCATTCTCGTTCGGGCGATGCAGAACAAGATCGACGAGATCAAGGCGATCATGCCCTTCATCGACGTGGATACGAGCGGGTCGGCGTTTCAGCCGGTCATTCTCAAGCTGGATTATGCGTCGGCGGAGGAGGTTGTGGCGACGATTCAGCAAGTATTGGCGGCCGGTACCTCACCGGCGAACGCCCCGCCGGTGCCTCGGACGACCAGGAGGCCCAAGAAAGGAGCGGATGCCGGCCCCACGCCGGTTACCGCAGACTCGGTGACGCTGCTGCCACATCCTTCGGAGAACTCAATCATCGTGCTGGCGGATGAGGCCGGCGTCACGCGCGTGCGCGAGCTGGTGAAACTATTCGACGTAAAGCGGGACGTGGGTCCCGTTCGCATCGCCCTCCAACGGGCCGATGCAAACGAAGTTCATGCCGCCCTGACCACGGTGATGGGATCGGGTCCGAAGGGGAAAGTGCTGGATCGCTTTCAGGTCGTCGTGGATCCGAGCGGTGGGGCGCTGTGGTACAGCGGCCCGGAGGCGGACTTGAGGCGAGTCCAGGAGTTCGTCGAGGCGCTGGATGTACTGGAAGAACCTGTCTCGCTTCACACGGTTCGCGTGTATCACCAGACGCCGACGTTTATCGCGGGGATGCTCCGCGAAATGGACGGGGGCGGCGCGGGCATGGTCGCGTCGGCGCCGTCGGACAAGAAGTCACGCGCCCGGCGGGCGAGCAAGGCTGTCGCGGCGTCGAAGTTCACGCCCGATGACGCGCAGAAAAAGCTGTACGTGCTTTGCTCGGAGGCGGAATGGGAGAACTTTCGAAAACTGATCGAGGAGCTGGACAAGGCCGACGAGGCGGTGTTCGTCCGCGTGCCGGTGACGCATCTTTCGTCAGAGGCCGCGCTCGACCGTCTGCAAGGAATGATCGCCCAGTTGACGGCGACGGATGACACTGTGCAGTTTCTTCCGAGCGACGGAGCGATTCTGGTGTATGGGGCCGGTCCGCCGCAGATTGAGAAGTTGAAGCAATTCCTTGTGGAGATCGACAAGCCGTCGAACGTGGAGAAACGGACGTTTGAGATTCTTCATGCCGACGCGGGAGACGTGAAGGCGGCGATCGAAGCGTTGATCACGGAGTCGCCGGTCAAGTCGAGTCGTCCCAAACGGGGGAAAGACGGGAAGTCGGGGACGGTCGATACGTCGGTTTCGTCGGAGCTGACCATAATCCAGGTTTCGAATCGGTTGATTGTGCAGGCTGCGCCGGATCGAATGGTTGAGATCGCGGCGTTGGTCGAGGAATTGGACGTGGCTGAGGGTCAGGCCGAGGTCCGCATTTTCAGCGATTTTCCCAAGGGGGCGGACATTCAGAGCATTTCCGACACGATTTCCACGGTGCTGACCGGATCGAATCGCCCCAAGGGCCGCGACGCGGGGCGCGGCGAGGGGCCAAAATTCATCCCCCAGCCCGCGGCGGGGCGGCTCGTGGTCATCGCCGACAAGGGTCAGCTGGAGGAAGTTGAAAAGCTTCTGACGGTGCTGCGGACGGAAGTCGAGGCGACGCCCTTTGTGGTCGCCTACGTGGACGTGATTCACGCCGATCCGGAGGAACTCATCGAAGCCGTGAAACCGCTGCTGGACATCAAGATCAAGGGACTTGTGCAGGCGGGAGAGCTTGACGAGGGTGGCGAGGACATCGTCGCCCAGGCGGCGCCGAAATCGGGCGCGAAGCGGCGCACCAAGACAGAGTACTCCACGGACCGTTATCACCTTGGCGCCGACGCCCGGAATCGGCGGATCGTTATTGCGGCGCCGCAGGTGGTTGTGGATCAAGCCAAGGAGCTGATCGCCCAATTCGACCAACCGGAGCAGGTGAAGGACGAGGAGCAGGTGGTTTTTCGCACGCTGGAGCTCGCCAACGCGTCGCCCGGCGAGATGGTCAAGGCCATCAAGGAAATGGCGGGGAAATCATCGAAGAAGGGCGCGGGCAAGAGCAAGACGACCGGGAGTGGGCCGGCGGAAACCGCTCCGGGCGTGTCCTTTTCCATCAGCGAGGCGCCGGGCGGCGGAGCGGTGGTCCTGCACGGGACGCTGTCCGACGTGGACGAGGCGACGGAATGGGTCAAGCACCTGGACGCGATGGCGACGCGCGGGCGGGTCATCAAGGTCTACGAGATCAAGAATTCGGACATGAAGGCCCTCGTGGAACTCATCTCCAACGTGGTCGTCGATGTTCCGCTTTCGCGTCCGGGTGCGAAGGCACCCAGGCCGATGGCGGGCAAGAAGGATGACTTCGCGAAAGAGGACGAGGATTCAGAATTTGAGACCGTCAAGACGTTTTCCAGCGCGGACGTGTTTATCAAGGCCGACATGATCAGCGGGAAGATGCTGGTGGCGGCGACGGCGGCCAAGATCGCGATCATTGACGACATTGTGAACAAGGTCGAGGGGGGGGAGGAGGGACAAGAGCCCATTCTTGTTCCGGATGTTGTGATTCCAAGAAGAATCATCGACCTCCAATATGCGGATTCCTATCAGGCCGCGGATGATCTGGCGGCGGTTTTGAAAATCCAGTGGAATCCGAGCGATGAACTCCCGGACGTGGAGGCGGCGGGATTCGGGGAGACGGAAGCGATCGCGGTTTCGTATCCGTACGAGGATCGCTTTCCGGAAATTGAGGATTTGGTCAAGAAGTACGTGGACAAGCCCAAAAAAGAGGACGTGAAGATCAAGAAGAAGTCGTTCCCGGTTCCGAAGGGAATGAGCGCAGAGGCGGTGGCGCAGTGGCTTGCGACGAACAATCCGGACGCGGTTGTTGAACTGGTCAATCTTTCGCCCCAGAGACCAGAAGATAGATATGATATCGAGAAACTGACGCCTCCGCAGAAGGGGTCCGAGGCGGTCAAGCCCGCGATCAAACCGAGCAACTCCAAAGGCAACGGAGAGCGATCGGACTCTTCGAAACCCAAAAAGCCCGCGGCGTCGGACAGGGGGGCGAAATCGCACCCCTGCGTGCTCCCTTTGTCGATGCTCGCCGCTGCGAATTCGGTGATGGCGGTTCATTTCGGTCAACCGGAGGATGAAGACGTTCCGCCTGATGATGAATTGCTCGAGGAAGAAGATCCGGGCGAAACGGAAGTTTACATACCGCCGCAGCCGGATTTCGGGGACGAACTGATTCGCGGGGCCGTCGGAGCGCAGGAGAAATCGAAAGAGTCATCCGACGAGGAGGAGGATTCGGAAAAATCGACGTCGGGCAAGTCCGCCAGCGGTCCGATGAAGATTTACTACGACAACGACCGGGGCGTCTTTGTCATCGAGGGGCAATCAGGAACCATCAAGGACATCGAGGACCAGCTCGACGATTTGAAGAAGGAAATCGAGGAATTTCCGGACAAGCCTGACATTCGCATCTACCGCGTGAAGTACATCGACGTGATGCTGGCCAAGGACATTCTGGAAGAAATGTTCAACATGACGAAAGCGCAATCGGGCGCGATTCAACAGGCGCAGCTTCAACAAATGCGGGCACAGCAAATGGCGAATCGGGCGCAGCAGGGTCAGGGCCCGCCCGGTCAGCAGGGTTTGCTGAATCGGGGAGGGCAGGACGATGACCAGGGCGGCGCAGGTCAACCCGGAGGACAACCGGGTGGACGCCCCGGGCGTCAGCAACCCGGCGCACAGCCAGTTCAGATGCCGCAGATTCCGGCCGCGGGGGTTCGCATTTATCCCAATCCGCGCGATCGAACGCTCATCCTTCGAGCGGAGACCAGCCAGTATCCGCAGCTTCTCGAACTGCTGGCGACGATTGACCAGCCCAAACCGATCGACAGTTTCATGCGTTCGTTTCCGCTGAAAAAGCTCAATGCCGTGGAAGTGGAGGAAGTGCTGCGGGAAATGCTGGGTCTGGACGCGGCGACGGGGGCGCGAAGGGCGACTTCACGGACGAGCGCTCCCGGCGCGGGGGGCGCGACGGGTTCGTCCGGTCCGCCGCCAAGCACTGGATCCCTGCCTCGGACGGTTCTTCAAGAGACCGTCACCGGAGCCAGCCAGCTCGGCGTTGATCCCGGCGACATCAAACTGTTCGCCAGCGAAGCGACGAACACGATCCTGGCGACGGCGCCGACGGCGGCGCTGGATTTCATCGAGGAAACGATCCAGAGCCTGGAAAGCGGCGACCTGCCGGAGCGGGTCACGAAATACTACGAAATCCGCAACGGCAGCGCCGAGGAGATCGCGGAATACCTTGAATCTCATTTCAGCGAAACGACCACAAGCAAGAAGTCGAAGCGCCCGGCGACCGACGGCGGATCGGCGACATCGGCTCCTTCCGGCAAGGCGGCCAACGCCCCGAGCTTCATTCCGTTTCCGCGGCTCAACCTGCTCACCGTGCAGGCGACGCAGGCGCAAATCGACGAGGTGGACAAGATCATCGAGCGCTTCGACGCGAAGGGTCTGACGGAGGACTGGGATTCGATCATTTTGTCCTACGCCGACGCGGAGATGGTGGCGGACAAGCTGACGGACATGTACGGCGGAAAGGCGAGCGAGGCGGGCAAGGCCGGGGAGGGGCGGCGGGGCGGCAGCGTTTCAACGCCGAAATTCATCGGTGAATCTGGCGGCGGCGTGGTGTTCTACAATGCACCCGAAACGCTGTGGGACGAGATACTCGGGGCGGTCGCCAAGATCGAGAATCAGTACAAGCAATCTACGGGCAAGCCCCGCGTGATTGAGCTCAAGCACGCCTCGCCCAGCGACGTGGCAGAGGCGATCGAAAAGGCGTACGACTTCAAGAAGGGGGCGGGTAAGGAAAAGGGCGCGGGTCAACCGAAGTTCACGTTGGCTGCCCACGATCCCAGCAAGCGGATGTTCGTCAGCGCCAACGACGTGCTCTTTTCGGAGATCGAGTCGCTGGTCAAGCTGCTGGATCAACCCGTGGGCACGCTGGGGGCGGGAGCGGAGTTCCGCATTTATCCGCTGCAATACGCCAATGCCAAGACGGTCCACGCCCAAATGACCAAGCTGGTGACGAATTACATGACACGGTTGGGACCGGACGCGAAGGACAACGCCTCGGCGATGGCGTTCAGCGTGGAGCCGGACGACGTATCGAATTCGCTTATCGTCCTCGGCGGGCCGGCGGTGCTTGGTTTCGTAGAGGAGAATCTTAAGAAAATCGACACGCCGGCGAGCAAATCATCGCAGCAAGACACACACGTGATCGAAATCATCAACGGCGACGCCACAGCCATCGCGGCCACACTGAACGAGGTTTTCGTACGGTCCAAGCCGAAAACGTCGGAAACCGAGGGTCCGCCGATCACCATCTCCGCAGTCGCAGGGTCGCGCACCATTCTGGTGAGCGCCAACGCGGTGGACTTCGCGAAAATTCAGGCGGCGGTGAAGGAACTGGATAGCGAGGAAGTCGCGGCGGGGGGCGAGGTGCGGATCATCACATTGCTGTACGGCGACGCGACGGAAATCCACACGGCCATGCAGGAGTATTTGCGCAAGGCGACGAGCGGGGCGGGCCGGGGGGCGAGCCTCATCGGCGACGTTCGCATGAGCGTCATGGCCCAATCCAACGCGATCATGCTCAGTGGGGCGAGGGAACAGGTCGATCGTCTCGAAGGCATCGTCAAGGGCATGGACATCGCGGGGGAAAAGGGCAGCGTCCCGCAGATCATCCCGCTGAAGTTCATCAATTCGATGGTGCTGCTGCCGAACCTGGAAAAAATCTTCAACGATCCGAAAGGCGGGGCGGGGCGGAAGAACTACACGCCGCCGATCATCACGGCCGACGAAACGTCGAACGCCTTGATCGTGCGGGCGACGCCGGCGGACCTGACCGCGATCGAGGGGATCATCGCCAAGATGGACATCGAGGGATCGGGCGACAAGTCGACGTACCGCATTGTGAAGGTCGCGGCGGGAGTCAACGTCACGGATTTGGCGGAGAAGGTGGAGACCTCACTCAATGAAAGTGCCCAAGCGCGGGCGGGTTCGTCCAAGGGAACGCAGGTGCCCAGTATTACGGCGATGCCCGACGTTCGGACGGGGTCGATCATTCTTTCCGGCAGCGCGACGCTGTACGCCGAGGCCGAGTCGCTGATCAAAAGGCTCGAGGAGATGGGCCCCACGGGCGACAAAATCACGCGGGTGATTTCCGCACCGCGTACCAAGGCGGACGACGTTCAGCGGTTGATCGACATGTTGACGCAGCAGCAGGGCGAGGCGAGGCGAAGCGGAGGCGGAGGCGCGAATAGGCCCCGGTCGAGTACGACGAGAAGCCGTCCGTAATTGAGATGGTGTTCGCCGTCCCCATGGCGCGTTGTTCCGCGAGCTTTCAAGGAAATCGGCGCTGAGGTACGATTCGCATGGTTTGAGTGGAAGCGGCTGGGACATGGATGTTACCGGCCGAGAGGAATCGAGGGTTGGTTATGAATCGACGATCGACGCCTGAGGATGGAAACCGACTGACGTTGAACCCAAGATCGCGTTCGCGTGGTACGGCGACTCCCCTGTTTCCCCCCTTGGAAAGGGGGGAGGCCGGGCGTGTCCTCTTTTCGATGGGCACAAGCACATGGGCGGGATGTATCTGCGCGGGGATGCTGCTTTTTGGCGGGGCCGCATGGGGGCAAGCGCAGCGCGAGCCGGTTCGCCGGCCGGGGCAGGGACGGGAGCGCACCTTGCAACCTCAGCGTCCCGCGCCGCAGCGACCGGTTCAGCCGCAGCGTCAAACTGCAACTGCCGATGAGCAAGTCCAGCCGCAACAACAAACTGGAAATCAGCCTGCCCGCGAGAATGAGGAAGAACAGGCGGGGGAGAATCCGCAAGAGGCGGGCACCCCGGATCGACCCCGGACGACCGAGCCCGCGCCCCAGGGTCAGCGCCCGCAGGCGCCCGCCAAACCGCGCGATCGCATTGACGATTTGGTCAAGAGTCTTGATCCCGAGGTCCTTGCCCGATTGGCCGGCGCGGAAGTCACCGTGGAGATGGTCGGCGATCAGGTCATCCTCGCAGGACCGGAGGAGGCGGTTCGGGCGATTGAATTGATGATCCGGGCCCTGGAAGTGGAGAGCGAGGCCAAGGCGAAGGTCCTTCAGATCGTGCAGGTCACGGAGCGCGACGCAAACGAGATTTCTCGACAGGTGCAGCAGGCTGTCCGCGACGCGAAAAAATTTCCCGCCCAGAAAACGGAGGACCAGGTTTCCATTACCGCGCTGGCCAACAACATTTTGCTGGTTGCGGCCCTTCCCGAAGACATCGAACAGGTCGTGGACATCATCAAGCAAGTGGACGCCGTGCCCGATCCGCTCGGGAAGATTGAGTTGATGCGTTTCGAAATCGAGCATCGCAAAGCGACCGACGTGGCGAAGGAGTTGGAGAAGGTCATCACGACCTTGCGGAAGGCGGCCGGAGCGAAGGCCGAGCAGAGCAAGCTGCAAATCATTCCCAACAACGCGAGCAATACGATCACGGTGACGGCCCGCGAGTCGGAGCGGGAGAAAATTCAGGCGCTCATTAACGAGATCGACGTGGAGCCGAAAAAGGGTTTCGGCGACTTGAAACTGACCGTTTTCCCGCTGATTCATTCCAAAGCCAGCGAAATGAGCAAAGTGATTCAGGACCTTCTCAAGACGGAGGTAAAGGCCCAGCAGGACGCGGTGACCGAACTCATCATCCGCCTGCGGATCAGCAAGGCGACGCCATCGGGCGAGATCATTGATTTGCCGCCGCTCGACATGCAGCGCCCCATGCGGATCATCGCCGACGACGGCACCAACAGTTTGATCGTGGCGACGGCCGAGGAAAACGTCGTCCCCATGGGGGAGTTGATCCGCCTGATGGACGGCGTTCCGCTGGCGGAAGAATTCACCATTCGCGTATTCCCCATGCGCTTCGCCGACGCCGAATCGGTCGGGGAAACGCTCAAAAAGATGTTCGACGACGGGAAAAAACTCACCGAGGACCCCGACGGCGGCGGCAAGGGAGGTTCGCCATCAGGTGACACGGGGAAGGCACTGGTCTACAACATCGGCATCGCCGCCGACGTTCGCACCAACACGCTCATTGCGTCGGGTCGACCGGAGCAGTTGAAGCTCATCGAGCAGATCGTCGGGGAGGTGGACCGGCCCGCGACGGCGCTGAAATTTCCGTTGAAGCTCATTCCCCTGGAATTCACCGACGCGACGCAGCTTTCCAAGACGATAACGGAACTCTTCGATCAGCGCTTGGAAGCGGCGCAGAACGCCGGTTCCGACAAGTCGGCCCTCGAACGCGAACGGATTTTCCTCAGCGTCGATCTTCGCACCAATTCGCTGGTTCTTTCCGCGTCGGAGGAGAACTTCGCGGAGATCAGCGGCATCGCCAAGCAGCTTGACACCAAGCCTTCGCGGCTCTTCGACCAGATTCGCATTCTCCGCTGCGAGCGGCTCAACGCCGTGGACCTAAAAACCAAGATCGAGGAACTCTGGAAGCGAAAGGCGGATATGCGCCGCGAAGCCGAGCTTCTCGAAGACATCCCCGTCGTCGCGGTTGACGAGCGGAGCAACGCCCTGCTGATCGCCTCCAGCATTGAGGACTACGACGAGATCCAGCGGCTGGTGAAAGCCCTCGACTCCCAGCCCATGATCGACGACACGCGGCTGTTCAAGCTTGAATTCGCCGACTCCACGGTCATTGCCGAATTGCTCAAGGAATTGTTCGACGGTCTGGCCGGTCAGTCGGAGTCGTTCAAGGCCCCGACGATCATTCCCGATCCGCGCAGCAACGCCCTTATCGTCGCGGCGACACGAGACGGCATGGAGCGCGTGGCCGACGTGGTCAAGCGCCTCGACGTGGAGGCGGGACCGCTGACCGCGATTTTCCGTGTGTACACGCTCCGCCACGCCTCGGCTTCGCAGCTCGCCAACCGCGTGCAGGAATTGTTCGACTCGCGGAAAGAAGGCGATCAGAAGACCAGCACGCCGGTCGTCATATTGGCCGAGGAAAGCTCCAACAGCCTCGTGTGCAGCGCTTCGCGCGACGATCATGAAGTTTTGACGGGTCTGTTGGAACTTCTCGACAAACCGTCGACCCTTGCCCGGCAGTTCGGCATCTTTCCGTTGAAACTTGCCAAGGCTGCCACGGTCGCGGAAAAGCTGGAGAGTCTGTTTAAGGCCCAGGGCGACGGCGCCACGGGCCGGGCCGACGCCATCGCCGCCGAGGCCGACGAGCGGACCAACTCGATCATCGTTTGGGCGTCGCCGACGCAGATGGCCAACATCGCCGAAGTCATCGCGAAGCTGGATACCTCTTCTCCCGTTGTTGAAATGATGGTGCGGGTGATTCAGCTCAAGCAGGCGCTGGCCGAGGATTTCGCCAAATTGCTCGAGGAAACCCTGGTCGGCGAAAACGCGGGCGCCGACGACGAAAAGGCCATCATTGTCTCGTTCCTTGAAAAGAACGCCAAGGGCGACGACGTGGTCCGCAAACTGCTTCGCCAGGACATCAAGATCAAACCCGATCCGCGGACGAATTCGCTGATGGTGATGGCCCCCGCGGACAGCATGGCCATGCTGGAGGCCATGATCCGGGATTTCGACCGCATCCGGCCCATCACGTCTGAAATCCGATTGTTCCCGCTGATCAACAGCGATTCAAAGACGATGGCCGACCAGTTAACCGAACTGTTCAAGGCCGAAGGCGGGACCGCGGAGGGCGAAGCCAAGAGTCAGCTTGTGTTCGGCGACATCACCGGTGAGACCGAACTCGCCAGCGTTGGGCAGGAACTCCGTTTCGCCGCTGACACGCGAACCAATACGCTGATCGTCGCCGGAGCGCCCGTTTACCTACAAATGGTCGAGGACCTTGTGCATTACCTCGATTCGCAGGCGGCCGAGGATCGCATCACGGAAGTGATTCCAACGAAGTATAGAACGGGAAGTGAACTTGCAACCGCGGTGAAGGGTTTCGTCGATCAGGAATTGGCCGTCGTCGGCGAAGGCGAGGATGAGGAGTCACGTTCACGACGGCAGGAGCGTCAAGTCTCCATCGAAAGTCTCGGCGACGCCGAAAAGGGCAGCAACGCCCTCGTGGTCGGCACGAGCCGCCGGGCGTATCAACAGACCATGGATATGATCCAGGCCCTCGACCGGCCCGAGCCGCAGGTGATGATCTCTGTTTTGATCGCCGAGGTCACGCTCAGCGACAACGTCGATCTCGGCGTGGAAATCGCCGGGCAGGACCTGCACTTTTCCGAAGACGCGATTGTCGGTCCCAACGGAATTATCCAGGGCGAGGACTTCGACTATGTAAGTGGTACGGACCTGGGCGCAGCCGGATTGGGGTTGGGCGGATTCAATTTCACCATCACCGGCGAGGACTTCAGTTTCCTTTTCCGCGCCCTACAGCAGGACAGCCGGCTGGAAGTGCTTTCCCGCCCACTGCTCATGGTGCGCAACGGCGATGAGGGGAAAATCACCATCGCCGATCAGGTCCCCATCGTCGAGTCATCGCAACTAAGCGACACGGGCCAGACCCAATCGACCATCGGGCGTGAGGATGTCGGTATCGTCCTCACCGCGACGCCGACCATCAGCCCGGACGGTTACGTCACCATCAAGATGAAACAGGAAATCTCCAACATCAGCGGCGAAAACATTCAACTGACGGAGGGTGTTTCGTCGCCGGTGTTCTCCACGCGAGAGGTGGATACGAACATCACCGTCCGCGACGGCGAAACGGTGGTCATCGGCGGGTTGATCCAGTCGCGCGATTCTCATGGCGAAAACAAGGTGCCGATCATAGGCGACATCCCCGGTTTGGGTTGGCTCTTCCGCACGACATCGGTGAAGAAGAGCCGGACGGAGCTTCTCGTGGTGCTTACGGTGGACATCCTTCGGACCGTGGAGGACGTAAAGGCCATGTCCGTCGAACAGCGCGACAAGTTTGAATTGCCTGACACAATCCGGCAGAATCCGTTGATGGAGGGTCTGCGGATCAAGCCGCAGGACACCATGCTCGGACCGAAGGATATTTCTCCCACCACGCGGGTGGAAGAGCAGTCGCTTCCCGGACCGCGCAAGGAAGAACGGGAGCAATTCGGCCCCAGGCCCAAGACGTACGGCCCGGCGATTCCCCGGCCCGCGAGTACGACCACCACCAGCGCCTCGGCGAAAGTCTACGGCCCGCGGATCGCCCGGGGCGCGGAGTCGGAACAGAACTGATGAATCGCCACCGCCGTCTGCTATGTGCTTTACTGTTCGGCGTGTCGCTCCTTGCGTCGGCGGGTTGCCATTCGGCGGGCAAGGGTTCGACGCGGGGTTCCTCGTCAGGGCGGGGCAAGAGCGAGCCCATTCGAAACGTCGTATGTCTTTTCGATCAAAAACCCTGGATCAACGCCGATGCCCAGGGCGACCGCGATCCCGAAGGAATCCGGTATCGTGTATTTCTCGATGACGGCAAGGGCAAGGGCGTGCTGCGCGACGGAGAGTTCCGGATCGAGATGTACGAAATCGGGCGGGACGCAACCTCCGGACAGATGAAACGAACGTTGGTCAGCGACTGGGTGTACGGGACCGACAAGTTCCGAACGGTCGAGGCCAAGGTTTTGGGGAAAGGGTATCATCTCGCCTTGCGCTGGGCGAAGAAGGGCGTCGTCGGCCGGGAAATCGAGTTGATCACACTCTTTGAAGATCCGGAGGGCAACATTGCCCGTTCCGGAACGCGGCGCCTTCGCGTACCGAAGTATGAATCATAGTCATGCTCTTCGATTCGCGCAGTCCGTTCGCTTGACCCGTGTACTTGTCGCCGCGGCGTTGATGGCAACGTCGGCTTGCCGTCGCAACGAGCCCGCTTCCGCGAACGACCTCCTTTCCCCTATGGAAACCGCCCGGCGAATCCACGAACTTCGCAACGCGGGTAGCTTTTCGGAGCTCGGCCGGTATCTGCTCGCCGAACAGCGGGAGGTTGTTCTCTCCGTTCTGCGCGCCGTCGATCACCTGGCTGCCGCCGATCAGCAATTGCGATCCGCCGTGGAGTCGCAACTCGGTCCGGCTGACGTCGCCGACTTCGATCATTCCGACCTCGTGAATTCGGTCGGCTTGTTTTCCCGCGACCTGGCCTTCATCGAGGAAGAGATCAACGGCGAAGAGGCCGGGGTGATCATTCAGGTCGCCGATCGCCTGCCCCTTGAACGTGCCCAATTCGTTCGAAGGGACGGCGCCTGGCGCGTGCGGACGGATTCGCCGATTCCGGAGATGCCGGGGGAAATCGAGCGATTGGCGGAGATTCTCACGGACGAGGCCAGTCGATTGCGGGAACGTCAACTTTCCGCCGCGCAGCTTCGCAAGGAACTGGATTCGCGGATTCTGGCTGCGGGCCGACGATTGGACGCCCTGACCCGTCGATCCGGCGAATCGGCCTCAACCTCCGTTCAAGGCGACGGCAGCCCGCCCGATTAGTAAACTTACATGAAGGCAGCGACCAAAATCCACTGCCCGCATCGAACTGCGGTTGCGAGGGGTCGTCGGCTGCCCCGTGTGAACCTTGACCATGAACAGCTCGCCTGCCAAACGGATTTATTCTCGGTCAACGGACCTTTGCGAAGTCGCTTGCAGGGTTCTCGTCGGCGGCGTTAACAGTCCGGTTCGGGCGTTTCGGGCGGTCGGCGGGACGCCTGTTTTCGTCGAGCGCGTCGAAGGACCTTACCTCTTCGACGTGGACGGCAACCGATACGTTGACCTGGTCGGAAGCTGGGGGACGGCGATAGTCGGTCACGCGCATCCGTACGTCGTCGAGGCCGTTCGCAAAGCGGCGGAGAGGGGACTCAGCTTTGGGGCCTGCTGCGAGGCGGAATCCCGACTCGCGGAGATCATCGTCGGCGCGATTCCCTCTATCGAATGGATCCGATTCGTCAACAGCGGAACGGAAGCCACGATGAGCGCTCTGCGCCTGGCGCGGGCGGCGACCGAGCGCGATCGGGTGCTCAAGTTCATCGGTTGTTATCACGGCCACGTGGATTCGCTGCTTGTGGCGTCTGGATCGGGCGCAGCCGCGCTCAGCGTTCCGGATTCCGCCGGGGTCTCGCGTTGCTTCGCGGCGTCCACGGTGCTCGCACCGTACAACGACTTGGCGGCCGTCGAGCGAATCATGTCGGAACTGGGCGCAAAGATCGCCGCCATTCTAGTTGAGCCGATTGCGGGGAACATGGGATTCGTGCCCCCGGTGGACGGTTTCCTCGAGGGGTTACGCCGGGTTTGTGATGAGCAAGGATGCCTCCTGATCTTTGACGAAGTGATGACCGGATTTCGCGTCGCATGGGGCGGATACCAAAACGTGTGCGGCGTGCGCCCTGACCTGACTTGTCTAGGAAAAGTGATCGGCGGGGGCATGCCCGTGGCGGCCTATGGCGGTTCGCGCGTGCTCATGTCGCGCGTGAGTCCGTTGGGACCTGTGTACCAGGCCGGGACGCTGAGCGGTAACCCGGTGGGGATGGCGGCGGGGATCGCCACGCTGGAGCTTTGCCGAACTGATGGATTCTATGAAACACTATTGGCGAGGACGGGGCAACTGACGGAGCGATTAAAAGCGGTGGCATGGGAAAAAGGTGTTCCGCTCTCCATGGGATGTTGCGGCGGGCTGTTCGGGTTTGCATTTTCTGAACGCCGGATTCGGAATTTCGACGACTCTCGGACCTGTGACCACAAACGATATGCGGCGTTCTTTCACGCTATGCTGGATCGCGGCGTGTGGTTGCCGCCGTCGGGGTACGAGGCCATGTTTCTTTCGTCGGCGCACGATGGCGGCGTGATCGACAATATCGTGGAGGCGGCGACGGCCGCTCTGGAAGGATTGCCTCGATGACCCGGATTCGCGTGGGAACAAGGGGCAGCGACCTGGCGCTTGCGCAGACGCGCTGGGTCTGCGATCAGTTGTCCGCGGTGGATCCCTTAGTTGCATTCGAAATCGTTATCTGTCAAACGGAGGGCGACAAGCTTGCACTGAACGAATCCGAAGGGTCCCTTCCGCTCGGCGCCTTTTCGAAAAACGTTGAACGGGACATTGAATCGGGTGAAGTCGATTTTGCGGTGCATAGTTACAAGGATCTCCCCACGGCGCCCACGCTAGGACTGGTCATCGCCGCCGTTCCGCAGCGTGAGGTTCCGCATGATGTATTGATTACACGTGCCCAAGTGGAGTTGCATTCTCTGCCCCCAGGATTTCGCGTAGGAACGGGAAGTCCGCGGCGTGCGGCTCAATTAAGAAGGCTGGCGGACGTTGACATCGTATCGATTCGGGGCAACGTCCCCACGCGGATTGCTCGCGTTGAGAATGGGGAACTGGATGCAGTGGTCATCGCGGCAGCGGGGATTCGGCGATTGGGGCGACGGGTCCCGAATAAGATCGAACTGCCGATCGACGACTTTCTTCCCGCGCCGGCACAAGGCGCCCTAGCCATCCAGACGAGTGCGAAGAGCGCATGGATTCCGCTTCTACGCAGGATGGAACATCGGGAGAGCCGTTTGGCTGTGGATGCCGAGCGTGCGTTTCTTCATCTTTTTCAAGCGGGATGCCAACAGGCCATTGGCGCATGGGCAATGGTTCAAGATTCCGTGATTCAATTGAAGGGCGAGTTTTTCAGTCCTGACGGTCGAACTTGGGCTCGCGGAACCGAAACCGGTATCGATTCAACTCAAGTTGGAATAGAATTGGCGCGCCGTCTGGCACGAGAAATGCAGGGAAAACCACAGCCGAAATAGGCGGCCCGAAGTGTATTGACGGTTTTGTGAATTGACCATGAGGATATGAATCATGAAGAAAACACGCTTGTTTACTCCCGGACCAACGATGGTTCCGGAGGAGGTATTGTTGGAAATGGCCCGGCCGATGGAGCATCACCGGACCGCGACGTATCGGGATTGGGTCAAGGAAGCGCACGGGCTGCTTCAATATCTGTTTCAAACGAAGGCGACGGTGGTCACGATCGCGGGCAGCGGAACGGCTGCGGCGGAGGCGGCCATCGTGGGTTGCCAGCCTCCGGGGCACAAAGCCCTGGTGATCGACAACGGAAAATTCGCCGAACGCTGGGTGAAGGTCTGCGCGACGTTCGACCTCCCGCACACGCGGTTGCCGATCGAGTGGGGCCGCGGGGCCAAAGGGGCGGATGTCGCCAAGGCAATGGAGGCGGACAAGGCCATCGACACGGTCATCCTGGTCCATAGTGAAACGTCGACGACGGCGCTATCCGATATCGCCTCGATCGGAAAAGTCACGCGGGAGCGTGGTGCGATTCTGATCGTGGACGGCATCACCGCTGTTGGGGCGATTCCCGTGAAAATGGATGAATGGGGCGTGGATGCCTATATCACCGGTTCGCAAAAGGCCCTGATGCTGCCGCCGGGACTGGCGTTCGTTGCGGTCAGCGAGCGGGCGTGGGAACGCATCGACTCAGGCAAGACGCCGGTGCTGTACAACGACTTGAAAGCGTATCGGAAATCGCTGGCCGAATGGGATGTGCCCTATACGCCTGCGGTAACGTTGGTGCGAGGACTGCTGCACGTCCTTCGCGGCATCAAGGAGCGAACGCTCGAAGCCATCTGGGCGGAAACAATGCTACTCGCCCGGGCGACCCGTGCGGCGGCGGCCGGATTGGGACTTAAAGTTTTCCCGGTCGATCCCGTCGATTCCGTGACCGCGATGGTCGTGCCCGAAGGCGTGGAAGAAGGGGTTCTTCGAAAAACGATGCGCGGGAAATACGGATTCCAGGTCGCGGGAGGTCAAGGCTCCCTGACCGGAAAAATCATCCGGTTTTCGCACATGGGTTACGTCGACGCCTTCGACACGATCGGAGCGATAGCGGCGCTCGAAATGTCCCTTCACGCCCAAGGGTACAAGTTCAATCTCGGGGCGGGCGTCGCCGCGGTGCAAAAGGTCTTCGCCGAAGGCATGAAATAAATGACCCCCTGCCCCTCCGAAATTCGTCGCGCGGAGAAGTAGAGGGTCGGCGCGTCACGTATTGCAATGGCGGCGAGTTACTCGTCGCACTCGCCCTCGTAATCGACGCTGACGCCGGCGGCGGCGGCTTGGCAGCGGTTTCCGTATGTCTCCGCATCGCATCCGCAGACGGGATTGAACTCCTCGGTGCAGACCTCCGGCATTTCCTCGCACACGCCCTGGAAATCGCAGCAGCAATCGCCGTCCGGATAGCGGCAATATTCCCCGTCGTTGCAACCGATGCCCGCGATGCCGCCGCAGATTTGCAGGTCGTCGTCGCAGGCGCCCTCATGGTCAATTCCCACACCCGCCGACGCGGCGAAGCAGGGGTTGTCGTACGATTCACCGTCGCACCCGCACACGGGGGCGTATTCTTCGGTGCAAACTTCCGGGATCGGGAAACAAAACCCGGCCAGGCCCGTGTCGCCGCAGTCGCCTTCCTGATACCGGCAATACTCCCCCTCGTCGCACGGCAACCCCGTGTCACCCCCGCAAATCGCGCCTACCAAAAATTCGCAACCGGACGAACTCAGACCGGTGACTATCGTCGCCGCGAAGAGACACCTTCGAACACCGGCACAAACAGGCGGCATGGGTTGGTTCTCCTTCGAACGACCGCCGCCAAAGTCCGCGCTGCGCGGAAGCCCTTGAGGACGGTCGTTGGAATGTATGCTCCGGCAAGTGTCCGGGGCAATGGACGTGACGCCCGCGTGGCAAGAATTTGCAATTATGCGGATTTTCTGAGTGGAATAGGACTCGCGGCGGGGTCCGATACGTTTCGCGTTTTTCCATTGTCCGAATTCTTTGTATTGCCTTATGATGCTTTTTGCAAAGGCGTTCGGTTACGAAGTTCTCGGGAGTTTGCCGCAACCGCCGAAGTGGGGACGACAGTCGTCATGGCCCTTACCATTTACCGTGAAGGCGACGCGGACGTTGGCGCTCTGCGAGGACGCCGCATCGCGGTCCTCGGCTACGGCAATCAGGGCCGGGCGCATGCGTTGAATCTCCGCGATTCCAATATGGACGTGGTCGTGGGGCAGCGACCGGGCGCGAGCTTCCATCAAGCGGTCGGAGACGGATTTCAACCGCTCACTGTCACCCGGGCATCGACGGAAGCCGACCTGCTGATCCTAACGCTACCCGACGAATCCGCATCGACCATTTACGAAAGGGAAATCGCGCCCTCGCTTCGCCGCGGACAAACGCTGGGCTTCGTTCACGGATTCAATATTCGGTATGGATTCATTCAGCCACCAAGCGACGTGGACGTGATCATGAACGCCCCGAAGGGGCCCGGTTCGCTGCTGCGATCGCTCTTCGTCGAAGGCAAGGGACTGCCCGCGCTCGTGGCCGTTCACCAGGATGCAAGCGGATCCGCGAAAGGGACGGCGCTGACTTGGGCGGCGGGAATCGGTTCACTCCGCGCGGCGGTGGTGGAGACGACGTTCGCGTGCGAGACGGAAACGGACCTATTCGGTGAACAGGCGGTGCTTTGCGGCGGACTCGCGGCGCTGACCAAGGCCGCGTTCGAAACACTGGTTTCCGCCGGGTACGAACCGGAGTTTGCGTATCTGGAATGCGTACACGAACTGAAGCAGGTTGCGGACCTGCTGTACACGCGAGGACTGACCGGCATGAACGATGCCATCTCGAACACAGCCGAGTATGGCGAGCTGACCCGCGGACCGAGTCTTGTAAACGCGGAAATTCGCGAGGAGCTAAAGCGAATTCTCGACGACGTACGCAGCGGACGGTTCGCACGGGAATGGATCGAGGAATATCGGTCCGGAGGCAGGCGATTCCAGGAGCTTCACCGCGCGGACATGGACACGCCGTTCGAACGCGCGGGAGCCGTCGTACGATCGTTAATGCCCTGGTTGAGTTGAAAATGATTATTCAAACCGCTCCCTTACGGTCGCGGCTCTGTTTGGTTTTCTGAGTGGATGGAGGACCGACGCATCGGAGCGCGAACGATAGCGCCTGGATTGACAATGCAAGTCATTCAAGACCTTACCACATGCCGCAACGAAGTGATGTCCTATCGGCGCGGCGGCGAATCGGTCGGCCTCGTCCCCACGATGGGAGCACTGCACGAAGGTCACCTGTCGCTCATCCGCGCCGCCAAGGCGAGATGCCGCAAGGCTGCGGTTACAATCTTCGTGAATCCGACGCAGTTCGGACCGAAAGAAGATTTCGCCGCATACCCCAGGCCCGTGGAGGACGATCTCGCCGCCTGCCGAAGCGCGGGCGTCGATCTCGTTTTCGCCCCGACCATGGAAGCGATGTATCCGGGCGAACGCCTCACGGCGATCCACGTCGCGAAGATGACGGACGTCTTGTGCGGCCCCTTTCGACCAGGGCACTTCGACGGCGTGGTCACCGTGGTAGCCAAGCTTTTTCACATCCTTCCGGCCGACTTCGCCTTCTTCGGGGAGAAAGATTATCAGCAGCTCGTCGTGATCCGGCGAATGGTGCGAGAGCTGGATTTCCCCATCGAAATTATCCCGTGCCCGACCGTGCGCGAGCCGTCGGGCTTGGCAATGTCGAGCCGAAACGCTTACCTGTCCGAAGAAGAGCGGAGGAGGGCGGAGAGCCTCAGTCGCGTGTTGTTAACGGCGCGCGATCGCGTCCTCGGCGGCGAGCGCGACGCGGAACGACTCCTGGCTTTGGCGCGGACTGAACTGCGGTCGTCCGGCGTGACTGACATCGAATACGTCGAAATCGTCGACTCCGCTTCCCTGGAGCAATTGACGACGGTGGATCGACCGGCGCGGATGTGCCTGGCCGTCCGCATCGGACGCACGCGGCTGATCGACAATGTCGCATTGGACAAGGATGGATTCGCGCCATAGAATTTCAACGGCGCGATCGAAATCATGCATCCCGAACTGTTTTCACTTCCCGGCGGGTTTACCATCAAGACCTACGGCTTCTGCCTGATGGTGGGGTTCCTGACCGGTGTTTGGCTGGCGATGCGCCGCGCTCAACGCGTGAACGCCGATCCCGACACCGTGCTGGACATTTCGTTCCTCTGCCTGTTGTTCGGTGTGGGCGGAGCGAGGGCGTTTTACGTCATACATTACTGGCAGACGCAATTCGCCGACGCGCCGAACAAATTCATCGCCGTGATCGACATCACCAACGGCGGGTTGGAGTTCCTGGGCGGATTCCTCGGCGCGGTCGTGGCGACGTGCGTCTTCGCGGTTTGGAAAAAGATTCCGCTGCGTTTGTACCTTGATATCGCGGCCCCCAGCGCGATGTGGGGGCTGGCGCTGGGGCGGATCGGCTGCTTCTTCAATGGCTGTTGCTTTGGCGGTCTTTGCGTCGAACCCGAAACGCAGAAACCCGCCTACGCCTGGGCGGTTCAGTTTCCCTTTTCCAGCCCTCCGCACTGGCGCCATTGGGAGGAACGCCGCGTGTCCGTGCCCGCGGAATTGATTCACACATCGAAAGAAGCGCTGCAACCCTGGCTCGTTCCGATGACGCAGATCGAATCCCCCGTCGAAAAGAGGGAGACCGCACGGCGGGCATTCCTGGACGCGAAGGACGCTTACGACAAGGCCAAGGCGGGGTCCGCGAATAATCCGGGAATTGAAAAACTCAAGCAGGCGTATGAGTCCGCTGCGAAAAAGGCGGAAGCCGTGGAAAAGGAGTTCCTTTCCCTTCGCTTGGCCCAGAAACACCCTTCACGAAAGGATCCTTCGCGAATGACATCGGTGTCGGAGTTGGAGGCCTTGGCGCATCGCTGCCGCTCGCTTCCCATTCATCCGACGCAGTTGTACGCCGCGGCGGGGGCCATGATCTTGTCGCTCTTCCTTTCGACGGTTTTTTACCGCCGGCGTCGGCACGGCGTGGTCATTGGACTTCTGCTGCTGCTTTATCCGATTCAGCGAACGCTGGAGGAGATGATCCGCTCGGACAACCCCAGTGACGTGTTCGGGTTGACCGCGTCGCAATTCACGGGGCTTGCACTTTTCGTGCTTGGGGCAGCCTACCTGTTCGTGCTTTACACTCGGTTTCCGGAGCGGTCGCCGGCCGCGCTGGCGAGTATCCCTACCACCCGATCATGAACGCGTTCCGCGTTCCCTCAGTCGCAAGGAATTCAGAACGACGCTGATGGAGGAGAACATCATGGCCGCGGCGGCGAGCCCCGGTGGAACTTGCCCCGTTGCGGCGAGCGGTATCGCGGCGACGTTATAAAAGAAGGCCCAGAAAAGATTCTGCTTGATGATTCGAAGCGTTCGCCGAGCGAGCCGAACGGCATCGGGGATTCGGCGAAGGTCGTCGTGAACGATGGTCAATCCGGCGGCGTGGACGGCGACATCGGCAGCCGTGGCA
>Ga0187893_10005835_pt1 | contig 21668 bp, 20 predicted proteins | sample MA1701074metaG_FD_139574 | JGI IMG/M metagenome (GOLD analysis project Ga0187893, IMG submission 139574) | White microbial mat communities from a basaltic lava cave in the Kipuka Kanohina Cave System on the Island of Hawaii, USA - MA170107-4 metaG ...
CGGCGATTGTAGCATCTTTTTCGGCAATTCTGCCCCTGATCAATGCGTGCGCATCCTGCGCTTGCGCCGGTGTCGCTGTCCGGCCCGTGCCGATCGCCCAGACCGGCTCGTAGGCGACGACTGCCCGGGCAAAGCCGGCCGCGCCTGCGGTCGCGAGGACCGCGTCTATCTGTCGCAGGATGACGGCGCGCGTCGCGTCGCGTTCGCGCTCTTCGAGCGACTCGCCGACACAGAGTATCGGGACGAGCGCGTGGCGGCCCGCGGCCGAGAACTTGCGCGCGACCAGCTCGTCGCTTTCACCGTAGATCGCGCGACGCTCCGAGTGGCCCACGATGACGTAACGGCAGCCGATGTCCTTGAGCATCCCGGCCGATACTTCGCCGGTGTGCGCGCCTGACTCCTCGGCGCAGACGTCCTGGGCGCCGAGCCCGATTCGGCTTCCCTTCAGCTGCGCGCCGACATCGCCGAGATGGACGAATGACGGACATACGATGGCCTCGACCGTATCCGCGCCGACGCCGCGGGAAATCAGCTCGCCGACGAGTCGCGCGGCTTCGGCCCGGCTGCCGTGCATCTTCCAGTTCCCAGCGACGAGAGGCCTGCGGTCCGTGGAACTCATGCGGCGGGCGCCGCGGCGCGGACGGTTGCTGCGAGCTCCTCGGCGTGATGCGCGACTGATATTGCGTCCTCGCCCTCGACCATGACGCGGATCAGCGGCTCGGTTCCGGATGCCCGCAACACGACGCGGCCGCGCTCGCCGAGCGACTGCTCGACTCGCGTGATCGCAGCCGCAATCGCCGGTTCCCGGGCCGCGTCAAATCGTTTCGCAACCCGCACGTTGATGAGTTGCTGGGGAAAGCGCTGCATGCCGGCCGCGAGTTCGGCAAGCGACTTTCCGGTCGACTTCATGACGGCGATGACCTGCAGGGCGACGATCAGGCCGTCACCCGTCGTCGTCTTGTCGAGGCAGAGCAGGTGGCCGGAAGCCTCGCCGCCAAGCACGCCTCCGTTCGCGCGCAGGAGCTGCAGGACATTCCGGTCCCCGACTGCGGCGCGCATGAACGGGATGCCGAGCTCCCTCAAGGCGAGCTCGAGGCCGAGATTGCTCATGACGGTGCCGACGACCGGTCCCTTGAGCTCCCCGGAGGCGAGCTTCGCTTTCGCAAGCACATAAAGAAGCTGATCGCCATCGACGGCCCGGCCCAGGTGATCCGCCATGACGAGGCGGTCCCCGTCGCCGTCCAGCGCGAGGCCCGCGTCGGCGCGAACGCCCGAAACGGTGAGCTTCAGGAGGCTGGGATCCGTCGAGCCGCAGCCGTCATTGATGTTGCGGCCGTTGGGAGAACAGCCGATCGGCACGATCTCGGCGCCGAGATCTGCGAGGACCCGCGGCGCCACCTTGTAGGCGGCACCGTTCGCGCAATCGATGACGAGCTTGAGCCCCTCGAGGCGCATGCCGCGGGGCAGGGTCGATGCGCAGAATGACATGTACAGCGCGCGTTCGTTGTCCACGCGCGTCGCCCGTCCCAGTGCGCCCGACTCGCGCGTAGGTGCAGGCTCGTCGAGGTGGGACTCGATCGCTTCCTCGAGCTCGTCAGCGAGCTTGCTGCCCTCACGGTCGAAGAACTTGATGCCGTTGTCGTCGTAGCGGTTGTGCGAGGCGCTGATGACCGCGCCGAAGTCGCAGCCGAGGCGCTGGACGAGGTAGGCGATTCCGGGAGTCGGGAGGGGGCCCGCAAGCAGCACGTCCACGCCCGCAGCGACGAAACCCGCTTCGAGCGCGGCCTCGAACATGTATCCCGAAAGCCGCGTGTCCTTGCCGACGAGCACGCGCCCGCCGTTTGGCGCGAGTACGCGACCGGCGGCTCCCGCAAGCCGCAAAGCGAATTCCACGGTCATCGGGTGCGTCCCGACGCGACCGCGAACACCGTCCGTTCCGAAGTACCGCATGCTCATGGCCGATTGTCCCGCAACCCGCAACAGGCCGCCACGACCCTGAGCGCGTCCACGGTTTCGCGCACGTCGTGGGCCCGGATGATGCGCGCTCCATTCATGGTGGCGACCACGGCCGCCGCAACGCTGCCGGCCAGGCGGTCGCCCTGCTCCTGCCCGGTCAACGCTCCGATCATCCGCTTGCGCGACAGTCCGACGAGCACCGGCAATCCGTCGGACGCGATCTCAGCCAGGCCGCGCAGCAGCGCCAGATTGTGCTCGAAGGTCTTGCCGAAACCGAACCCGGGGTCGACCACCAGCCGCGAACGCGCGATCCCGGCCTGTTCGCAGGCGGCAGCGCGCATTCGCAGGAAGCCGCGCACTTCCCCGACGACGTCCTCGTAACGCGGGTCGTCCTGCATGGTCCCGGGCTCACCCTTCATGTGCATCAGGCAGACCGCCGCTTCCGTACCGGCGACGGCTTCGAGAGCGCCCGGCGCGGCGAGCGCTGAAACGTCGTTGACGATGGACGCGCCGCAAGCGAGCGCCCGGCGCATCACTTCGGGCTTGCGCGTGTCGATGGATATGGGCACCGCGAGCGATGTTGCGAGGCGCTCGATCACCGGGATGACGCGGCGAAGCTCCTCGTCGATGTCGACCGCCGCCGCGCCGGGGCGCGTGGATTCGCCGCCGACGTCGATGATCGCCGCGCCATCCGCAGCGAGGCGCTCCGCCTGCGCGAGCGCCTCGGGCAATCCGGAATAGCGGCCGCCGTCGGAGAAAGAGTCGGGCGTGACGTTCAGCACGCCCATCACGACCGGGAGCTCGAGGTCGATCTGGTGACGGCCGCATTGGAGGCGCATCGAAGCGGGCCCTGCGGTCGCGGCTGGGTTCGAGCGGACGGCGTCGGTGCCGCTTAAGTCTGGCTGGCCGGAGGACCGATGACCGGCTCGGGCTTCGGCGCGCCTTGGCCGCCGGTCGGCGAGCCGGTTTCGTCCCAGTCGCGCGGCGCCTTCGGCTCCCGCCCGGCCATGATGTCCTTGAGCTGCTCTTCGTCGATGGTCTCGTACTTGATCAGCGCCGCGGACATCACGTCGAGCTTCGCGCGGTTCTCCACCAGGATTTTCCGCGCCTGTGCATAGGCGGTGTCGATGATGCGCCGGATCTCCTCGTCGATGACGTGGGCGGTGACGTCCGAAACCTGCTTGTGCTGCGTCACGGAGCGGCCGAGGAACACCTCGCCCTGGTCCTCCATGTAGGACAGCGGGCCGAGGCGATCGGACAGTCCCCACTTGGTGACCATGTTGCGCGCGAGGTCGGTCGCGCGCTCGATGTCGTTCGAGGCGCCGGTCGTCACCGCTTCCGGGCCGAATCGCAGCTCCTCCGCAATGCGGCCGCCGAACAGGCTTGCAATCTTGTTCTCGAGCCGGCGCTTGCTGTAGCTGTAGCGGTCCTCTTCCGGGAGGAACATGGTCACGCCGAGCGCGCGCCCGCGCGGAATGATCGTGACCTTGTAGACCGGGTCGTGTTCGGGGAGGCTCATGCCGACGATGGCATGACCTGCCTCGTGATACGCCGTATTGAGCCTTTCCTGGTCGCTCATGACCATCGAGCGCCGCTCGGCGCCCATCATGATCTTGTCCTTGGCGCGCTCGAACTCCTCCATCGTGACGTGCCGCTTGTTGCCGCGCGCGGCGAAAAGCGCCGCCTCGTTGACGAGGTTCATGAGGTCCGCGCCCGAGAAGCCCGGCGTGCCGCGCGCGATCAGCGAGGGTCGGACGTCCTCGGCGATCGGGACCTTGCGCATGTGGACTTTCAGGATCTGCTCGCGGCCGCGAACGTCCGGCAGCGGCACGACGACCTGCCGGTCGAACCGGCCGGGGCGCAGCAGCGCCGGGTCGAGCACGTCGGGCCGATTGGTCGCCGCGATGACGATGACGCCCTCGTTCCCCTCGAAGCCGTCCATTTCGACCAGGAGCTGGTTCAGCGTCTGTTCGCGCTCGTCGTGGCCGCCGCCGAGGCCCGCGCCGCGATGGCGGCCCACCGCGTCGATCTCGTCGATGAACACGATGCAGGGCGCGTGCTTCTTCGCCTGCTCGAACATGTCGCGCACGCGCGAGGCGCCGACACCCACGAACATCTCGACGAAGTCGGAGCCGGAAATCGTGAAGAACGGCACTTTCGCTTCGCCTGCGATCGCGCGCGCGAGCAGTGTCTTGCCGGTTCCGGGACTGCCGACCATCAGCACGCCCTTCGGAATCTTGCCGCCGAGCTTCTGGAACTTGGACGGGTCCTTCAGGAAGTCGACGATCTCCGCGACCTCCTCCTTGGCCTCGTCGATGCCCGCCACGTCCGCGAAAGTGACGCTGACCTGGTCCTCGGACAGCAGCCGCGCGCGGCTCTTGCCGAAGGACATGGCGCCGCGCCCGCCCGCTCCGCCCTGCATCTGGCGCATGAAATAGATCCACACGCCGATCAGGAGCAGGATCGGGAATGAAGAGATGAACAGCTGCAGCAGGAAGCCCTGGCGCTCCGGCGGCGCCGCGTCGAACGCGATGCGCTGCTTGTCGAGGAGCCCGATCAGCGACGAGTTGTCGGTTTCGGGATTGTGCGTGACGTACTGGCCGCCGCTCGTGCGCTCACCGACGATCGTGTCGCCCTTGAAGGTAGCGCTGCGGATCGCCCCGCTGCGGACTTCGGTCAGGAATTGCGAGTAACCGAGATCCTCCGGTGCCGCCGCGCGCTGGCCAAAGTTCGAGAAGACCGCGAGCAGGACGATCGCGATAACGACCCACAGGACGATATTTCTGGTCAGATCGTTCAAGCTCGGGCTCCTGGCAGCGCATCAATTCCCGGCGGGACAAGGGCTTGGACCGCGGCCTTCGAGCGCTAGTTTCACATTACACCGACCGGGGTCCCCTGGCCACCAAATACGTCTCGGAACTGCGCTGCCTCGACGCCTTGGGCTTGCGCATCCGGACCCCTTTGAATTCGCGACGGGCCTCCGCAAGCAGTTCCTGGAATCCGGCGCCCTGGAAGACCTTCATGAGCAGCACGCCCCCGGGCGCGAGGACCCGTCGCGAAAAATCGAGAGCCAGCGCTTCGAGATCCGCCGCTCGCGCCTGGTCCACGACGTCCACCCCGCTGATGTTGGGGGCCATGTCCGACATCACAAGGTCCACGCGTCGCGGGCCGAGCTCGGCGAGCAGCGCATCGAGCGCGGCCTGTTCCCGAAAGTCTCCTTGCAGGAACGTGACGCCGGGAATCGCTTCCATAGGTAGAAGATCCAGCGCGTATACCCGGCCGCTTCCGGCCAGGCGGCGAGCCGCGTACTGGCTCCAGCCTCCCGGCGCGGCGCCGAGGTCCACGACCACTGCGCCTGGAAAAATCAGCTTTTCGGCGGCGTCGATCTCCTCGAGCTTGAATGCGGCGCGGGAACGCAGCCCGGCATCCTGCGCTCGCCGGACGTACGGATCCGAGAAGTGCTCGTCGAGCCACCTGCCGCTGGACTTGCTGCGCCGTCCCATCAATGCCCCTGACTGCCGCCCCATATAATGCGACGATGGCGCTCACCGAGCGGCAGAAAAGACATCTCCGGCGTCTCGGGCACGAGCTGCATCCGATCGTGCTCGTCGGACAACGCGGCCTGACTCCGAGCGTCGCGGAAGAACTGGGCCGCGCGCTCGAACACCACGAACTCGTCAAGCTGCGTGCCCGTGTCGGCAGCCGCGAAGACCGCGACGCGATTCTCTCGGAGCTCGCGCGCCTGACCGCGTCCGAATTCGTCTACCGGATCGGGAATGTCGGTCTGTTTTACAAGAGAAACAGCAAGATACTGAAGATACTTCTTCCGGATTCTTGACTCAGGCCAGGCGCACGGTCAGCACTTCGAAACTTCGCGTCCCACCGGGAGCCGCGACCTCGACTTCGTCTCCCGCCGACCGGCCGATGAGAGCCCGCGCAATCGGCGAGTTGATCGATACCAGCCCCTGCCGGATGTCCGCCTCGTCGTCGCCGACGATCTGGTAGCTCACCTCGGGTCCGCCGTCGATCGGCGCGAGCTCGACCGTCGCGCCGAACACGACCTTGCCGGTCGCCGGCAGCACGGCGGGATCGATGACCTGCGCGTTCGCGAGGCACCGCTCGATTTCCTTGATGCGGCCTTCGATGAATCCCTGCTGCTCGCGCGCGGCGTGGTACTCGGCGTTCTCCGACAGGTCGCCGTGCGATCGCGCCTCCGCGATGGCGCGGATGATCGCGGGCCTGTCCTCGGCCTTCAGCTTGCGAAGCTCGACGCGGAGTTTTTCCGCACCGCGCAGCGTGATCGGTGTCCTCATGCCGCACCAAGCTCGAGGTGCAGGTCCTGGAGCCGGTTGACGTCGTGGTCCTCGAGGTGGTCGAGGGCGTCGCAAGTCGCGTGCGCCGCCGCGACCGTCGTGTAATAGGTCACTTTCCGCAGCTCCGCCTCGCGGCGGATCGAGCGCGATTCCCGGATCGCGCGCTTGCCCTCGGTCGTGTTGACGATCAGGTCGATTTCGTCGTTCTTGATCATGTCGACGATGTGCGGCCGCCCCTCGCGCACCTTGAGCGCGCGCCGGCATGGAACGCCCGCGGCCTCGAGCGCAGCCTGCGTACCCTGGGTCGCGATGATCTCGAAGCCGCGCTCGGCGAGGCGCCTCGCTATCGCGATCGCGCCTTCCTTGTCACGGTCGCGCACCGAGACCAGGCACACGCCGCGTGTCGGCAGCCGGACACCGCTCGCAGCCTGGGATTTCGCGTAGGCCTCGCCGAAAGTCCGGCCGGTTCCCATGACCTCGCCCGTCGACTTCATCTCGGGGCCCAGGATCGGATCCGAATCCGGGAACTTGCCGAACGGGAAGACCGCTTCCTTCACGGAGAAATACGGCGGCACCCGCTCGACGGTCGCGTCGAGGTCGGCCAGCTTGCGGCCAGCCATGACGCGCGCCGCGATCTTCGCGAGCGGGCGACCGGTCGCCTTCGAGACGAAGGGCACGGTGCGCGACGCGCGGGGATTGACCTCGAGGACGTACACGACGCCATTCTGGATCGCGAATTGCACGTTCATCAGTCCGATCACGTTCAGCGCCTGCGCCATCTTGCGGGTCTGCACGCGAAGCTCCTCCTGGATCTCCGCAGAGAGCGTCGCCGGCGGCAGCGAGCAACTGGAATCGCCGGAGTGGACGCCGGCCTGCTCGACGTGCTCCATGATGCCGCCGATCAGGACGTCCTGCCCGTCGCAGACCGCGTCGACGTCGACCTCGATCGCAAGGTCGAGGAAGCGGTCGAGCAGCACCGGGCTTTCGTTCGAGACCTTCACCGCCTCGCGCATGTACTGGCGGAGGTCCTCTTCCTCGTAGACGATCTCCATTGCGCGGCCGCCGAGTACGTAGGACGGACGCACGATCAGCGGAAATCCAACTTCGCGCGCGAGCTCGATTGCGCGCTCCTCGTCCCTCGCGGTCGCATTCGCCGGCTGCCTGAGGCCGAGCTTCATGAGCAGCTGCTGGAATCGCTCGCGGTCCTCGGCCACGTCGATCGAATCCGGGCTGGTGCCGATGATCGGTGCGCCGGCCGCGGCGAGCTGGCGCGCGAGCTTCAGGGGCGTCTGGCCGCCGAACTGCACGATGACGCCTTGTGGCTTCTCGCGACCGATGACCTCCATGACGTCCTCGAAGGTGAGCGGCTCGAAATAGAGCCGATCGGAAACGTCATAGTCGGTCGAGACGGTCTCCGGGTTGCAGTTGACCATGATGGTCTCGTAACCGTCTTCGCGAAGCGCGAGCGCCGCGTGCACGCAGCAGTAGTCGAATTCGATGCCCTGCCCGATGCGGTTCGGACCGCCGCCCAGGATCATGATCTTCGGGCGTGGCGTCGGGTCCGCCTCGCATTCCTGGTCGTAGCTCGAGTAAAGGTAGGCCGTCGACGTCGCGAATTCCGCGGCGCAGGTGTCGACGCGCTTGTAGACGGGATGCACGCCGCAGGCGAGCCGTCGCGCGCGCACGCGAGATTCTGGCGCGCCCATCGCGCGCGCGAGCGCGGCGTCCGAAAACCCTTTGCGCTTCAGGGCCAGGAGCCGCTCGAAGGTGAGGCCGGTGATCCCTTCCGATCGCACCGCCCCTTCCTCGCGTACGAGGTCCTCGATTTGCGCCAGGAACCACGGGTCGATCATGGTCTCGGCCGCGATGCGCTCGAGCGGCCACCCGGCCCGGAAGGCATCGGCGACGAAGCGGATACGCTCCCCGCCGGGATGCCGAAGCTCCTCGGCGAGGCGCAATTCGTCGTCGCCGTCGAGCGGCAACTCGAGGATCGGCGTGAGCCCGTCGCACCCGGTCTCGAGGCTGCGCAGCGCCTTCTGCAGCGATTCCTGGAAAGTGCGGCCGATCGCCATCGCCTCGCCCACCGACTTCATCTGCGTCGTGAGGCGGGTGTTGGACCCCGGGAACTTTTCGAACGTGAACCGCGGGACCTTGGTCACGACGTAGTCGATGGTCGGCTCGAAGGAAGCCGGCGTCGCCCCGCCCGTGATCTCGTTCTTGAGCTCGTCCAGCGTGTAGCCGATGGCGAGCTTCGCCGCGATCTTTGCGATCGGGAACCCGGTCGCCTTGGACGCGAGCGCCGAGGACCGCGAGACGCGCGGGTTCATCTCGATCACGAGCATGCGGCCGTCTTCCGGATTGATCGCGAACTGGACGTTTGATCCGCCGCATTCGACCCCGACCTGCCGGAGCACGGCGATCGAGGCGTCGCGCATGCGCTGGTATTCCTTGTCGGTGAGCGTCTGCGCGGGCGCGACGGTGATCGAGTCTCCCGTGTGCACGCCCATCGGATCGAGGTTCTCGATCGAGCAGACGATGATGCAGTTGTCCTTGCGGTCCCGCACCACCTCCATTTCGAATTCCTTCCAGCCGAGCACCGACTCCTCGATCAGCACCTCGCCCGTCGGGGAGGCATCGAGCCCCCGCAGCACGATCTCCTCGAACTCCTCGCGGTTGAAGGCGATGCCGCCACCGGTGCCGCCGAGCGTGAACGAGGGCCGGATGACCGTCGGGTAGCCGACCTCGGCCTGCACGGCGAGCGCCTCGTCGAGGTCGTGCGCGATGTAGGACTGCGGGCACTCGAGCCCGATGCCGCGCATCGCATTGCGGAACAACTCGCGGTCCTCCGCCATGTCGATCGCCTCGCGCGACGCGGCGATCATTTCGACGCCAAACTTCTCGAGCACGCCCTCGCGCACCAGGTCGAGCGCAGTATTCAGCCCTGTCTGGCCACCCATCGTCGGCAGCAGCGCGTCGGGCCGCTCCTTCTCGATGATTCGCGCGACCGTACGCCAGTCGACCGGCTCGATGTAGATCGAGTCGGCCATCTCCGGGTCGGTCATGATGGTCGCGGGATTGGAATTCACGAGGATGACGCGGTAACCCTCCTCGCGCAGCGCCCGGCAAGCCTGGGCGCCCGAATAGTCGAATTCGCAGGCCTGGCCGATCACGATCGGGCCCGCGCCGATGATCAGGATGCTTTCGATGTCGGTGCGCTTGCCCATCAGCGCGCTGCGGCTCCTTCGGCAACCACGACCTGCGTGCGCAGTATCTGCTGCAGCCGCCTCACCATCAGGAACACGAAGTGCTCAAAGAGTGGCTTCAGGTCATGCGGGCCGGGGCTTGCTTCAGGGTGGCCCTGGAAACCGAAGGCCGGCCGGTCGGTGCGGGCGACGCCCTGCAGCGAGCCGTCGAACAGCGAGCGGTGCGTCGGCTTGAGTCGCGGCGGCAGCGTCTCCTCGTCCACCGCGAACCCGTGATTCTGGCTGGTGATCAGGACGTGGCCGCCGGCGAGCTCCTGCACGGGATGATTTGCGCCGTGGTGGCCGAACTTCATCTTGACCGTCCGCGCTCCGCTCGCGAGCCCGAGGAGTTGGTGGCCGAGGCAGATGCCAAAGACCGGGATGTCGGTCTCGAGAAAATCGCGAATGGCGGCGACGGCGTAGTCGCAGGGCTCCGGGTCGCCCGGGCCATTCGAGAGGAAGATTCCGTCGGGGTTGAGCGCCAGCGCGTCCGCGGCGCTCGTCTGCGCCGGCACTACTGTCATCCTGCAACCGTGGTCGGCGAGCACCCTGAGGATGTTGCGCTTGACTCCAAAGTCGTACGCGACCACGTGCAGGCGAGAGCCCGGCCGCAGGACTCGCGCCGGTTCCTTGCCGATGCTGCCATCGTTCCATTGGTAGGGCGTCCTCACCGACACGACTTTCGCGAGATCCATGCCCTTGAGGCCGGGAAAGGCGCGCGCGGCGCGGAGCGCAACGTCGGCATCGGCCTTGTCCGCGGTCGCGATGCAACCGCCCTGGGCGCCGCGTTCGCGGAGGATTCGGGTGAGCTTGCGCGTGTCGATGCCTGCAATGGCGACCGTCTCGCCCTCGACGAGGAACTCCGACAGCGAATGGCTGGCACGCCAGCTCGAATGCATGAGCGGAAGGTCGCGAATGACGAGACCCGCCGCATGGATGGAATCCGATTCGAGGTCCTCGGGCGTGACGCCCGTGTTGCCGACGTGCGGGTACGTGAGCGTGACGAGCTGGCGGGAATAGGACGGGTCCGTGAGGATTTCCTGGTAGCCCGTCATCGCGGTATTGAAGACGACCTCGCCGGTCGTGACGCCCGATGCCCCGATCGAGACTCCCCGAAACACCGTGCCGTCCTCGAGTGCGAGCACTGCGGGTGTCGGTGTCACCAGGGCGTTCTCCCGGTCCCGCCGCGCCGTTTGCCGGCGCGAGGCGCAGGACATCAGTGGATGGAGCCGTCGGGGACTCCACCGGTCATCGTCGTAATAAGTCAGGGGGCCGCGACCCGAGACGCAATTCTACAGGAGCGGAATGCGACAGTCCCGATGCGAAGAGGGGACAGTCCCCGAGGCTGTGCCTCTCAGAGGCCGAGCACGTCGGACATGCCGTAGAGGCCCGGCGGCCGGCCGAGGATCCAGCGCGCGGCCGCGAGCGCGCCATAGGCGAAGGTCATCCGGTCCGCCGTCCGGTGCACGAGCTCGAGCGTCTCGCCCGTGCCCGCAAACAAGACCTGGTGCTGGCCGACGATGTCGCCTGCCCGAAGGCTTGCGAAGCCGATCGCGCCCGGAGCGCGTGCCGCCGACTTGCCGATCCGCCCGTAAACGGCATGTTCCGCCAATGCACCGCCTCGCGCGCCGGCGACAATCTCGCCCAGACGCAGCGCGGTCCCCGACGGGGCGTCCGCCTTGCCGCGATGGTGGGCTTCCAGGATTTCGACGTCGTAGTCGGCCGGCAATGCGGCCGCTGCACGACCGACGAGCCCGAACAAGAGGTTGACCGCAAGCGACATGTTGGGCGCGACGAGGACGGCCTGGCGCTCGCTGAACCGGCGGAGCATCCCCTGGCGCGTGGCGTCGAGCCCTGTGATGCCGACAACCAGCGGGATGCCGGCTTTTTCAACCGCCGCCAGGTTGTCGCCGAGCGCGTCAGGCAGGGTGAAATCGATCGCAATCACCGCTTTGGCCAGCGCTTGTCCGCGATCGGCCGTTACCTGGACGGCCACCGGGCCGGTCTGGGCGACCTCGCCCGCGTCGTGGCCGAGCGCCGCGCTCGTCGGCGACGCGAGGGCGCCGGAAAGTACGAAATCCTGCGACTCGCGGATTGCGCGCACGAGGCATCGCCCAACCCTGCCACTGATCCCGAGCACGGCGACGTTGTTCATTCAGCCCCCTATCCTGCCGAAGAACTGCCGCATGCCCTCGAGCCAGGAGCGCTGGCGCGGATTGTGGCTCCTGCCGTCCGCGGCCAGGGAGCTATCGAATTTGCGCAGCAATTCTTTCTGTTCGGAATTGAGGTCAACCGGCGTCTCGACCACGGCGCGGCAAAACAAGTCGCCGGTAGGGCCGCCGCGAACCGGCTTGATGCCCTTCTCGCGCAGGCGGAAGACGCGGCCCGACTGGGTTCCTGCGGGAACCTTGATCGAGGCCTGGCCCTCGAGGGTCGGGACATCGACACTGCCGCCGAGAGCAGCGGTCGTGAAGGCGACTGGCACCTCGCAGGAAAGATGCGCGCCGTCGCGCTCGAATATCGGGTGTTCGCGCACGACGATCTCGACGTACAGGTCGCCCGGCGGTCCGCCGTTCCGGCCGGCCTCGCCTTCGCCCGCGAGCCGGATGCGGTCACCATTGTCGACGCCCGCGGGCACCTTGACCGAGAGGCGCTTGGTGGTCCGCATGCGCCCGTGACCGGCGCACTTCGGGCAGGGATCCTTGATGATCGTGCCCCGCCCCTTGCAGCGCGGGCAGGTTTGCTGCACGGCGAAAATACCCTGGCTGATGCGAACCTGTCCGGCGCCACCGCAGGCATCGCAAGTCACCGGCGCGTGCCCACGCGCGGCTCCGGAGCCGCCGCATTCCGCGCATTCCTTGACAGTCTGGAAGTCGATCTCGGTCGCCGTTCCGAAGACCGCTCGTTCGAGGTCGAGCGTGAGTTCGTAGCGCAGGTCCGCGCCGCGATACACGGCGCTGCGGCCGCCACGGCGGCCGCCGCCGAAGATGTCGCCGAACATGTCGCCGAAGATGTCGCCGAATGCGTCGGACGGGCTGAATCCCTGGCCGGCACCGCGTGCCGCGTCGAGGCCGGCGCGGCCGTACTGGTCATAGGCTGCGCGCTTGTGCGCGTCGGTCAGGATCTCGTAGGCCTCCTTCGCTTCCTTGAAACGCTCCTCGGCTTCCTTGTCGTCGGGATTCCGGTCCGGGTGGTATTTCATGGCCAGGCGCCGGTACGCCTTGGTGATGGCGTCCTCGGTGGCGTTTCGTGGCACGCCCAGCACCTGGTAAAAATCACGCTTTGACATGGCGCTCCGCGCGCGCGACCGCCGGATGACTCGATGTCACCCGGCGGCCGGTGCAACTACGAACGCGGGCGCCCGCCGTCAGTTCGGCCTCGGCCCCTTGTCCTTGATCTCTTCGAACTCGGCGTCGAGCACGTCGTCCTTCGCGGTGTCCGCGCCGGGCTTGGCCGATGCGTCCGGCTCCGCGCCGGCGGCCGCGCCTTCCGGCTGATAAGCGCGCTGCACCACGGGCGCGCTCGCCTTGGCGAGGGCCTCGGCCTTGTGCTCGATCGCGGCCTTGTCGTCGCCCTTCAGCACGCCGCGAAGGTCCGAGAGCGCCGCCTCGATCGCCGCGCGCTCCTCGCCTGTCACCTTGTCGCCGAGGTCCTTCAGCGATTTCTCGGTCGCGTGCAGGAGCGCATCGGCGCGATTGCGCGTTTCGACGAGCTCACGGAACTTCTTGTCCTCCGCGGCATGCGCCTCCGCCTCGCGGATCATCTGCTTGATCTCTTCCTCGGTGAGGCCGCTCGAGGCCTTGATGACAATGCGCTGCTCCTTGCCGGTCGCTTTGTCCTTGGCCGACACGTTGAGGATGCCATTCGCGTCGATGTCGAACGTGACCTCGATCTGCGGCATGCCGCGCGGCGCCGGCGGAATGTCGGACAGGTCGAACTTGCCGAGCGACTTGTTGTCGCTCGCGCGGTCGCGCTCACCCTGAAGCACGTGGATCGTCACGCCGCTCTGGTTGTCGTCGGCCGTGGAGAACACCTGCGAGGTCTTGGTCGGGATCGTCGTGTTCTTCTCGATGAGGCGCGTCAGCACGCCGCCGAGCGTCTCGATGCCGAGCGAGAGCGGCGTGACGTCGAGCAGGAGCACGTCCTTGACGTCGCCCGCGAGGACGCCGCCCTGGATTGCCGCGCCGACCGCGACCGCCTCGTCCGGGTTGACGTCCTTGCGCGGCTCCTTGCCGAAGAGGTCCTTGACCGCCTTCTGCACGAGCGGCATGCGCGTCTGGCCGCCGACCAGGATCACCTCATCGATGTCGCTGATCGAGAGTCCGGCGTCCTTCAGCGCAATGCGGCAAGGCTCGACGGTGCGGTTGACGAGGTCTTCGACGAGCGACTCGAGCTTCGCGCGCGTGAGCTTCAGCGTCAGGTGCTTGGGACCCGAGGCGTCCGCCGTGATGTAGGGCAGGTTGATCTCGGTCTGCTGGCCGGAGGAGAGCTCGATCTTGGCCTTCTCGGCCGCTTCCTTCAGTCGCTGGACCGCGAGCGGGTCCTTGCGCACGTCGACGCCGCTTTCCTTCTGGAACTCGGCCGCGACGTAGTCGATCACGCGGCGGTCGAAGTCCTCGCCGCCGAGGAAGGTGTCGCCATTCGTGGACAGGACCTCGAACTGGCGCTCGCCGTCGACGGCGGCGATCTCGATGATCGAGATGTCGAAAGTGCCGCCGCCGAGGTCGTACACCGCAAGCTTGCGGTCCTTCCCCTTCTTGTCCATGCCATAGGCCAGGGCGGCTGCCGTCGGCTCGTTGATGATGCGCCGCACGTTGAGACCGGCGATGCGGCCGGCGTCCTTCGTCGCCTGGCGCTGCGCATCGTTGAAGTACGCGGGCACCGTGATCACGGCGTCCGTGACGGTCTCGCCAAGGTAGTCCTCGGCCGTCTTCTTCATTTTCATCAGCACGCGCGCCGAGATTTCCGGCGGCGCCATTTTCTTGCCCTGGGCCTCGAGCCAGGCGTCGCCGTTCTCGGCGCGCACGATCTTGTAGGTCTCGAGCGGAATGTCCTTCTGGACGACCGCGTCCTCGAAGCGGCGCCCGACCAGGCGCTTGACGGCGTGGAATGTGTTCTGCGGGTTGGTGACTGCCTGGCGCTTGGCCGGCTGGCCGACCTGAATCTCGCCGTCTTTCGTGAATGCGACGACCGAAGGCGTCGTGCGGTCACCCTCGCTGTTCTCGATGACCTTGGGCGAGCTGCCCTCCATCACCGCCACGCAGGAGTTGGTCGTACCGAGGTCGATACCGATGATCTTGGCCATTGCATCGCTTCCGGAAAGTGGAACTGGTCTGGTTTGTGGGGCCGCCCGGGCCGCGTTTCAACCGCTCGAAGGGCCCTGAAACGGGATATCTGGCACTTCCGTGGCCGCGGATACGATCACGCGCGCGGGCCGCAGGAGCCGACCGTTCAACAGCCAGCCTTTCTGGACGACCTGTAGCACGGTGTGCGGCGGATACTCGGCAGACGCGCGCATGGCCATGGCCTCATGCTGGGCCGGGTCGAAGGTCTGGCCCTCAGGATCGACGACCGTGAGTCCGGCGCGCTCGAAAGCCTTCTGGAGCAGCCGGAGCGTCGCCTCCTGGCCCTGGGCCAGGGTCGCGGCATCGGTCTTCGCAGTCGATTCGAGCGCGAGGGCGAGCGAGTCAGCGACCGGCAGCAGGTCGGAGGCGAATTTCTCGATCCCGTACTGGCGGGCGGAATCCACCTCGCGCGCAGAGCGCTTGCGAACGTTCTCGAGCTCGGCGATTGCGCGCAGGAAGTCGGCGCGGTGCTGCTCGGCGCGGCCCTCGGCCTCCGCCAGCCGGGACTCGGCCGATTCCGTTCCCGGGGTTTCGCCGTTTTCCGCTGCGGGCTCGGGCCGCTCGGTTTCGATTCCGTTCATGCGCGCCGGGTGTGCGGCTCAGTCGCGGGAATTCAAGGCGGAGCCGAGCATGCGCGCCGCGATGTCGACCACGGGAATCACGCGCTCGTAGGCCATGCGGGTCGGCCCGATGACGCCGAGGACACCGACCACGCGGTCGTCCTGGGTGTATGGCGCGACGACCACGCTGCAGTCATCCAGGATCCGGTAACCCGACTCATGGCCGATGAAGATCTGCACGCCTTCGGCATGCAGGCTCTGGTCGAGCAGGTGCAGGATGTCCCGCTTTTCGTTGAATGCCTCGAAGAGCCGCCGCAGCCGGTCGACGTTCGACATCTCCGCAAAACCCATCAGGTTCGTCTCGCCCGCCACGACCATGTCCGCGTCGCGATCGTCCGGCTGCTCCGAAAACGCCCTTTGCGCGAGCGTGATTGCGTCGACCATCAGGCGGTTCATCTGCTCGCGCGTCTCCTGGAGCTGGGAGAGGATCCGCGCGCGCACGCCCGCCAGTTCCTGGCCGCCGAAGAGTTCGTTCAGGTAGGCTGCGGCACGGCGCAGCTCGTCGGGAGAGAAATGGCGATCGAGCTGCACCACGCGGTTCTGCACCTCGCGGCCGTTGACCTCGAGTATCGTCAGGACGCGATTGCCCGAGAGACCGACGAACTCGATTTGCGAAAGCGAGGCCTGGGCTTCGCGCGGCACCGTCACGACACCCGCGAGGTGCGTGAGGCTCGACACCAGTTGCGAGGCAGCGGCCACGAGCGCCTTCGAATCCCCGGCCCGCTGGTCGAAATGGCGCTTGAGCTCGGCGATCTCGGCATCGCCGGGAGGCTGGTAGCGCAACAGCGCGTCGACGAAGTACCGGTAACCCTTGTCGGTGGGAACGCGACCGGCCGATGTATGGGGCGAGCTTACGAAGCCGTGTCCCTCGAGGTCGGCCATGACGTTCCTGATCGTCGCGGCCGACAGGCTCAATCCCGACTCGCGGGTCAGCGTGCGAGAACCGACCGGTTGGCCGTCGCGCACATAGCACTCGACCAGCGTGCGCAGCAGCTGTTGCGCCCGGTCGCTCGGCTCCCCGTCGACGCCGCGTGTCGTGTCCGGCATAAGTCCCTGTTACAGAAAGGAATTGGCAAACGCGCCAGCCACGATGATCAAACTAGCAATCGCGCTCGCCGAGTGTCAAGGATTGTGGCCTGCATCCGGCCTGCATGCTAAAAAGCCCGCAAAGCCGAATGAACAAGCACTTCTCCCGCATTGCGCTGGTCGGCAAGGTCGAAGACGCCCGGGTCGCAGATTCTCTGGCCGCGCTGGCGACGCACCTGCGTGCGAAGGGGCTGACGGTATTTCTCGACCGCGAGGCCCGGATCGAGGGGCTACCTGATGGCCTCGTTCGCAAGGCCGTGGCGGAACTCGGCAAGGAGGCGGATCTGATTGTGGCGATCGGCGGCGACGGCACGATGCTCTTCGCGGCGCAGCTGGCGCTCGGGCGTCGCGTGCCGCTTTTCGGCGTCAACCGGGGCCGGCTCGGATTCCTGACCGACGTGCTGCCCGACGACATGATCGGCAACGTCGACGCCGTGCTGGAGGGTCGCTACGAGACGGACGAGCGCCAGATGCTTGCGGCAAGGCTCTCACTCGCCGACGGTCAGGAGCTCGACTACCGCGCCCTGAACGACGTCGTCGTGCAGCGCCACGAATCCGGGCGCATGGTGGAGCTCGAGGTCTGGATCGACGGCTGCTTCGTCAATACCCATGGCGGCGATGGCCTCGTGGTCGCGAGCTCGACCGGTTCGACCGCCTATGCCCTCTCCTGCGGCGGGCCCATCATCCACCCCTCGCTTCGCGCCATCGTGATCGCGCCAATCTCGCCACACACGCTTTCGGACCGGCCGATCGTCGTGCGTCGGGAGAGCCGGATCGAGATCCGCCTGGTCGAGCGTTCCGGCTCCCGTGCCCAGGTCACCTGCGACGGCGTGATCTTCGGCGACCTCGAGCCGAGCTCGCATCTGCTGATCGAGCCGGCCGTCGAAGGCATCACGCTCCTGCATCCACCCGGCCACGACTATTTCCGCTTGCTCCGTTCCAAGCTGCACTGGGGCCGCAGCGGACGATCCGGCGGCGAGGAACACTGAGCGTGCTCGCGCATCTGCAGATACGCGACCTCGCCATCATCGATTCAGCCGAGCTCGAGATCTCGGGCGGGCTTACGGCGCTCACGGGAGAGACCGGCGCCGGCAAGTCGATCATCGTGGATGCCGTCATGCTGGCGCTCGGCGGGCGTGCGAGTGCCGATGCCCTCCGGAACGGCGCCGAGCGCGCCGAGATCACGGCGACCTTTGAGTTCGGTTCAGATACAGCGGTGCGCCGCTGGCTGGAGGATCAGTCGATCGACGCGGCCGATGGCGAACTCGTGCTTCGCCGCGTCATCGGCAGCGACGGCCGATCGCGACAATACGTCAATGGCCAGGCGTTGCCGGCGCAAAGCGTGCGTGCACTCGGCGACCTGCTCATCGACATTCACGGGCAACAGGAATTCCAGTCGCTCGTCAGCCGCGATACGCAACGCGAGATCCTCGACGCACACGGCGTGCCGGCCCGCCTGACTGAAGGCGTCGCGCGGCTCGCCGGGGAGTGGCGGCAGTGCACGACGGAGCGCGAGTCGCTCGCCGTGATGGCCCGCGACCGCGTCGCCCGGCTCGAACTCCTGCGTTACCAGGTGGGCGAGCTCGAGGCGCTCGGACTCGGCCCCGGCGAGCCGGAATCGCTGATCGAGGAACGGAACCGGCTCGCCAACCGGGGCCGCCTCGCCGAAGCGGCGCAAGTCGCGCTAGGGCTCCTTTACGAGGGCGACGGCGGCGACGCCCACGCCCTCGCCGCCCGGGCGGCGAGCCAGCTGCGGGCAGCCGCGACGCTCGATGCGCGCCTCGAGTCGTCGCTGAAGCTCGTCGATGAATCGCGCATCGCCCTCAGTGAAGCCGGCGGTCAACTTGCCGCATATCTCGGCAGTCTCGACGCCGATCCAGCTCGGCAGGACGAGGTCGAAAAGCGCGTCGCTGCAATCGAGGACCTCGCGCGAAAGCATCGCGTCGACGCGCCGGGTCTGCCCGCCAAGCTCGACGAGCTCCGCGCACAACTCGCCGCGCTCGAGCAGTCGGAGCTCGTGCTCGGCGGGCTCGACGATCGCATCGCGGTCCTCCGCAAGCGATTTGACGATTCCGCGACTGAGCTCTCGGCCGTGCGTCGCGCCTCCGCGCGCCGCTTCGGGTCCGCGGTGACGAGCCTGATTCGCCAGCTCGGCATGCCCGGCGGAAAATTCGAGGTTGCAATTGAAAGCGATTTCGAAGCCGATCCGCGGACCGGGGGCGTGGACAGCGTGGAATTCCTGGTGACCGCGAATCCGGGCGAGCCCGCCAAGGCGGTCGCGAGAGTGGCCTCCGGCGGAGAGCTGTCGCGCATCAGCCTCGCCGTGCAGGTCGCCGCCGCGCGCCGCAATGCGCGGACCTGCATGATCTTCGACGAAGTGGACGCGGGCATCGGCGGCGGCGTCGCGGAAATCGTCGGCCGCAAGCTCCGCGAGCTCGGCGAACGCGGCCAGGTGCTCTGCGTCACGCACCTTGCGCAGGTTGCGAGCCAGGCTCATCACCAGCACCGGGTTACGAAGCTGACGGACGGCCGTACGAGCCGCACGGCGGTGAATGCGCTCAGGCAGGACGAACGGGTCGAGGAACTCGCCCGGATGCTGGGAGGCGTCGAGATCACGCGCAAGGCGCGCGAACACGCGCGCGAAATGCTACGCGACGGTGCCGGGTCGTAGTTTCGTAGTTTCCGGCCAGGCTTGAAACTACGAAACTACGACCCGGCACCGTCGCGAGGGCGGCTGACCCGGCCGCGGATCAGCTGCGCTTGCGCCGGTGCGGGCAGTTCTCGCGGCGGCAGCGGCCGTAGAGGATCAGGTTGTGCTCTTCGATGGTGAAGCCGAGCCGGTTGGCGACGTCGTTCTGCCGGCGCTCGATGCCGCAATCAACGAACTCCTCGACCCGGCCGCAGTCCATGCAGATGATATGGTCGTGGTGCGCGCCTTCGTTCAGCTCGAAGACCGCGGTGCCGCCCTCGAAATGATGGCGCCTGACGAGCTGGGCCGTCTCGAACTGGGTGAGCACGCGGTAGACCGTGGCGAGGCCGATGTCCTCGCTCTGGTCGATCAGCGCGCGATAAATGTCCTCGGCCGAAAGGTGGCGACCATGATTGCCCGCGAGGATCTCGAGGATCTTCACGCGAGGCAGCGTGACCTTGAGTCCCGCCTTGCGAAGGTCGCTGGTTTCCAACGTCGGCTCCCGCCGCGCGCCACGGCGATTCCGCTATGATGCGCGCCATTATCCTCCAGGACCCCCACTGATGCGACCCGTTCCGCGACCTGCCGCACTCGCTGCCGCCCTGGTACTCGCGTTCGCCGTCACGGGCTGCGTCTACCGCATGGATATCCAGCAAGGCAACCTGCTGGACGCGGAACAGGTCGACCAGGTCGAGGTCGGCATGACACGCAGCCAGGTGCGATTCCTGCTCGGAACGCCGATGGTGATCGACAGCTTCGACGCGGATCGCTGGGACTACGTGTACAGCCTGCGGCGCGGCCACGAGCGTGAGGTCACGAGGCGCCACCTGGTCGTCTGGTTCGAGGGAGACAAGGTCACGCGCATCGAAGAGCCGATTCCTTTGCCGCGCGAATCAGTTTCCTCCGGCTGAACGCGAACTCATCGAGCGCCCCTGCCGCGCGAGCCGCCGTCGTCGCTCGCGAGGATCTTCCGCGAGCGGACGCAGCACCTCGACACGGTCCCCCGGCGCGAGCACCTGGTCGCGCGGAACTTCGCGGCCGAAGATCCCGAGGCTGCAGCCAGCCGCATCGATTGCAGGATGCAGCGCGAGGATCCCCGAGCGCTCGAGCGCCTCGCCGGCGGTGCATCCGACAGGAACGTCGAGCGGGATGATCGTCTGGCGATCCGCCTCGGCGCAGGCGACTTCGATCGCGATGCGCTCAGCCGTCACCGAACACCTGTTTTGCGCGGCGCGCAAATGCATCGACGAGATGGTTGCAAATTCCCTCGAAGGCCGGTCCGAGGGCGAGCGCCCCGATTATGCCATGCGTCGAGAAGCGGACCTGAAGGTCGGCGCGCGTGCCTTCCTTCCGGATCGGCGTGAATACCCAGCGGCCTTCCAGCCGATCGAAGGGACCTTCGACGAGACTCATCGTGACCGAGCGTCCGGGCTCGAGCCGGTTTCGCGTCGTAAAGCTCGCCCGCGCGATGCCGCTCGCGAGCCCGAGCTTCACCGTCACTTCGTCGCCCTTCTCCGCCAGGATCGTGGCCGAAGTGCACCATGGCAGGAATTCGGGATAGCGCTCGACGTCGGCGACGAGCCCGTACACCTGCTCAGGGGAGTAAGGCAGGAGCGCGCTGCGCCGCACCTCACGCATGGATCCCTCGCCTCACGCGCCGATTGTCACAGGCCACGGGCAGCCGGACAACCGCGCCATGCCGCTAGAATGAAGCATGGCGGACAAGGACGATTCGGCGGGGCGCATCGCGGTCAACCGGCGCGCGAAACACGACTATTTCATCGAGGAACGCTTCGAGGCCGGCGTCGCCCTGCAGGGTTGGGAAGTCAAGGCGCTGCGCGCCGGCCGATTGCAGCTGCAGGAGGCTTACGTGCTCCTGAAGGACGATGAAGCCTGGCTCTTCGGTGCGCATGTCTCGCCGTTACTCGCCACCTCGATCCAGACGCAAGCTGACCCGACACGCAGCCGGAAGCTCCTGCTGCACCGTCGCCAGCTGGATTCACTCGTGGGCCAGGTCGAACGACGTGGCCGGACGCTCGTGCCACTCGCCATGTACTGGAAGAACGGCCGCGCGAAGCTCGAGGTCGGGCTCGCGCGCGGCAAGAAGGACCACGACAAGCGCGCCGACACGAAGGATCGCGAATGGCAGCGCGAGCGCGCACGGGTCATGAAAGGCCGTCGCTGAAGGCCGGGTCCCGGTTCTGATAGAATGAGCGCGACTTCTGGGGGCGATCGGCTTCGACGTGGGCTGCGAAACTCCAGGGGCGTGCCGAGGTGCAGGCTACCTCGTAAATCCGCTTGCAAACTATAGTTGCCAACGACGACAACTACGCTCTGGCGGCTTAATCCCGCCTAACCCCCGACTGGCATGTGCCTGTGCATCCAGACCCGGGGGACGCGCTCACAGGATCGCGGAA
>Ga0187893_10005836_pt1 | contig 21663 bp, 15 predicted proteins | sample MA1701074metaG_FD_139574 | JGI IMG/M metagenome (GOLD analysis project Ga0187893, IMG submission 139574) | White microbial mat communities from a basaltic lava cave in the Kipuka Kanohina Cave System on the Island of Hawaii, USA - MA170107-4 metaG ...
CATGCGGAACTCGGCGTTTTCGTGGAGGCGGAACCAAATGTATTGCGGCGTGGAGCGAATAATGGCCTGCGCCGCGCCGCCCGCTTGCGTAAGCGGATTGCCGCACGTCCAGTCGGCTTGGATGACGCCATACGTATTCGGCGGCGCGGTGGCGGCCAGGTTTACCAGGCCGGTGCGATCTTCGTTCACGTTGAGCAGCGTGTGCTCGGCATCATGAGAAACGAAACGGAAGCCGCCGAATAAGCCAGTGCGATTGCGGAAGCCATACCAGTTGTTCGGCGAATCGTTGCCGAGGAAGTTCGAAATGGGGGCGTCGAGGTTGCCGCCCCAGAGGATGATGAGCATGTAGTCGATGAGGTTCGGGACATCGAGCAGGTTTTCGTAGGCGGGGTTGGGCGTGCCATCGACGTTCAAGCCTTGCACCTTGAAGTAGTCCTCGTCGCTGGCAAAGCCGTTGGTGGCGGCGTACCAGAGGCGATACCAGGCGTCGGCGTTGCCATCGGTGGGGCCGCTGGTGTAGCCGTCGAGTTGTTTGATGGTGTCGTAGTCTTCCGCGCGCCCGCCGATGTAGGATTCGGCAAAGGCGGCTTCGGGGCGTTCCTCAGTATTGAAGAGGCCCCAGTAGTGGCCATTGATGTAGAGGTGATAAAAATCACCGCGCGTGCTCAAACCGTTCATCGCGAGCTGCGCGTCGCGGCTCATCACGTCGCGCAGACAGATCATCCGGCTGTCGTTCTGGAAGCTCCACGAATAATTCTGGAAGGTGCGCAGGTCGAACTTGTCGAACTCGCGCGCGCCAGTCGGGCCGAAGACCGGGTAGTTCAACTTGGATAGACCGTATTCCTGGCGGAAGAAAAGGCGGAAGGCGTGCTTGGGATTGTCCGGGCTGCGGCTGAAGCCGCCGCGGATGCGGATGCCGCAGTTGGCCTGGAAACCTTCGGTGTCGTCGGGATAAATCAGTTCGATGGAGGCGGGCCGCTCCCAGGTGATCGTGTCGCCGCCGGGGTTGGTGTACATGTTGGAGAATTGGCTGATGTCCATCACGATGGAGTAGCTGGGCACGGCCATGAGATCGTTCTTAATCGTCCCGGCATTTGCGTTCACTACGGTGGGATCCATGCCGTAGTCCATGTTCTGGCCGTTGCCATTGGCTTTCTTCTGAGGTGGCCAGCCCGGACCGGGAGTCGTTTCGTTGGCCTGGCGGATAATGTCGTCAAGGAAAAGGTAGGTGTGCGCGTCCACGTCGGACGGCAGCAGCCCGGTCTTGTAGGCGGCGGCGCGGACGATTTTCGTCCCGGCGATGGCGATGGGACTGGAATAAATCAACCCGGTAGTGGCTGTGGGCGGAGTGCCGTTGGTGGTGTAGCGGATGGTGACGCCCGGTGTGGCGCAGGTGATCGAAAGCGAAAAGGCCGCGGTGTAAAAGCCGCGGTCGTGGCTGAACTTGGTGTCCGCGACGACGCCGGTGATGGTGCTGGCGCCATTGACGACGCCGGGAGTTTGGGTCTGGAAATACTTCAACTGGTCCTGTGGGTCGTAGCCCCAGGAATAATCGGTGCGCTGGTTGGGATACGGATTGAAGGAGGACACAAGTTGGCGGGGCACTTCGGCATTGTAGAGGCCGAGGAATTCGCCGTCGGCGCTGAGGCTGAAGTTGGCGTGCAGCCGGGAGCCCGGCGTGAGTGGCTTGCGATCCTTGCCGGAGCAGAAAACGATCAAATAGCCGCGCGCGGGGATGGAGACAGGAGGGAAGACCCACTTGGCCGGCTCGTCCTCATCGTCGGTCAATGACCAGCCGGCGAGGCTCACCGCGTTGCTGCTGGTGTTGAAGAGCTCCACCCAGTCTTGCACTTCGCCGTCCTCATCGCGCAGGCCATTGACGTTCGCCGCCGCCAGTTCGTTGAGGCGGACAGCGGTGACACTGGCGGCCGGATCAAGGACATAGGTCCAACTCGCGCCGGCAAAATAATTGGGCAGCGCCGCGAGATCGCGAATGTTGTGTCCGGCGGCGAACTCAACTTGCACATTGCCCACGGCCGGCTGCGGAAAGCCAAAGACGAATTGCCCGGGCGCGAGCGGAGTGACGCTGGTCGCCGCGATGCCGTTGATGAGCAGGTCCGCCGCGTCCACTCCGGTGACGCTCTCGCTGAAGTTGACTTCAATCTGACTGAGACTTCGCACCGTGACGCCCGCGAAAGGAAGTTGGTAGACGACGCTGGGCGCGATGTTGTCCACCAGGCTGTATTGCCAGGTGGCGCCCGCTCCAGCGGCGTTGAAGGCGTTGGGCGGGACACCAAAGTCAGCGATGCCGTGCCCGCCGATCCAAGTCACGTTTATCGTGCCATATGGAGGCTGAGGAAAAGTGAACGTATAGGTGTCGTTGCCGCCGCTCATGGCAGAAGCGGGCAGGCCATTGAGCAGAAGGTCGGAGGCGTTGACTCCTGTCACGGGTTCGCTGAAGACCACCGTGATGGAAGTCAGCGAATTGATCTGGCCGGGCGTGGGTGTTTTACTGGCAACGACGGGCGGAATCGGGTCCGGCGCCGTGGTGCTCAAGGAGCAATCGAAGCCCAAATCGCTGCTGCCAATGGCGGCATTGAGCACTTGGATCGCAATAACATTGGTGCCTACGACGAGGTAACTCGATGGTGCCGGAGACACCAAATCGTAGAACAGAAACGGCGGCGGCTCGGCAACGGCCGGGCCAGAGGCAGAATTGAAGGCCGGAGTACTTCCTATGGCTCCGGGAACGTTATAGCGTTGGACTTCGACGCCGTTGATCCAAACCACAAACCCATCATCGCACTGAGCGCCCAGGCGCAGCGCGCTGATGTCGGCGATGTTGGTCAGCACGAACGTCCGCCGCATGTAAATGCACGTGTATTGATTGAGCATGTCCGTCAGTTGCGTGCCGCCTGGCAGCGTATCTCCAAACCAGAACGGGGCAGGGGCGGGAGTAAACGTGTCGTCGTTGAAGTTGAGGCGCCGCCACGCGGTCGTGTCCGGCGAGGAAGCTTCCGAGCGGCCTTTGAAATATTTCCAGGCCGCACCAGTGCTGAAGACCAGCGCCCCTTGCAGTTCGCCAGCGAGCGCCAGCAAACCAACCGTCAGAATCAATCGTGTCATTCTCATGTCCGTTTACGTCTGTCCTTCGCCAGACCGAGCCCCGCCGAATTGAGGGCGATGACCCAATGAGGCGATTGAATGGAGGCCGAACGCTCGAAATACATAGCCACAGTCAAACGTCTTGCGTTTTGTCCTCGACGCCACACTACAGCGCGAGCGCTCTGGGACTACGCGGGTTAAGACGCGGGAATGTGCCAGAGCAACGGGTGAATTTCAAACAGGTAAATTCTGCGTAACGATTGTGTGGCGGGTTGGTGGGTATCCGACTGGTGTCCCCCAGAGGCAGAACGCCAGGAAGGCAAGTTACGGGGCCGAGAAGGGGGTGCCGTTGGCTATGCAACTGCGGATGCGCTCATCCCAGCGGCGCTGGGCATCGCGGTTTTGGCCGCCGCGGGTTTCGGTGTCATAGCGCGCGTTCAAGTCCTGCGCCCGCTGCCGGGAACGCTCAATGATGTCGGTGACCTGCTGTTGCAGGTCTTCCAGCGTTCCGGCCCGCACGGCTAAAATCTCGTTGCCCATATCACGACCGGTCAACCCTGTGATGTCGTAGTGCCCCTGTTCGTGACTCAACAACTCCGCCGTTTTCGCCGAACGCACGACCCAGGTGTCTGCCCGGATGATGCTGATGGTGACCGTGAGCGAACTGACCCGCCGCCGGCCACCTTCGCGCGCCACGCGGACGCGTTCAGGCTGGTTGACATCCGAATGGATCTGCGCGTTTTCGTCTCCTTCGGCGTCGGCGGGACGCGAGCCAAGTTCGCGAAAATCGTCCCATGTCAACGAGCGTGGCCAGCCGTTGACCACCAGGCTCGCAGGTCCCCCACCTCCACTGGTATCCGCGCCAATCGGCCCAGCTTCGCCAAATCCGGCGTCGGGCGGAACGAAGTCTTCGCGACCCGGGAGGTCCGTTGGCGGCGGCGCGATTCCAATCACACCTGGCAGGCGATCACTCATATCTTGAGAGTCCGACTTTGGGTTGAGCGCGCAAAACGATAGCCACCCCCGCCGCCGCTGCCAATCATTCTCTCCGAGCGTCAAGAAATGGCGGAAATACCTGGAAGAGCGCTGCGCCTTGTCAGCCGAGCGAGGGCTGGTCGGCGTGATTATTTGCGGGAAAGCAGGCCCAACAACAGCAGCCCGGCGGCAATGACACAAAAGATGAACGCGGTTCTGCGGTGAATTCGGGCAGAAGGCGTCCATTGGCCACTGGCCTTGCGATACTCGTGTCCGGCAGTGATTCCAAAGATCGCGCCGATCACGAGAAGCAAAACTGCGACGATGGTTGTGATGTTCATATAACACCCAATTTGATTCAGGCCTTCCAAGACGGAAAAGGCGTTTTCGTCTCAGGCTAACGAATCGGAGGGCCGGGCTTGCCCAGCGCCTGAATCTGACGAAAGCCCGGTGCTTTGACATTGAACAGCGGCGTGCCGGGCTGGCGGATGGCCAATTCCAACGCCGCTGCCGCGCGCTGCCGCTGGTATCCGTCGCGCAGCACCTGCTTGAGCCACTCAATGGTCATGGGCTTACCGCAGAGGTAACGCGTTCCATTCTGGAACTGGCCCTGGTTCTTCTGCCACCAGTCGGCGACCAGCGTGGGTTCGGGCCACGGCAGATTATCGTCGGGGTCCATCTCCACGTTTTCGTCCTTGGGATCATCCGTCGGGCCCGCCTGAAAATCCTCGGGCGGCTTCCGCTCCAGATCACGAAAGGCCAGGCCAACGCCTGTGATGCTGGTGAAAGCCTCTCCGGCGACACGCGCCAGAGGAAGGTTTTTCATCTGCTCGATCAACCACGGAATGAATTCGGGGTCGCCGATAATGCCGGCGGCCTGAATCGCCAACCGCAGATGGCTGGGTTGCCGGGCCAGTTGCTTCTGCCAGGCTTTGGCCGCGCCCGAATCCAAACGCCGCAGCAACACTTGCATGGCTTGTTCGCTGCGGGCTTGCCGAGATTCAGCAATGCTTTGCAGCGCGCTCAACGCAGTCGGATGTGCCGACATCAACGCCGCCGCCCAGGCAGACCAGAAACGAACTTTCGGGTTCTCCGACGAGATGTTTTCCAGACCTGCCGGCAGGAGATTCGTTTGCCCAAGCTCGCCGACGGCTTTCAAGGCACGAGCGCGCAACAACGGTTCGTCCGCCCCGAGTGCCTCCTGCAACACTGGCCCCGGATTCTGCCGATGAATCGCCGAAGCTGTGATCCCGATGCGCATCTGCAGCGGCGTTTTCGAGCCAAGAAAGTTGTGAATGTGAGGCCTCGCCTGCTCCAATGGAAGCCAACCCAAAGCGGATACCAGGCCCTCCGCGAGAGGTTGCTCTTGATCGACAACTTTCAATACTTTGCCGAGATGGCTCGAGTCGAGCGATTCAAGCGCCATGATGCTGGCGGCGAAGACCTCACCCGCCTCGTTCACCGCCAATTGCTCTTCGCAAGCCTTCCAGCCTTCGTGTCCTGCAATACGCAATCCATCAAGATGCGCCGCCACGCGACCGTCTAGTTTGGCAAGGTCGATCAGGCTGTAACTTGGCGCGTTGGTGGCCGTCCAGCGTAAGAGCAGGAGCATCGCGGCTTCCTCAGCGTGCTTCGAAACCACTGTGGAGATTGCGATCACATCTATTGTGTCCGCGCTTGCCGATCATCTTTCTTATTGGCCGCCCCAATTGTCGCGCCCATGATCAACGCGGAAAACCATCGTTCCAATGGACGCCATCTTCGGTCCATGCGAGATGCTTCGTTCCGAAGGACCACAATACTCCGTCATGAGAATGAAGGTGTCCGAACGTCCAGCCCTTGCCCAACTTGACGTTCACCGGTTCGAGAGTTTCGGCGCCGTCGAAGCGATATAGCGCGTCCTCACTGGAAACATAAAGCGCATTATTAAACCAGTCCATGCCCCAGAGTTGATCAGTGGTGGCGTCATGATCAATTTGCCTCCACTGATTCGAAGAGCCGGCCAGCAACACGCCTTTCTGGCCGCATGCAAATACTCGATCCGGTCCCACGACTTTGACCCGATTCAGGATAACATTGGTTGGGGATACAATCTGCTGCCAGTTCCCACCCACACGACGCCAGATTTCTCCTCCGTAGCCTACCGCGTAAATGTCGCCCTCGTTTAGGCCGTCCAAAGAATTAAACCCAGCAATCTTCGTAGCCCCTAAAGGCAGCACGACACCTTGATCCTGGCGCGTCCAACCTGTTGCTGCACGGTGGTAAACCTGACGGGCCATGCCGCAGGCGTATAATTGATTGCCGATCTTGCGCAGATCTCTGATGGGTCCACGGCCAAGCGGACCTTGGGGGCTGGGGTCAATCATCTCCTCCTGACTCCCTGTCGGCGTCAGGATCGCAACCCGGCCTTCGGGACCCGTCGCATAAACATGGGTCCCGCGGTCTTCGATGGCGCAAATGCGTGTCGCAGTCCAGCGCACGACAAAGCGCCCCCATTTACGATCAGCTCTGGTCCACTTCATTAACCAAGTTTGGGCAGCCCCCTGTTCTGCTAATTGATCAATGACGGCAACAGTACGCACAATGTCCCGACTCTGGACAAAGCCAGACGAAAAACTTAACGGGTTGGCGGACTTGGATGGCATAGGAAAATGGTCTTAGGACGTCGAATTCCCGCCGATGCCCAAGGAATCAGCTACCGCCTGATCGACCATTGCTTGCTGGTCTTCGGTCAAATCGCCGCGAGATCTGCTTCCAGCCTGTGGGTCGGTCCTTAAATCGGTATTTTCGCCAACCGCTGGGCCGTCTGGCTTCTTTTGCTTGTGGTAATTGTCCAGTTGTTTCTTGGTGCAATCCGGATTGCAGTCCGGATATACCAATGCGTGGGCCGTGACACCCGCATCGCGCGCTTGTTGAAAAGTCCACTTTCCGCCGTTGGCATGATGAGCTGCCTCCATCTGTTGTTGTACTGCATGCAAAGCGCCATGCTCCTTATCGTCTCGAGGCCCGGTCGCACAGACCACAGGAGCTTTCTTCTCATCGTATCCTCCTTTAAACTGGGGAAGCAACTTGCCTTGCGTCCTGCCACCGACGGGTGAGAAACAATGCACTTCAACGAGGTGATGACCTTGCTCTCCTTTGCAACAGCGATTGGGCCTCCACGGCTGAAGCATGCATTTCTGAGCTTCACGACAAGCTTTGGCCTCTTTGGTTTTGGCGCAGCGTTTAGCTTTTGCTTTGCCCTTCGACAGCTTCTTTCCGTTCTTGTCCTGCTCCAATGGCCCGCAAGCGGCTCGTTCCCGGTTGAAATCATCTTTGCAGGGGTGGTTTGCCGGCGGAGTGGCAGCATCGATAAACGGCCAAGGCCCAGTATTGCTCGGGACCGAACCGTGGTTGTGCGTAGTCATGTCCAAGTTCCGCACCACATTCTCCCCCTCAAACTTCACATCCATCGACCACGCGTTGAAATAAACCTTTCCTTTGATCTTGCTGGTGACCACTCCCTTCTTCGGAGCGCTTCCAGCTTCGTCTCCGGTGCTTTGCTTAAAGTAACTCTTGTTCTTGAGCATCACCTCCTGCCCGGAAATCTGTACGGTCTTGCTCCCATCCGTCGTGTCACTGGCCATTCCAGTGTTTGGATATGGGATGGGCACACCGGGCGGCGTGGCAGGTGTCAAAGGCGGCGTGAAGCAGACATCAGGAAAAGCGCAGATGGACTTGCCTTGTCCCGCCTTGCAAGCGAGCTCCATGTTGTTCGCGTAAACTTCGTTGCCCATCAGGCCGCCTTCCGTTCTCCGCTGCGCAGCACCAGCGCGGTCCGTTGGCCGGTGTCACTACCGAAGTGGCAAAGCACGCCGGGACCAGGCGCGTATGCCTTGCGCGTGGAGGTGAGCGCAACTCCAAGCGCACACAATACTGACGCTGCGCCGGTTTCACCGATGCAGTCGGCGGCGTGCCAGATGTCGAACTCCTCCTTGCGCACCCGCATGACACGAGTCAGCGCCAGAGCGGCTTCCTTGAACCAGTATTGCTCACCGTTGGCATCCGTGAGGCGGAAATCCAGTTGTTCGAATCCACAACCCGCATCGGCGAATGCCGCCTTGAAGGCCTGCACCAACCCATCCGCGCGCAACGGCTCTTCTGAATCGATAGCCGCTTTCTCTTCCCCTCGTCCGATGCCCAGGCAAAGCAATTCGGATTCGCCGGCCTGTTTAGGTGGCCCCACCAAGACGGCGGCCCCCGCTTCGCCGGGAATGAAACCATTCGAGTTTTGGCTGGTCAGTAGTCGGCTTTTCGCCTCGAAGGCCGCCAATGTTCCAGTCACGAGGTAAGTGTCCGTCGCAGCGATCAGACAAAAAGGAATCTTCTCTTCGTAGATAAGTTGTCGCGCCAGGTCCAGAGCCAATGCGCCGCCTACCCGGCCTTGTGCAATGACTGTCGAGCGAGCGTGAAATCTCACCCCTAGCTGGTTTTGCACTTCGTGGAACAGTTCATCATCCAATCCATCGAAGCGGCCGGGACGTTCTTTTTCAGCGACGCAGAGCAACAACGGCACGTCGGACGGCCTGGTTTTGCTGAGATGAGGCAAGCACTCGCGAATCGCGGGTACGACCATGTGGACGAGCTTGGGCAAGCCGCGCCACGGTTGTTCCAGCGGGACCTGGCTGCCAATGATCCATTCGCCGCCTTTATCCATGAAGCGGGTTTCGGAAAAATTGTCGATGGCGCAGCGAATGGCGGCGCAACTCGACGGAGCATCCAGGCCAACGCCCGTCACCATGCCTGACGCCAGAATCGCTACGGGTCTCACGCTTCGCTTTCCTCCAGTTCCTCTGAAGCTTCTTCGTCGGTCTCATCGCCGATTACTTCGCCCGCCGCCTGACGTTCGCTGATTAGATGTTCCAGCGATGGATACCAGGTCTTGCCGAGCATCCGCGCACGATGCCACGCGCGGGGCATCGTGCCGGCCACGACCTGGGCCATCTCGAACATGTTTTTCTTGAGCGGAACATGGGTGCGCCAGACGAGCATGAAGCGATTCAGGTCCGGCTCGATGATGATGGTGTCGAGATTGGCCTTGGTGTTCTTCTCTTCGTAGTTCTTGTAGTAGAACGTCACTGGCACGTCGATGGTTGGCAGCTTGAAACTGGTGCGGCCCGCCGGAGTGAGGTTCAGCAACACTACCTCTTCGCCGCCGCGTGGATGGTCGATCTGTTGGTCTTCCGACGCGGCTTGAAAATAGCGTTCGTCGAAATCCGCCGGCAAAAATGGGAACGTGTTGTCGATCCAATCCTGATCGTACGTGCCGGCGTACTTCGGACGCGGCGCCCAGGCGCGTCCGATGGCGCCAAGGGCCATCGGGTGATACTTGCCGTCGGGGCTGCTGACGCTCCGGCCAATCTCCTCCGTGTTGGGCAGAGGTTTACCTTCGATCACTTCCTTGGCGGTATTGTGGTGAAAGCCTTTGCCCGCAGGGTTGTCGATGAACGCGCGATGTTTGCTTTCATCTTCATGCGTCTTGTCCACGCCACCGTAGGCGTTGTCGTAGGAGATGGGCATTTTCACGAACGGCTCGGGGTTCGTGGCCGAGAGGAACATGAGCGACTTTTTCCATGTCCGATTGCCAACGACCGTGAACGTCTTGCTCATACTGCCGACTCGCAAGCCGACGTCCACGCGTGTGGCGGCATTTCCGCCGGGCGCGTAGGCGCTGCCGTTGAAGAGCACATCACAGCGCGGTTTGAAGGGCGGAAATTCACTCTCGTATTTCGTCGCGGAGAGTCCCGGTTCGCCGGTGAATTCGTCGGCCATCACAAGATCCGCCTGCTCCGGGGCAAGCTGCGGTTCCTGGCCGGGCCTGGGAATCGTGAAAGTGCCCTTGACGACAACGACGAGAACCTCGCGGCCATCGGGCTTGAGGCCCATGGTGTAACCGGCCTTCATCTTCGTCGCATTCAGCAGTTCCATGCTGCGGGCGGGTGATTGTGTTCAATCAATTAATCTGCACGGAGCCGCCCTTGATGCGATTGGCGCCGGAAGAGCGACTGAGCAGGTAGGCGCCGCGGATGAGCACTTTGCCTGCGCGCGTGAGCGTGATGCTGGCCTTGCCACACCGCAGCACGATTTCCTGCCTGGCGTTCAGCATAAGCTGCTCGCCGTCGAGGCGGACTTCCACGGACGATGCCTCCGTTTGCGGCGCCGCGGGCTGTCGGACCAATCCCACCAGGATTGGCTTCAGCGGATCACCCTGCTCAAAGAGCAGAACGGCATCGCGCCCGATGTCTTGAAGCGTGACAGGGGACGTGGAAGCGGCCGGAATCGCCGAACCCGCGGGCATCTTTGAGAAATGCACGAGCGGCGCGCCGGATTCAGACAAACCAACCAACTGCCCGATCACCGCTCCCGGGAATGGCTGGGTGCCGCCCGGTTCGTCAACCGCTCGCTCGCTCGAAGAAGCGATTTGGTGAAAATCACCTTCTTGGTGCAGGGACTCCTTCGCGAGGTAATTTGAGTCTGCAATTTCGATAACCATTCCATCGCTTGTTTTCATAACTGTCGATTGGCTCTCAACATTCCCGCAAAACCGAGCGCTCATCAGTTCTGAAGTATCTTCTGCCCCTTCATGGTGATGTTCTTCGAGGCCTTGACGTTGATTTCGCCGGAGCCTTCCACTTTGATGTCCTTGCCGGAAATCTCTATCGTTCCGTCCTTTTTCATGTGGATGCTGGCTTTGCCGGTTTTGATCGTTATTTCTTCACCAGCATCAATCGTGAGCTTTTTCGCCACGGTGAGACTGTCATCTTTTCCAACCGAGGTATCGCGACTCTGGCCGACTGCGTTGTGCTGGTTTACACCAACCGTAACCGCCTGGTCCACGCCGACCGTCACCTCCTGCGCCACTCCCACGGTGATGGCCTCATTGACGCCCACGGTGTGAGTGCGATTGATGGCGACAGTCACGGTTTCGTTCTGTCCCACGTTGCGAGTGCGATCTTTGGCGACCGAAAGCGTCTGGTTGCCCTGGACCGTTCCGGTTTGATCGTTGCCGACAGTTTCCGAGTCATCGACATCGATCTGATCGGTACGGTTGTTGTGAACCGTGCTGGTCTGGTCGTGTTCCACCGTCGTGTTCATGTCGTACTGGCCGTGGATGGTGATCTTCTCCTTGCCCGCCGTGTCGTCCATCGACATTTCGTTATAGCCGTCGCCCTGATGAGTGTCGGATTTAAGTCCACTGACGACGCCGCCGCCGGCGTAGGGCGGAGTTTGGTCGCCGTTATAGACCCGACCGGTGATGATGGGCCGATCCGGATCGCCTTCGAGAAACTCGACGATCACTTCCTGGTCGATACGGGGCGTGGCCTGTGAACCCCAGCCTTTGCCGGCCCAAGGCTGGGAAACGCGGATCCAGCACGAGGAGTTCTCGTCGTATTTGCCGTAACGGTCCCAATGGAACTGCACTTTAACGCGCGCCTTGTCATCCGTGTGGATTTCGTCCCCGGGCGGCCCAACGACGAGCGCGGTCTGCACGCCCTGGATTAGCGGCTTCGGCGTGATGCGCGCCGGGCGGAATGGCTGGTCCGAGGGGATGGCCGTGAAGTTGCACGACCACTCTTGTTTGCTGGATGCGCCACGGCTGGTCTCGAACTCGCCCGCGTCGATTTCGTAGGCCGTGCTGGTGATCAAGTATTCCCGATTCTGATCATCGCGCGGATGATCCTCAAGGGTGAACGTAGATCCCGCGCACAGGCCGAGGGCAGTGGCCTCCCCTTCGAGGGTTTCGTGGCGCACCTGCAGTTCCTGAATGCGCAGCTTCGCCAGCTTTTCGCCTTCGCCGTGGTCGAGAAATTCGCCGGGGTAATCGTAAATCTCAAAGTCCGCCAGATCATGCGAACGGCTGATCGGCCATTGTGCGACCAAGGCGCTTTGTTTCACCTGCCGCGGATTCTCGAAGTCGAAATCGTTATGCGCGAAAACGCCCGGCTGCACCTCCTTCTCCACTACCCAGTTGGTGACGGCCTCTTTGTCCTGCGCTCCTTGCTGGTGTGGATGATAGGGAACGGTTCCGTAGCTCTCAAACGCGGTATGGGCGGTGATGGAGTCGGTGAGCATCATGGTGTGCTTGCCGTCCTCGTGTTTGAAAAAGTAACCGATGCCCTCCTGTTCCATCAACCGGCTGACGAAGTTGAAGGCCGTCTCGCGGTATTGCACGCAGAACTCCCAGTCCCGGTAGGTTTCTGACAGGCCGTCGTCGCTCACGAAATTCTCGAAGCCAAAATCCTTGAAGACCTTTTTGATGATGCCCGGCACGGTCATTTCGTCCGGCGGCTCTTCCATCGTCTGCTGGAAAATGCGGCAGTCCGACGTGCGGGTGAGAAACCACAGCCACGGAACCACGGTGGCCTGATAGACCGAATAACTGCGCTCGGTCTTGGTTTGTACGAAGCGGCTGACGAAGCCGTTGAAGTAGCGGGTTGCGTTGTCCAATTCCAGCCGGATGGTGACGTTCTTGCCGATAATGTCGTCGAAGTTGATGCTGCTTTCTTTGCTGATGAGGTTGAGATCGATTCGGAACAGCCGGCTCATTTCCTCCCGGATGGAGCAGCGACGCACCAACAACACGTCGGCCCCCAGCGGAGTATTGATGGCAATTTGTCGCAGGGCTTGAGTTGGGCCAGACATGGTTCGTCCTTCGGACGGCGTGGTTATAGCAACCGTCCCGGAGCGGCGCAACAAAACTTGATGCCAGACAGCGTGGCCTCGAAAGAGCCGCCGGGGCGTCACTCGCTCGATTCGCAGTCTGGGAAAGTCCCGGCGAGTCTCTCGGCGTGGAACACGTACAGCGCCGGGCCGCGCGGCTGGCGGGTTCTCTTCCCGACGTGTCCGCTACGGCGTCAAAAAGTCCATCAGGTTTCCCGTGCCCTTTTGGCCGAGGAACTGGTAGGTGACGACGCCATTGGTCGGCTGCCAGTCGGCGCCCTGCCTGGTGAAAGACAGGCGCTTGATGGCAATCGATGTCTTCTTGTCGATCTTTGCCGGGTTGAGGGTGAGGTTCGTTCCGCGCGTGAACGACAGCGAGTAACCCCGGGTGGCGGAGTACCTGACCACCCTCTCGCGATAGGCGATGGTGTCGCCGTCCGGCAACACCAACTGCGCGGAGGCCACAGTCCGTTCTTTGGTTCCGATGAGTTTCCGGCTGATGTCGAGTTGAAGGCTCCAATCCTGTTGCAAGTTGTCCACGGCTCCGGGCGGGGCAGCGACCGCGAGCGGCAGGTTCTTGCCGGAGAAGGGCACGCCCCCGACCTTGCTGGAGTAGCTGCCCGTGCCGATAAGGCCGTTCGTTCCAGCGCCGACATCCACGACTTCCACCGGAGCCGTGGAATTGCCGCTAAAGCTAGCGCCGACGCCGTCGCGCGTCCCCGTGAACTTGCCCTTGATCTTGACCGTGGGTTCGCCGTTCACGGTCTTTACCGTGCCGCTGCCTGCGGAGATTTGGGAATTGCCGTCCTTGTCCAGGATGCCGTCCATCGTGCCCATCATGGCAAGTTTGCCCGATTCATCCTGGGCAACATCGACGCTGTAGTTGCGCTGGAAAGCGGTTGGCGACACGCCCTGGTAATTGCCCGCGATACTCGCAATCCGGGTCAGCAACGGGTTGTTTGTCGGGAACTGGAATTGAAAAGTTCCCACTGGAATTTCGGGGAGAGGCTCGCCGGAGGGCGGCACCCCGCCGGTCTCCATAAAATTATCCACATACATCTGTCCGCTGGTGACGGTCATGAAATCTGAAAAGCCGGAGATGAAAGCGGTAAACTGGTTGGTGTCGTTGAGATGCCAATCGGCATTGCCGTCCGCGCCGCCGGCGCCCGCCAGGCCAAAGGAGCCAAACTGGACCCATTGGTAGCCGTCGCTATTTTCCAGGTCATAGAACACCGTGATGACTTTCGTCGCGCTGTTGAAGGCCATCCGCACGGCGCCATTGGTCACGCCCGAGCCGCCCGCCTGATCGACGTAGCCGATAGTCGTGTCTCCGGTTAAACATTCGGAAGCAAAACCGGTGCGCGACGGCAGGCTTCCCAGAGCCGACGAGTAGAGCTCAAGATAGATTTGGTCTGATGCGGGGCTTAGGATATCGATGCCCACACTATTGACCTGAAAGGTCTGGTTGGGAACGGTGCTGTTAAAGGTGTCAACCTGGATTTCCCAATCGGCGTTGTAGGGAAATCGCGTGAGCACCCACGGACGAGCCGTTTCGTCTTTAACGGTCGGGCTGCTGCAGGTGTACTCCAGCCGTTGATTTCTTTCCGTGAGCGCCGCGCGACCAAATGTTCGATCGGTGCCCCATTTCGCTGTGTTCTTGGAGTTGTCATTGAAATCGTCGCTGTTGGAGGCGGCGATGGCCTGGCTTGAACAGAAGATCAATCCTGACAGCAAAAAGCTCGCGACTGCAGCCAGAACCGTGCTCGGCAAAGCACGCATCGGCGATCGAGCCGTTGAAGACCTGAAAGGTCGGACGTTGGTGGTATTCATGGATGGTTCCTTTCTGGTTAATCAACCTTTTGGCGGGCGTAATCCGTTTCGTGCGGCGGCGGCGACTTGTGGGCGCGCGCTGTTCGCAATCGCTGCCAACGCGGCCTGGGCTGCCTCCGTCTGCGCGCGTCGCAGCGCGAACACGGCGCGCATCTGGATATTCAGGCTGTTCGGCGCGGTGGCAATTCGCAGCAGCTCCGGCACGATCTCCTGATCAAAGGCCGCGGCTGCGGCCGACTCCGGTTGCCGTTGGACGCCGAGGCCAACAGCATTGAAACCCGCCACGCGCGCGGCGATGTCGCGCTCCGTCTGGACTCTCGGCAGCAGGCGCTCAGTGGGAATCTCCTCCTGCGGCAACAGTGCTTCATACAATCGGCGGCGCACATCCGCTGCCGGCTCGTACTCGGCCATGTCGGCCAGCGCGGGCCCGAGATCCCGGACCGTCCCATGGCCGCTGATCGCCCAGGCCGCTGAAGCGCGCACGTCGGTGTCCCCATCGCCCTTGGCGAGTCCCAGCAGGAAAGGCACGGCCTCGGCGGAAGAACCCGCCAGCGCCTCGACGGCGGCAGCGCGCATCGCGCGCGGAGTGCCGGGCGCGGCCAAATATTGCTCGAACGTGGCGGCGACAGTCGCGAATTCAAATTGGCCCAGGCCGTTCAGGATTTGGGTCCCAAGATCACCGGACCCCGTTTGGGCGAAGGCTTCGAGCAAGGCATCGCGCGCTTCCGGCGTGCCGATGGTTCCCAGCCCCAGCGCCGCCTCAATGCGAATTTGGTCCTGACGTTGGCTGTCGAGGAGAATGGCCGTGATCCGCGCCGTGACATCCTCGCCTCCGATCGCGCTCAGACCGCGGATCGCCGCCTGCGCTACGTGCGCGTTGGCATCGTCGAGCAATGGCCACAGCCACTCCTTCGCGGCCGGATTGCCGGTGCTACCGATCAGTTGCGCCATCACCGCCTTGTGCTCGGGTGGCGCCGTCGGGAATACCTTGAGCAACGCTGCGACACATTCCGGCGAACCGACGCGCGCCAGCCGGTAGGCGTAAAGGCGCCGCTGTGCAAGATCCACGCGTTCATCGAGGAACCGGGCGATGGTTTCCTCAACGGTCAGCCCGGTCGCCATATACAAGGCCTCGGCGCGGCCCCGCAGGTGGCGTTCGATCTGGTGGCTGATGAGGTTCACGATCGGCTTGGTCACCGCTCGCTGCGCCGCTGGCAGAAGAGCGCGCTCCGGGTCACCGCTGGGAAACCGGTCCTCAACCCACACGCTGAAACCGACGAAACCCACTGCGGCCAGCAACACCGTCACCACAAGGACCGCGCCGAAGATCGCACGTCCCCGGACCGTCCGGGGCAACCACGAGGCGTGGCGCGGCGTTGGCGGGTTTTTTTTCATCGAGGACGAAGAGGAAGACGGGCGGGCATGGCCAGGAAGAGCGCGCCACCGCACACGTTGGCGATCAAATCGCCCAGGGTATCGGCGTATCCGCCCACGCCGTTGCGCGGGATGGCCAGCGTGGCCGCGAATTCACAAATCTCGACGATGCTGCCCAGGCCCAGCACGGTGAAAAACACCAGCAGCCGCGTAAAGCCGGTGAGCGGCTGGCCCTTGACCCGGCAAATCTCCTGCACCGCGAGAGCGGCGATGAAGGCATTGGCGACGTGAACATACTTGTCGTAACGAATGCCCAGATAGACGTGATCATAGAGGCGCGTCCCGTCGAGCTGTGCGAGACCGCCGGCGAAATGCGCGAGGATTCCCGCTTCGATCACCAGCAGGAGCCAGCCGGGCAGCGTGTAGCGTCGCAGCCAGACCCACAGCCCGGTGATGGCCAAGGTGAGCACCAACGCATAAAACAGAAACTCTGCCAGCGCTGGCCGGCTGCGCCCCGCGAAATGGGCCCAACGGTCGTAGTAGGTGACCGCGCACATCATTACAAATAACATGAGGTTTGCGCCGAAGAAGACATCCAGCCCGTTCGCGCCCCGCTTTATGCCGACGGCGTCTGCCGGTGGACCAGCCAGGGCCTGCGATGTTCCCGTCGAACACGCCCGGCTCAACTCGCGCTCCTCTCCTGGGCACGTTCAAGCACGGCCGCGCGCCGCAGATATTCCGGCCAAATCATATCTTGCTTTCCTCCCGCCAGACGGCAAACGCCCGTCGAAGACGTGGCGGATGGAACGTTATTCGGATACTCCGGTGCGAGGGAATTGACAACTGAATTCGCTCGCAATACCCGTTGCGCCGGCGGTGCGAGGCCGGCACACTTCCCATGGCAACCGTGGCGACGCAAAACACATTTTGGGGGCGATTCGATATTGCGCTTCCGTTGTCGTTCGCAAGCGCCTGCCTTGCCCGCTGACTTTCATGCCTGCCACCGAACTTACCCCCTCGCCGCAGTCGCAGTACGAAATCCTGCCGAAGCTCTCCCCCGATGGCGAAATCGCTGGCGACCTGCTCGAAGTTGCCATGGGACCGCATCATCCGTCCACCCACGGGGTCTTCCGCATGGACGTGGTGTTGGACGGCGAAACCGTGATGAAACTCAAGCCCGTCTTTGGCTATCTGCACCGCAACCACGAGAAGATCGCCGAGAACACGAGCTACCTCGGTTCCATGCCCTACACGGATCGGCTCGATTACTTCTGCTCGCTCACGAACAACTGGGCCTATGCCCTCGCCGTCGAAAAGCTCGCTGGCCTTGCCGTCCCTGAACGCGCCGAATACATCCGCGTCATCACCGCCGAACTGACGCGCCTCCAGAACCACACCTGTCTCGTTGGCTTTCTGCTTATGGACATGGGCGCGCTCGGTACGCCGCTCATGTACGCCTTCCGCGAGCGCGAAAAGATTCTCGATCTGTTCGAGTCGCTCACCGGCGCGAGGATGATGTGTAATTACATGCGCTTTGGCGGTTGCCGGGTGGACCTTCCAGCCGGATGGCTCGATGCGGCGAAGAAAGTCGTCGCCGAGTATCCGCGCTTCCTCGACGAGTTCGAGAATCTGCTTACCGGCAATGAAATCCTCCTCAGCCGCACCCAAGGCGTCGGTATTCTCTCTCGCGATCTCGCCATCAACGCCAGCATCACGGGTCCCATGCTCCGCGCGGCGGGAGTCGATTACGATCTTCGCAAAGTGGACAAGTATGGCATCTACGAGCGCTTCGATTTCCGCGTGCCCCTCGGCGACCACGGGGACGTGTACGACCGTTACATGATCCGCATCCTCGAAATGCGCGAGTCGCTGAAGATTCTGGACAAGGCGCTGAAGGAAATCCCTGAAGGCCCCATCATCGATCCCAAGGCCAAGCTGCGCGGGTTCCGTCCCAAGGCCGGCGAAGCCTACGGCCGCATTGAAGCGCCCAAGGGCGAATTGGGCTTCTACCTCATCAGCGACGGTTCGCCGAATCCCCATCGCTACCGCGTCCGCCCGCCCAGTTTCATCAACCTCACCGTCCTCGAGGACATGTGCCTCGGCCACACCGTCGCCGACGTCGTGGTGATCCTCGGCAGCGTGGACATCGTGCTGGGCGAAGTGGACCGGTGACGGCGTGCCATGCCGGCGATTTTCTCTGGAGTGCCTGTTCCAGTGTGTCCGGCAAAACATATACGAACTTTTCTCCTTCGATCCACTTGCCTTGATCAAACCGAAGGCGTCCGACTCGGCCTGACTTCATTTTGCCATTCTACTGCATGGAACTCCGCGAACTTGCTGAGAAAATCCTCTTCGGGACGACGCTGAACGACAAGCTGAGTTGTCCAGCGACGATCACTGATGAACGGCCGGGCACGGCGGTCGTCACGCCGGCGATGCCGGGCCGTCCGGCGGAGCTTCGCTTCAAGAATCAAGAGTCGCGCAAAGCCGATTTCCCGGGCCTGCATCGATTGAACGGCGAGCGCGAACGCGGTCTGCTGCTCCACTTCTTCGGCAATCACGAACTGCTGGCCACGGAACTCATGGCGTTGGTGCTGCTGAAATTTCCCGACGCACCCTCGGCATTTCGGCGGGGTGTGTTGCGGACCCTGAAAGAAGAGCAGGAGCACACGCGCCTGTATCTGCGCCGCATGAAGGAGTGTGGCATTTACTTTGGTGACCTTCCGGTGAGCGGCTATTTCTGGCGATCGGTTTCGGGGATGGAGAGCCCGATGGATTACGTGGCCAGACTGAGCCTGACCTTCGAGCAGGCAAACCTGGATTATTGCCGTCAGTTCGCGCGCGGCTTCGAGGCGGCGGGCGATGCGGCGACGGCTGGATTGCTCGAAAGGATTTACCGCGACGAGATCGGCCACGTCGCCTACGGCTTGAAATGGTTTCGCCGTTGGAAGAATCCGAGGGAGACCGACTGGGAGGCATTTTGCCGGCAACTCAAGTTCCCGCTGTCGCCGCAGCGCGCGAAAGGCGTGACGCTGAACGTCGAGGGGCGGCGCGCGGCGGGCCTGGACGAGGCGTTCATCAACGAACTCAGCGTCTATTCCCGTTCGCGCGGGCGCACGCCCACCGTGTTTGTCTTCAACCCATTCGTGGAGCTGAGGATTGCGCGCGGCCGAACCTTCATGCCGTCGCGCCATCAGGCCGCGCTCGCTCGCGATCTGGCGAACCTGCCGCAATTCCTTTGCCGGCAGGATGACATCGTTCTGGTGCCAAGGCGACCATCGTTGCCGTTCTTGAGCACAATCAAACAAGCAGGTTTCCCGTTGCCAGAGTTTGTCGAACTGGAAGGGCAGGGGATTGATGAAACCAGCACCCTGCGACAGCGAAAGCTTGGCGCGCTGCGGCCCTGGGCCTGGGGGCCGGACGCAGTCGAGTTGTTCCAGCCGCTCTTTGCCAATCTAACGGGAGAACAGTTTACGCCCGAACAACGATTCAACGAGAAGCTCGCACGACTCCATTCGAAGGCTTGGAGCGCGGAGTTTCTGAAACGTGTGCTGTCGAAACATGCTGGCCTGGCCTGGCTCTGCGGGCAGGAGGAGGCGGGCGAAGTGGTGAGCACGTGCGAGAGCGCGGTCGCGACGGTGGAACGAATTCGCGGCAGTGGCCATCACAAGGTAGTGCTCAAGCAAGCTTACGGGCTGGCGGCGCATGGCATGATTCGCCTGTGGGAAGCGGGCGTGCTGGACAAACAACGGCGCTGGATCGAGAGGGCGCTGGAAAGCGGGCATCCGCTCATCGTGGAGCCGTGGTTGGAGCGCGTGCTGGATTTCTCCGTGCAACTGGAGATGACGCGTGATGGTTTGAAGCTGTGCGGCTACACGGGTCTGGTGAATGATCAGCGCGGCCAGTTTCAAGCCAACTGGGCGGACTCGAACGCCGCGCGGAAAGTGCCGGGAAATTTGCCGCAGCCATTCCTCGAACGGGTCGGCGTGCCGGCGAAGTTCTACAGATTTTACCGGGACGTGTTCACGCAACTGGAAGGGGAACTGATTAAGGCTGGATACTTCGGCCCGCTGGGAACCGATGCTTTTATTTACCGCACGGCAGATGGCTTGTTCGGTTTGAAGCCCGTTGTGGAGATCAACTTCCGTTACACCATGGGCCGCTTAACTCTCGAACTGATGAAACGAGCCTGTCCTGGAACCATGGGCGTATTCAGGCTGGTCAACCGGGCCATGGCGCAGTCCGAGGGCTTCGGAAGTTTCGCGGATTTTGCGCACGCTCTGGCCAGTCGCGCCCCATTGCGAACGGCTGGTTCGCCCGTTCCAAAGATTCAACAGGGCGTGCTTTGCTTAAACGATCCCGCCGAGGCGCAGGAGTATCTTGCGCTATTTCAGGTGGGGCGAACCGTCGATCCATCGTATTGTCAGGCCCTTGCGTGAGATTGGGTCGTGGTCGTGCAACGCTTCCCGTTGGTTGGAAAGGAGAGATTGCAGCTAAGTAGCTGATTGATAGGATGGCAACGAATGAAGCTCAACAATAACCAAGCGGTCTTCTGGTGCCGAGACGAAACGGACTTCATGCGAATGAAGCAAGTCATGGCTGACCCTGAGACTTGGCCGAAGACCTATGCTGAGTTCGCGGCAGATGGAGAGGAGTTGATCGCGAAAGCCTGGAAGCAAGGAGTCCTGATCACCAAGGTAGAAGCCGATCCCGATGCTTTCGTGACTTGGTGCAAGGTCGAAGGCCGCCAGCCTGACAGACGGGCAAGAATCATGTATGCGGTTCAGCAGTTCGACCGCCTTCCCAAAAACACCAACTGACTCGATGCTCTGAACAGGTTGCGCGTTGCTCATGACGATTGCAGAGACAACGCACGGACGCAAAAAATTCAAACCTCGCGAATCGCTTCAGGTAAGAGACGGGGCAGTGTGAGTCGGTGGCGACACTCCAGCGTCAAGCAGGTGTAGGAAGACTTCGGTAAAGAATGTAGGCAGCCAAGGTGAGCAGGAACGCTGGCAACGGGCCGAAGAAGTAGTTCAGACCGGAGAACAAAAGGACTCCGAGAATACCCGTAACGGTTCTCCTGGTGTCGATGATTTTCACTCCTTGGTTAATCGGTGCTTGCCAGCACTTCCTGAAGTCATGGACAACTGGTGGCATGATAGAGCGGCTAGGATTCCGGTTCATTCCGCAGGGTTCTCCGGCAGAAAAAAGAATCCGAGACGAAATCCGTCATCTGACAAGGGAGCGGGATTCATCTCAGCTAGGACTGTCTCAATGCGAATCGGATCGCCTGTATAAATATACGATAGCCCGGCCTCAGTTGTGGGCTGTAGGTGTTGTTCATCTAGGCGCTGGAAGGCCACCCGTATGTCATGAGGCGAGGGCCAGAATAGCATGGCGACTGGATAACCTTTACTCTCGTCTATATCGCATTGGATGTATCGGATGGATTCTTCTCCATCGACCTTTGCGGCGGCTTGGATCTTTTTGCCTTGTGCATTCATCGACAGGGAATCGGCGGCACACGCCATTCGCTAAAGCACTACGCTGTCTCGCGCAAAAGCTCCGCAATCGTCCAGACGTGATCGGTCAGACCGGCAGCCATAGCAGGCGTGCGGGCGATGCCGTTCTTCAGGCTGCTGTGGCACCGGCAGAAATTGAAGTGAGCCGCGAACA
>Ga0187893_10005838_pt1 | contig 21660 bp, 26 predicted proteins | sample MA1701074metaG_FD_139574 | JGI IMG/M metagenome (GOLD analysis project Ga0187893, IMG submission 139574) | White microbial mat communities from a basaltic lava cave in the Kipuka Kanohina Cave System on the Island of Hawaii, USA - MA170107-4 metaG ...
CCGGAGTCGGTGATCACGAGACGCCTGTCCTTCTCGGGCGAACCCAGCAGGCGATAGAAGGGAGGCAGCTCTCGACGGGGCAAAAGAAATCGGATCGCCCGTTGACGATGAGTACGGGAGCCGTCACCCGAGAGACGAAGTTGATCTGATCCACTTCGGGAAACGCACTGGTGAAGTAGAATCCGCTCCCCACCAGCACGTTCACCTTGACGACGACCCCCATGCCCCCGCCGCCGAGCCTCTCCAGGATCTCGTAGTGGGAGACGGTCTTTCCGATCATGGCGGCCCGAGAGTGGCATGAGGATACGACTCCGCCTTCAATTCGTCAATCAGCCTGAGAACCGGCACGGGGTCCATCAAACAGGGAATCGAGTGACGTTTCGCAAAGGATGACGTCATAACTTTCCAGCATGGGCATGGCGATAGGTTCGAGCTCCTTCTTCCACAACTCGCCTTCATAGAAAGCCTGCTTCATTCGGTCTCGTTCCTCGAGGGAAGGAAAACCGCGCAGCCAGACGAACTTGTTGGGATTTTCCAGATCGAGGAACGGGCCGAGCACCTTCATTCCATAAGAGCGCAGCGCCGGAACCGAGCGCGTCTCGAAGAACCGGAGGAACTCCGCGCGGCGCCCCGGCTTGATTCTGTAGCTTCGGACTTCGACTATCATGGTTAAACCTCCTCGGGCGTTGTGGAGTAATCTGACCGGCCGATGGGGAATGTAATCGGACCCATGATCTCCAACAAGAAGGCACCTGCAGGTAACCGTCGGCGCAGAAATCCGGTCGGCGGGTGTCCGCTGACCGCTGCGCTCGCGGCGATCGGCGGAAAATGGAAGTTGATCATCGTGTTCTGGCTGGGAGAATCCCCCAAGCACTTCGCGGCCCTTCGGCAGGCGATGCCCGGCATCTCACAAAAAGTCCTCACACAGCAGCTCCGCGAGCTCGAAAGCGATGGCCTCGTGCGACGCCAACCGAAGGGAGCGATTCCCGCTCCCGTCGAGTATTCTTTGACCGACTATGGACGATCGGTGCTGCCTCTGGTCGAGGAGATTCGCTTCTGGGGCAGAGCCCACATGGAGCGCACGGCCTCGGAGGAGGTTCGTCGTGCGGGCTGAGAAATTGTGGGCTCTTCCCGTCTTCATGCTTTTGGTTCCCCCGGTCGCAGCCAAGGACCCTCCCGCTGACTGGCGCCAATGGGGCGGGCCAAACCGAAACTTCATCGTCGAAGCGACGGGCCTCGCGGACAAGTGGCCCGAGGCCGGACCACGCGTCCTCTGGAGTCGTTCCCTCGGCACCGGCCACTCCGCGATCCTCGCCGATGAAGGCCGGCTCTTCACCATGTACCGGGTCGGGAACGGACGCACCAAGCAAGGCCCGTGGGAGCAGGAAGAAATCGTCGCGGCACTCGACGCGAGAACGGGGGAGACGCTCTGGGAGTACCGGTACCCTTCGCAGCACGCGGATTTCAACTTCGGCGCGGGGCCGCACTCGACTCCGATCGTCGTCGGCTCCCGCCTGTTCACGTTCGGGACGTTCAAGCAGCTTCATGCTTTCGACAAGCGCACGGGGAAACTGCTCTGGTCCCACGATCTCGTGAAAGACTTTGGAGCGCCGACCCTCCTCATTCGCCCGGTGGTGAAAGCAGGCTACGGCTGCAGCCCGCTCGCCTTCGGGGAGACGATCGTTTGTAGCGTCGGCGGGCCCGGCCAGTCGGTCATGGCCTTCCGGCAGGAGGACGGCGCGGTCGTCTGGAAGAGCGGCGACTTCCTGACCTCGGAGGTTGCACCCATCCTCATCGAGCTCGGAGCCAAACCGCAGCTCGTCGTCGTGGGAGGAGGGTCGGTCCAGGGGATGGATCCCGCGACCGGCGCGATCCTCTGGTCCCATCCTCACGACCCCGGAAACGATCTCAACTGCGGCACCCCGATTTGGGGAAGCGACGACATCCTCTTCGTGTCCTCGGCCTACAAGGCAGGAAGCCGCGCGCTCCGGCTCAAGAAGGAAGGGGACACCACCATCCCCGAAGAGCTCTGGTTCAACGGCAGGGTGCGGTTCATGTTCCTGACCTCCCTCCGGATTGGCGACACCATCTACGGCACCGCTGGAGACTTCGGTCCCGCGTTTCTCACCGCGCTCGACGTGAAGAGTGGCAAGACCCTCTGGCAGCACCGCGGTTTCGGGCGGGCGAGCCTCCTCCAGGCGGGAGAGAAGACCATCATTCTCGACGAAGACGGTGACCTCGCTCTCGCGACGATGACGCCCAAGGGCGTCACCCTCCACTCCGAGTTCAAGCTGTTCGAGACGACCTCGTGGACGGTACCGACTCTCGTGGGAACGACTCTCTACGCGCGCGACCGGGAGAGGATCGTCGCGCTCGACCTGGGGGCGCGGTAGCGATGGCATTCCTGAGCGTCCTTCTCGTTCTCGCTCAGAGCGCGGCGCCTGAAATTGCGGGCACGTGGAATCTGGACGCCGGCAGGAGCCGCGTCACCAATGAAGTCGGCTGGCCGGGCTTGATTGGAGCGGGGCCGCCCGAGAGAATCCATGTCACGCAGGCGGCGAACGGCACCGTGGTCATCGAGAGCGAGATCAACGAGAGCCACGCCCGAATCTACAAACCCGGAGGAAAAACCTCGGCCCCGGTGGCGCAAACCAGCACCCTCACGATGTCGTCGCAATGGGAGGGCCGCACCCTCTCGGCCGAGGGGAACCTCATCCCTCCATCCGGCGCCACGGTCGCGGTGAAAGAGGCCATCGCCCTCAGCGACGATGGCCTTGCTCTCACCGTCCAGATCTCCGCCGGTGCGAACGCGAGCACGCTCGTCTACACCCGGACGGAAAGCGTGGAGCCCTGCGAGAAGTGGCCGACTCCCTGCAAGCCCCCGGCGAAGTAGAGTTTTACTTCCACTCCCAGTACTTGGCGACGGCGTTCCCCTCGCCATCGACGTCGTACTCGTGAACTGCCGTGCAGCCGTTCAACTTCGAGAGCTTCTGGGATGACGTGTGGAAGTAGATGGCTCCGCGGTAGTGGACGGACCCATCGGAGCCGCGGGACTTCGCGGCGCCGTTTCCGACGAGGTTGACGACGTCTCCATCCTTGGTCGTCATGATTCCCTTGCCTTCGCCGTGGATCGTTCCGTCGGACCGTGTCTTCGACCAGTAAGTCCAGAGGCTGGTCTCCTCCACTCCCAGGATCCGTCCCTGGACCTGAAGGCTCACCTCGACCGTGGCCTCTCCTCCTTCAGAGGACAGGACGCGGACTCCCGTGACTTTCCCCTTTGCTTCGTACAAGAGCTCACCTAACATCGCGACACCTCCTTGCACCCCGTGTGCGAGGAGAGGATACAGGAAGACATAGGAGTCTTCAATGAATCCATTCAAACGCTTGTCCCGGCCCCTGGCCCTGGGAGTATTGCTCCTTTCGGCCGCGACGTCTCCCGCCCAGCAGCCTCCCGAGCGCCCCTGGCCCGGGCACAACCGTACCCGTCCGACGGTTGCCGGACGGAACGGGATGGTGGTATCCGCGCATCCCCTCGCGAGTCAGGCGGGGGTCGACGTCCTCAAGAAGGGCGGGAACGCCTTCGACGCCGCGATCGCCGTGGCCTCGACCCTGAACGTGGTCGAGCCCATGATGTCGGGAATGGCCGGTCTCGGAACGGCAATTCTCTACGTCGCCGAGACCCGGGAAGTCCGCGTCCTGGAGTTCGGCGGCACGGCTCCAAGGGCCACGAACCCCCCCGACTACCGTCAGGGCGCTCCCGACTGGGAGCGCGCGCGCCGCGGCATCAAGTCCATTCCCGTCCCGGGAAACCTCGCCGGATGGTTCGAGATCCACCGGACCTACGGAAAGCTCTCTACGGGTGAAATCTTTCAAACGGCGATCGACTACGCGGAGAACGGCTTTCCGGTGACTCCGTTCCTGGAGACGGTATTGCGGGATCACAGCAAGGACCTCGAGCTCGCCAAGGGATTTCAGGGGATCCCCGAGCCGGTATCCGGGTTCACTCCGTCTGCGGCGCGCATCTTTCTCAAGGAGAATCAGGAGCCGTACCGTGCGTCCGAGATTCTGGTGCAGAGGAATCTCGCCGAAACGTACCGGAAGATCGTCGGGGGTGGGCCCGACGTCTTCTACCGGGGCGAGATCGCGAAGGCGATCGTGGACGAGATGGAGCGGCACGGTGGTCTCATCACCCTCGAGGACCTCGCGGAGTACAGGCCGGAGTGGCTGGAACCGATCTCTCTCACCTACCGCGGACGGTACCGCATCGCGACCGCCCCGCCTCCGGCGAGCTCCTTCGCGGGGCTCATGAAGCTCGCCCTCATGGAGGGGTACGACGTGAAGGCTTTCGGCCAGAACTCGCCGGAGTTCCTGCACCTCTACGCGGAAGCGGTGCGGCTGGCGAAGTACGATCGCATGCGGTACTCGTCTGATCCGAAGTTCGTCCCCGTTCCTCTGGCGCGCCTTCTCTCGCAAGACTACATCGCGGCAAAGCGCAGGGAGGTGAATCCCGATCACGCCATCGCCTTCGAGCCGCCCAAACCCGACATGATTTCGGACAAGGGACAGCACACCACGCACCTCGCGGTCGCCGACAAGGAGGGGAACGTCATCGCCATCACCCAGTCGCTCGGCCACATGTTCGGGTCGAACGTGATGGTGGGAGATACCGGGCTCTTCATGATGGACGGCATGTACTGGTTCGACTACGACCCGCCCGGGCTTCCGAACGACGTCGCGCCTCAAAAGCGCGTCTCCTACCCCATCATGCCGACCCTCGTGCTCGAGGACGGTGAGCCGATCCTGACCATCGGAAGCCCGGGGGGAATCGGGATCGTCGAGACCGTTCCGCAGATCCTCATGAACGTTCTCGATCACGGGATGGATATCCAGGAGGCGATCGACGCGCCGCGCATGCGCGGCATGGAAGGCCTCAAGCTCATCGCCGAGAGCAGGCTCCACCCGGACACGGTGGAGGCGCTGAGAAAGATGGGCCACGACGTCGAGCTCCTCTCCGACTTCTCACCGACGTTCGGCGGAGCTCAGGGGATCGCGATCCACCCGAGGACCCGGGTGCTGATGGGTGGGGCGGACCCGCGGCGCGACGGCTACGCCATCGGCTGGTAGTTGAAGCCCGGCCTCAGTCTTCCTCGACGAGCTGCCTGAGCGCTTCTGCGTGCGTCTCCAGGAACAATCGATCCTTGGGACGATTCGCCTTGGCTTTGGACGCCACGATGGAAGAGAGTCGGGCGACCGGAATCTCGACGTCCTCCACGCGGTTCGCGCCCCAGACCCCGATGACGACGAAACGCGCTTTGGCTTCGTGCAGCAAGCCAGCGAGCCGGAGGAAACGGTCCAACGTCTCAGCTCACGCGAATCGCTTTGGCGAAATGCTGCCGGGACTCTTCGAAGGTCAGCTCGACCCAAGTCTTGTCGGATCCGCTCTGGTTCTGCGGAAGGGCTTCGATCCGCGATATCGCGGCCAGGTAACTCTCACTCAACCGAAACTCACCTTCCCCGAGCTCGAACGCCAGCGAGGGGGAGTCCTGAATTCGCACTACCAGCGGAAAACGTTCCGGGTGCTCTATCGATTCGACGGCGAGGTCCACGTCCAGATCCGGCCAGTAGAGATGCCCGGGGTTGGGCTGCTCGACGCGAAGTATCGACGCGACAGCGGCATTCTCGAACCACGGGAACTTCTCGAAGGGCACGAATAGCTCTCGGTCCTCCAGCAAGAGCCAAAAGCCGTGGCGCGAAATGTTCGTGACTTCAAGCTCCAGAGTGCTCTTTTCAGGCGCCTTTGATTGCATCCTCGTGCTCCTCGGACTCATCCTTTCTGATTCTAGCGAGACGGGGACATTGGATCCACCCGACAAGTCAGCGGCTAGGCGGCCCGTCCTGAAGTGCCGAGGCTCACCCCTTGAACATCGCCTTGAGCACGTACCCCGCGATGGCGGGGTTCTTTCGGAGCCTCCGGATGGAGTAGGGGTACCAGTTCGGGCCGAAGGGCACCGCCACTCGGAGGCGGTGGCCCTGGTCGCGGACCATGCGGCGCAGCATCGGTTCGACGCCGTGCAGCATCTGGAACTCGTACTGGTGGGGCTTGAGCCCCAGCCGTTCGATGATGCGGCAGGCCTCCCAGATCAGGATCTCGTCGTGGGTCGCGATGCCGACGTAGCAGCCCGCGCTCAGGAGCTCGTTCAGGAGCAGCGTGTAGTTCTCCTGGATGAGACGGGGATCGGTGAAAGCGATCTCGCGGGGCTCGAGGTAGACCCCTTTGCACAGCCGCACGTTGGCTTTCGCCGCCGCGAGCTTCCTCACATCCTTCAGGCTTCTCCGCACCCGCGCCTGGATGACGGCGCCGACGTTGTCGAAATCCTCGCGCAGCCGGTAGTAGATGTCGAGTGTGTCGTCGATACAGGGGGAGTCCTCCATGTCCATGCGCATGAAGTTCCCGGATAGCGTGGCGTGCTGCAGGATTCTGCGCATGTTCTGGGTGCAGAAATCCTTGTCGAGCTTCAGGCCGAGGTGGGTGGGCTTGGTGTGGATATTGCTAACGAGCTTCCGGGCCGCGATCTCGTCGAGGCACTTCTGGTAGTCGCGAACCGCCTGCTCCGATTCCTCTCTGCGCGTCACGAACTCGCCGAGGATTCCCGTCGCGACCATGAACCCCTGGGCGTTGAGCTCCTGGACGACGCGGATCTGGTCCTCGAGCGTCTCGCCGGCGACGTAGGGTTTGGAGAAGACCCGCACGAGCGGCTTTGGAACGAGCGGCAGCGATGCGGCGATCACGCGGTCGAATGCGGCCATGAATGCTATCTCCCCCTCAGTCGAGCGCGAACCACTTCAAGATGCGATCGATCATCTCGATCGTGGAGGCGTCCAGAGTGGCGCCCGGCTGTCGGATCCCCGCGTGCTTCAAAGCGCCCCGGCGCCTCAGGATCTCCTTCCGGATGGCCATGCCGATGCCCTCCTGGAACTCGAATCGAATCAGCGGAACGTGCCGATAGAAGAAGTCGGCCGCTTCGTCCTTCATCCCCGAGCTCCACTTGCACACGACTTCCACGAGGAGATTGGGGTAGGCGAACCCCGTGATGGTGCCGTTGGTCCCGGCGATGAGCTCTTCGAGAAGGTAGGCACCCCCGAGGCCGCCGAAGATCGTAATCCCGAGCCCGTCCTCGAGCTCGCGAATGCGCGCGGTCTTGTGGGGCGTGGGGGCGTCTTCGAGCTTGATGGTGCGGACGGTCGGGATTTCGCGGCAGAGCTCCACGAGGAGCGAAGCCTCCATGAAATACCCGGAAATCGGCGGGAAGTCCTGGGCCACGACCGGGAGATCGAGCTTTTCGGCGATGGCGGCGAAGTGCCGGTGGATGTGGGCCGAGTTGACCTTGGCCATCCGGGGAGGGCTCACCATGACGGCCGCGGCTCCGGCGGCTTTCGCGGCGGCGCAGTACTCGAGACACGTCTCGAGCCCGGACCCCGTGGCCCCGACGATCACCGGGACGCGGGCATTGACGTGGGCCATCGTGGTCTCGAGAACGATCTGTCGCTCCCTATCCGAGAGGCGCGCCACCTCGCTCGTGACCCCTAGAGCCGTGAACCCTGAGACACCGTCGGCGATGAAAAGGTCGATGACCCTTTTCAAGCTTTCCCGGTCGATGCCCCCGTTCTCGTCGAAGGGAGTGGGGAGAACGGTGTAAACCCCGGAGAGTTTCGTCAACGTAGCCTCGAAGCGGTCGTTTCTATCACAAATCTCGACGAGGTTGCTTAGGTGCCCGCACGGACTTAGGATTCCCGCTTATGAAGCTCACGATCATCTCGAAAGAGGAAGTCAAGAGCGCGATCAGCATGGCCCAGGCGATCGAGACCGTCAAGTCGGCCTTCGCCCAGCTCTCGAAAGGCCACGCCCGGGTCCCCATCCGAACCCAGCTCGGGATTCCTCTTCACGACGGGGTCACCCTCTTCATGCCCGCGTATCTCGAGGACACGGGCGAGCTCGGGATGAAGATGGTCTCCGTCTTCTCCGGCAACATCGAGCAGGGGCTTCCGATCATCAATGCCATCGTGACCCTGATCGACCCCGAGACCGGGCTTCCCACCGCCATCATCGACGGGACCTACCTCACCGCACTCCGCACTGGCGCCGCGTCCGGCGCGGCCACCGACCTTCTCGCGAAGAAAGACGCCAGAACGGTGGCGGTCCTCGGAACCGGGGTCCAGGGCCGAACGCAGCTCCAAGCCGTCTCGACCGTGCGTCCCATCGAACGGGTCCTCGTCTTCGACACGCGCAGGGGAGCCGCGGAGAAGTTTCAGCAAGAGATGGTCGAGGCAGGACCGCCGGTCCCGCCGCGGATCGAGGTTGCCGCGACGGCGAAAGAAGCGGTTTCGCAAGCGGACGTCGTCTGCACCGCCACCACCTCGTCGACCCCCGTCTTTCTCGACTCCGACGTGAGGCCGGGAACGCACATCAACGCCATCGGGTCGTTCACCCCGCAGATGCAGGAGCTTCCCGCCGAGACCGTGGCGCGAGCGCTCATTGTCGTGGATTCGCGCGAGGCGGCGTGGGCTGAGGCGGGAGACCTCATCATCGCGAAGAAGCGAGGGCTCATCACGGAAGCGAGCGTTCACGCGGAGATCGGAGAGGTTGTGGCCCGGACGAGGCCTGGCCGTTCGAGTGACCAAGAAGTGACGCTCTTCAAGTCGGTGGGCAACGCCGTTCAAGATGTATCGGTCGGGGCGCTCGTACTGGAGGAAGCGACGAGGAAGGGCCTCGGCACCGTGGTGGAGCTCTAAGCATGAGACTGCGACTCGACTACGGGACCGATGGTCTCGAGGTCGAGCTTCCCGATGAGCGCACGACGGTCATCGAGCCCGCGTACCCTCCGGGTGTGTCCGATCCGGAGGCGACGCTCCGCCGGGCCATCGACGAGCCCCTCGGCTCGCCGAAGCTCGCGGAGCTCGTGAAGGAGGGAAGCCGGATCGCCATCTCCGTCTGCGACGGGACGCGCGCGCAGCCGCGGGAGGGGATGCTTCGGGCGCTCTTCGAGGCGATGCCCGGGGTCCGGGCGGAGCAGGTCGTCATCCTCGTCGCGACGGGCACCCACCGCGCCAACACCAGACAGGAGCTCGAGAGGATGCTCGGCTCCGAGATCGTCGGGCGCTATCGGGTCGTGAACCACGACGCCCGGGAACGATCTTCGCTCGCCTACGCGGGGGAGACGTCGAAAGGTGTCCCCATCTGGCTCAATCGCGAATGGCTCGAGGCGGATTTCCGGATCACGACGGGCTTCGTCGAGCCCCATTTTTTCGCAGGGTTCAGCGGCGGTCCCAAGATGGTCGCCCCCGGGCTCGCGGGCCTCGAGACCACGATGGTGTTGCACGACGCGAAGCATATCGGGCACGCGAAGGCGGTCTGGGGGGTCACCGAGGGAAACCCCATCCACGACGATGTCCGGGAGATCGCGGGGCTGACCGGAGTCCACTTCGCCTTCGACGTCACTTTGAACGGAGAGAAGGAGTTAACCGCGGCCTTCGCGGGCGAGCTCTTTGCCGAGCACGGCCGGGCTTGCGCTCGGTCGAAGCGGGAGGCGATGCGTCCGGTCGATGCTCCCTTCGACCTCGTCGTCACCACGAACTCCGGGTTTCCTCTCGACCAGAATCTCTATCAATCCGTGAAGGGAATGTCGGCCGCGGCGCAGATCGTCAAGAAGGGTGGAGTCATCATCTGCGCCGCCGAGTGCCGCGATGGGCTCCCGCACCACGGCGCCTACGCCGAGCTTCTCAAGCGAAGGAGCTCGGCGGACGAGCTTCTTGCCATGGTCCACGGAGAAGGCTTTGCCGAGCCCGACCAGTGGCAGGTCCAGGTCCAGTCGCAGATCCAGAAGCGGGCACGGGTCCTCGTGAAGACGGGCTTTCTCTCGCCCGCCGAGCTGCGGGCCGCGCACTTCGAGCCTATCGACGACGTTTCCCTGGAAGCGAGGCGCCACCTCGAGAGGGCCGGCCCCTCCGCCCGGTGTTGCGTCCTCCCCCGCGGCCCGCAGACGATCCCGTATCTCGCTTCGTAGCACGCACGCGCCAATCGTGAAGAAACCCTCCCGAACCTATCGGCTCGCCGCCGCGGGCCTGCGCACTCTCCTGAAGGCTTTCTTCCGTAGAGTGGAAGTCACGGGGCTCGGGAACCTGCCGGCAGAGGGCGGCGGCATCTTCATTGCCTGGCACCCGAACGCTCTCGTGGACGGCGCTTTGATCGTGAGTCAGTTCCCCGGCTGCATCGTGGCGGGAGCCCGTCACGGTCTCTTCCGCTTCCCGCTCATCGGAGCCTGGATGCGCGCCTGCGGCGCCGTTCCGGTGTACCGCCGCCGGGATTTTCCCGAGGGCGCGTACCATCTCAGGCGGAAGGCGAACGAGAAGAGCATCGAGGCCATGGCGGCGTCCATCGCCTCCGGCGGGTTCGCGCTTCTCTTCCCCGAGGGTCAGAGTCACGACGAGCCGTTTCCGACCGAGCTCCGGACCGGCGCGGCCCGGCTCTACTATCGCGCCCGAGAGCTCGAGAAGGGAGAGACCGGCGCCCCGTACATCATTCCCGTGGGTCTCCACTACGATCGCAAGCACCTTCTCGGATCGAGCGCTCTCGTTTCCTTTCATCCGCCTCTCGAGATTCCAAGGGGTCTCGAGGAGCCAGAACCCGAAGGGGCGAGCGACGAGGAGAAGCGCACCCGCTACCGCGCCCTCACCGACGAGCTCGAGAAAGCTCTCCGCGAGGTCGTGCACGCGACCGAGAGCTGGGATCTCCATCACGCGATGCACCGCGCGCGAAAGATTCTGCGGGCGGAGCGGGCTCACCGATCGGGGGCGAGCCTGGAGCGGCCCGAGATGAAGGAGAGAGTCCTCGTTTTCTCGAGGCTCTGGGCTGGTTACAACGAGAGGGCGAAAACCCATCCGGAAGAAGTGCGCGAGATCGTGCGGCGCCTCAAGACGTACGACGCCGATCTGGCAGCGCTCGGGATCGAGGACCACGAGCTTTACGGCGGCAAGAAGCTCCTCTCGCCGCGTTTCGCTCTGAGCGCGGTTCTTCAGGCCCTCCTCGTCTACTTCGTTCTCCCTCCCATCCTTCTCATCGGCTACGTGGTCAACCTTCCCGCGGGGGCTTTGGTCTGGATCGTCTCTCGCTCGGGAGCATCGGCGCAAAAGGACGTGGCTTCTTTGAAAGTCTTCGTCGGCGCCGCCGCCTTCCCGCTCTTCTGGCTCGCCGCGGCACTCCTCGTTGCCTGGGGAAACACGAGGCTATCGGCCCTCTACCCGCGGTTTCCGGGAGCCCCCGTTCTCACCGGCGTTCTCGCCTTTATCCTGAGCGCGGTGGGCGCGATGGTCGCCCTCCACTATCAGCGGATCGCGACGCAGACGCTCCGCGCGGTGCGCGTGCGGCTCACGAGATGGCGGCGCTCGTCGACCCTCGAACGGCTGCGAGAGGAGCGGTCATCGCTCTACGACGAGCTGCGGAGACTCGGGGCGCTTCGTTAGCCGTCCAGGCTCAAGGGGAAGCGCGTCCGTGTCGACAAGAGGAATCCCGCGGCGGATGCGGCGAAGACCGAGGCATCGAACGCGCTCTTGACTCCCGTCCCCGCGGTCATGCCGAGAGCGAAGAGGAGCAGGAGCACTCCGCTCCCGAAGGCGGCCCAACGCGTCCGATATCCCGCGATGAGGAGAAGCGCGAGCACGACTTCGGCGAGAGTGGCCGTCCAGGCGATGGCGGGCATGAGCGCCGCGGGCGCCCAGGGGTTGATCTTCGCCGCGTAGGCGGTGAAGTCGGTGAAGCTGCCCCAGGCGACGCCGGAAGCACCGCCCGGCCCCCAGATGCCGAAGCGATCGAGAACCGCGGAGAGAAATCCGGCGGCGAGAGCGAGGCGGGCGAAGAGCGTGTCGTATCCCCGAAATCGGTCGATCATAGCGGCGGATTGTAGATCCAAACCCGCTCGCTTTTCCCTACGCCATTCCGTCGTGTAGAATACGGCTTCCGATTTCGGTCCCCGAGAATTCATGCTAACTCGCTTTCGTCACGCCGCACGCGGCGCGGCCACGCTGGTCGCGACGCAATCGAACGCGCGCATCCATCTCGCGGTGACTTCCGTCATCGCCCTTCTCGCTCTCGCGCTCGGTCTCTCGCCGGGCGAGTGGTGCTGGCTCATCGGCGCCGCCGCTCTGGTGTGGACCGCGGAGGCGCTGAATACGGCGATCGAGATTCTGGGAGACGCGGCGAGCGGCGGAAGCCACCATCCGTTCGTGGGCAAAGCGAAGGACGTGGCCGCCGCCGGTGTGCTCCTTGCCGCTATGGGGGCGGCGCTCATCGGGGTTATCATCCTGCTGCCGCCCGTGCTGGCGAGCGTTCGGAGATAGAGTTCGATGAAACTGTTTCGCTTCGGTGAAAAGGACAAGGAGCGCCCCGGGCTCCTGCTGCGGGACGGATCCATGGTCGACGTTTCCATCTTCGGCGAGGACTACGACGAGAAGTTCTTCGGGACGCGCGGCCTGAGGCGCCTCGCTCGATGGGCCTCCGTCTTCGCCTCCTCGCAGCCGAAGATCGATCGGGGCTCCGTCCGCCTCGGCTCGCCCATCGCGCGTCCGAGCAAGATCGTCGCCATCGGCCTCAACTACCGGGACCACGCCAAGGAAGCGAAGATAGAGCTGCCTCAGGAGCCTGTGCTTTTTTCCAAGGCCTCCTCCGCGATGGCGGGCCCTTACGACGACCTCGTGATTCCGCGGGGGGCGAACAAGGTCGATTGGGAGATCGAGCTCGGGGTCGTCATCAACGTGCGGGTGAAGTTCGTTCCGGAATCGCGCGCCCTCGATTGCATCGCCGGGCTCGTGGTGATGAACGACTACTCCGAGCGCTCGTTCCAGCTCGAGCGTGGCGGGCAGTGGTTCAAGGGGAAGAGCGCTGACGGCTTCGCCCCCATCGGTCCTTATCTCGTGACGCTCGACGAGATCCCGAACGTCCAGGGCTTGAAGATGTCGCTCTCGCTCAACGGGAAGACGATGCAGTCGAGCTCGACGGCCAACATGGTTTTCGGCGTCGCCCACCTCCTTGCGTATGCGACCCACTTCATGACGCTTCTCCCCGGAGACGTCGTGAGCACGGGAACGCCTGCGGGAGTCGGCATGGGCAAGAAGCCCCCGCGCTACCTCAAGCCCGGCGACGTGATCGAAGCGACCATCGATGGGCTCGGCACGCAGCGCCAGAGGGTGGTCGCGCCCAATCGCTGACCGCGGGAAGCTACCAGAGAGTCTTCACGGGATAGGCCCGGACGGCCGGATCGGACGTGACCAGGACGAGGTCATGCTCGAGGGATTGACAGACGAGCATCCGATCGAACGGATCCTTGTGATGAGTCGGCAGCTTGGGCAGATGCGCCATCGCCCTCTCGCGCAACGCCAGACTTGATATGCCGTGGCGCTTTCTCTGCTTCGGGATGTACGACGAAGGCCGCTCCCGCAGAGGAAGCCGGCCAAGCTGATGCTTCACGAGAATCTCCCAGAACGAGATCGCGCTCAGCCACACGTCGTTCTCTGGTGCTCGAATCGCCGCTCCCGCCGTTCCTGACAGCCGGGGGTCGGAAGTCAGGAACCAAAGAAACGTCGACGTGTCGAGGAGAAGCTTCATCGCCCCTCAAACGCGTCAAGCAGCTCGTCCGGTAGCGGCGCATCGAAGTCTTCGGGCACGACGAATTCCCCCGCGCACAGGCCGATCGGCCGTCGTGCCTTCCGTCGCACGGTGACTCTGCGAATCTCGGCGACCGGTCGATTTCTCCGCGCCAGAACCACCGTTTCTCCCTGCTCGACCTTTCTCAAATACTTCGAAAGGTGGGCCTTGGCTTCAGCAACATTGACCTTGATCATGGTCATATACTGGACTATGTTTCGGTGCCGGTCAAGCGCGGAAGCGAGAAGGAGCCGAGCCGTCTAGTAAAGGATCGCGCTTTCCCCGCGATCGCGGATGAGCGCGACGTAGTGCTGGACCAATAGCTCGCGCCGGGCGGCGAGGCCGTCGATCTCGGCTTTGGTGAGAGTATCGTTCAGGGCTGTGTCCAGGCTCTCCCGCGTCAGATCCTTGAGGGCCTGAAGCAACTCGCGGTCGCAGCGCTCGAGCCCCTTCACGTTCTGAAGCCTGGGCGAGCGCCGGAACGCGCGCGTGAAGTCGATCATCCAGAGCCGCCACGCGCTCGTGATGAGGAGGTTCCCGCGGTTGCGGTCGGTGTCGTGGACCAGCTGGGAGAACACCCGCACTTTGTAAATCTGATCGCTCCAGTCATTCGCATCCGGCGCTTTCAGACCCTTTTCCTTTATCTCGTTCTCGTCCCCGAGGACGTCGTCGACCCACCAGGTGAGGGCACCGGTTTCCGTCCTCCACTTGCGCTCGACGGAAACCGGCACCATGTCGTCGAGCCGGAGCAGCCGCGCCAATTGGTAAGCGGCGACGTTGTAGCGGTAGGAATCGACGAACTGGACTTCGGTGCGGCCCCCTCCGAGGTCCTTCGCGGCCGCGCGCTCATCGATGGACTGGAAGCTGGCGTCGTGGGTGATCTCGGCGTCCTTGAGCGTGAGCCGCCAGGTCACGGTCTTTCCCTTCCCGACCGGCTGGGCGCTTATGACCTCGGCGGTGCGGAGGAACTCCTCGATGCGGGTGTGGGAGCTTTGGGCTTCCGAAAAGGCAGGGAGGAAGAGGATGCTTACGAGCAGCCGAAGCTTCGGCGCTGCCACCGGCGCCTCCGATCGACCGGATTGTGCGCCTGTCGCCGCGCCCCGTCAAGCGAAATGAAAAAGGCCCCGCTTTCGCGGGGGCCTCTGGAAACGAGCCGTGCGCTCTGGATTAGACTTCGATCTGGACGACCGCGGGCTTCGCTGCCTGGGGCTCGGCCGGCTTCTGGTTCAGAATCCGCTCCCGATAGAGCCTCTCCATCTGGTCGTCCTCGGGCGTCCTCTCGATGAGCTTCTTGGCGCGCGCCATCCGGACTTCGTCCCGCGCGGTCTTTGCGATTCCCTTGGCGTCGAGGTCCCTCTGAACGCCCTTGTTCACGTCCTCGGCCCGGAGCTGCAGGGAGTGGTCGAGGGTCGGAAGCTCGACGGCCTTGTTGCCGGCGTAGATCAGGTGCCGCCCGCGCTCCTCGTACCACTTGTTGAGGGTCGCGGTCTGGTGCATCTTCTCGACGATGTTCCGCCAGCCGATTCCGGTGTTGTACGCGCAGAAGGAGATCTCGCCCTCCTGGGTGGCGTAGGGGATGATGCACTGCTCCGTGCGCCGGAAGTCGTAGTTGAAGAGGTCCTGGAACCACATCCCGGCGATGAACAGGAAGTTCCACCGATCCCCGCGGCGTTTCTCGATGTCCTCGAACGTCCGGTCGGGGGTCACCTTCCCGTAGTTGCGGCCGGTGACGCCGTAGGTCTTGTCGAACTTCTCGAGCATGGCCTTGAGCGTGAAGTGGGTGGGGGCGTTGAAGGGGTTGTAGTTCCTCATGACCGCGAGGGCCATGCCGACGGCGGAGAGGAAGCGCCCGCGGGCGGCGTCATTGAGCTTCTTCACGTCGTTCGCGAGACGATCCCCGTTCAAGAAGGCGGTCACCGGAGCGGACTCCTTCGTCTCCTTGTCCACCATGATCGCCATACCGACGCCGCAGTTCGGGTGGCAGCCGCAGTTGAACTGTCCCCACTCCCGTCCGGGTCCGTGAACCAGGTCGGCCCAGTCGGAGAACGTCCCCAGGAAAGAGATGGGGAACCAGTCGCGCGCGGGCTCGCCGAGGCCCGTCTGCTTCTTCACGTCGTGCGCCAGGTGCGACAGCGTGTAGCGCTGGGCGAAACGGCGCTCGGGGGTCACCGCCTCGTCACGGCCGGTGAAAGAGACCGGCTGGAACGCGAGGAACGGGATCTTCTTCGGGTTGTCGAGAGCGAAGCGGATGAGCGAGCCCACCTGCTCGTTGTTCACGCCGTTGATGAGAGTCGTGACCGGGACGATGTCGACCCCGTTGTTGTAGAGGTTCTCGACCGCCTGGAGCTTCACGTCGAAGAGGTTTCCGACGTGGCGGTGGGAGTTCGCGGCGTTTCCGATGCCGTCGAACTGGAGGTACGCGTAGCGGAGACCGGCGGCCGCCGCCTCGCGCGCGAACTCGGCGCTCTTCGCGAACTCGATTCCGTTCGTCGCCGCCTGGGTGCTGATGTAGCCGACCTTCCGGGCGTAGCGCACGGCGTCGAGGAAGTAGGGCGAGAGGGTCGGCTCTCCGCCCGAGAACTGCACCGACATCTGCCGCTTGGGCTTGATGGTGGCGGCGTTGTCGAGAAGGGTCTTGATGTCGTCCCAGGTGAGCTCGTGGACGAACCCGACCTGGTTCGCGTCCATGAAGCAGGGGTCGCACATCATGTTGCAGCGGTTGGTGAGGTCGATGGTGAGGACCGAGCCACGGCCGTGCTTGATCGTGCTGCTTCCGTGGTGGTGGAGCTTCTCGTCGTTGTGGGCGCGGATGTCCCGTCCGGGGAAGATCTCCTCGAGGTGCTTGAAGAAAGCGACGTCGATCGCCATCACGTCCTCGAAATGCCCGTGGATGGGGCAATCCTTCACCATCCAGATGTGGCCGTCCTTCTCGACGATCTGCGCCTTGATCTCGCCCACCTTCTCGTTGACGAGAGTCGCCACGTCCCCTTCGCCGTTCAGGATCTTCGCCCGCGCCTCGGGAATGCACTTCGGGCAGAGTGAGTCGGTGGTGCGCGGCCAGCCGAGAGTGGGTTTCGTCTTCTGCCAGGACTTGAGAAGAGGTTTATCCGACCACGCGGGGGTGAACGAGGGGTTCGGGCGGATTCGGTTCAAGCGCTCGAAAATCTGCCAGGCCCCGTTGGCGGTGACGGTCAGGGCTTTTTCGAAGTACTTGACGGGTGGGTGCATTGCGAATTCTCCAGTCGATTTATGGCGGACCCGGAAGAGGGCTCGCGAGATACACGAACCCGGAGGCCAAGTTCGGAGGCAAGAATAGACGCTCAAGTGACGGCGGGCCAGGAAATATCAATGATCTGGCCAAAAGCCGCGCTCGACGGTCCATTTTGGCGGCTGAACGGGACGAGATAAGACCTGGCCGGTCAGTGACTTGACGTCAATGGAGCGTGCTTTGGCCCTCGACGCCCATGTCCTCGGGGATGACGTTCCGGTTCACGTGACGGTCCAGGTCGATGACGTACGTCTCGGGGTCGTCGATGAGGGCCGCGGAATGGGTCGCGGTGACGATGCGGAACTTCTTGTGGTCGACCAGCTCCTTGAGCATCTTCAAGATGCGCCTCTGGTTCGACTGGCTGAGCGCCATCTCGGGCTCATCGAGGAGGAGCACCGTCCCGTCGGGGAGCTTCGGGAAGCTCTCGCGGAAAAGCGAGAGCATCACCTGGCCGTGGCTCGCGGTCGTAAGAAACTCGCGCATCTCCCGGTTACCCTCGAACAGATGGAGCTGGTGCCTCGGGTTGTGCTGCTCGGCGTCGAACAGGAAGACCTTCTCCGGATCGACTCCCTGGAGCTCCGTCCGGTAGACGAACCCCTCGACCTGCTCCCCGCGAAGCGCGTAATGAAGCGAATGAAGGAGAGTCGACTTCCCCGATCCGTTCTCGCCCTTGAGCATGATCAGAGGATGCGATAGGTCCACCACCATCGGCATGTGAAAGTTGAGGCCGGTGAACACAGGGTGGGCCAGGATCTTCAGGTACTGTTCGAAGCTCATGCCGGGAAAGCTACCACAGGCGGAAGAGGTCCTCCAGCCTTCGTGCTAGGATTGTGCCGCTATGCCTGTCGTGGAAAAGACCCGCCTTCTCGGTTTTCTCGAAGAGCGCTCGCAGCAGGACTGGCTCCGCGCTCTCGAGGAGATCGGCCCCTCGATTCACCCCGTCGAGCGCGAGGCGACTCGGATCTGGTTCGCGTTCTGGCCTCTGGATCTCCGGAAAGCTCTTGCGGAGTCTCCGGACGCGAAGGAGATAGCGCGGCTCATGGACCTCGAGGGCAACTGGCGCCTCGAGGAGCAGATCGATTCCTCCCTGAGCTTTCTCTACGGCGCGCATTACTGGGCGCGGGTCAAGAAGACCATCCTCGAGGAGCCAGACGCGGCTTCCCCTTCGCTCGCGGAGACAATTCGTTCGGTAGCACGGAAAGTCGCGGCCGCGGAGCGCGTCGAGGAAGCCCTCGTGCTCGGGATTGCCGCCGTCGGACTGATGATGCTCCGGCAGGTGGGCCACGAAGCGCTCGAGCGCGCGAAGAGCTCCGCGGCGACACCTCCGCTTCTCGAGCGCGATCCGGCCAAGGTCCTCGCCCGGAGAGAGCGAAAGAGCGGCGACGGCCTCTTCACGTTTCTCAAAGGCGTGAACCGGAAGTGGGACGTCCGCTGGGATGAGAGGAGAGCGGATGGAGTGATTCGAGCCCTCAATGGCCAGGACATCGCGATGGCCGGGGCGGATACCGGCGCAGACTACCGGCACCTCGACTACCGGCGTCCGGCCGGCCCCGTCCCCGTCGAGTGTCGCGTGGGCTCGTGCGGGTACTGCTGGATCGGCGTGCTCGCGGGGCGGGAGAACCTCTCGCCAATGTCGAGCTTCGAGCGCGAGCGTTTGCGCTATTTCGGTTACGATACGGTGAACTCTCCCGAGGACGCGAATCCCCTCGTCCGGCTCGCCTGTCAGGCCCAGTGCCAGGGCGACGTGACGCTGGCCATCTCTCCCTGGAATGGAGAGCTCGACCGCAGGCACGACGAGGGCCGGAAGAAGCTCGGAACGGCGTAGACGTGCCGGCGCTCTTCCTCGCCGCAGCGCACGTCCAGGCGGGGGAGGCGACTGGACTCGTCACCGGTTTCGTCCACCCCATCTCCGGGCTCGATCACGTGCTCGCGATGATCGCGGTGGGCGTCTGGGGCGCCCAGCTGGGGCCGCCCGCGCTCTGGATTCTCCCGGTAGCGTTTCCCATGGTCATGGCATTCGGCGGGACGCTCGGGCTCCTGGGTGTGGCGCTTCCCGGGGTCGAGGTCGGAATCGCGATCTCCGCCCTCGTCCTCGGAATCCTCGTGCTCGCGGAAGCCCGGCCGCCTCTCGCGGCCGCCGCGGTGGTGGTCGGGTTCTTCGCGATCTTTCACGGCCACGCCCACGGGACCGAGCTTCCCGAAGGAGAGAGCGGTCTTCTCTATAGCGTCGGCTTCGTGGTCGCGACCGGGTGCCTTCATGTCGTAGGGATCGCGCTTGGTCTTCTCCATCGGTGGCCTTGGGGGCGAGTCGCGCTCCGCACGGCGGGAGCAGCCGTAGCCCTAGCGGGTGTCGGATTTCTCGTGAGAGCACTTGCATGAGACACGGAGTGCGCGCTCTGGTCGCGGCCGCACTCTTGTATCCTCGCGATGCGAGCGCCCACCTGGTGTCCACCGGGCTCGGTCCGTTCTACGACGGAATCTCCCACTTCGCGCTCACGCCCGAGGACCTGCTTCCCGTTCTCGCGCTCGCGCTTCTGGCGGGACTTTCGGGACCCCGCTCCGCACGCGCCGCGCTCTTCGTCCTCCCCGTTGCCTGGCTCGCCGGCGGACTTCTCGGTCTCACCCGCTCCTCGGAGCTCCTCATGCCCGCCCTCACCGCGTCGACTCTCCTCGTTCTCGGGGCGCTCGTCGCTCTCGACCGCAGACTTCCCCTCGGGTTCGTCGCCTCCCTCGCCGCCGCGCTCGGACTCTTCCACGGATATCTGAATGGAGCGGCGCAGCTCGGAGCCCTCGGGCTCGCCGGTGTGGCCGCGACGCTCTTCGTCGTCGTCGCCCTCGTCACCGCATTCGTGTTCTCGCTGCGCGCCCCTTGGAGCCGTGTCGCGGTGAGGGTCGCGGGGAGCTGGCTCGTCGCGATCTCGATGCTGATGATCGGCTGGACGTTCCGCGCCGGATCCTGACCGTTCAGACGAACAGGCGCTTCAGCTTGTCCTGGATTCCGCCCTCCGGCCCTTTGAGCTCGACGAGCGCGCTTCGCGCCGGCGAGAGCTTGGGGTCGATGGCGAGGGCCGCCTTGAACTCGGCGAGGGCGCGGGATCTCATGTCGAACGACTGGTAGTAGCGGCCGAGAAGGTAGTGGGCCTCGGCGTTCTGCGGATCCAGGGAAAGGGCACGCCTGAAATGCCGCTCGGCCTTGCTCTTCATGACCGAGTGCGAGGCGAGTCCCTGGGCGAGCATCACCTCGTACTTCGCGTTCTCTGGCTCGAGCGCCACGAGCTCGTAGAGGAGCGAGATCGCTCCCTCGTTGTCCTCGACGACCTTACGGAGCTTGACTTCGCGGAGCAGGCGCTTGATCTCTTCGCTCGCCGCCTTGGAGCGGGAGGGAGCGGCCGGCCTCTCGGGCGCGGGCTCCGGCTCCTCCTCCGCGATTCCAGTCGACGCCAGGAGCTGCGCTCTCGCATGCGCGAGGCGTTTCTGGATCTCTTCCACTTTGAGAAATAGCGTCTTCTCGTTCTCGACGGACTTCTGCTTCTGCGCCCAGGCGGCGCGCTTCTCCTCGTACGCCTTCTCGATCGCTTCCGGCGCGGTCGCGCCGTCGACGGCGAGAAGCTCTTCCGCGGAAGCCCTTTCCGTGTTCTCGAACTCCAGGAGCACCTCCTCCCGAACGTTCGTCGCTTTCGCGTTGTCCCCCTTCCTGTCCAGCTCCGAGAGAAGAAACGTCCCGATCTCTTCCTGGACCTTGAGAGGCTTGTCGTGCCGTCCCTCCCGCGCGCGCTCGAGGATTCCCGCGGAAAGAAGTCCGTAGACTGCGCGAAGCACCTCGCCCTTGGGTTTTCCGATCCGCTCGACGATCGCTTCCAGGGAGCGAGCGTTCTGCGCGGCCTCCATGATCAGGAGCTCGACGGGCAGGAACCGCACCTCTTCGAAGCTGAAGGGGGGGACCTTGGAGAGACGGACCTCGCTCTTGGGGGAGGGAAGGGCCTGGCCGATGAGCTTTCCGTTCTTCATCGAGCGGATGCCCTCGAGCTGGATCCGGTAGAGAGACAGGGAGAGTCGCAGCTCCAGGGGAATCGGGCACTCCTGCGGCTCGAAGCGGTACATGCCCTCTTCCACGCCGAAGAGCGACGTCGCGACCCTTCGGGCTTGGCTCGCGAGCGCGCGCCCGAGCCCCTCCTCGGAGATGTACCCGGCTTCCACGATCGCTTCCCCGATTCGTTTCTTGCCCTTCATCAGGCTTACCGCGAGCTCGAGCTCCTTCTCCGTAATCTTTCCCGCCTCCAGGAGGCACCGCCCGAGCCGGTCGCTCTCGGAATTGCTCGCGGTGAAGACGATGAAACCCCGGTCGAAGTAGATGGTTCGCACGCTTCGCCCCGAGGCGACTTCAAGGCATCCGGAGAGCTCGTTGAGGGCGATGGTCTTGAGGACTTCGGGGAGCGCGATCCTCGCGAGGGAGCCGACGTTCGCCATCGTCCGGGCGGCGTTTTTCGATGGGGCGGCTCGATTCACAGCTGGCATTCGGTCCTTGGAGAAACAGAGTCCTGGATACACGCTTCGTGCCAGCCGACGCTCCTCGTAACTGATTGAAAACAAACGCTACTGCATCCAAGAATGAGGGGCAATCCCCACGGCCCGAATTCGGGACTGGGGGCTTTCTACTGATAGGATCGACCCGATGTTGGCCGCAATCGTTCTCATCGCA
>Ga0187893_10005839_pt1 | contig 21658 bp, 13 predicted proteins | sample MA1701074metaG_FD_139574 | JGI IMG/M metagenome (GOLD analysis project Ga0187893, IMG submission 139574) | White microbial mat communities from a basaltic lava cave in the Kipuka Kanohina Cave System on the Island of Hawaii, USA - MA170107-4 metaG ...
CGGACACAGCGCGCCACGGCGGGCTCTCGCCGTTCGGCCGCGAGGTCGTTCGCGAGATGAATCGCCTCGGCATGCTCGTCGACATCTCACACGTCTCTCCAGCCACGATGAGCGATGTTCTCTCGACAGTGGAGGCACCTGTGATTTTCTCGCACTCCTCAGCCAAGGCGCTGACGGACCATGTGCGCAACGTTCCTGATTCTATCTTGAGTCGCCTGCCACAGAATGGCGGCGTCGTTATGGTCGCGTTCATACCGACTTCGTCTCGGAGCCGGCGCGGCGGTGGGGCGCGGAACTATTCCCGCGTCTCACGCGCGCGACGTCCGACAGCCAATGGCAGCGGTTGAGTGGGGAGTATTTGGCGGAGAAGGGTCCTGCACCACGCGCCACGATAAAAGACATCGCGGACCACATCGAGCACATCCGCAAAGTCGCGGGGATCGACCACGTCGGCATTGGCGCCGACTTCTACGGCGCTGAGGCGGACCAGGACCTGGTGCAGGGGCTGGAAGATGTATCCAAGTACCCGGCGCTCTTCGCCGAGCTCGTTAGGCGTGGCTGGCGCGATGCCGATCTGCGCAAGCTCGCCGGCGAAAACTTGCTGCGCGTGTTCCGCCGTGCTGAGGTCGACGCCGATCGGCTGCGGCGCACGCGGCCCCCATCGAACGCAGACTTCGAGGAGCTGAAGCGGCGGCCGGTCCCGTAGCACGGCCGGCGCACTGCCCTTCCCCTCCGCGCCGTGCACGCCACGGCGCAGGGACGCCGGGAACTCGTCCCCCTTGCGCAATCGCGGCGACCCCTAGAAACTCTAGGAAGCGGCATCCGTAGGGGGGAGCCGCGACACCGATCGCAGCCGAGGAGTCGATGGCGTCGAACTCGCTGGAATTGCTACGCGGAACGTTGGATCTGCTGATCATGCGCGCGCTGAGTGTGCAGGAGACGCATGGTTATGGGGTCGCGCGCTGGATCGAACGCGCCACGGGCGATGCGCTGCAGATCGAAGAAGGGTCTCTCTATCCTGCGCTGTACCGCCTCGAGCGCCGCGGCTGGATCGGTTCCGAGTGGGGTTTCTCGGAGAACAACCGGCGGGCGCGCTTCTATCGCCTGACGAAAAGGGGGAAGGAACAACTCACCACCGAGACCGATACGTTCGCGCGTTTCGCGCGCGCCGTCTTTCTCGCGTTAGGCATCCGTCCGGCGACGGCATGAGAGCGCAATGAGCCGTCATAGAGATGAGCAGCGCGGCGTTTTCAAAGCCGATCCGAAAGCTGCAGTGAACGATGAGCTGGGCTTTCATATCGACCGATTGACAAACGATCTCATCGCGCGCGGCCTCTCACCTGAGCGCGCCCGCGCCGAAGCACTGCGCAAGTTCGGAGACCTGGAGCGAGTGCGCGCCGAGTGTGAGCAGCTGGAGAGGGCGCGCGAGCACCGCCGATCGCGGGTCCAGTGGATTCATGACTTCGGGACTGACGTGCGCTATGGCGTTCGCAGTCTCGTCAGGCAGCCGCTGTTCACGTTCGCCGCGGCCATCACGCTCGGGCTCGGGATTGGAGCCAATGCGGCGATTTTCTCGGCCGTGGACGCGCTTCTGCTGCGGCCGCTCACCGTCCCTAACGCGGGCGAGCTGTATGTCATCGCGGCGAAGACGCGCGACTTCGACCTCGCTACCAATACGTCATACGCGAACTTCCAGGCGATTCGCGCTCGTCGCGACCTGTTTAGCGACGTTGTCGCGTTTCAGGGAATGAAGTTCAGCATGCGCCTGGGGAGCGGGGATGCCCAGCCGCTGTTCGCTGGAACTGTCAGCTCCAACTACTTCGATGCGTTAGGCGTGCGTACGGTCGTCGGACGCACGTTCAGCGAGCGTGAAGGAGAGCAGCGCCTGCCGCTCATTGTACTGAGTGAGCGGGTATGGGAGCGGAACTTCCAGCGAGACCCAAGCGTGATCGGTTCCGCAGTGTCGCTCAATGGAGTGCCTTATACGGTGACGGGCGTGCTGCCGCGTTCTTTTGACGGAACGCTGCCGATGATCGCCCTGGATGCGTATGTGCCGGTGGCGACGTGGGTGATGCACGAACGTGCATATGCCGGCCTGCTCGAAGATCGCTCGAGCGGTTACTTCCGACTGCTCGCGCGTGTGAAGCCCGGCGTGCCGGACGCGCATGTACAAGCGTCTTTGCGCCAGGTCGCGAGTGAGCTGGAACGCGACTCCCCAGACGCCAATCGCGGCCTGCAGTTCGTCTATGCTCCGGAGCTACGGTCACGGCCGGATATCGCGGTGGCGGAGCGCACGCCGTGGGTAATCGCTGTATTTGTGGGGCTCGTCGGGCTGCTGCTGGTCGTCGCCTGCGCGAACGTGGCCAATCTGTTGCTCGTGCGCGCGACTCGACGCCAGTCAGATATCGCGCTCCGACGTGCGTTAGGCGCCAGTGGCGGGCGCGTCATGCGGCAGCTCATCACAGAAAGCACGCTGCTCGCGCTGCTGGGACTCGTGCTCGGCGCACTGCTCGGCAGTGCCGCGTTGGCGTGGGTCAACTCCCTGCGCTTCTCTCTCGACGCGCCGGTCGTGTTTGGCCTGCAAATGAACTGGCGCGTGTTCGGGCTGGCCGCGCTCGCCGCGGGAGTTGCAGGGATCGTCGCAGGGCTGGCTCCGGGCTTGTTCGGTGCGCGCATGGGCCTGGCGCGCTCGCTCAGCGAGGTGGGCCGCGGCGGCAGTGGCTCCCGCGTTAGGCATCGCGTCCGGCGGGGACTCGTCGTCGCGCAGGTCGCGGGTTGTGTCGTGCTGCTCGTTTTCGCGGGACTCTTCACGCGCAGCGTGCGCCAAGCGCTATCCAGCGATCTTGGCTTCCGCACGAGCCGGCTGATCCTGATGGACCTCGATGTCGGCCTGCAGCGCTACGACTCGTCGCGGGGAAACGCCTTCTTCGCACAGCTCCGCGAACGAGCGCGCGCCCTTCCTGGCGTGCGGGAGGCAGTGACCGCGATGTCCGTACCGTTTGGCGGTAACCTCAATTCCGCGAGCGTCACGCTCGAGAGGCCCTCGCCAGCGCTCGTGGGCACGGTCGAAGCGTTTCGCAATACCGTGAGCGATGGGTACTTGTCCGCCTTGGGCATGCGTCTCGTGAGCGGCCGCGACTTCACGGCACAGGATGACTCGGCCGCGCCGCCAGTGGTGATTGTCAATGAAGCGTTCGCAGCCCGCGTGTGGCCTAACGAGGATGCGGTTGGGAAGCGGCTGCGCACGGCACCGGACCGGCCGCTCGCTGAAGTCATCGGCGTGGTTGGCAACAGCAAGGTCTTATTCGTGAACGAACAACCGTGGTCATTCGTGTACGAGCCGCAGACGCAGCGATATCAGGGCACCCGTACCCTGCATCTGGTGACTGACGCACCCGCTCAATCGCTCGCGGGGCCGTTGCGACAGATCGTGCGTGAGCTGGACGCCGGGATGCTGGTGCCTCCAATTCGCACGATCGAATCGCACCTGCGTGACGGCAACGCGTTCTTCTTTATTCGGCTGGCGGCGACGCTGGCCGCTGCACTCGGCTTCATCGGCCTGGTGCAGGCGCTCGTGGGTCTGTACGGCGTGCTCGCATTCGCCGTGAGCCTGCGGACCCGTGAGCTCGGGCTTCGAATGGCGTTAGGCGCGTCGCGCGGCGCGGTGCTGCGCTCGGTCTTCGCCGAAGGCGGCGCGCTGGTCGGCGCGGGGCTCGTCATCGGCATCGCGCTGGCGTTCGCTAGTTCGCGCGTGATTCGGGCCGTCCTGATCGGCGTGGGTCCGACGGATCTCATCGCATATAGCGGGGCGTGCGTGCTGCTGGGCCTCTGTGGCCTATGCGCCTGCTATATCCCGGCACGGCGAGCCGCGCGGCTGGAACCTGTCGCCGCGCTTCGTGCCGACGGGTGACTCATTCCGGGACGACCTGATCAAAAAGCCATAACGCGGGGCTCCGCGCTCTCTGCGTTGAGCTTTAGTGATCGTCGCGACGCTCGCGTCGAACGCTGAATGACAAAACGTCCGGCCGAGCGTAGTGGCCGCTGACATCGAGTGTCATCTGCTCGCGCCTAACGTCTTCGAGGTCAATGTCGGCCACGAGCAGCGTGGGCTCTTCGAAGACAGGGCCTGCCACGTAGGAGCCGTTTGGCGCGATGATCACGCTCCCGCCGCGCATCACCCAAGTATCGTCGCTCGTAGCCATTACCGGATGCCGCTCGAGCTCCGGTGGCAACGCGCTGGCGCGCATGACCGATCCCGCTGCCAACACAAAGCAGCGCCCCTCGAATGCGTAGTGCCGGCTCGCGACCTGATGCATCTCATGCACAGTCGGCCACACGGCAACGTGAATGGCCTCGCCGCTTTCGTGAAGTGCCTGACGCGCGAGCGGCATCCAGTGTTCCCAACATACGAGCCCTCCCACACGACCATGTGGGGTATCCACCGCCCGCAGCCCTGACGCGTCGCCGAGTCCCCACACCATTCGCTCGGTGTAAGTCGGCACGAGTTTACGGTGGTGGTTTGCGAGCCTTCCATCGGGTGTGAATGTGAGCAGCGTGTTGTACAACGTACCGTTGCCCGGGCCTTCGTCCACCCGCTCGGAGATGCCGACCACAATCGTTAGGCTCAGTTCCTCGGCGAGAACGGCGAGCCGCGTCGTCTCTGCGCCGCCGACAACCACGCTGTTGCCGGCGTAGCGCGCGTAGACATCCTTGGTTGGAGCGTGGTCCCACAGCGCGACGTCACGCGTTACGTCGAGCCAGATCGGATAGCCCGGTAGCCACGTCTCAGGGAAAACAATCAAGCTCGCATCACGCGCGGCGGCGTTGCGCGCGTACTCGACGCAGATGTCCAGCGCCTTGCCGACGTTCGCCGCAACCTCCGGTTGCGCCACCGCCACTGTCAGGCGACTCACTGGGTCTGCCTAACGCGCAGGCGCGCTCGGTACCTGGCCGCGAACCTGCGCCATGGCCTTGCGCAGCTCGGCGAGCTCGGCGCGATGCGTCGCGGTCGGCGGATAAAGCGAGCCTTGCTGCGCACCCTCTCCGTTGAAGCTCCCCGCCAATCTGTTTAGTCGGGAGACAATTGAGCGGTTGCCCATCTGCAAGCGGCGCTGCACAGCGCTCAGCCGATCCGACTCGGCGCTGTCCGCCGTCGCAGTCGACTGGCGCCGGCGCGCCGCGATCGCGCTCAGCGTCGTCGCTGCTTCGCGCTGCAGATCGCGCACTTCGACGAGGAACGTTTCGCGCTCGCGATGCTGCACGAGAGTGAGCGGCAGCAACGGATCCCCTTTGACCCGCACCGATTGCGAGGCTTTGAGTGCCCCCGCCTCGATCGTCACCGTGTACGTCCCCGGTGATACAAAGGGCCCGCGGTCGTGCGTCACGTGCGGAGGGACGGGAAGGCTCATGCGCCGCGCCGACGACGTGTCGGGCACGAAGGGCGGTGGGTCGTGCCGCAGATCCCATAGCGCGCGCTGCACCACGCCCGCCTCGCCCGGGACGTTGAAGCTGCGTATCACTTTCCCGTTAGGCGCTGTCACGCTGAGTTTTGCGTCGCTGGCGGGCTGGCTGAAGTGATAATAGACAATGGCGCCGTCGGGCGGATTCTCGCCTGCGTACGCACCCTGCGCTCTGTTCGAATAGTCTTCCCAGTACTGGAAGATCGTCGCGTCGCGGATGGAAAACACGTGCGCCGGTGCCGAGGCCACGCGCGGCGTCCAGTCAGCGATCGGTCGTGCGTCGTCGAGGATCCAGATGCTGCGGCCGTGCGTGCCGATGACGAGATCTCTTGTCGTCGGATGGATCAGCAGATCGTCGTAGCGTGTTGTCGGCAGATTCGCACTGAGCTTGCGCCATGTGGCGGCGCTGTCGGTGCTCACGTAGAGCGCGAACTCCGTTCCCGCGAACAAGACGTGCGCCTTGCCATTCCACTCGTGTACGGTGCGCAGGGGATTCCCGATAGGCAGCCCGTTGCCGACCGAGGTCCATGTCTTGCCGAAATCGACGCTGCGAAAGAGGTATGGCGTGAAGTTGCCCTGCCGATGGCCGTCGAACGCGACATAAGCCGTTCCACGCGCGGCGCTCGAGGCAACGACGCGAGTGACGAATGTGCCGTTCGGGACACCCGAAAAGTTCGCCGTGACATTACTCCACGTGAGGCCGCCGTCACGCGTAACCTGCACGTTGCCGTCGTCAGTGCCCACCCAGAGGACTCGCGGATCCACTGGTGACTCGGAGATTGTCGTGATCTCGCCGAACGAAGATTCGCCGTCGTTACGCGCAATGCTGGTGTTGCGGCCGAGAACGCCCATGAGTGGGAGAGTGTCCCGGTCGATCTGCCGCGTTAGGTCGGCGGTACGCGTCCAGGTATTGCCGCGATCCTTGGAGATGAACAGGCGATTGCCGCCGAGGTACACAGTCCCGGCAGTATGCTGCGAGGCGACGATCGGCGCGGTCCAGTCGAATCGATAAGGCCGCTCACCCGTCGGCGGATTCGGCACGACGTCGAGCCGATCGCCCGTCTCGACGTCAACTCGTTGCATGTTCGCATTCTGCGAGCTGCTGTATATGAACCGTGAATTGAAGGGGTCGGGCTGTTGGTACATCCCGTCGCCAAAGCCGACTTGCTTCCAGTCCTCGTTGATGATGCCTAGCCAGTGCCGCGTGCCGCTCGGCCCCATCCACGAGTGGTTGTCCTGCATGCCGCCGTAGACCCAATACGGCTCGCGTTTGTCCACGCCAATCGCGTAGAACTGCCCGATCGCGAAATTGTTCAGGCGATTCCACGTCTCGCCCATGTCCCAGGACTCGTGCAGACCACCGTCGCCGCCTAACAGCACGTGCCGCCCGTCGCGCGGATCGACCCAGAGTGCATGGTGGTCTGTCTTCAGCCCAACGTCGTATGTTGGCGACGCTGGAAGATTGCGGAACGTGCGGCCCGCATCTTCACTGCGGAAGTTCGTGACGCCTAACACCCACACGCGCTGATCGTTCGCCGGATCCAGATAGATCGAGCTGTAATACATCGGCCGCGGGTTGACGCTGCTCATCTTGCGCCACGTCTCGCCGCCGTCTTCAGTGCGATAAGTCCCGCTTTCGCGCGCGTGTTCGATCGTGGCGTTAATGATGCGGCCGTTGCCGCGCGCGATCGCCAATCCGATGCGTCCTTTGTCTCCGGCAGGAATTCCGTTGCTGAGTACGCGCCAGGTCCCGCCGCCGTCGCTCGTCTTGTAGATCGCGCTTCCCGGTCCGCCGCCGTTCATCCCCCACGGGCTGCGGAGCCGCTGGTATGTGGCGGCGTAGAGCGTATTCGGGTCGTTCGGGGCCATCACCATGTCGACTGCACCGGTGAGCGTGTCGACGAACAGGACTTTCTGCCATGACCGGCCGGCGTCGACCGTCTTGAACACACCGCGCGCCGCGCTTGGCTTCCAGAGATTGCCTAACGCGGCGACGTAGGCCACGTTCGGATCAGTCGGGTGCAGCGTGACGCGCCCGATGTGGCGCGTTTCCTCCAAGCCAATGTGCGTCCATGTCGCGCCTGCATCCGTGGAGCGATAGATGCCGTTTCCCCACGACGTGCTCTGCCTGTTGTTCTGCTCACCAGTTCCGGCCCAGACGATCTTGTTATCGCCGGTGAAGATGGCGATGTCGCCGAACGTGCTAACCGGTTGATTGTCGAAGATCGGCGTCCATGTCGTGCCTTTGTTCGTCGACTTCCAGATGCCTCCACTCGCGGTGCCGATGTAGATCGTGCTCGGGTCGCCCGAGGGTACTTCTATGTCATGGATGCGGCCACCTAACGCGGCGGGGCCGATCGAGCGGAACTGCAGCTTGTCGAACGGCGTCTGCGCGGAGGTTGTGTCGGCGGCGAACGTGATGAGCGCCGCGATGCTCAGGTACTTCGCGCTGGAGCTGCACATGGGTCGATCGCTTGGTGACGATACGATCGATTTGCACGCTATCTCACCGCACGTCAAGAAAATGTGGCGCGCCAAACTCAGGGATCTTACTCGTATCGCAGGGCTTTCATCGGATCCACGCGCGAGGCGCGCAGCGCCGGCACATAACCAGCTCCCAGCGCCACGCCCGTGAGCAACACAGCAGCGACCGACAGAACCACCGGATCCCAGCCCTCGAGCCCGTAAAGCAGACTCCGCATCGCCTTCCCGAGACCGATCGCCGCGGCGAGTCCGACGATACCGCCAATGAGCGTGACGACGCCAACCTGACGCAGGATCATCGCGCGCACCTTTCCCGCATGAGCGCCTAACGCCATTCGCACGCCGATCTCGCGCGTGCGCTGCGCAACCGTGTAGGCCAGCACACCGTACAAGCCAATCGCCGCCAACAACGTCGCCAGCAACGCGAAGGACGATGATAGCGTGCCGATCATGCGATCGATGAAGACGTTTTCTTTCACCTGCTCCGACATCGTGCGCAACTCAGCGACCGGCAGATTGGGATCCAGTCGCGCCATGACTACGGGTATGCTTCTGAGTATCTCAGCTGTGCTGAGCGCCGTGCGCGCGTAAAAGGTCATGAAGCCGACGCTCGCGTCCTGGCGGTGCGGCGTGAAGAAGAGCGGCGGCACTGCGTCTTTCACCTCGCTGTACTTCGCGTTGCGCGCGATACCGGCGATCTCGATGTCGAGCTGCTGGTTGCTGCCGCCGCGCGTCGACATGCGCTTGCCAACCGCCTGCGTGCCAAGGTTGAACTTCTTCGCAAACGCTTCATTGACGATCGCAACTGCGGGCCGCCCGAGGCCATCGGCCGGCGTAAAGTCGCGACCGGACAGTAACGTGATGCCTAACGCCTTGAAATAGCCCGGTCCGACTTCGTTAAAGCGCGCGTTGGAGTCAATGTCCGGACCGCCCTTGAATCCTTCGACAGCGATGTCAGTCCCCCAGTTGTTTCCTGCGATCAGTCCGACCATCGCTGACGTCACGGCCGTCACGCCTGGCAGCGCGGCCAGTTCCTCCTCCACGCGCGCGAACAATTGCGCGCTGCGTGTGGAGTCGTAGCCGTTCAGCTCCGGCGCGATCTGGAACGTGACCATATTGTTGACATCGAAGCCGAGGTCGACCTTGCTCACGTTGCGAAGGCTCTTGATGAAGAGTCCCGCCGACGTCAGCAGCGTCATCGCCAGTGCAACCTGAACCGTGACGAGCGAGAATCGGAACCGGGCTGCGGTCTTCGCACCTGATGGCTGCCCGGACCCGGCGCGAATCGATGTGAGCAAGTCGCGCCTCGTGCTATGCAGCGCAGGATAGAGACCGAAGAGCACGCCGGTGAATAACGAGAGCGCCATCGCAAAGATCACTATCGGCCAGCTCACACCCAAGTTGATGACCTGTGGCGCATCACCCGGGAGAATCTGTGAGAGCAGGGCGAGCGTCCATGTCGCGAACATAAGGCTCACGACTCCCGCGATCAGCGCCAGCACGCATGACTCAGTCAGAAGCTGAGTGAGTACATGGCGACGCTGTGCGCCGAGCGAAAGTCGAACGGCCATTTCGGTCGCGCGACCGGCTCCGCGCGCGAGTAGCAGGTTTGCGATGTTGGCGCACGCAATGAGCAGCACAATTCCCGTCACGGCGAATAGCATTGCGAGCGGCGTCTTTGCGTCCTCGTGCATGCTGGATTGACCACGCCGTCCTTCGGTCAGTGTAATGCTCTTCGCCTTGAAGAGCGCCATGGTTTGATCACTCATGCCGCGCTGCAATGGTGCTTCGACATCCTGCACGATCGGGTGATAGACGAGATTGATCGCTCGGCTGGCCTGATCAATTGTCACGTTAGGCTTGAGCCGGCCAAACACGTACACCCAGTAACTCGCGCGGTTGTCCATGCGGCCCGTGCGAGGCTCCAGCAGCTGGCGCATGCTGATGGGTACGAACACGTCTGCCTGCGTGCCAATGGTCGTACCGTTGAAGCCCTTTGGCGCGACCCCGACAATCGTGAACGACTGTCCGTTGATGACGACCTGTTCATTGAGAATGGATCTGTCCAGTCCGAGCTGTGTCTCCCAATAGCGATGACTCAGGACTGCGACGAAGTGCGCGCCGACGGTCTGATCGTCGGCCGGTGTCAGAAGCCTGCCTAACGCGGGTGTAAGCCCCAGCACGGGGAAATAAGAGCCCGAAACGAGCATGCCATCGCCACCGCGCGTTTGTTTCCGGATGGCGAGACTGATCCCCAAAGAGCGGTGTGCCGCCAATCCTGCGAAGACAGTCTGTGCCTTTTCGAGATCGCGGAACATCGGATAGCTGAAGACATCGTCACAGCTTCCAGCCTGCCCGCACGACTGCGAGCCGGGCTTTGGGCCGGGTGCAGCAAGGTTGACGAGCCTCCCAGGTTCGACAGACGGCACCGAGCGCAATATCAGCTGCTCGAAGAGTGAGAAGATCGCCGCGTTCGCACCGATGCCCAGTGCGAGAGAAAGGACCGCAACGGCGGTCACAAATGGCGACTTCGCGAGTGATCGAAAGGCGAGTTTAAGGTTGCGCATGTGCGATTGGGCAGGGACGCCACTGAGGCTTAGTCACGTGGGACAGTCTGTTGCGACTTAGGGATTGTCGACCTACGGACGTGCGAAAACACAGTTCCGAGTCCCAGCAGCGTGCTCTATTATGCGCCGCCACAAGACCGAGCCACCGCCCGGTCGAAATTCACTCGTCCGTAGGGACAGCTGATCCGTGACGCACTGGACTGGATGGGCCGCGCTGATCTTCTTCGCACTGAGCTACATCCTCGTTGTTTACGAGGACAAGACGCATCTCCGGAAGTCGGTCCCGATGATTCTGGCGGCCGGGGTGCTATGGATCCTCGCGGCGATGTCGCCTGTCGGCGGCGAGATTGTCGAAGAGAAGCTGCGCGAGAGTATCCTCGAGTATGCAGAGCTCTTCCTCTTCATTCTCGCGGCTGTGAGCTACGTCCACACACTCGAGGAGCGTCAGGTCTTCGACGTTCTGCGCGCGTGGCTGATCAGGCGTGGCCTGACATATCGCGGCATTTTTTGGGCGACTGGTGCAATCGCGTTCTGCATGTCGCCACTGGCAGACAATCTCACAACGGCCCTTGTGTTGGGTGCTGTCGCGATCTCAGTTGGCGCGACGACCGCTCGTTTCGTGGTGCCGGCGTGCATCAACATTGTCGTGGCTGCAAACGCAGGTGGGGCCTTCAGTCCCTTCGGCGACATCACCACGTTGATGGTCTGGCAACGTGGCCTGGTGGAGTTCGTTGAGTTTCTCCGTCTCTTCATTCCATCGCTTGCCAACTGGCTCGTGCCGGCTGCGATCATGTCGTTCTCGGTGCCAAAGGACCTGCCGGCCGCCGCAGCTGATTCGCCCAAATTGTTGGCAGGAGCGAAGACTGTAATCGCTCTTTTCCTGGCGACGATTCTTGTCACCGTAATACTGCACCAGTTCCTGCATCTTCCGCCGATGCTCGGAATGATGACCGGGTTCGGAGCGCTCCACCTCTACGGCTACATTCTGCGCCATACGACAAGCGCAGCGAGCTCCGTAGATGATGACGAGCTCCGACTCGTGCTAGACGACGCGACCGAGCCGCCGCGAAAGCACACCAGCTTCGACCTGTTCGACTTGCTGAACAAGGTCTCTTGGGACACGCTGATGTTCTTCTACGGTGTGATGCTGTGCGTTGGAGCGTTGGACGCGTTCGGATTCCTCGACGCCGCTGTGCGCGCGACGTACGGTTCGTGGGGACCTACAGCGGCCAACGTCGCGTTAGGCCTGGCCTCGGCGGTGCTGGACAATATCCCTCTCATGGCCGGGGTCCTCGCAGCGGCGCCGGAGATGAATCACGCGCAGTGGTTACTGGCCACGCTGACAGCGGGCGTCGGCGGGTCGCTCCTGTCGGTTGGAAGCGCAGCCGGCGTCGCGCTCATGGGTCAAGCGCGCGGCATCTACACGTTCAGCGCGCACTTGAGGTGGGCATGGGTCGTGGCGCTCGGATATGTGGCGAGCATCATGCTGCACGTCCTGCTCAACGGGCGCTGATCGCGCTCGGCCTCTACAACTCGCGGACCGCGTCCATGGGATCGATGCGGACAGCATGTCGCACCGGGAGGTACGTGGCTAGTAAGGCCACGCTTGTCAGCAAGGCGACAGCGGCGACGAGCGTCGCAGCATCGGTGGTCGTAACGCCGAAGAGTAGGGTGGCGAGGAAGCGTGTGAGCAGCAGTGCGCCGGCGATCCCGATGACGATGCCTAACGCAGCAAGGCGAGCACCATACGTTAGAACGAGGCGAGTGACGCGTTCCGGCGTGGCGCCCAGCGCCATGCGGATGCCGATCTCATGTTGCCTTTGGCGCACGGTATAAGAAAGAACCCCGTGGATGCCGATCACTGCGAGTACAACTGCCAAAGCCGCGAAGAGACTTAATAGCAACATCACGAAGCGACGCTGCTGGATTGAATCGGCCAGCGTTTGCTCGAGCGGCTCGACACCGAACACAGCCAGCCCTGGATCCTGCTCACGCACGAGCGAGCCAACCGTGTGCGCCGCTGAACGCGCGTCGCTGTTAACGCGGAGCAGGAGCGTTTCGTCACCGTTCGCAGACGGGGCTTGCTGGAGCGGGACATAAACCGCCGGTGGAGTCGCTGACGTTAGGCCATGGATCTTTTCGTCAGCCACAACACCCGTGATCGTGCGTCGCGCGCCCCAGAAGTTGATCTGCTGGCCGATCGGTTCTTTCTTGTCAAAGAACATGCGACTGGCCGTTTCGTTTATGACGGCGACAGCGGCCCCCTGCGGCTCGACCTCGCCGAACACCTCGCCGCGCCTAAGCGGCAGCCTAACGGTGTTGAAGTAGCTGCCCGTCACGCGTCGCACGGAGATTTCGGGGTAGTTACGCGATTCCGCCTCTCGCCCGACAATCTGAAAGGAGTTGGTGAAGCCGGCATCGAGCGGGTGATTCCCTGCTATCGCGACGGCTTCGACGCCGGGCAATGCTTCTGCGCGACGCCTGAGCTCCGCGTTGAAGCGATGCATTTCGACGAAGTTGGGCCACACCTGGAAATTCACGGGATATCTGCTGCGCGGCAGCTGGAACTCCGCCTTAACGACATTCGTGGCATCGAAGCCGGGGTCGACGCGCTGTACAGTCCAAAAACTCTTGAGGAGAAGCCCCGCGCCGACGACAAGCACGAGCGCCAGCGCGACTTCTGCGACAACGAGGACTGAGCGCACGAGCTGACTGCCGCGTCCTGTCGTGGCCGCGCGCGACTCTTCGGTCCGGAGTGCGCCCTGAATGTCCAAACGCCGCGCCTGCATGACGGGCAGCATACCGAACACGAGGCCGATGACAACGGCGAGGACGATCGCGCTGCCTAACAAGCGCAAATTGAGCGCCGCTTCGCTGAGACGCGGAATTTCAGGCGGCGCCATGGAGACCAGCGCTCGCAGACCCGCGACAGCAAGCGCGACACCCAACAGCGCGGCAGCGAGTGTCAGCACGACATTCTCGACAGCGAATTGGCGTGCGAGACGCGGCCGATGTGCGCCAAGCGCCGTGCGCAAGGCAACTTCGCGCAGACGCGCGGTTCCACGCGCGAGCAAGAGGTTGGCGACATTCACGCACGCGATCAGAAGCACAAGCCCGACAGCGCCTAGCAGCAGCCAGAGACCCGGTCGCACACGCTTGAACAGCACATCGTTCACCGATTCGACGAAGACGCCGCGATCCGTATTGGACTGGTACTGGCGCTCGAGGTCCGCTGCGATGGACGTCATGTCCTGCTGCGTCAAAGCGACGCTGCTGCCAGGCTTCAAGCGGCCGACGACGAAGATTGGGTGCGTATCGCGCGGCAGGGTCTGCGCGTTCTCCTGCATGGGCACCCAAACATCTACGCGGGATGCACGATCTCGATCCGCGAACCCTCGGCTATACGCCGCGAGCGTGAGGATCTGCATAACGCCGAAGTCCGCAGCGCTCGGCATCACACCGATGATCGTACGTGGCCGTTCGTTGAGCCGGATTGTCTGCCCGACGACTGTGGGTGACCGGCGATAATCGCGTTCCCACAAGCGCTCGCTGATGAGCACGACGGTCGGTCCGCCAACGCGATCCTCGTCTGCCGTGAACATACGCCCCAGAATCGGCTGAATGCCGAGCGTCGACGCGAACTCGGGCGTAGTCGACAGCGCCGCGAGGCGAACGGGATCACCACTGTTAGGCGTCATATTCACTTCGCCAGCCATGAACGCCGCGAGCTGCGCGAAATGACGTCCGCGATCCTTGAAATCGAGGTAGTCCGGATAGGAGGATGGCTCGCGCGTCGTGCTGCTGGCGCGGTCCGTTTCCCAGACCATCGTTAGGCGCTCCGGCTCGGCGAGCGGAGGAGTGCGTAGCAAAACGGCGTCGAGCACGCTGAAGATGGCCGTCGTCGCTCCAATGCCCAGCGCGAGAGTGAGAAGCGCTGCCGTAGTAAAGCCCGCACTGCGAGTGAGCACGCGCACGCTGTAACGCAGGTCCTGCCACAGATCTGCCATAATGGATCCCTTCGCCGCCGTTGTAGGCGGGGTAGCTGTCGGGCGCGGCGTCATTCGCGCCTGTCGCAGCTCTTGGTTCATTGCACTCTGTGTCATGCGGGTCGGATGCGCGCGACGCGCGTGAGTCCCTGGACAAATGAGTGCCAGGTGTGCCGTTGCGCGGCGAGAGAACGCTTGCCGGCACTCGTTAGGCGATAGTACCGCCGTCTCCGCTGGCCTGGTTGTTCGACCCAGCGCCCATCGATGACTCCGCGCCCTTCGAGCCGATACAGGATGGGATAGAGCGAGGCGGCGTGAATTGTGATCGCGCCGCGGGAACGGCGCTCGATCTGCTTCGCCATTTCGTAGCCATGGCGTTCGCGTTCTTCCAGCAAGGCGAGGATGAGCAGTTCGACGCTTCCCTTTTTGACTTCGCGGCTGAACTGATGTGTCACCACATATGGCGACACCATATGGCGATTAGAGTCCTCGCAATGGAGAAAGGTTTGAGGGATTGTGAACGACGGCCGTCGGCTAGCGCGTGGCCGGCACTTGCCGCAAGAATAGCTCGGCCGCGCGCTTGAGCGCCTCACTGTCGCCCACGAGCACGACTCGGTCGCCTTCCTCGATCACGAAGGCATCGTCCGGTGCGTAGACCGCCTGACCGGCACGCAGGACAGCGACGAGATGCGCGCCGCTACGCGCACGCACCTTCAATTCGCCGAGCGTCATCCCCGTCGCCGGCGATCCGACTCGTATCGCGATGTCGTCGAACTCCAACTGCGCAGTGAGACGCGTCAGTGAGGTCTGCGTGCGTGACGGGCCGGCGCCCACGTCCCTCAGGAAACTGTACATGTCGCGCCGCAACTCGCTCGCGAGGCGACGAATCTCGAGGCTGCGCACGCCATAGAGCTCGAGCACGCGAGTGAATAGCTCGATCGACGTCTCGAACTCCTCCGGCACGACGCTATTGGCCCCCAGCTGCTTCAGCTCTTCCACTTCCTTCACGTAGCGCGTACGCGCGATGACCTGGGCCGTTGTGTTGAGCCGCCGAGCATTGGACACGCCACGACGCGTCTCGCCTAACGAAGCGATCGCGAACACGATGGCTCGTGCGCGCTCGGCGCCCACGCGATGCAGGACTTCGGCTCGGGTCCCGTCGCCAAAGACAACGTCTTCACGCTCCATGCGCGCCCGGCGTACGACCTGCGCGTTCTCTTCGAGCACGACGTACGGGATGTTAGCGCCACGTAACGCGCGAGCGAGGTTTCGGCCATTGAGGCCATAACCGACGATGATGACGTGCTCCTTGTGCAAGCCGATCGCGCGTGCCTCACGAGTCGACCACTCCATCGTCGGCGCTGCGCGACGTGACAGGTACCATTCCGACAGCGAGTCGGCGGCACGCACGAGGAACGGCGCCGCGACCATCGTCAGCACGGAGCTCCCGAGGAAGAGCTGATACCGATCGGCGTCGAATAAGCTGAGTGCGAGTGCGCTGCTCGCGAGCACGAAGGAGAATTCACCGATTTGCGCGAGACCGAGCCCGCTCATGATTCCGACGCGCGTCGATCGCCTAACGAATCGCACCGCGCCGTAGCCGCAAATGAACTTCAAGAGCAGCAAACCGAGCGTGACGCCGAGTACCATAAGCGGATGCCGCGCCACGTAACGCACGTCGAGCAACATCCCCACGGACGTGAAGAAGATCCCTGTGAACGCGTCGCGAAACGGCAGCATGTCCGACAGCGCCTGAAGCCCGTACTCCGATTCCGCGATGATCAGGCCGGCGAGGAAGGCGCCCAGCGCGAGGGAAAGCCCAAACGCCGATGTGACGAACGCGGCGCCGAGTCCGATCCCGACAACGCTCAGCGTGAAAAGTTCCTGCACACGCACCGACGCAACGCGCGCAAGCGTCCAGGGCACAATCCAGCGTCCGGCGCCCACGAGCACCGTGACGACGACGATGCTCATCAGAGTCCGTGTTAGGGTGGTGACGGGCCCGCCGGCATCGCCCGCAAGCAGCGGCAAAAACAACATGAGCGGGACGACACAGAGATCCTGAAACAGGAGGATCGCGACCACGACTCTCCCGTGCGCGGCGTCGAGCTCTCCGCGTTCTTGATACAGCTTGAGTACAACTGCGGTGGAGGAGAGAGCGACGAGGATCCCCCAGACTGCAGCGTGCCGTGGACCTTCACCGGCTATCATCGCAACGACACCGACAGCAATGACCGTCAGCGTCATTTGTAAAGCTCCCGCCATGAGCACGAGTCGTCCCATGCGGATGACGCGCGAGAGCGACAACTCGAGACCGATCGAGAAGAGCAGGAGGACGACGCCGATCTCCGCGAGAACGGAGACGTTTTCGACTTGGCGGACCAGGCCTAACGCGGATGGGCCGACCGCTACGCCGGAGACGAGAAAACCGATGATCGTCGGCAGCCGCAACCGGTGCATGAGCAGCACCACCGGAATGGCGACGGCGACGAGGACGACGAGGTCCCTTAATAGCGGAATACCGTGCAACTAAGACCTAGAGGGTTAGTCAGGGTTAGGGTTAGGGGGCTAGGGATGCGCGCCAACCGCTCTTCCCCACTGCTCGGGCAATCTCGACGCGCGACGGCGTCAAGCGCCAGCAACCGAGGAGCCCAAACACCCCCAGCTCGCGTTGACGTCCGACCTTGACATATCGCTCCGAAGTCTGGCTTCAGCCCCCTCAGCGGCGTATGGTGGAGCCGCGTTCAAAACAACAAAGCAACACTGCCAGGAGCCGTCGCATGAGTCGAGTAATGCGAGGATTGACGCCGTTCATCCTCGTCGCCGCAGTCGCGCCTGGGGCCCGAGCCCAAAATGGGACGTGGGCACTCACCAACGCCAAGATCGAAACAGTCACGCGAGGCACGATCGACAAGGGGACGATCGTCATCCGCAACGGGCTGATCGAAGCCGTTGGGGCGACGGTGACGGTCCCGCCCGACGCTCGAGTGCTCGACCTCGCCGGTCGAGTGGTCTCGCCGGGCTTCTTCGACCTCACTTCGACGCTGGGCTTACCTGCTGCGCCGGCCCCAGCCGCTGCTGGGGGCGGCGGGGGCGGGGGCGGGGGCGGGGGCGGTCAGCAACCGGCGCCGTCAGGACCCGTTGGGATGGAGCCGGGACGCGAAGTCGCAAGCGAGTTGCGCATCAGCGACAACGATGTGCGCAACGCCCGCGCGCAAGGCATAACGAGCGTCCTCGTCGCGCCGAATCGCGGGCCATTCCGTGGACTATCGGCGCTCGTGCCGATGCGCGACGACACCGCGTCACATTGGATCGTGAGGTCGCCGGTCGCGTTGCATATGGGATTCCAGACCGTGGCCGGTCGCTACCCCGGATCACTGTTAGGCGTCATTGCGTACGAACGGCAGGAGCTCTACGACGCGCAGCGCTACGGCATCGTCGCCGATCGGTATCGCACGAATCCGCGTGGCGCAGAGCGTCCGGCCTTCGATGAGCACCTGAACGCGCTCGTGCCGGTTGTGCGCGGCGAAGTTCCGGTCTTCTTCGCGGCCGACAACGAGAACGAGATCCGCCGCGCGACGAACATCGGTCGCGAATTCAAACTGAAACTGAGCGTGGTCGGTGCCGCGGAAGCCTTCCGAGCTGTCGACGCACTGAAGGGGAGCCGCGTCGCGGTCGTCTCAGTCGACTTTCCGGAGCCTGGCGCGACAACTGGCTGGCAGTATCGCGGTAGCCAGCGGATTGAAGCGAACGATAGCGCCACGCGGGCGACGGCCGTGAAGAAGGTGCTCGAAGGAAATGCGGCCGCGTTGAACTCGGCGGGAATACAGTTCGCGCTCACGTCAGGCACGCTTCGTCCGGATGCCTTCTTGACGAATGTTCGAAAGACGATCGCTGGCGGGCTTCCGCGCAACGTGGCGCTCGAGGCCCTAACGATTCGGGCCGCTGAAGCGGCCGGCGTCGACGCGCAGCTCGGCAGCATCGAACCAGGCAAGATCGCGAACCTCGTTGTGACTCAAGGTGACGTGCTCACTGATAGCGCGCGTGTCAGAGCGGTATTTGTCGACGGCATTCATTATGACGTCGTGGCGACTGCGACGCGCCAGACCACGGCGGCGGGCGGCGGCGCCGCTGCACAGATCGGCGGCACGTGGACTGTGACCACACAGTCACCGCAAGGAACTGTCACGAGCACGATGACGATCAATCAGAGCGGCGATTCGTTCGACGGAACATCAGTGAGCGAATTCGGCACAGCTCAGATAAGCGACGGAGCTATCAATGGCAGAAACATCTCCTGGTCGATCTCGATCACACCGCCGGGGGCGCCTGCGATAAGCGTCAAATACGAAGGTCAGCTCGACGGCGATCGCATGACGGGGCGCGCGACCGCCGGCGAGTTCGGCACCTTCCCGTTCACCGCTCAGCGCCGGCCTCAATGACTCTCACAATCGCTCACGTTAGGATTCAACCCATGCGTGCATTTCTTCAGACGACGCTCGCGGTATTCTCGAGCTTTTCGCTCGCCGCGCAGACACCCACTCCTCCGGCGCAGCCTGCAAACAACGGCCCGTTAGGCGTTCCCATTCCACCTGCTGGAACGTTGGTCGCGATAACAAACGCCACGATCCTCACGGCCAGTCACGGAACGATCCAGCGTGGCACGATCCTCATCCGCGACGGCAAGATCGCCGCTGTCGGAACGGATGTGCAGGTGCCTCCTGGTGCGAAGATCATCGACGCCAATGGCAAGTTCGTCACGCCAGGCATCATCGACGCGCACTCGCACTCCGCTGCCGAAGCGATCAACGAAGGAACGCAGTCGATAACGGCGCAGGTTCGTATTCAGGACGTGCTGCGACAGGATGGAACGAGCCTGTACCGGCAGCTGGCCGGCGGCACAACGACGCTCAACATCCTGCACGGATCGGCAAACACGATCGGCGGACAAAATGCCGTCGTGAAGTTGCGCTACGGGCTCCCCGTCGACTCCATGCTCTTCGACGGTGCGCCGCCGGGCATCAAGTTCGCCCTCGGCGAAAACGTTAGGCAGACGACCCGCCCCACACCGACGCGCTATCCGCGCACGCGCATGGGCGTGGAAGACGTGCTGCGCGACGCGTTCACGCGCGCGCGTGAGTACCAGGCCGAATGGAAGAAGTACGACGCGGCCAAAGCGGCGTTCGACAAGGCGAAGCAGCGCGGAGCCGTGGCTCCGGTTCCGCCAACCAGAGACTTGCAGCTCGACGCCCTCGTGGAAGTACTCGAGGGAAAACGGCTGGTGCACTGCCACTCTTATCGCGCCGATGAAATCCTCATGATGCTGCGAGTGGCGAAGGACTTCGGCTTCCGCGTCGCGAGCTTCCAGCACGTGCTCGAAGGCTACAAGGTCGCTGACGAGCTGGCTGCTGCAGGTTCCGGGGGGAGCACGTTCGCCGACAACTGGGCCTACAAGCTGGAAGCCTGGGATGCAATTCCGCATAACGCGGCGCTGATGGCGGAGCGCGGCGTGGTGGTCTCGATCAATTCGGATTCAGACGAACGCGCGCGGCGTCTGTATCAGGAAGCTGCGAAAGCGATCAAGTACGGCGGTGCGTCGGAAGAGACAGCGCTCAGGATGATCACATTGAATGCTGCGATGCAGTTAGGCATCGACAAGCGAGTCGGGTCGATCGAAGTCGGCAAGGATGCCGACATTGCGATATTCAACGGTCATCCCTTTGCGCCAGCGTCGCGCGTCGAGATGACGCTGATCGACGGCCGCGTGTTCTTCGATCGTGCGACGGCGCCCACACTCGAGTGGTTGATCCAGCGCATGAAGGGCCGTCCGCGCGTGACGTCGGAGGATGCCCGATGATCAAGCGTCTTTTGCACATCTCAGCGGTCGCTGCGATCGCGACGCTCGCAGCGCAGGACGCAACCGCGCAGACCCGCGCCGTCGCAATTCGCAATGCGACACTCGTTCCGGTGACGGCACCGCGCATCGAGCGCGGAACGATCATTCTGCGGGGCGGCAAGATCGAAGCGCTAGGCGCTAACGTGGTCGTGCCTAGCGATGCGACGATCGTCGACGGAACGGGACTCTTCGTTTATCCCGGGTTGATCGACGCCGGCACGAACCTCGGTCTCACCGAGATCGGCTCCGTGCCGGGCGGCGAAGACACGCGCGAGATCGGCGACTTCAATCCGCAGAACGTCATCCTCACAGCTGTGAATCCACATTCGGAGCTGATTCCTGTCACGCGTGTGGATGGTGTGACGACGGCGGTCACCAATGCGGAAGGTGGACTCGTCAGTGGAGCGGCGGCGCTCATCGACCTCAACGGATGGACGGCTACAGACATGGCTGTCGTACCGCGCGTCGCGATGGTTGTGAACTTTCCTTCGGCGAATCCTGGCGGCTTCGGTGGATTCGGCGGCGGCGGTCAGCAACGTTCAGCAGCCGAGAGACGCGAGACGATGAATCGCCAAGTTAGGCAGCTGTATCAGTTCTTCGAAGATGCCAAAGCCTACGCCGACATTCACTCGCGTGCGCAGGGACTCAAGAGCGATCAGAAGTTCGAGGCGTTGATTCCATTCGTGCGCGGTGAGCTGCCGGTCATCGTCGATGCTGCGTCGGCTGATCAGATCCGCGGCGCGATTGCATTCGCCGACAGTCTCAAACTCAAGATCATTATTCGTGGTGCGCGAGACGCGTGGCAGCTCGCAGAGACGCTTGCGACGAAAAAGATTCCAGTCATCGTCGGGCCGCTGACCCAGGCACCGGCGAATGACGAGCCGTACGACCTCGTCTACGCGAATCCTGGCGTGCTTGCCGGAGCCGGTGTTCAGATCGCGTTCCAGAGCTCGGACGCGTCGAACTCGCGAACGCTGCCGTATCACGCAGCGCTAGCTTCGGCGTACGGGCTCAACTCCGACGAGGCGTTGCGCGCAGTCACGATCAACCCTGCACGCATGTTCGGCGTGGCGGACAAGTACGGCTCGCTCGAAGTGGGGAAGGTCGCGAATGTGTTCCTGACGACCGGCGATCCGCTCGACGTGCGTACGCACGTTAGGCACGTCTTCATTCGTGGCGACAGCATTCCCTTTACAGATCGGCATACGATGTTATACGAGAAGTTCCGCGCCCGTCCCAAGAAGCCGTAGTAGGTCAGAGGTCAGA
>Ga0187893_10005840_pt1 | contig 21655 bp, 16 predicted proteins | sample MA1701074metaG_FD_139574 | JGI IMG/M metagenome (GOLD analysis project Ga0187893, IMG submission 139574) | White microbial mat communities from a basaltic lava cave in the Kipuka Kanohina Cave System on the Island of Hawaii, USA - MA170107-4 metaG ...
GACAATTTGGCAAATTGTCCCACGATCTGCCTGTGTGGGACAATTTGGCAAATTGTCCCACGATCTGCCTGTGTGGGACAATTTGGCAAATTGTCCCACGATCTGCCTGTGTGGGACAATTTGCCAAATTGTCCCACGATCACGAGCCAATCCAGGTGACGAAACGATATGAGAAGGCTGCTCAAATTTTATAAATATGCGTTCGCGTGGGAGAACTATCTGCTGCTCGCGCGCGCGATCAGCGCAGCCCTTTTGGTTCGCCAACACCTGGAAGGGCGAACCGCGTCGCCGTATTTCGCCGCATCGCTGAACGCCGTGGATCGGTTGTACCTGCCGCCGCAACCGGGTTGGAAGATTTCCGACGCGGAAAAGATCGTCCGCTTCGCCAGCTTCGTGGTCAATTTTCCTGTGACCTGGGGCAAATGCGTTCAGCAATCCCTGATCGCCTACCGACTGCTTAACGGCTACGGCATCCCGGCAAGGATTTGCTACGGCGTCAGCCTGAATGAATCAAGTAACAACGGTCACGCCTGGGTCGTCAGATTGAGCGAGCCTGAACGAGCGTTCGCCGAAAAATCCGATCCGCGAGAGAAGTTCAAACTCGTCTACACCTCACCACTGCCTGACGGAAGACGCTGATGTTTCGTATGAGCCGCGTCACGATCATCGTCTGAACCATGAAACATCGTAATCGGCAAAGACGGTTCACAGGGCTGCGGACGCCAAATGGCCCAAATCCCCGTGTTGGAAATGAAGGGTTTGCAGACGCGCATTGAATGAGACGCGAAAAACAGGGGAGGTTTTCCGGTTTTTAATAATCACCTCGCCATCTGCACAACCAGCTTATCTGCAATAGTTTAAGCCAAAAGAGCTGGTTTTTTAATCGCGCAGACGAAACAAGAAAAAGTGTCTGGAAACGTGACGCAAGAGAGATAACCTACTGCAAACAAGAGGTTTGCAGCGAGAGATAAAAGCCGTCACAGCGGGGAGGTTTGATCTGCAAGTAAACAAAGAACTTAGGTCGAATTTTTCAGCCGCCGGGAGAGCGCAAAGGAAGGTTTTAGCGGGGGTTTGCAAAAATGCCTTTGCAAACACTGTATTTTGTGCTACTTACAGGGGCAGGAGTAGCTTGAAGTGATCGAACCAGAGTGGGATTGAAACCCGGGGAGTGGGTGATTTACACGCTCCGACAGAGTTTAGTAGCTTGAAGTGATCGAACCAGAGTGGGATTGAAACTCAGATTGCTGTACTCCAGCTTCGGCGCGTATTCTGTAGCTTGAAGTGATCGAACCAGAGTGGGATTGAAACAAATATTACTACTCACAACGGCGTTGTTTGACCTGTAGCTTGAAGTGATCGAACCAGAGTGGGATTGAAACAAAAGATGGAGGAGGCTCGCCTTGCGGACAAGCCCCGTAGCTTGAAGTGATCGAACCAGAGTGGGATTGAAACGAGGCGGCGAGCGCAGGCCGCAAGACTCACAACAACCGGTAGCTTGAAGTGATCGAACCAGAGTGGGATTGAAACTTTACGCAGAGAATCATCTCGGCACCCTCCTGAGGTTGGGTAGCTTGAAGTGATCGAACCAGAGTGGGATTGAAACTTTGTGATCGCCCCGTTATCCACCAAGCCGCCTACTGTAGCTTGAAGTGATCGAACCAGAGTGGGATTGAAACTTTTTCCAGGCGTCCTTGAGTGACTTTCGGAGCCCGGGTAGCTTGAAGTGATCGAACCAGAGTGGGATTGAAACACAGTGCCAGTAACGTTCTGGCAACGTCCCACAGTAGCTTGAAGTGATCGAACCAGAGTGGGATTGAAACCCACGGGGTAGGGTCTTGGGGAGGACCCTAGGGTGGTATGTAGCTTGAAGTGATCGAACCAGAGTGGGATTGAAACTAGGGTTGACCGAAAAGACCGGACCCCCGTGGTCAATGTAGCTTGAAGTGATCGAACCAGAGTGGGATTGAAACCATAACCAACTGCGCCAAAACGGCGATGTTCATGGGTAGCTTGAAGTGATCGAACCAGAGTGGGATTGAAACTTGGTGTCGGTGTAGGTCTCGGCGTAACCACATTTGTGGTAGCTTGAAGTGATCGAACCAGAGTGGGATTGAAACGTCTCGGTTTCGGCGCTTGCCGTTCGATTGGCATCTCCGTAGCTTGAAGTGATCGAACCAGAGTGGGATTGAAACTAAGCAGATTACAGGAGTAAGAAAATGAATCTTCAAGCGTAGCTTGAAGTGATCGAACCAGAGTGGGATTGAAACCGTTCTCGGCTATTCAAGCCCGAGAACGCAGACAGTACGTAGCTTGAAGTGATCGAACCAGAGTGGGATTGAAACTTATTCCTTTCGCCGGCGCAGTCTTTTCTACCATTTGGTAGCTTGAAGTGATCGAACCAGAGTGGGATTGAAACCTTCTGCGGTGCCCTCGTATGAGCCTAGCCCCCACACGTGTAGCTTGAAGTGATCGAACCAGAGTGGGATTGAAACTCCCTCAGCCGTGCTCGCAGGCCGAGGACTTCAGCCGGTAGCTTGAAGTGATCGAACCAGAGTGGGATTGAAACTTTGTTGATGTTTCGGGGGGCTAGCCCCGAGGGTGAGTAGCTTGAAGTGATCGAACCAGAGTGGGATTGAAACAATGACCGTAATCAGTCCCCACTCAGCACCGAAGTAGGTAGCTTGAAGTGATCGAACCAGAGTGGGATTGAAACGATTGCCCACTGGTGGCCGAAGCCATCTTGTTCGAGCGGGTAGCTTGAAGTGATCGAACCAGAGTGGGATTGAAACCGAGGCAATGCAATTTTGTTACTAAGGAGGCGCAAAGTGTAGCTTGAAGTGATCGAACCAGAGTGGGATTGAAACGACGTATGGGCTTGGTGGAGGAGTTGGAGCTGCTTCCGTAGCTTGAAGTGATCGAACCAGAGTGGGATTGAAACGTTTTCCACCCTTTCGGGGGTGGAAAAATTCCTGTGTAGCTTGAAGTGATCGAACCAGAGTGGGATTGAAACGATTGACGACTTGCCCGATTGGGCAAGGCTAGGCCTTAGTAGCTTGAAGTGATCGAACCAGAGTGGGATTGAAACTTTTTCGTTGCGAGCTTGCGCTCGCAATATCGTTCGTGTAGCTTGAAGTGATCGAACCAGAGTGGGATTGAAACTCCGTAAAAAGTTTTCTTTTATTTAAGAGGAAAAATCGTAGCTTGAAGTGATCGAACCAGAGTGGGATTGAAACAATAAGAGGGGTTATGAACAAGATACTCGACGCGATTGTAGCTTGAAGTGATCGAACCAGAGTGGGATTGAAACACTCTGTCGAGCGCCTTCGGCTCGACAGCCGTAAAGTAGCTTGAAGTGATCGAACCAGAGTGGGATTGAAACTAGACTACCGGAGACATTTTCGCTGAGGCAGATGGTAGCTTGAAGTGATCGAACCAGAGTGGGATTGAAACGGGAGGTGAGCCCCCCACACATTTCTTTGGCAACTTATTGTAGCTTGAAGTGATCGAACCAGAGTGGGATTGAAACGCAATTGGCCGTTGATTAGGTTGTATGAAAGCAGATAGTAGCTTGAAGTGATCGAACCAGAGTGGGATTGAAACACAATCTTTTCATAGTGTTTCCCTTCTTGAAATTGTTGTAGCTTGAAGTGATCGAACCAGAGTGGGATTGAAACTTTAAGTCGCGGGCCGCACCGCAGACTACCGGTAATAAGTAGCTTGAAGTGATCGAACCAGAGTGGGATTGAAACTAAGAACAGAAAGATTGTCAAAACGATGTAAAGAACGTAGCTTGAAGTGATCGAACCAGAGTGGGATTGAAACTCGAACGCATTTGACTACTCATATCTACCTCCTTTTTAGTAGCTTGAAGTGATCGAACCAGAGTGGGATTGAAACTTTGTTTTCCTGTGGTGCGCCAGTCTTGCCTGACTGGGTAGCTTGAAGTGATCGAACCAGAGTGGGATTGAAACTTAAAAACCTTCCAGGGGTCGTTAATTGTTTGTCGGCAGTAGCTTGAAGTGATCGAACCAGAGTGGGATTGAAACGCCAAGCAATTTGGTCAAGGCAATTGCAGTCGATCCAGTAGCTTGAAGTGATCGAACCAGAGTGGGATTGAAACTGGAATGTGGATAATTTCCCATGGAAATGGGGGTCCTAGTAGCTTGAAGTGATCGAACCAGAGTGGGATTGAAACTGCTCGGCTTCGGTTAGTTGCAGCCACTTATCTGTGTAGCTTGAAGTGATCGAACCAGAGTGGGATTGAAACACGAAATGAAGTGTTACCTGATCGCCTTTTTTAAGAGTAGCTTGAAGTGATCGAACCAGAGTGGGATTGAAACGAGTCTGGTGCTCCGGGCAGCCATCTGGCCAACAGGTAGCTTGAAGTGATCGAACCAGAGTGGGATTGAAACTCGCCACCCCCGCCGACCTTTGGGGCCAAAGAGGCGGTAGCTTGAAGTGATCGAACCAGAGTGGGATTGAAACTCAGCTCGGCTTCGGTTAGTTGCAGCCACTTATCGTAGCTTGAAGTGATCGAACCAGAGTGGGATTGAAACAGAGCATGCCAAGCGCTAAAGGGGGCGCTCAGCCAAATTGGTAGCTTGAAGTGATCGAACCAGAGTGGGATTGAAACGAAACTCGGGTTCCCAGAGAATGGAACTCGAGCCCCGTAGCTTGAAGTGATCGAACCAGAGTGGGATTGAAACTGAACTGGTTCAGCATCTCGGTAGCTGACGGTTGAGGTAGCTTGAAGTGATCGAACCAGAGTGGGATTGAAACAAACCACCTTGGAATGCGTGCGTTGGTTTGATCCAGGTAGCTTGAAGTGATCGAACCAGAGTGGGATTGAAACATTGTATACAGCGCGGCTCCGCAAAGCTTTGCGTCGTCTGTAGCTTGAAGTGATCGAACCAGAGTGGGATTGAAACACCGCCAGTAGGGTCTCGGTTGATACACGACTTAACGTAGCTTGAAGTGATCGAACCAGAGTGGGATTGAAACGGTAAGCTCTACTTTCGTCGCGTACTCTGTAAAGTCGGTAGCTTGAAGTGATCGAACCAGAGTGGGATTGAAACTAAGCAACCGCATAGTTGAATTCGCGCATCGGACTGTAGCTTGAAGTGATCGAACCAGAGTGGGATTGAAACAAAAGAACCAGGAGCAGTACCGGCTTGATTGCGATCGCTGTAGCTTGAAGTGATCGAACCAGAGTGGGATTGAAACGAGAGTCGACGGTTGTATGCAAACGCGCTGGACCGCGTAGCTTGAAGTGATCGAACCAGAGTGGGATTGAAACTCAGCGCTGGTAATCCCCACCTCCATCTTTCCCTGCACGGTAGCTTGAAGTGATCGAACCAGAGTGGGATTGAAACTCTGTCAGTGTCTAACTCATCTACGATCTGTTGAGCAGGTAGCTTGAAGTGATCGAACCAGAGTGGGATTGAAACAAATTGTCCGTCGCATCGGCCGCCAAGCGGCTTTGTAGCTTGAAGTGATCGAACCAGAGTGGGATTGAAACCGTGTTGAGCTCACTGGCCACCGCTTCGAGTTCCTGGTAGCTTGAAGTGATCGAACCAGAGTGGGATTGAAACCCAGAACAGAACCATAACTGCTTGCTCCATCGAAAATGTAGCTTGAAGTGATCGAACCAGAGTGGGATTGAAACAACATTAAGCCGTGCCGCAAGTCGCTCGACAGTGAGAGTAGCTTGAAGTGATCGAACCAGAGTGGGATTGAAACGAGCCGGCGCGTCCGATTGTGACCGCGCTGGATGGTAGCTTGAAGTGATCGAACCAGAGTGGGATTGAAACTAGGCGCGCCAGCCCTCAGAACGCATCTCGTCCCAATGTAGCTTGAAGTGATCGAACCAGAGTGGGATTGAAACCTTAAAACTAGTGCCCGTGTCCGCCTCGCGATTGCAGGTAGCTTGAAGTGATCGAACCAGAGTGGGATTGAAACTGCCTGGGAGCGGTAGCGACCCGTTGCACCATCTCCGTAGCTTGAAGTGATCGAACCAGAGTGGGATTGAAACCCATATCCTTTCGCCTGCGCAGTTCCTCCTACCATTTCGTAGCTTGAAGTGATCGAACCAGAGTGGGATTGAAACTGAACCTGTAGCAGGGGTCTTAAGTGATAAGGTGATGGGTAGCTTGAAGTGATCGAACCAGAGTGGGATTGAAACTCACACTGGGCAGTGTTAGCGCGTGAAAAAAAAAGTAGCTTGAAGTGATCGAACCAGAGTGGGATTGAAACACAAATGGAAACCTCGTCCATACCTTCGTAACGACAGTAGCTTGAAGTGATCGAACCAGAGTGGGATTGAAACTAAGAGGTACCATGCGATAAACCTCGCTTTTAATGCGTAGCTTGAAGTGATCGAACCAGAGTGGGATTGAAACTTCTAACACCAGCTCGGCCAGTTCCCTGCTCCATTTCGTAGCTTGAAGTGATCGAACCAGAGTGGGATTGAAACGAATCTAGGCGTGCTGGTCGGCAAACTTATTTCAAGCGTAGCTTGAAGTGATCGAACCAGAGTGGGATTGAAACAGTTTTCCGACTCTCCGACCAGCCACCGCGCCTGCGGGTAGCTTGAAGTGATCGAACCAGAGTGGGATTGAAACATTACGACTCTTCTTCTAAGCGCTGTTGCTGATACTGTAGCTTGAAGTGATCGAACCAGAGTGGGATTGAAACCTTTAACCGCCAAGTAAGCGGTTATTGCCATCAGAAGTAGCTTGAAGTGATCGAACCAGAGTGGGATTGAAACTTCCTAGTCCGGGTCTTCGTCTTCACGTTTACGCTCGTAGCTTGAAGTGATCGAACCAGAGTGGGATTGAAACTAGAGCGGAGACAACACAGGGGTCATCTCCGCTCGGCGTAGCTTGAAGTGATCGAACCAGAGTGGGATTGAAACACAACTCAAGTGTGATGGTGTAATACCACCCCTGAGTGTAGCTTGAAGTGATCGAACCAGAGTGGGATTGAAACCCGGTTTGAAAGAACTCTGGCGTGGTGCCGAATCCCGTAGCTTGAAGTGATCGAACCAGAGTGGGATTGAAACTTTTCACCGAATAGCGAACGGAGCAACCTCTCTTCGTAGCTTGAAGTGATCGAACCAGAGTGGGATTGAAACTCTGAATGTGTATTTTGTGTTTGTAAATTTCGCAAAGTAGCTTGAAGTGATCGAACCAGAGTGGGATTGAAACAACGGTGTGAGGTACATGAACTACTAGCCAACTCTAGTAGCTTGAAGTGATCGAACCAGAGTGGGATTGAAACAAAACCATGGCTATTATCAAAACTAGCCATGGAAAAAGGTAGCTTGAAGTGATCGAACCAGAGTGGGATTGAAACTGACTGTTGGGAACCATCCTACCGGTCAGGAGCGCATAGCTTGAAGTGATCGAGGGTTTGAATTTCTGAATAGGCTCAGGAGGTATAAACTTGCAGCACGATTTGTCTGTTTACCACGAACCGATCAGCGATCTGTTCTCAATGCCTGCGAGCGAGGAAGAATGGGAGCGTTACCGGTTGAGCGATGAGCAAACGCAATTTTTCAATGAGCATGGTTATCTGGCTGGGGTAAAAATCCTCGACGACGAGCAGGTCGAGAGCTTGCGCGATGAATTGGTTGACCTGATGAACCCTGATGATCCGGGCCATCATCTTTTTTACGAATTTCACTCGAACGAATCGAAAGACCTGGCGAAAGTCCTCTTTCACGCCCTGGGCGCTTGGCGCATTAAGCCCGCGTTTCACGACATTCCGTGGCATCCGGCCTTCACAGTTCCGGCTTCGCAATTGTTGGGCGGCGCGGTGCGGTTTTGGCACGACCAGCTCTTCTGCAAACCGGCGAACCACGGCGGCGTGGTCGCCTGGCATCAGGATTATTCTTACTGGACGCGCACGACGCCGCTGGCTCACGTGACCTGCTGGATCGGGCTGGACGATTCGACGCGCGACAACGGCTGCGTACATTACGTTCCGGGCAGCCACCTCTGGCCCGACCTGCCGATCACGGGGTTGGCCGGCGATATGGAATCGGTGCAGACCGTGCTCACCGAAGAATTGAAGGAGAAGTTCAAACCCGTCGCCATTGAATTGAAGAAAGGCGAATGCTCGTTTCACCACGCGCGGATGATGCACGGCTCTTACGCGAACACGACTGATCGCCCACGCCGGGCGACGGTCATCAACGTCTTCCGCGACGGCGTGATGTCGAATTCCGATGAGCCGCCGCTGGAAGGCGTGCCCGTGATTCCGAAAGGCCGGAAAATGGGCGGGCAATTTTTTCCGTTGCTTTTCGATCCGCAGCTTCACTTCACTTTCTGAAGCGTCATCTCGAAAAACTTGCGCCACGTCTGGCCATCGCGCGAGGTTTCGCCGATCTCGAACCAACGCCCAGCCCCATCCAATTTGATCGTAAATCGAATCTGGCCCGCTCGCGGATCGCGAAATCCCCAGACCAGGCTCTTCTCCGCCACCGTTACATCGGCGTCCACAGAATCTCCCGTCGCGCGCCAGGCCAGAAAACGGAAACGCTTCGCTTCTTTGTCGAACGAAACCACGGCGAAGGCGTTATGAACCACGCTCTCTTCGCCCGCGCTCTGCAATTTGCCTTTGCCTAAACCTTCGACCAACAGGACGTGGCCGCCGACTTTGCTTTGAATTGATTCCTTCTGCCTGAAAGTGTGGCGTTGGCCAGGACCGAATTCGATCCAGCCGTCGCCCTCCCATTCACCGACCAGGAAGTCGAGTTTGCGCATCTCGGACGAATTTGCTGCGCCGTGTGTCTGAGCCAGGGCCAGCGCCGGGAATATCAACAACATCAACATCACAACTGGTATTTTCATTCGATTCTCCGCTGAAAATGTGGGACAAGATGCCATCTTGTCCCACGGTTCCTTTCTCAATCTCTCGAAATCATCAGATGTCTGACCGCCGGCGCGATGATCATGCAAGCGGTTCCGGCGAAGATCGCGTACTTCCAGGGCATGACGCTGAACGCCATGGCGATGTAGAACAGCACACCGACCATTCGGATGATGTGCGCCACGGCGTTCGCCGTTCTCACTTTTGAGTTGACTTCATGAGCTTCCATTTCTTGTTCCTCCTGATTGGGTTTTACGGCCAGTTGCACAACACGCTTTCGCCGCCAATTTACGACGCCCGCCGGTTGAATTGCTGGACGATCTTCTGGACGGTCGTTTTTGCCGACTGAATGGTCAGCTCGGCCTGCCTGGACGATTGGCAAGCCGCGAATCTTTCTGCAAAAATCCGGCGGAGATGAGAGATGAATGGAAACAGTTCTGGTCGCGGTGGGCCAGCCATTTATGGCGGCTGCCGTTCGGGTTGGTGATTGCCCTCGTTTTCTTCCTCATCGCGTTTCCGGAATGGCGGCGGAGCGGGAAGACAATGATCGGGCTGTGGATCACTGCGGTTTATGGTTTGGTCATCCCGGTGGTGGTCGCGCTGTGTTTCGGTTTGGCTTATGCGGCGCGTTTGCAAATCTCGCTCAAAACCGGGCGTGAGTTCAAGGTCTCGCTGCCCATCAACATTCTGATCAACTTCGTTGGGCTGGCGCTGGGCTTGTGGCTCGCGATGTGGATCAATCACGCGGCGTTCGGCGTTCCGATGGCGGGCGTGAATTTTCTGGGATCAATGGTTTTCGGCGGAATGATCATCGTCGGCTTCTCTTTCTACTTCGCTTACAAACAGGCGAAGGAGGAGGCTCTGGCTCTGCGCGCCGAAGCCGCTGAAGCCCGCTACCACGCGCTCGAAAACCAGATGCGTCCGCATTTCCTCTTCAACGCGCTGAACAGCCTGGCCGAATTGATCGAGTCGGGAAGCGAAGACGCCGCCGAGACGACTTACAAACTCTCCGATCTTTACCGGCGGATTCTGGCGAACTCCGGGTTGAAAACGGCGCGGCTCGATTCCGAGATCGAGATCGTCAGGTCGTATCTGGAACTCGAACAACTGCGTTTCGGCTCGCGCCTGAGCTTCGACATCGAGGAGCCGGAAAACAGCGATGAAATCTTTCTGCCGAGCCTGACGCTGCAAACGCTGGTGGAAAACGCCGTCAAACACGGCATCGCTCCGTCAGTCGAAGGCGGGCGCATCGAAATAGCAATCTCACAACAACCAAACAAACTCTACCGCCTTTCGGTGACGAACGCGGGAACCCGTTATCAGCCGCAGGTTGCGGCGAATGGCACGGGGCTAGCGAACACACGCGCGCGGCTTGATTTGCTTTACGGCCATCATCACCAGTTCAAGATCGAATGCGACGGTCAACGCGGCACGACCGCCAGCTTCAATTTCACGGGAGAGAAGATTGACTGAGCCGAAAAGAATTTTGATCGTCGACGATGAAGCTCTGGCGCGGCAACGTGTGGCGCGTTACGTGCGCCAATCGAGGCAGGATGTTTTGATCGAAGAGGCCGAGAGTGGGATCAGGGCCGTTGAGAAGATCCGCGAGTTTCACCCCGACATCGTCTTCCTCGATGTCGAAATGCCTGGGCTCAATGGGTTCGAGGTGTTGCAGCAATTCGACGAGCGCCCTTTCCACGTCATCTTCCAAACCGCCTATGACCAATTCGCCATCCGCGCATTTGAAGAACACGCCTGCGATTACCTGCTGAAACCATTCACCGCCGAGCGTCTACGCAAGGCGCTGATGCGCGCCCTCGATCAGGCGGCGGATGAAGAGCGGTTGCGCGCGCTCGAAGCTCAACTGGCGGCGCGCGAGGGCGGCAAAAGTTATCTGCGGCGATTGACGGTCAGGCAGGGCGTGAAGCTGCGCATCGTCGAAACGCCAGACATCGTCTGCTTCGTCAGCCGCGATCATTACACCTGCGTCTATTTCAACGATGGAGGCGCGCAGCACGAAGGCATCTGCGATCTTTCGCTGGCGCGGCTGACTGAGCGGCTCGATCCGGCTGAGTTTCAACCGCTGCATCGCAACAACATCGCGCGCGTTTCGGCGATTGTCGGGCTGTCGCGGTCGAGGGAAGGAGAAATGGTCGTGGAGATGTCGAACGGGATGCGGCTGCCGGTGTCGCGCAGTCATCGAAAAACGCTGAGGGAGTTAGTGAAGGGCGATTGAATAAAGTATTGAGTTGGGGAACGGCGACGCGCCCTTAGTCAACTCACCGCGTCGCCATTTCGTTACGGCTTCTTGTATTTTTGAATCAGTTCCTTCAACCCGTCAGTTTTCCCTTCGTGGCGGAACGAATAGTAGGATTTCAAGTTCTCCATGAGCTGGCTGTTGACAGCCTGAAACTGCGCGTTACCTTCGGTGGCGGCGGCCGCGCGCGCCAGGTAATCAATCAGCTCATCCATCTTCTGCATCGCCTCATTGAGCAAAGCCTGTTTCCTCTCGCTCTGATACTTCTGGGCGATCTGGTTGTATTCGTCGTTGAGGATGTCGGTGATCATCAACAGGGCCGGCGGATCATACGGATCAAGCCCGATGGATTTTTCCAGCTTGTCCTTCGCTCCCGGTTTGTCGTTGCTGACATAGAGAATCACGCCTTGCGCCTGATAGAGACGCGGGAGCCACGAATTGCGATAGTTGTTCCAATAAGTCGCATCCATCTTCTCCGGCTTCTTGTCGGCTTCCAACATCTCGACCGCCTTGGCGCCCGCTTGCGAAGCTTTTTGCAGTGTCACCTGATTCACCGCCTGGCCCGATTGGATGTTCTTTTGCGCCTGATTCGCGCCGGCCCAGGCCAACTGGGTCAGGACGATAACGTCTTCAGGATTCTTTTCGAGATACTTGGAAGCTTCGTTGATCGCCTCGTCGAGCTTGTTGGAATTCAGCAGGGCCTCAATCAGAGTGGATTTGACCAGGTCGGCTTCGCCCGGCTGGTTGAACGTCTTGTTGAAGTTTTCGATCAGGCTGATGCGCTGCGCCGGATCGGTCACTTTGATTATCTCATCGGCGACGTGGCCGGCGACGCGCGGACGCATCGGACTCTTGCCGTATTTCTTCAGGTAATCAGCGGAAGCTTTCAACTTCTCAGCCACGCCGCTGGCGGCGCTGATCTTATTGATCGCCTGCTGCTCGCCTTCGGAGGTTTTCGGCGCGTCGTCTTTCGCTTGCTGTTTGTCCTGAACCGCCGGGTTCGACGCGAATGTCAGGCTAAAAACCACCGTGGCGCAGACAATTATTGCCAATGCTCGGAGCGTGTGAGCTATCTTCGATTTCATTTTCGACCTCGTTTGGATTGGGATTCGTATTGATGAGATGCGAACGACCCGTCGCATCGCTGCGGCGCATTATACTTGAGAGCTTTGATGAATGGCTATGGGGATTTGCCATAAACCACAACCGGGCTATCATCTCGGCGCCGCATTACAAACAGGAGTCATTCATTCTGACTGTGAGACAAGATGGCATCTTGTCCCACGTTTGCCGCAGGAGGTTTGTTGATGTCTATAGAACGCGATACGCAGGTTGAACAACTGCTGCGTCAAACACTGAAAATCGCCCCCGCGCGTCGCACTGAATTCCTCAAACAGACCTGCGGCGAAGACACGGAGTTGATTTCCAGAGTTGAATCACTGCTCGCCACAGAGCCTGAGGTTGCCCCCTATTCCGGGGTCGCGCCCGCGGGTAAGACCGAACCGGCGTTCACACAGCAAATCGGTCCTTACAAGCTCGTTCGCGCGCTCGGTCACGGAGGAATGGGGTCGGTCTATCTGGCTGAACGCGCCGACGAAGCGTTTCGACAGAGCGTCGCCATCAAAGTGGTCAGGCGCGGGATGGAATTTGAGGAGGTGCTGCGGCGCTTCCGCAATGAACGGCAGATCCTCGCCAATTTGAACCATCCGAATATCGCCCGGTTGCTCGACGGCGGCGCCACCGAAGACGGCGCGCCGTATTTCGTGATGGAATACATCGAAGGCGAGCCGATTGACGAATATTGCAGCTCGCGCAACCTGCCGATCGCCGAAAGGCTTAAGCTCTTCCTCGACGTTTGCGCCGCCGTTCATTACGCGCACCAGAACCTGATCATTCACCGCGACCTCAAGCCGAACAATATCATCGTGACGAACGATGGCGCGCCGAAGCTGCTTGATTTCGGCATCGCAAAGATTCTCAACCCGGCGGTGTTTGACTTCACTGTCGCGCAAACGGCCACCTGGGCGCGCCCGATGACTCCGTCTTACGCCAGCCCCGAACAAGTTCGCGGACTGCCTCTGACAACGGCCAGCGATGTTTATTCGCTCGGCGTGGTGCTTTACGAATTGCTGACGGGGCAGCGGCCTTATGAGGTGATCGGGACTTCCCCGCGCCAGATCGAGGAGATAGTCTGCGAAGTCGAGCCGGAGAGACCAAGCACGGTGATCAATCGCGCTGGCGCAATGCGCACAGCCGCAGCGGCAGCCAGCGATACATCCTCTGCGACATCCGCATTGGACACGGAAGAACCGCCAATTTCGCCAGCGAAGCGAGCCGTCATCGCCAACGCCGAAATCTGGCGGCGGCAGATCGAAGGCGATTTGGACAACATTGCGCTGATGGCGTTGCGGAAAGAAGCCCAACGCCGTTACGCCTCGGCTGAACAATTCGCCGAAGACATTCGGCGGCACCTGAATGGATTGCCCGTGATCGCGCGGCCAAACACGCTGGGCTATCGCGCCGCAAAATTCGTCCGGCGAAACAAGGCCGGAGTGATAGCGGCGGCGCTGGTTCTGCTAGCGCTGGTCGGCGGAATCATCGCCACCACGTGGCAAGCCCGCGTCGCGCGCGCCGAGCGGGCGCGCGCCGAACAGCGGTTCAACGACGTGCGAAAGCTGGCCAACTCTTTCCTCTTCGAATTTCACGACGCGATTGAACGACTGCCTGGCTCAACGCCCGCGCGAGCACTGGTGGTCAAACGCGCGCTGGAATATCTGGACAGCCTGGCGCGCGAAGCGGCCGGCGACCATTCGCTGCAAGGCGAGTTGGCCACCGCCTACGAGCGGGTCGGCGATATTCAAGGCAACCCAACCTCGGCCAATCTGGGCGATGCGAATGGCGCGATCGAAAGCTACCGCAAGGCGCTGGCGATACGCGAGAGCCTCGTCGCCGCCGATCGGAATAACGCTCAATCGCAACTCAGCCTGTCTTCCACGCACGAACACCTCGGCGAGACCGTGGAGTTCACAGGCGACATACCCGGCGCGCTCGAACATCACCGCCAAGCGTTGGCCATCCGCGAAACGCTGGCCGCTGATCGGAACAACATCCGGGCGAGGGCCGAAGTCGCGCGCAGCCTGGGTAACATTGGCGTCTGCTTGGCTAAGAATGGACAACCCGATCAATCGCTCGAAGCTTATCAAAAAGCGCTCGCGATCAATCGGGAGTCGCTCAAGGCCGATCCGAACGACACTTCGGCGCAGCGCCGTTTGGCTGTCGTCCTCTGGCGCATCGGCAGCCTGGTTTATCGCAAAAGAGATTTCAATGGCGCGCTGAAAAACTACCGCGAGGCTCAGCCGATCTTTGAAGCTCTGGCGAAAGACGCGACGGACGCTCCCGCGCGCCGCGATCTGAGCCAATTTTACGGAGACCTGTCACTCACATTGGGAATGAAAGGCGATCTGAAAAGCGCCGTGGAGATTGGCCGGAAATCTCTGAGTTTGCGCCAGGCGCTGTCAAACGCCGATCCGGCGAACGCTCAGGCGCGACGCGACCTGGCTATCACGCAAATGTATCTCGCCCAGGCGCTCTCCAGAATCGGCGACGCCGGCGCGACCCTCCGGGAGATGCGCGCAAGCCTGGCTATTTTTGAGTTGTTGGCGGCGGGCGAGAATGCGGCGACGCAAGCGCGGATTGATCTGGCGCAGGGTTACGAAACCATGGGAGACCTTTTGTGGAACCTGTCTGAAGGCGAAGGAATCCCCGTCCGCTGGTTCCGGCCGCGAATACGAGAGGCGCGCGCCTGGTACCAACGCGGGCTGGAAGCCTTCCGCGAGCTGCAACGCCAAGCCAAACTCGAAGCGGGCTATGCGGGCAAACCCGATCAACTCTTCAAAGCCATTGAAGATTGCGACCGCGCGCTGGCGAAATGATCCCAGACACGATTTGACACTGGCAGGAAAACAGAAAAACAGTGGAACACCATGTTATGAACAGACGACCTTATGAGTTCCCGTTTGAAATTGAAGAACATCGCGACGAGCGTTGGCGGCGCGAAGAGACTCAGCGAATCGAGACCGCTCACGAAGCCGAAACTTTCATCGAAAGCGCGGGCTTCATCGCCTGTATGACGGATTCGCGCCAGCCCGGGCCTTCGCTTTACATCGCTGTCTGTGGGCGGCGCGACGCTGTGATGCCGAAAAATGTCCAGAAGGACCCGGAAAGCTCGCATACCTGGTTGTTGAAAGACGACTTGGTGCGGCGCGGCAAAGTCTATTACGGCAAACTGGCGCGCGGCAAAACCATGTTCATTGCGCCGCGAATGATCCCGTACTTCAACGCCATCTGGGGCGTCCGGAGACGCGAAGAGAAAAAGCGATTGAGCAAGGAGGCGTTGGCGATTCTGAAACCGCTGCGAAAAGAATGGGAGATGGCGACCGCCGATTTGCGCGACGAATCGGGCGTCAAAGATCGCAAGGCTTTCACCCAGGCGATTGACGAATTGCAGGCGGCGATGATCGTTGTTCCGAATGAGGTAGTTTATCAGCCGAAATTCAGTTACATCTGGACGCTGGCCGAAGGCAGATTCCCCGAAGAGCTCTCGCAGAAGATTGACCGCAAAACCGCGCTGCGCGAAATCGCGCGATGTTTTCTGGATGGCGCGGGAATGACCGCGCCGGGAGAGATGGCTCGCGTGACCGGATTGTCGCGACCCGACGCAGGGATTGGCAATCGGGCGCTGGTCGCGGAAGGTTGCGCGATCTCGCCGTCACAAGGCGTTTATCATTTACCCGGTTTGCTGAACGCGGGCGCGCAGGATGTGGCGCAAATTCCTCCGGATGACACGGATTGAATCAGCAACAATCCGTTCGCGGCTGCGCTCTCAAAGCTTCACAGTTTTCCCCGTCCGCGCCGCTTCATAGATTGCCATCATAATCTTCAGATCGCGCAAGCCTTCTTCGCCCGGCGTCATGACCTCTTTGTTATTCATCACACAGTCCGACAGGTGATCCATCTCCAAAGCGAAATGATCGCGCTGGCCCAGATCGCGCTCTTCAATCGGATTTCCCTTCCTCACGCGCATTCGCAAACCGGTGTAACTCGTCGCCGGTTCCAGCTCGGCCCAGCCTCTCGCGCCGATGACCCGGATGCGGTTTTGACCAGCGTAGCCGTAACTCGACGTGCATTGCGCGAGCGCGCCCGACGGGAAGCGCAGTTGAAAATTGATCGTGTCCTCGACCTCCTTGAATCGCACGTCGCTGTGGTCGGTGAATTCCATCGCGTTCACTTCGGACGGCTCTTCGCCGGTCGTGTATCGCGCCGCCTGCAACGCGTATACGCCGATGTCCATCAACGAGCCGCCGCCAGCCAAATCCTTTTTCAACCGCCACTGCGTCGGATCACCGATGTTGAAGCCGTGGTCAGAGACCACGGCCTTGATCTGGCCAAGCTCGCCGTCTCGGCACATCTTGATCAGCGTCTGGTTGTATGGCTCGTAACGCACGCGGTAAGCGACCATCAGTTTGCGATTGGCTTCGCGGCAGGCTTTGATCATATCCTCACAATCTTTCGGCGTGTTGGCCATCGGCTTTTCGCAGAGCACATGTTTGCCGACCTTCGCCGCCCGGATCGTGTACTCGGCGTGCTTACCGTTGGGCAACACAATGTAAACGATGTCCACTTCGGGGTTGTCGCGCAGCGCTTCGTAGTTCTGGTAGTTGTAAATGTTCTTCGGGTTCACGTCGTAACGCGCCGCCAGCTTCTCGCCCTTTTCGCGGCTGCCGGTGACGAACGCGACTACTTTCGATCTCTCGCATTTCGCAAACGCCGGCAGAATTTGATTGATCGAAAGTCGGCCCAGCCCGACGATGGCCCAGCCCAGCTTCTTGCCCGGCGGGTCGGGGACCTGAAGCTGTTGCGCCAAAGCTGATGTCGTTATGTGGCCTGAAAGGCCGGCAATCGCAGCGCCGCTTCCAGCCTTTTTCAAAAAGTTGCGGCGAGACAAACCATCCAGCAATCCGTTATCAGACTGTCGTTCCACGGCGTTCTCCTTCTGTTGGTTTCTCGGTTGATAGGGTAAAGCGGGAAAATCAAAAGCCGCGCGTATGCTAGTTTTTCACTCATCATCAGTCAACTTTTCAGAAGGATTGATCTATACTGCGCGCACGTTTTCAGGTCTCGTAATCGCATCCGTAGTCAAACATTCAACCACTCGCCGGCAAGTCGAACGACTTGCCGCAGATCATCGGAGGATTTCATCGTGAGCAAACTGACGAGGAGAGATTTCGCTAAGACCGCAGCGGCGGCCAGCGTCACAACCGCTTTGAGTTATTCCAAAATCACTGGCGCGAACGACCGCGTCCGGCTGGGTTTCATCGCGATCGGCAATCGCGGCGACCAAGTGCTCGACGCTTTTCTCGCACACAAAGACTGCGAGGTCACAGCCGTCTGCGACATCTATCAACCATACATGGATTTCGCGTCCAAAAAGATTGGAGGGGAGGTCGGTGGCGGTCCGAAACAGATCAAAGACTATCGCAAGCTGCTTGAATTGAAAGATGTGGACGCGGTGGTCATCAACACGCCCGATCATTGGCACGCGCTGCAAACAATCCAAGCCTGCCAGGCAGGCAAAGATGTTTACGTCGAAAAACCGCTTTCGCTCTGCGTGGCCGAAGGACGCAAGATGGTCGAGGCCGTGCGCAAATACAATCGCGTCTCGCAAGTCGGCATTCATCGCCGCTCCTCTCAATTCGTTCAGGAAGCCACCGAGATTGTGCGTAGCGGATACCTCGGCAAGGTGATGGCCGTTCGCGCATTTCACATCCAGAACGAATGGCCCAAAGGCATCGGCAATCCGCCAAACGAAAAGCCTCCGGCGGATTTCGATTGGGAAGCGTGGCTGGGGCCTGCGCCAGCGAAGCCTTACAACAAGAATCGCACGTTCTATCGCTTCCGCTGGTTCTGGGATTATTCCGGCGGGCAATTAACCAATTTCGGCGTGCATTACCTTGACTCGATTCATCAGGGGCTGGGACAAGATAAACCGGCGGCGGTGACGGCGATGGGCGGCAAATTCGCCATCGAAGACAACCGCGATATTCCGGACACGATGGAAGTTTCGTGGATGTATCCCGGCGGCATCCTGGTCACGTTCACTCAAATCAACGCCAACTCGCAGGCCGCCGGGTTGAACAACGGCGAGGTTGAGTTCCGCGGGACGAAAGGCACGCTCTATCTGAAAAGCAATGGTTACGAAGTCGTCGCCGACAACATCTCGCCGAATGAATTCTTCGCGCGCTCGCCACTCGACCGCACGAAGGACAATTGGCGCAGAGGGTCGAAGCCGATGATCGAAGCGAAATCGGGAAAAGGCGACGCCGACACCAAACATCACGCGCGCAACTTCCTGGATTGCGTGCGCAGCCGCAAGGAGGCCAACTGCGACATCGAGGTCGGTCACCGCTCGACCAGCGCGCCACTCATCGGCAACATCGCTTACAAGATGAAAGCCTTTCTGGAATGGGATGGCAAGACCGAACGCTTCACCAACAACGCTGCGGCGAACAGGCTGCTGAGTTATCAGTACCGCGCGCCGTATAAATTCCCGACAACGACATAGTTCGTAGTCCCGCCTTTAGGCGGAAGGTTTCGGCGATCAGTCCATCTCTTTCCGCCTAAAGGCGGGACTACAAACCGAAGGAGCGACTTTGAATACCAGACGAGACTTCATCAAATCCGCTTCCCTCTTCGCTGCCGCGTCAGTTTTGCCGAACACGGCGGAATCGAACGGTTTCAACGGCGCGATCTGCCTCTTCTCAAAACATCTGCCGGCGATGGATTGGAAGCGAATGTCGCAGGCAGTTAAAAAGCTCGGCTTCGACGGAGTTGACCTGACAGTTCGACCGGGCGGTCACGTGCTGCCCGAACGCGCAGCCGATGATCTGCCAAAAGCCGTCGAGGCGATTCGCGCCGAAGGTTTGAAGGTTCCGATGATCACCACCGCGCTGACCTCGGCCAACGATCCGACGGCGAGGCCGATCCTTTCGACCGCCGGCAAACTCTCGATCCCTTTCTTCAAGCCGGGCTATTACCGATACAACTTCGTAGACGTGCGCAGCGAGCTTCAAAAAGCGATGAACGATTTCAGATCGCTGACCGAAGTAAGCAAACAGAGTGGCGTGCAATGCGGATTCCACAACCACGAAGGTTACATCGGCGCGCAGATCTGGGACGTGGCGCAAACGATTGATCAGCTCGACCAGAAGTGGGTCGGCTACTACTTCGACATCCGCCACGCGGTGGCCGAAGGCGGCGGCGCGGGTTGGAAAATCGCGCTCAATCTGGTCGCGCCGCGCATCAAGATGATCGCGGTCAAAGACTCTTACTGGGAGAAGACCAGCAGAGGATGGCGGCAACGGAACTGCCCGCTCGGCGAAGGCCAAGTGGATTGGAAGGCCTATTTCAAATTGCTGCGCCAGGCGAATTTTCAAGGGCCAGTTTCGCTGCACCTCGAATACGAAATTCCGGGCGCGACTACGGCGGCGCAGGAAGAGAACACGCTGGTGGCGGCACAGAAGGATTTATCGTTTATTCAATCGCAACTGAAAGAGAGCTATTCAGCAGTATAAGTCTGATGAAAAAGAAAGGATTGCCTTATGAACCTCAGCAGCTTTTTATTCAGGGTGATCATATTGGCGCTTCCCGGAATCACAGCAAGCCTGCTTTACCGGAAGCTTAGAGGCAAGCCCAACCAGAAAGACTGGGAGGACTTCATTGACATTTGGTTCTTCTCTTTGGTTTCGTACTGTCTGTACGGCTTCGGTGTCAGTGCAATCAATTGGATCTTCGGTTCTTCGTTGACTCTCGGCGTCTTACAATCGCTGTTCGATGAAAAGTCTCCTCTCTCAGGGAAAGAAGTTGCCGCGGTATCCATTTTGAGCATCATCGTAGCCTTTGTTGCCTCCTACATAAACTCGCACAAATTCATCAACAGAATTGGTCAGAGGCTTTCCGTCACTGCACGATATGATGATGCCGACGTTTGGGAATGTTTTAACGATGAGTTCAAAAGCAAATGGGTTTATGTCCGGGATCATAAACTCAATCTGCTCTATTACGGCTGGATCAACCTGTACTCCGATTCAGAAAAGCCAAGAGAGTTGCTGTTAATTGATGCGCAGGTCTACAATAATCTTTCTGGCGAATATTTGTACTCTTGCGAGATGCTGTATATTGCGCGAGAAAGATCAGAATTGAGTATAGAGATACCCAAAGTCGAATCAAAATCATCCGGTTCAAACGGGAAAACCTTAAATTCAAGAAAGGATGACACCAATGCCACAAGATCAACCGAGCAACGATCACCAAGCCACAACCAATAACGTAGCAACCATCTTGAAAACCGGTGGAAATCCTCCGCCTCAATATCCGAGACCTGACGTACAACCGAGTCCGCAACCACTGCCTGTCACTTCAGGTACTCCTCCTCCGTCTGGATCAAGCGCTACTCCTCCCCCGTCTGGATCAGGCGCGCATCAACCTGCGTCTTCCGGTCAAAGTAGCTAATGCGATAACGTCAGCAGACGTTGAGACAAATCTATGAACCGGATAACGAGGCGTCAGTTTATGCAAGTTACGGCTTCGTCTGGCGTGGTTTTATTGCGCCGCAAGCCAGGGTGGGCGCCCCCATTTATATCTCGTTTTTCAATCACCAGCTCCGACATCCGCATCGAAGACCTCACCTTCAGTTTCGAGGAATTCCTCTACCGCGCGCCGTACAAATTCGGCGGCGTGCCGGTTGATCGCTCGACAATCATTAACGTCAACGTAGTTGTCAAAACTCGCGATGGGCGGACTGCGAAAGGCTTCGGCTCGATGCCGATGGGCAACGTCTGGTCGTTCCCTTCCCGCGAGATGCCGTACAACACGACGCTCAACGCGATGAAGACGCTCGCCGAACGGATCGCCAAAATCACTTCAAACTACAAAGAGTTCAGCCATCCGATTGACCTCAACACCGCGATCGAACCCGAATATTTGAAAGCCGCCGCTGAAGTCTCGAAAGGGTTGAAGCTGGCCGCGCCGATTCCAAAGCTCTGCACGCAGGTCGCCGCCAGCGCGTTCGACGCCGCGGTTCACGACGCCTTCGGCAAGGTTCTCAATCGAAGTTGTTATCAGACTTACGGCCGCGATCTGATGTCACACGACCTGTCGCATTACCTCGATGCGAACTTCAAAGGCGAATACCCGGATCGTTACGTCCTGCCGCAACCGAAGCCGCGGATCGCCATGTTCCATTCCGTCGGCGGTTCCGACGTGGTGCTCGACTCAGAACTCAAAGATCGCATCAACGACGGATTGCCTGAAACGCTGGCCGAGTGGATCAAATTCAACGGGCTGACTCACATCAAGATCAAGCTGCAAGGCGAGGACTTGAATTGGGACATCGAGCGCACGGTCAACATTGATCGCATCGCAACCGAAACTCGACCGAAGACCGATTGGAAATACTGTGTGGACTTCAAC
>Ga0187893_10005841_pt1 | contig 21647 bp, 22 predicted proteins | sample MA1701074metaG_FD_139574 | JGI IMG/M metagenome (GOLD analysis project Ga0187893, IMG submission 139574) | White microbial mat communities from a basaltic lava cave in the Kipuka Kanohina Cave System on the Island of Hawaii, USA - MA170107-4 metaG ...
ATGTGGCGCGGTTCCTCGACAAATTTCTCAAGGTAGAGACCGTCGTTGCCAAAAGCGGCGCCTGCTTCACGACGCGCGTCATCCCATGCTTTTTTGAACTCGCTTTCATTGTTGATGATGCGCATTCCTTTTCCGCCGCCACCGGCAGTGGCTTTCACGATGACAGGATACTTGATCTGCTTCGCGATCGTCGCGCCTTCCTCTATTGAGGAGAGCAAGCCGTCGGAGCCGGGGATGACAGGAACACCGGCCTTCTTCATGGTGTCCTTTGCCGTCGACTTGTCGCCCATCGCGTCAATCATGGGGGGCGTAGGACCAATGAACTTGATACCGTACTCCTGGCAAACTGCCGAAAACTCGGAGCGTTCTGACAGGAAGCCGTAGCCCGGATGAATTGCGTCGGCGTTGGTGATTTCCGCCGCCGAAATGATTCGGGGGATGTTCAAATAAGATTCCTTGCTGGGAGGGGCACCAATGCAGACCGCCTCGTCGGCGAAGCGTACATGGAGGCTCTCACGATCGGCAGTGCTGTACACGGCCACCGTCTTGATGTCCATCTCCTTGCAGGTCCGGATGATGCGGAGGGCTATTTCGCCGCGGTTGGCAATGAGTATCTTCTTAAACATGACTAGGCTTGTAGGATAACAGGATTCCTTGCATCCCGGTTAGTCTGGCTCAACGACAAACAAAACCTGTTCGTATTCTACAGGGCTTGAGTTCTCCACCATCACTTTTACTACTGTACCTGACACCTCCGATTCGATTTCGTTGAAGAGCTTCATGGCTTCGATAATGCACACGGTTTGCCCTTTGCTCACTTTGTCGCCAACGGAGATGAACGGAGGAGTATCCGGGTTTGACGACCGGTAGAACGTTCCGATCATCGGCGACTTGATATCAACGGTTTTTTTGGAAGAAGCGGCAGGTTTTTCAGGTTTGGCTGCCATTGGAGCAGCTGCGGGAGCCTGGGTCTGTATCATCGGTGCGGGTGCCGACATCGCCATCACCGGGGGTGCGCTGGCCTTCAATACCTTCTGGTCCGGTTCGCGCTTCACGTGTAATTTCAATTCCTTGGTTTCGATATTGACTTCGTTCAGCCCGGACTGTGAGATAAAGTCAATAAGATCCCTTATTTCGCTGGTTTTCATGGCGGAATTGTTTGATGAAGAATTATCCTTCTTCTCGGACTTGGTTTTGGGTTTGATGGACACCTTGCTCATGCCTGGTTACTTCATGCGTTCGATGTACTCGCCAGTGTGAGTGTCAATCTTCACGTTGTCGCCTGTGTTGATGAAAAGAGGCACTCGGATTTCGGCGCCGGTTTCAATGGTTGCCGGTTTTAAGGTGCGCGTGGCCGTGTCGCCTGCTATGCCGGGCTCTGTGTATGTTACATTCATCACAACATGCTGCGGCGCTTCTGCTGTAATTGGGTTCGCACCGTTCTCGAATGCGATGAGCAGGGTAACGCCTTCCTTGATATAGTTCACTGTGTTGCCAAGCAATGTCTTGTCGAGGTAGATCTGGTCAAATGTATCCTTATCCATGCACACGAGGCTTTCGCCATCGGAATAGAGGTACTGGTACTCTTTCGTTTCCACGCTGAGTAGATCAACGGAGTCGCCTGGGCGAAAACGGTTCTCGGCAAGTTTGCCGTTGCGCAGGTTACGCATCTTGATCTGGTAGAACGCGCGCAGGTTTCCTGGTGTGCGGTGCTGCAGTTCTTCCACCTGCATGATCTCGCCGTTATATCGAATATAATTTCCTTTGCTCAGATCGGAGATAGTTGCCATACGATAGGCTGAATTTACAAATGAATTGGTGTTTTACAATTGGACAGGTGGTTGGTGACTAACGTGGATTATATGCCCACTTCACATACAATGCGCCCCACGTAAAGCCTCCGCCGAAAGCAGCGATGATGAGGTTGTCGCCCTTTTTCAGTTTCTTCTCATAGTCCCACAAAAGCAGTGGTATCGTTCCGCCGGTCGTGTTTCCGTAACGCGCGATGTTCATCATCACCTGTTCATCACTGAGCCCCATGCGGCTCGAGGCGGCATCTATGATCCGCTTGTTCGCCTGGTGGGGAACCAGCCATTGAATATCCTTTGAAGTCAGATGATTTCGCTCTGCCACTTGCGCGGCCACCTCTGCCATGTTCTTGACGGCAAACTTGAAAACAGCGGATCCTTCCTGATAGACATAGTGCAGCCGCTTGTCCACAGTTTCGTGTGAGGCGGGCATTCGGCTTCCGCCGGCCTTCATGTGGAGGTAGCATTCTCCCGAACCATCACTCCTCATAATGGAATCGATCACACCTACGTCATCAGTAGTAGGCTCAAGCAGTACGCATCCGGCGCCGTCGCCGAAGATGATGCAAGTCGTGCGGTCAGTGTAGTCGAGTATTGCCGACATTTTGTCGCCGCCAATAACTACTACTTTCTTATACCGACCGGACTCGATAAAGCTCGCCCCTGTGCTGAGTCCATAAATAAAACCTGAACAAGCTGCTGCAAGATCATAGCTGAATGCATTGACTGCGCCTACCTCTGTAGCCACAATGTTTGCGGTTGCGGGAAAAGTCATGTCCGCGGTGATGGTGGCAAAGATCAAAAGGTCGATTTCCTTCGGATCGATTCCTGTCTTTTTGATAAGGTCCTTCACAGCTGCGATCCCCATGACTGAAACGCCCTGGTTCTCACCTTTCAGGATTCGGCGCTCCTTTACTCCTGTGCGCGAGACTATCCATTCGTCGTTGGTCTCGACCATCGTCTCCAACTCCTTGTTGGTCAGTATGTAGTCGGGTACATACCCGCCTACTCCAGTTATCGCTGCTCTGATCTTTTTCATGCTGTCCTGGTAGTATAAAAGCAAAGGCCCGGCTCAATTCGGAGCCGGGCATTTTTTTCTTCTTGCTGCATCAGGCCAATACTTCTTTCTCCATCACTACGCTGCCGCGGTAATAGAGCTTGCCCTCATGCCAGTAGGCACGGTGAGGCAAGTGATGCTCGCCCGTGACGGCATCAACGACGAATTGCTTCGGCGTTGCCTTGTAGTGCGTCCTTCTCTTGTCGCGGCGGGTCTTCGAGGTCTTGCGTTTCGGGTTAGGCATATTACGTTACTTTAAATTTTTCAATTTCTCCCAGCGGGGATCGGGTTCATCCTCTTTTTCTTCACCACCATCCGCCGGAGAGGAATATACCAGCCGGATGTCGTCTTCAATGCTCTCCTCATCGCGGAACCGCGGATGAAGTCGCTTCATCGGCAAGTTCACTGTGATAAACTCAAACAGGTACTGGCCCAGGTCAAGGGTCGCCTGCTCTCGCGTGATAAGCATGATCTCATCACTCAGTTCCTTCTCTTCCTCCCCATACTTGAAGAGGATCTTCCTTTGGATATCCATCGGAAAATCGAAGGGCTCCAAACTCCGGTCGCATACAAGTTTGGCATTGCCCCGGATACCGAAATGAGCCTCAATGAGCGTTTCACGCTTATCCAGTATGACCTCCGCCTCGAACTGCCCCCTTTCGAGCAGCGCAGCGCTATAAAGCGAGAAAAAATCGTCGCCAAACGCGTAATCGAAGCGGTGGGCTTTCTGGCTCAGGCCAATAATGTTCACCTTAAAGTCAGCGGCCCTCATCACAACCGAAATAAGCGCGCAAATTTAGGGGATTTTCTGGATTTTGAGGCTATCCCGTTCGTTCATGCCCTATTGCGCAGAATGGCGCATTTCTGGGTATTGAGCCAATAATACACGTCAATAGTCCATGGTCATCAACCTTGGCCAATTATTGACCCATGACCAGACTTTTGACTCTTCTCAGACCTGCCGGAAACTTTGGAGTTGGAGTTCCCGGACCGGCTTTCCGTAGTTATCCAGAAGATGGTTTACCACATGCTTGAAGAAACCCAGCTTGATGGCAATCTGTTGACTAAGCAAAATCTCGCTCGCCGCCACCCGATGGTCTGCCATCACCAATTCAATCGAAGAAAGGAGGTAGTCTTCTTTTTGGGTCTCTGAGAGCGCACCCAGGGTACCAATTGGTTCAGGGTTCTCCATAAGTTCCTCAACAGCTTCACGCGGATAATTGCGCTCCTCGGCGATACGGAATATCAATTCCCGTTCTGAAGTGGCGAAATCTTTGTCCGAAAGGGCTAGCTGAATCAGGATGTTCAACTTCTTTCGCGTAACAATATCCATACGTACAGGTGGTGATCAAAACTAAACAATGGCTTCAGTCCATACAAAGTCGTTCGATGAAATGCAGGAATACCAGAACGAGCCGACCTATTGGGGGTCTAGCTGCGGGACGCGGCGCCTGATGATATCGGCTGCCAGGAAGATCGCTCTTCTCAATGATCCCTCATCGGCCATGTTCTTGCCGGCAATATTGTAAGCTGTGCCGTGGTCTGGCGAAGTACGAACAGTAGGGAGGCCTGCCGTGAAATTCACCCCGGTGGCAAAATCAATGTATTTGAAAGGGACCAAACCCTGGTCGTGGTACATGGCCAGGATACCGTCATACTTTTCGTGCTGCCCGGAAGCGAAGAAGCCGTCGGCAGGGAATGGGCCAAAAATCAGTTTGCCCTTGCCCTTCAGGTCGTTGATTACCGGACGGATCACGTTGACCTCTTCCTGTCCGATCAGGCCCTCATCGCCGGCATGCGGGTTAAGCCCCAATACGGCAATACGCGGTTTTGTGATCAGGAAGTCGCTCTTGAGAGATAGTTCCATGAGCCGGATCTTGAGCTCTACCCGCTCGGCGGTGATTTGACCGGACACTTCATTCAGCGGCAAGTGCTCAGTCACCAGTCCGACTTTCAGTTTTTCCCCCACCATGAGCATGAGGCTCTCGGTGGCCTTGAAGGTTTCTGTTAGGAATTCAGTGTGGCCATGATACGGGAAGTCATCACCGTAAACGGTGTTCTTGTCGATCGGGGAGGTTACAAACCCGTCGAGTAGTCCTTCCTTCACTTCTTCGATCACCTGTCGAAGCCCCATGAGTGCAGCGCGTCCGGTTTCTTTTGATGGCTGACCTGGTGTGATCCTGATCTCCTCCTCCCAGGCATTCACAACATTCACTGCCTTTGGATAAAACTGCCCCTTCGTCTTCACCTGGCTGTAGTTAAACTCTTCCAGGTTCATCAACTTGCGGTAGTAAGACAATGCCCGTGTGTTGCCATAGACCACCGGCGTAAGCGCGTTAAGAATGCGGTTGTCTGCAAGCGCCTTGATCACCACCTCAGGACCAATACCATTCAGGTCGCCAAGGGTAATGCCGATTCTCGGTTTGGTTGGAGGATTTGCCGGGTTCATGCGCGGTGTCTTTGCAAGATAGGAATCTACCTTGAATAGGTTTTGGGTTTGGAGGCCTGGGATTTGATTGGTATTTGGGATTATTTGGGATTTGTAATTTGGAGTTTTAAAGCCATGGTTCGTCCGAAGAAACATCTGGGCCAGCATTTCCTTCATGACCGGAAAATTGCCGGTAAGATTGTTGACAGTCTTCAAGTGCCTGCCGGCAGCGACAGATATGTACTGGAGATTGGTCCGGGCACCGGCGTGTTGACAGCATTTCTCGTTGAGCGATTCCCCGGAAGGCTACACCTTGTCGAGATCGACCCGGAATCTGTTGACCACCTTCACAAGGTCTTCCCTTCCCTGGGCCACCATATCATCCAGGGAGACTTTCTGCAACTGGACCTTGACATTTTATTTAATGAGCCATTTGTGATTATTGGAAACTTTCCATACAATATTTCGTCGCAGATCTTTTTTCATATCCTTGACCATCGGAACAGCATAGAACAGGTTGTCTGCATGCTGCAGAAGGAAGTAGCTGACAGGCTGAGTGCACAACACGGGAGCAAAGTCTATGGAATACTCAGTGTGCTTTTGCAGGCTTACTACGACGTTGAGGCTCTGTTCAAGGTTTCCCCCGGGGCATTTAAGCCGCCGCCAAAGGTAATGTCTGCTGTCATCCGACTGCGCCGCAATAAGAGACGCGAACTGCCCTGCGATGAACTGTTATTCAGGACGATTGTTAAACAGTCGTTTCAAAAGCGGCGTAAGACATTGCGCAACGCACTCAAACACCTAAATTTGCCCGGTTCTGTCAGCACCTTGGGGCTGATGGACAAGCGGCCCGAGCAGTTATCTGTTGACGACTATATTTTTTTGACGCAGCAAATCGGAAATCGTGAAGCAGTACGCTGAGTTTGAACTGACCAAGGAGTTTCGTGACCGCTTCCAGGAAGCGCTGGACGGGCAGGACCGCCAGTTTATTGAAACGAGCCTCCGCGATGTTGATCCCGTCCACATTACTGCGTTACTCTATGAGTTTAACGCGCCGGATTCAAAATACACCCTCGATATTCTCCCCGTGGAGGTCCGCGCTGATATCATCAAAGGCCTTGACAGCGATACTCGCAAATCCTTTCTAAAGATTTACGAGCCGAAGGAAATTTCCCCGATCATCAACCTTCTTGACTCCGATGACGCAGCCGATCTTCTTAACGAGCTGCCCATCAAGGTGAGCGAGGAAGTGCTGATGGGATTAGACGCTACGCTGCGCGGCCAGGTCATCGATCTGCTCCGGTATGATGAAAATGTGGCGGGTGGCCTGATGGCCAAGGAACTCATCAAGGTCCGCGACAACTGGTCGGTGGTGCAGTGTGTGGAGGAAATCCGGAAACAGGCTGAACAGGTGGAAAAGTCCTACACGATTTTTGTGGTGGACGAGGGCGACAAACTGTTGGGCAAGGTCGCTTTGCAAGACCTTGTGATCTCTGATGCCAACAAGCGCGTTGCCGACATCATTGAAACGGAAGTTGTGTCTGTTGAGACCTACATGCCCGATACCGAGGTGGCCGACATCATGAAGAAATATGACCTGGAATCCGTCCCGGTGGTGAACGTACAGGGTCAGCTGGTGGGCCGCATCACTATCGATGATATCGTGGACGTGATCACCGAACAGGCCGAGGAGGACCGGCAGTTGATGTCTGGTATCACCGAGACCGTTGAAGAAGACGATACAGTCTGGAAAAACGCACGTGCCCGCCTTCCCTGGCTGATCATTGGCATTTTTGGCGGCATGCTGTCGGCGCGCTTCATGGGACTCTTCGAAAAGGAATTGGCAAGCGTGACCGCCATCGCTTTTTTTGTGCCCCTCATCCAGGCCACAGGCGGAAATGTGGGGATCCAATCCTCTTCACTAGTCGTGCAAAGTCTGGCGAGCTCCGGTTACGTTGAAGAGGGACTCTGGACACGACTCTACAAGGTTCTTTTTGTGGCACTGCTTAATGGCTTGTTTCTTTCTACCCTTGTTTTTGTGGGCAACTGGCTGCTTTTCGGCAACAAACATCTGTCCTTCGTGGTGTCTATAGCCCTTTTCAGCGTGGTTGTGTTTGCCTCGCTTGTGGGCACCATCACACCCCTGATTCTTGACAGGTTCGGGATAAACCCGGCAGTGGCCTCAGGTCCCTTCATCACAACCATCAATGACCTGCTGGGACTTACCATGTACTTTTTGACAGTGATGATCCTGCTTTAGGGCCGGAGGCTTGAACGACCTGTTGGGAGAGCTCAAGGAAATAAAATTGCCGGCGACCGAACTGTAGCCAAACCACCTTTCAGACAGGATTAAGTCCGCACTATCAATTGGCCGAAGTTGAGGCCCTCCTGTTGTGTAGCCTTGCAGCCGCGCAATTTTGTAATCCCGGATTTCAATCGGGGATAAACAGGACACAAACATGACCAACACGCCCAGGGTAACTGCTACCCGGCAGGTTAAACCTCCCATGTAAGGTTCCCCGCTGTTTTTCACAGGCCCGGGTCACCCAGGCCATTAGCTTTGACCCCATGATTGTTCCGAAAAAAGTCAGCCGCCTTCTGCACCGGCTCTCAGAGGGGTTCCATTTCGTGGTAGAGCGGCCGCTGATGACTGCAGCGGCTGTCCTGGTCTTTGTGACAATCCTGGTGGTTACCCTGAGCCTTCCGTACTACCTGGATGATTCAAGGGCCTTCTATGGACAGGTATTGGCAGAAGCGCATGGAATGATCTTCGATATTCTTGTCATCGGCATCCTGCTTTACTGGCTGAATGATCGCGGCGAAGTGCGTCAGCGGATACGCGCGTACCAGGACGAGATCGATGATTTCCGCCAGCTGGAATCTACAGAGGCTTCTTTCCGAACGGTCGGCAACATCAAGCGGCTCAATCGTCACCGTGTCACGCAGATCAATCTTGTAAACTCCTGCCTGCCTCGGACGAACCTGAACTACGTGAACCTGAAAGGTTCAAACATGAACTCTGCGAACCTCACTCATTCCACGCTTATCGAATCGAACATGGAGGGGGCTCGTCTCAACCAGGCAAATTTCGAGAACAGCAACCTCAACCAGGTGTGTTTGAGGAGCGCCTACGCAAGCGGTGCCAATTTCAAGGACGCTTTTCTAATCAAGGCACAACTCCAGAACGCATTGCTGATAAAGGCCAATTTCTACAACGCCTACCTGATGGAGGCTGATCTTCGCGGCAGCTACCTGATGGGAGCAGACTTCGAGCAAGCCAGTCTCTACAAGGCGGACCTTCGCGGCGCAAAAGGACTTACCGCCGAACAACTCATGAAGGCAAAGACCTTGTTTCTTGCCAAGCTGGACGATGAACTGCAGCAGCAGCTCGGGCATCCAATGCCGGCGGAAGCCGCCGCCTGATACGTTGTTGCAAAGCTGGAAAAAATGTACCTTTGCTTGGTGCAACAACGGTTTCATCCCCCTGAAGCCGTTGTTCTTTTTTTGACGGTCGCACTCCAAACGAGAAATGTATGAGTAAGCGTGTATCCTACTACACCAGGGAAGGGCTGGAAAAACTCACGAAGGAGTTGAATAGCCTCAAGACGAAGGGGCGAAAGGACATTGCGCGTCAAATAGCAGACGCGCGCGACAAAGGCGATTTAAGCGAGAATGCGGAGTATGATGCGGCCAAGGATGCGCAGGGACACCTTGAAGCCAAGATCGCCAAACTCGAAAACCTGCTTGCCAATGCCCGTCTCATCGACGAGTCGCGCGTTGACACTAGCGCGGTCTCGATCCTCTCGAAAGTAACCATTCGCAACAAGAAGACAGGTCATACCTTTACATACATGCTTGTTTCGGAAGAAGAAGCCGATTTGAAATCGGGGAAAATATCCACCCAGTCACCCATTGGAAAAGGCCTGCTTGGCAGAAAGAAAGGGGACGTGGCACAAATCAAGACTCCGGCTGGCAACATGGAATTTGAGATCACCGACATCGGAGCATAGTATCTTGTAATCATTTAACCCAACTCCTGGTGGCATCAATCTTTACAAAGATCATCCGTCGCGAGATACCGGCGCATGTCGTGGCGGAAGATGACAAGTACCTCGCATTTCTCGATATCAATCCGCTTACGAAAGGACACACCCTGGTGGTCCCCAAGGTGGAAATTGATTATATCTTCGACCTCGATGATGCGACGCTCTCCGGTCTGCTTGTATTCTCGAGAAAAGTGGCAGCGGCGCTGAAAGGTGTTACAAAGTGCAACCGGGTTGCGGTTGTTGTGCTGGGCATGGAAGTACCGCATGCGCATGTGCACCTGATTCCCATGAACCGCATGTCAGACGCTAACTTTTCCAACCCGAAGCTGACGCTTTCACAGGACGAGTTAGCGGCCATCGCCGCATCGATCAGAAGCGTTGCTGACAAATGAAGTTTACGCGGCCTACGTTGCTGCTCGACGAAGCGCGCTGTCGTGCCAATATCCGGCGCATGTCGGAGAAAGCACGCCGCAATGAAGCCCTGTTCCGGCCCCATTTTAAAACTCATCAGTCGCAAACGATAGGTCGTTGGTTTAGACAAGAGGGCGTGGAGGTCTGCACAGTGTCATCAATAAGGATGGCCGCCTATTTTGCTGAGGACGGATGGAAGGATATCACAGTGGCGTTCCCTCTCAACTACCTGGAAGTTGCTGAAGTCAACCGGCTTGCTTCAAAGATTCAGTTGAACCTATTGGCTGTCAACAAGCCAGCTCTCATTGGACTTCTCCAGGATCTCCAGCACCCGGTTCGGATTTATATTGAAATTGATTGTGGAGATCGCCGGACCGGCGTAAACCCGTCGGATGGAAAATCAATCGATGAAATCCTCGCTGTCATTGATAGTTCACCACTGTTGAAGTTCCACGGCTTGCTTACACATGCCGGGCACAGCTATGCGTGCAGATCGGGAATTGAGATACTCCGGGTGCACCAACAGACTACCCAGGTGATGAAAAAAGCCGGGGCCAGGCTCCGTACCCGCTACCCGGAATTGATACTTTCTGTTGGAGATACGCCCACCTGCAGCGCCGCGACGGACTTTAGCGGCATTCAGGAGATCAGGCCTGGCAACTTTGTTTTCTATGATATCATGCAGCGCGCTATCGGATCTTGCACCGATGACAACATCGCGGTAGCCCTGGCGTGTCCCGTCGTGGCCATTTACCAGGAGCGACATGAAGTCATTGTCCATGGAGGCGGGGTTCACCTTTCCAAGGACTCGCTGAAGCAGGAAGACGGGTCAATGCTGTTTGGCCGCGTTGTTCGACTCACAGACAAGGGCTGGACAATTCCTGCAACGACAATGACAGTGAAGTCGCTTTCGCAGGAGCACGGGGTCATACGTGCCGGCGACTCTGAGATTGCCGGACTCAAACCGGGCGATTTGCTGGGCATCCTGCCGGTGCACTCCTGCATGACGGCCGATGCAATGAACGAATATTACACGCTGTCGGGGGAGCAGATCGCTATGATGCCGAAGGCGTGAGTCGCCTGGCAATTCGTTCGGCGAACAATTTGTCGGAACCCGGACAGAGGTTGAGGAAAAGATCAGGCTCAATCAATTCAAGCTCCATCAGGACGAAACCCCCCTTTCCGGCAACACCGTCAATTCGGGCGTACAACAACTCCATTCCTGTTGCTGCCAGCACTTTCCGCGCAGCCTGAACAATCTCCTGAGATGCCTGATGTGCGATCGCCTGCCCGCCGAACTCGTTCTGAACCCTGAACTCATTGGCTCCCGGCTTTTTAAGCACTGCGTGTGAAAATTCATTGTCGATGAAAATGAGCGACAGCTCACCATGCTCCCTGATGGACGTCAATAAGGGCTGTACAAGAAAGTCACCGTGAGAGGCTGCCTCCGCCAGGAGCGAATCGGCTTCAGGATTTGCCAGCGAAAACGCGTGCGTTCTGTAACTGCTGGCAGAAACGGCAGGCTTCACAACCACATCCGACCAGCCGCAAGCAAGGGCCTGTGCCAGAGCGTCTGTCGTGCCCCGCCTCAGGAACAGTGATGGTACCACATTGACGCCTTGTCCGGCCAGATAACGCAGATAGAATTTATGGCAGTTCCAACGGAGGACGTTCGGCTGGTTCCAAACAGGAATGCCGAATGACTCGATCTTCTTCAGCCAGGTGAGGAATTCTTCCGGGTAAAGGTGGTAGTCCCAGATCGAGCGTATAAGGAGGGCGTCAAATCCAGTCCAGTCCGTATCCTTGTCGTTCCAGACGACTGGCGACGCTTCAAGGCTTAGAGCTGCCAGCAGTGGAATCAGCGGCTTCTCGCTGACGGTGAGCTCGCGGCATTTCGAGCACGTAACAATGCCCACCCGATTTCTTTGACCTTGCCCAGGACCACGGTTTTTCAGACGAAGTCAATTTCCACGTTGAGCGGATACCTCATCAGGTAGTCCAGTGCATCTTGTACGGCCATGCCTTCAAAGAGTACCTTATATAAGGTATCGGTAATAAGCGGCCTTGCTTTGTAGTAATCCGCGCACTTCTTCACAACGCGGACTGTGTTTACCCCTTCGGCAACCTCGCGCATGTCGTCGAGGATTTCGCTCAGCGTCTCACCCTTGGCGAGGCGGTAGCCAACGGTAAAGTTCCGGCTGTTGGGGCTGTTGCAGGTAGTAACCAGGTCACCGATGCCGGCCACCCCCAGGAATGCTTTTGTATTGCCGCCCAAAATGCGGCCGAGATAAACCATTTCTACCGCACCGCGGCTGATCAGGAGGCCCTTTGCATTCTCGCCATAGCCCAGGCCGCTCAGGCATCCCGAAGCAATGGCGATGATGTTCTTAAGCACGCCCGCGATCTCAACACCGACCAGATCCGTGTTTCCATAAACCTGGAACCGGTCATTGCGCAGGAGTCTTTTGCCAGTTTGTATTACCTCCTGGAATGGGCTTGCCACCACGGTAGCGCCAGGTTGGCGTTGCGACAACTCGGCCGAAAGGTTCGGACCTGCAAGACATCCAACACGAACGACCACGCTCTCTTCGCGTATTACTTCACTCATCGTGAGCACCTCACGGCGACTTAGCACCATTACAGTTTCAATGGTCTCCTTCCTGGGGAGTTTTATGTCGAAGCCCTTGGTGCCGTGAATTAGGAGGTGAAAGGGATGGAGGTGAGGAGCAAGTTTCTTCATCATTTCGCGAAAGTGGGCGGAAGGCACGATCGGAAAAATGATATCGCATTCTGAAGCAAGCCCCTTCAGGTCATTTGTGGGCAGAATGTTCTTGTGCAGTTTGTGTCCTCTGTTCACACGCCTGTCAGACATTTTCTCAACGCTTTTCTCGTCTCTTGCGTACAAGAGCACACGGCGGTGACGGGCCAGGATGTTGGCGATGACAGTTCCAAAGTTGCCGGCGCCCACCACGCCAACGGGTTTATCCGATGAGCTTTTCAAGGTCATAGCCCACGAGCCGGTTGTGGTAGTAGTAAAGAACGTTCAGGTCCTGGGTGACAATGTTTCCTTTTTTGTTACGCAACAGGGGACGCTTGAGGTGAAAGATTCCGACATTCTCAAGTCCCCGTCGGATAACCAGGTCGATCTCGCCTTTTAAATGGGTTGCATAGTGTACGCGCCCGTGCTCCTCGAGGCGGTAAAGTTCCTTGCGTATCTTCTTGAATACCTCCCGGAATTCATCATATGGTATTTCCAGCTCTTCTTCCGGCACGCGCAGAAAACCGAACAGGTCAAGGCGTGGGTATCGGCGGAGCCACATCTCGAAAGCGACAAATGCAACGATGTGGCTGGCAAATACCCGGTTGATCCTGTGATATTCAGAAACGATCCGGCTGGCAAGTATCCGGGTGTATTCGTTTTCACGCTGCTTATCTTCGGTGATTGTGCCGTTGGTAACGAAATACTCTTTCGGATCAATCACCCTTTCGTTGGCATCGAGGCTGTTGCCATCGTCGTCCACAAAATTGCCAAACACATCAAGTCCTGGACCAATGGAAACGGATATGTTCGATCCTTTGGTAAAGAACTTGAACATAAACTTCATTAGCTGGAAGCTGTTATACTTGTCCTCTTCGGCGAAGTAGCGGTCCTGACCCTTAACCTGCAGGTAGTCTTCGATAAGATCGGGAGCTTCCAATACAAAGTGGTAGTTCAATGTCACCGGGACCACAAAGATCTTGCGTGCATCCTTGCCGCCTTCCATAAACAGGTTTCGCTGGGCTTCCACCGCTGTGCTGAGCAATCCAAGCTTAAGCTGTTTCTCGATCATACCCGACCGCGAGCGCGTACCCCCCGGAAAGAAAAGACTGTGTGCTCCTTTCTGAATGGCCATGGCAGAGTACATCTTCAAGGTTTCCAGATAGGGGAGATTCTTCTTTCGGCGGTCAACCTTGTAAGCGCCAAGGCTGTTCATGAAGTAAGCGAAGAGGCCGATGTTGAACAGGTTCAGCCCCGCGCCATAAATAAAGGCGGGCAATCCCAATGCGTGGATCACCCAGCCGATCAATATACTGTCGAGATTGCTGAAGTGTGTCGGCACCATCACGACAGTCCCACGTTTGGCCAGGCGACGCAGCATCTTCACCTTGCCAACGATATGAATCTTATCCTGCAGCGTGTACTGGCTGCGGAAAATGGCGCCGAATTTTTTTACCCTTGCACCATTGAGCAGGCGCCGGAACCAAAACTTGGTTACTTCTCGTGCGAACCGGTACGAACTTGGCCTGAAGTTGCCGGAGATTTCACCAGCGTAGCGGTGCACAATATTGTACAGAAGTTCCTCCTCGCGCCTGCCTCCCTCTTCAGGCGTCTTGTTGCCAAGCTCAATGAGTTCATTCTTGATTCGCGTCCAAAACCGCGAGTCGTCCTTTGGATCCACCCTCCAGCGGTTGCGCTTGATTCGGTTCTGTTCCCGGTGTACGGTCGTCTCCAGCTCATCCAACAGCTGTTTACGCGACCGTCGGAGAATTCGGATCTGTTCAATGGTCTTCCGCGTCACTTCTTCCAGGAATTCCTTCCGGTTCCTGCTGAGCTGGTATACCGGCCAGTCCGGAATCCCCTCCAGGATCGGCTTGTAGCCTATGTTCTTGTTCTTCTTTTCCTCTAATATCTCCATGATCGTCCAACGACGGGGGCTAAAGTTAAGAACTTTGCCAACATCAGGTTCTTTCCAGGGCCGACTGCAGCGCCGACTGCATGGCATCGAACTGGCGAATGGCGGCAGCGATGAAATCCTCGTCAATCAAGCGCTTCACATCGTCTTCACCGGATACGTCGTACTCCTGGACCTTGTATGTTTGTTCAAGCAACCCATGCTCGAGTTTGATCAGGTACCGGTTGTTCCAATGAAACAAGGTGATCTTGCATGCAGGATGCTGAATTTCGCCGATAACACGCATGAGAGCAAGGTAACACGGATTAATCGGATTACGCGGATGGATTAAAACTGATTGCACTGATTTTGGAACTAACTTCGGCGGCAAGACTATGTTCAAAACTCTGAGGCAGCTTTTTGGAATCAGTCAGGCCATCGACTATGCAAGGCTGGTACGGGAAGGTGCAATTGTTCTCGACGTCAGAACCCCGGAAGAGTTCAACAAGGCGCACATTGCGGGCGCGGTCAATATTCCTATCGAGAAGCTGAATAAGAACATGCACCGTTTGTCTAAGGCAATTCCTATTATAGCCTGCTGTAACGACGGCTCGAAGAGCTGGTATGCCAAGAATCTGCTTGACGCCAACGGTTACCGCAAGGTTTACGATGCGGGAAACTGGAGAAAGCTGGAACGGGGGCTTCGTATCTGACACGAGATGATTTTAATCCGCGTGATCCACGATCAATACTACCTACCGAAGGGGGATTCCGAAGTTAATCTTCTGGCGTGTTTCGCATTCAATAATAATAGCGTCCGCGCTACGTTTTTTAATAGTGAGGAACCGGGTTTACCGGGGGATAGTGCCGAAAGTTGTAATTTTGGTTTCTTTCTTTGGCCAGCGCATATACATGCAAGTGAGATCCAGCCTAGTTTACCTCTTTATTGCAGCGCTCATGCTGTTCACCGGCAGGGCGCAGGCTACGCACCTGAGGGCTGGTGAAATCACAATTGAGCGGCAAAGCTGCAGCAACCTCACTTTTCGAATTACCATCACTGTGTATACCAACACGGGCTCGGAAATCCTTTTCGGCGAGGGAATTCTTGACTTTGGCGATGGCACCGCACCACTGACAACCCCCACGATAGAAAACACGCCGCGGGATGACCTGGGACCCAACATCGGTACCGTGTCGTTCACGACTACACATACCTATGCCGGGATCGGGCGATATGTTATAAGCTACATCGAACCCAACCGCAACGCAGGCATCCTCAACATGTTCAACTCTGTGGAGACAACTTTCTACATAGAGTCCCAGATTTACATCGACCCGTTCCTTGGCTGCGACAACAGCCCCAAACTACTTGTCGCGCCCATCGACAAGGCATGCACGGGTGCGGCCTGGTTTCATAACCCCGGGGCATACGATCCTGATGGCGACAGTCTTTCATATGAATTGACAATTCCCAAGAAGGAGCAAGGCCTTGAAGTTGACAACTACCGTGACCCGAACGTCCGCGAGTTTTACGACCGCATCGGTCTGATCTATGGGCAATCCAACGAGGACGGTGATGATGTGCCCACTTTTGAAATTAACCCGGTTACAGGCACACTGGTTTGGGACGCGCCCGGCGCACCAGGTGAATACAATATCGCCTTCATCATCCGTTCGTGGCGCAAGATCTCCGGCATCTGGGTGAACCAGGGGTATGTTATTCGCGATATGCAGATCATCGTCGAGGATTGCCTCAACAACCGACCTGAACTCATTGTTCCTGCAGACGTCTGTGTGGTGGCAGGCGACTCGGTGGTATCCGAAATCTTCGGCACGGATCCGGATTTTGACCCGGTCAAGATCGAGGTGTTCACCCAGATCATCGACCCGCTCTTTCCATTTCCGGCAGTTGTCATTGGCGACGGTGACTTGCAGGTGACCGGGCCGACGATCCAGGCAAAAGTGACTTTCAAATGGAAAACAAACTGCCTTCACGTAAAGGACCAGCCCTACCAGGTGGTCTTCAAGATCACCGACGAACCTCCTAACGGCAAAGGCGCAAAACTGGTGGAGTTCCAGACCTGGAATATCAAGGTGGTTGGACCGGCGCCAACGTGGGCCAACATCCAACCCGCTGGCGCGAGGCAGGCGAAGCTTACATGGGATCCATACGTTTGCGCCAATGCAGAAAAGATGCAGGTGTGGCGACGCATTGAAGGAAATCCTTTCACCCCTCCGAATTGTATTACCGGAATGCCAGAATCATTGGGGTACTCACTCATTGACGAAAGGCCGGCAACCGATACAACCTATACCGACAACAATGGAGGGTATGGCCTGGCGCCCGCAACCATATACTGCTACCGCCTTGTGGCTACTTACCCCCTGCCGCAAGGAGGCGAAAGTTATGTTTCGGTCGACACGTGTCTAACGATCCTTGCGGACTCTCCCGTAATCACACACGTCACCGTTGACAAAACGGGCACCACGGATGGACAGGTGACGGTGCGATGGAGACCTCCGTTTGAAATTGACCAGGGACAATTCCCGCCACCTTACAAATATGAAGTGAAGCGGGCAGAGGGATTCACCGGTGACCTGTTTCTGACCGATGCGCACACAGGCCAGCTGACCGACACGGTTTTTGTGGATACCGGGATCAATACGACGGAGTTAACTTACAACTACAGGGTCGTGTTGTTTGACAACACCGGTGCCGAAGTGAATACCAGTGCGATCGCATCCACGGTGCGCCTTGACCCAAAGCCCCAATTTCAGCGCATCGAACTTAACTGGGCTGCCAACACGCCGTGGTCTAACCAGAGCGTCTCCTTTCCAAAGCACTTTATCTACCGCGGACCCGAGAATGCCACGGAAGCCCAGATGGTGCTTTGGGACAGCGTTAACGTGACATCGGGCAAGTTTCTGTACATAGATTCAGGCCAGGTGGAAGGCACGCCGCTCAGCGACGAGCAGGTTTACTGCTACCGCATAGAAACACGCGGCACCTACGGCCACCCGCAAATCATGGCCCCGCTGATCAACTTCTCGCAGATAAACTGCGCCCAGCCCAATGACAGTATTCCGCCCTGTAAGCCGCAAATCCATGTGATTGCCAAACAATGCAGGGATATGGATGCGGCAGAGCTGGAAAACTATTTTAAGACGCAGGAATGTCCCTCATCGGATCCCCGTGTTTACTCCAATTTGCTTACCTGGCGCAAACCGCCGGATGAGCAATGCCGCCAGGACATCAGGAGCTACAACATCTACACCGCGGCGTACGTCGGTGCGCAATATGGGCTCCATGCAGAGAATGTGCGCGATACTTTCTTCCTTGACAGCAACCTGCCCTCATTTGCCCGCTGTTACAAGATTTCTGCCGTAGATCGTGCCGGCAACGAGAGTGACTTGAGTGAAGAGTACTGCTTCGACAATTGCGTTCGGTTTCTCATGCCGAACGTGTTCACGCCCAATGGAGACAACTGCAACGATTTCTTCAGCGCCTACAGCGGCCGCCAGGTGATTGACGAGGCGAGCAACGGCCCTTGCGGCCCCATAGATGAGGTGGTGCGCCGCACAGAGTGTGCCCGGTTTGTTGAGAAAGTGGAGTTTAATGTCACCAACCGCTGGGGGAAACATGTTTACGACTACGTGTCGGGCGGAGAACGTTCTGTCTACATCGACTGGGATGGGCGAGACAACAATGGCAATGAGCTGGCAGCGGGCGTGTATTTCTACAGCGCCACGGTAACATTCACCGTGGTGAACCCGGCCAATCGTGTCCAGACCTTCCGGGGAGTGGTGCATGTAGTGAGGTAGTTATGCTCTCGAAGATGCCGATCGTGGGGAATAACGAATAACGAATAACGAACATGCAATGATGAAGTAGAAAGAGGCACTAAACCCGGGCTACTTCGACATCTAAGTTCCTTTACTCGCGATTCTACCGTGCGGAACAAACGTCGGTAACTACATTGTAAGGAAACTCAACATTGAATCTCTATGAGATCCTACATCTTCCCCGGCCAGGGCGCCCAGTTCACGGGTATGGGAAAGGACCTGTACGACAACAACCCAAAGGCCAGAGCGTTATTCGATCAGGCCAATAACATCCTCGGCTTCCGCATCACCGACGTGATGTTCTCAGGCAGTGCCGATGAACTCAAGCAAACCAGGGTCACTCAGCCGGCGATATTCATTCATTCGGTTGCCGCAGCGCTTGCCAACGACTCCTTCGCACCGCAAATGGTGGCCGGACACTCCCTCGGTGAATTCTCTTCACTGGTTGCCAACAAGGCGCTCTCTTTTGAAGACGCACTTAAACTCGTCTCCCAACGCGCCGCCGCCATGCAGCGCGCCTGCGAGATCAACCCGTCAACCATGGCAGCCATCCTCGGACTCGATGACCAGAAAGTGGAAGAGATTTGCGCTTCGATCAAGGATGAGATCGTCGTGGCTGCCAACTACAACTGCCCCGGACAGCTCGTTATTTCAGGTTCAATGAAAGGAATTGATATCGCTTGCGAGAAGCTCAAGGCCGCCGGCGCAAAACGTGCACTGCCCTTACAAGTCGGCGGCGCCTTTCACTCCCCCTTAATGGAACCCGCCCGCGAAGAACTGGCCAAGGCCATCGAATCGACAAAATTCAATGCTCCAACCTGCCCGGTTTATCAAAACGTCAACGCCCAGCCGGCAACCGATGTCGGGGTCATCAAACAAAACCTGATCGCGCAGCTCACATCGCCAGTGCGATGGACACAGTCGGTACAGAAAATGGTGAGTGACGGTGCAACCACCTTTATCGAATGCGGACCTGGCAAGGTGCTGCAAGGGCTGGTGAAAAAGATCGCACCACAGGCGGAAGCTTCAAGCATTTAGTTGCAAGCTTCTGGCCGGCTTTCAGCCTTTAGCAGCCTTTAGCCATTGGCTTTTAGCTGCTTTTAGCCTTTAGCGCCTTTAGCTTTTACTTCCAGCTGATCCGTACATTCATCGAGGAGTTGATGGATCGTCTTTTGCAGCAGCGGATGATTTACCTCGCTGGCAATCTCCGCCAGTGGGGTAAGAACAAATCGCCTCTCCGCCATGGCCGGGTGGGGAACCGACAGACCGTCTTCGTTGATCACCTGGTCTCCATATAATAATATGTCGATATCAATCGTGCGTGGACCTAACGGTTCCGCGCGCACACGTCCCAGTGACTTTTCAATTGCCAATGCTGTATTCAGCAACAACCGCGGGTTGAGTTGCGTGTCGACGGCAATCACCTGGTTGAGAAATGAAGGCTGATCGGTTTTGCCCCATGGCGCAGTTTCATACATGGATGATTCGGCGGCAGTCTTCCCTGCCAGCAACGAGATCCTCACTTTTGCGTTAAGTAACAATTGCTCGCGGTCGCCCAGGTTGGAGCCGAGGAGAAGGTATGCCCTTGTGGTCATTTAATCTTTATTCACCCAAAGGTAAAATTGGTACTTTTGCCGACGAATCGTTATACCATGAACTTTTTTAAAGCATTCCTTGCTTCATGCCTGGGCTCACTGGTGGCCATTTGCCTTTTTATTCTCCTCACAATTTTCTTTCTGGCAGGCTTTTCCCAGGAAGCGCCGGTTAAAGTTGCCGACAACTCTGTGTTGCACCTCCGGCTGGAAGCGCCTATCACCGAACTGGAATTGGAAGACCCTATCGCGGATATCTTTCCGGAACTTGCCGACCAGACTTACGGCCTGTTGAAAATCAAACAGGTAATCGCCGAAGCCAAACTGGACCCCAGGATCAAGGGTATATACCTTAACACGAGCATGTTGATGACAGGTTTCGCGTCGCTGCAGGAGATCCGGTCGGCTATCCTCGACTTCCGTGAGTCGGGGAAGTGGGTCGTGTCCTATGCTGACTTCTACACCGAGGGCGCCTACTACCTGGCCTCTGCCGCCGACAAGGTGTGCATGTTCTATGAAGGACAGGTTGAATTCAACGGACTTGCCACGGAGGTAACCTTCTACAAGAAGCTCTTCGACAAACTTGAGATCAACGCGCAGATCTTCCGGGCAGGTGATTTCAAAAGTGCGGTAGAGCCGTTTATGCGCGAGTCGCTGAGCGATGAAAACAAGCTCCAGCTCAATGCGATTTTGAAGTCATTGCACGGTGAGATGCTGCGACAGATTTCTGAATCCAGGAAGATCCCCTACGACCGCCTGAAAGAGATTTCGGGCCGCATGCTCGTTCAGGATGCCATGTCTGCGGTGGAATACGGCCTGGTTGACACACTCATGTACGACGACCAGGTAAAAAATGAACTGCGGGACCGGCTGAACCTTGGTGAAGATGCCCGCGTTCCACTCGTTAAATACAGCCAGTACCGGAAGACGGTTTCCGGTTATTCTGCCTCACAAAACGAGATCGCTATTATCGTTGCTGATGGCGACATTCTCCCGGGGCGTTCCGACAACGGTATCGTGGGCTCGGCCACAATGGTTGACCTCATCCGCAGGGCTCGCACCAACGACCGCGTGAAGGCCATTGTGTTGCGTGTGAATTCACCCGGGGGTGTATTCCAGGCGGCAGACCAGATGTGGCGTGAACTCATTTTGGCTGCACAAGCCAAACCCGTGATCGCCTCCATGGGCGACTACGCAGCATCGGGCGGCTACTATCTCGCCATGGCCTGCGACACGATCGTTGCACAGCCGACGACCATAACAGGATCCATCGGCGTCTTCAGCGTGTTGTTTGACATGAGCAAATTCCTCGATCGAAAGATCGGAATCACGTTTGAAGAAGTGAAGACAGGAGAGGTAGGAGAGTTGGTGACGGTGACCCGGACCCTGACCGAGGCTGAGAAAGCCATGTGGCAGCGGCAGACAGACAATATCTACGAAACATTTACAAGGAAAGCCGCCGAAGCTCGACGCATGAGTCAGGTTGATTTGAAAAAAATTGCCTCCGGTCGCGTGTGGACGGGAGAGCAGGCAAGTGGGAATGGTCTCGCCGACATGCTGGGAAGTTTTGACGACGCCGTGAAGCTGGCAGCAGAGAAAGCGGGTGTGGGTGAAGACTACAGATTGAAATACTACCCACAGCCTAAGCCATTTTTAGAACGCTTAATGGGCACCACCGAAAATGAAGTTCGCGCGTTTTTCATCAAACGCGAGCTGGGTGAGCAATACGACTGGTACCGCTCCCTGGAAAAGGTGAAAAACTTCCAGGGCACGCAGGCAAGGATGCCGATACCATTTCAAGTGAGGTAAT